>JAESFP010000027.1_pt1 | contig 149956 bp, 150 predicted proteins | sample 9266181 | NCBI WGS metagenome assembly JAESFP01 (sample SAMN14502547, study PRJNA617102) | algae metagenome | isolation source: Pegethrix bostrychoides GSE-TBD4-15B and co-occurring heterotrophs from... | place: USA: Grand Staircase-escalante National Monument, Utah | collected 2006-08-15 | reverse complement strand
TGGACGACAGCGGCGAGCAGGCCCTGCTGGCCGCCATCCAGCAACTGCGCCAGCGCGGCCGCACCATCGTGGTGGTGTCGCACCGCACCAGCATCCTGCAGGTCACCACCCGCCTGCTGCTGCTGCGCCAGGGCACGGTACAGGCCTTCGGCCCGACCGGTACTGTGCTGGCCGAACTGGCCAAGGCGGCCCAGCCGCAGCTGGCCAGGGCACAAGCCCCGCAAGCACCGCAGGCTGCGCAAGCACCTCAGACGGCTCCTGCTGCGGCTGCCGTTGCCCCCGCCACTGCAGCCGTGGAGCCGCCCGCCAAACCGGCCCGCGTTCGCAAGCCCCGCACCGCCGCTGAAACCAGCGTGTCCGACCAGCCTGAAGCTGCTGCCAAACCACGCAAGCCCCGCGCCAGGAAGGTGCCGGCGGCTGCTGCCGAAGCCAAGACATCCCCAGAGCCGACCGAATCGGCCGCCGCCTGATCCCCTCACGAAACAACGCCTGATCCACGGAGTCCGCCATGACCACCAATCCGAAATCCGTCTACAACGTCGACCTCGACGTGTCCGACTACATGCCCCTGAAGACCGACTCGGTCAAGCACACCCGGCTGGGCTGGTGGATCGTGCTGGCCGGCCTGGGCAGCTTCATGCTGTGGGCCATCATGGCGCCGCTGGACAAGGGCGTGCCGGTGACCGGCTCGGTCACGGTGGCGGGCAACAAGAAGGCGGTGCAGCACCTCACCGGCGGCACGGTCGAAGCGATCCTGGTGCGCGACGGTGACGAGGTGAAGGCCGGTCAGCCGCTGGTCCGCATGAACGCCGTGCAGGCCGGCGCCAACGCCGCCGTGATCCGGGTGCAGTACCACACCGCCCGCAGCACCGAGGCCCGGCTGCTGGCCGAGCGCGACAACAAGTCGTCCATCGCCTTCCCGGCCGATGTCGAAGCCGCCAAGGGCGACAACCGCGTGGCTGCCACCATGTCGGTCCAGCAACAGCTGTTCGCCTCGCGCCGCTTCTCTCTGCAGGCCGAGCTGGCCGCTCTGGACGAGCAGATCGCCGGCATCGAGGCCTACAACCAGGGCCTGACCGAAGCACGCGCCGGCAAGCAGGAACAGCTCAAGTTCATGAAGGAACAGCTCGACGGCATGCGCGAACTGGCCCGTGACGGTTTTGTCCCGCGCAACCGCCTGCTGGACCTGGAGCGCACCTATGCCCAGCTGGCCTCGTCGATGTCCGAAGACCTGGGCAACATCGCCCGCGGCCAGCGCCAGATGAGCGAGCTCAAGCTGCGCCGCCTGCAGCGCAGCCAGGAATTCCAGATGGAAGTCCGCACCCAGCTGGCCGAAGTGCAGAAAGAAGCCGAGGCCCTGCGCAACCAGCTGCAAGGCCTGGATTACGAGCTGGCCAATGCGGTGGTCAAGGCACCGGTGGACGGCATCGTGGCCGACATCAGCATCTTCACCGAGGGCGGTGTGGTCTCGCCCGGCTTCCGCATGATGGACGTGGTGCCGGCCAATGAGCCGCTGATCGTCGAAGGCCAGGTGCCGGTGCACCTGGTGGACTCGGTGCAGCCCGGCCTGCCGGTGGAGCTGATCTTCTCGGCCTTCAACCAGAACACCACCCCGCGCATTCCCGGCGTGGTGACCCAGGTGTCGGCCGACAAGCTGATCGACGAGAAGACCGGTGCCCCGTACTACCGCATGCGCGGCGAGGTGACGCCGGAAGGCCGTGCCGAGCTGGCCAGGCTGCCGGTGCGTCCCGGCATGCCGGTGGAGCTGTTCGTCAAGACCGGCGAACGCACCCTGGCCAACTACCTGCTGCGTCCCATCAAGGACAACTTCAAGATGGCGCTGACCGAAGAATGACCGCGATCGCGTTCGATTTCAAAGCAACAGACTGGCAGAAAAGCGAGGGAGGCGGCATGCGCAAGGGTGGATGGAACAAGAAGGTGCAGGGCATGGCAGTGCCGGCACTCACGGTGGGTCTGACCCTTGCGCTGGCCCTGTTCATGACCGGCGCCGCGCGCGCCGCCGGGCCGGCGCTGGACCTGATGCAGGCCTACGAAGCCGCCCGCAAGAACGATCCGGCCTACAAGGGCGCGGTGGCCGAGCGCGATGCCGGGCGCGAGTTCGAGGCCATCGGCCGGGCGCGTGTGCTGCCGGTGATCAATGCGGTCAGCACGAACAACCGCAACAACGCCAAGGTCACGGCAGCCGGCGGCAACACCGAGGACCGCGGCCAGTTCAGCAGCAGCAGCACCAGCCTGCAGTTGCGCCAGCCCCTCTACAGCCGGGACGCCTGGGCCTCCAAGGCGCAGGGTGAAGCCCGCACCGCGGCCAGCGACGCTGCCTTCCGCTCGCGGGAACAGCAGCTGATCGTCCGGGTGTTCGAGGCCTATGCCAAGGCGGTGGTGGCCCAGGAGCAGGTCGAGCTGGTGCAGGCGCAGCTCAAGGCGCTGGACGAGCAGCTGCGCGCCAACGAACAACGTTTCACGAAGGGGGAGGGCACCCGCACCGACGTGCTGGAAACCGGCTCCAAGCGGGCGCTGGTCCAGGCGCGTCTGATCGAGGCCACCGATGCCGACCAGAACGCCCGCACCGCGCTGGAAGCCATCATCGGCCTGCCGGTCCAGCGGGTGGGTCGCCTGAAGGTGGCCGGTCGGGCCATCGATGCCGACACCGATGCGCTGGACGTCTGGCGCAACCGCGCCACCGAGTCCAACGGCGAGATCGAGAGCCTGCGCAAGGCGGTTGAAGTCGCACGCCAGGAGCTGCGCCGGGTCGAGGGCGGGCACCACCCCAAGCTCGATCTGGTCATGTCGACCGGCCGGACCCAGTCCGACACCACCGCCACCTTCCAGCAGACCACCCGCAACCGCAGCGTGGGTCTGGAGCTGACGGTGCCGATCTATGCCGGTGGCTCGGTTTCGGCCCAGGCACGCCAGGCCGCCGCCCAGCTCAGCAAGGCGGAAGCCGATCTGGAGGCCCGCACCGGCGAGCTGATGGTCGAACTGCACCGCCAGCACACCCTGCAGCGCAACAGCACCAGCCGTATTGCGGCGCTGCAATCGGCGGTGGAGAGCAGCTCGGTGCTGATCGAGGCCACCCGCAAGAGCGTGGTGGGCGGCGAGCGCACCAACATCGATGTGCTGGAGGCCCAGGAGCGGCTGGCACAGGCCGAGCGCGACCTGATCGACGCCCGCAACCAGCAGTTGCTGGCCGGTCTGCGGCTGCGCAGCATCGCCGGCACGCTGCAGGAAGCCGACCTGCAATCGGTGGCCCGGGAGTTCAACGCGGGGCAGTAATACTTTTCAGCGCAAAACCGTCCTGAATACGTGCGGTTTTCCGCTGATTGATGACTTCAGTATGGGGTTTTCGTCATATCTTGTTACAGAAGCTGGCATTTTCAGACACTTCACGATACCGTTAGGAGTACCGTTCATTTCAGGTTCATTTAAGGCCTGATCCGGACGTCCGCCAGCCTGCACGTATGTCCGTGCAGGCTTGTTCGGAGGGAGATCCAGTGAAAAGCGCCACGCCAGTCCGCGACACCATCAACAACCTTTTCGGGCTGACCACCGAGTCCAGCCCCAGCACCGAAACACGCCACTCGCACGCGTCGATGTGGCCGGACTTCCTCACCACCGAGCCGGGCCGCCTGGTGCGGGTCATCCTGATCGATGACGACCCGCACATCCGCTGCGTGATCGCCGGCGAGCTGGTGTCGGACATGCGCATCGATCTGGTGGGGCAGGCCGACTGCGCCCGCAGCGGCAAGCGGCTGATCTCCAACACCGAGTTCGACGTGATGATCGTCGACCTGAACCTGGGTGACGGCTCCGGCTTCGAGCTGATCGAACACATGAAGCGCGTGCGCAACCATGCCGAGGCCATCGTGGTCTCGATCATGGACGACGAGCAGCGCGCGATCCGCGCCTTCGAACTCGGCGCCACCGGCTACCTGGTCAAGAACTCCTGGTTCGGCAGCTTCGCCCAGGCGGTGCTGCAGGTCTGCAACGGCGGTGCGTCCATCACGCCGAACCTGGCGCGTCGGCTGCTTCAGAAGTTCGAGGCCCCGGTGGGCGGCGCGGGCATGCCGGCCCGTGGTCTCTCTGCTCCCGCTGCGGCGCAGTCCCAGGGCACGGCGGGCACGCTGTCCGAGCGGGAGTGCGAGGTGCTGCGGCTGGTCGCGCTGGGTCACACCAGCCCGGAAATCGCGCAGAAGCTCACCCTCAGCGTGCAGACGGTCAACACCCACATCCGCAACATCTACCGCAAGCTGCAGGTGAAGTCGCGGGCGCAGGCCGTGTCGATGGCGGCCCAGCAGCGCATCATCTGACCCCGGCTTCCCCCATCCCATGGACCCGGTCGCCCATCAGTTCGGACCTCTGGCCGGCCTGGTCGCCATCTTCCTGACCGTGTCGGTGCTGGCGGTGGCCGGGCGCCAGCGCGAGCAGCGCGGCCTGGACCTGGTCATGGCCCTGGGCCTGCTGGCCTGGATGGTGTTCCTGGTGTGGCAGCCGCGTTTTGCGCCACAGCCACCAGGCCCAGTCGACGAGTTTGTGGAACACATGGGTTTCCAGCTCTGCGTGTCGGCCGCCTGCGGGCTCGCGCTCAGCGGAGCGCGCGTGAACGGAAACCTGCCCTGGTCGGTCTGGATCTTCCAGCTGCTGGGCGGCGGCGGGATCCTGCTGGCGTGGAGCGTCAGCGGCATGCCTTACTGGTTCGACCTGTGGGAGGCCACCAACTGGATCGTGGTCGGCGGTGTGCTGGCCGTGCTGGCGCAGCACTGGGCGCGGCGCCGCGAGCAGCGGACCATGGGCATCCTGCTGCTGTCGGTGGTGCTGCTGGTCTACGGCCTGCTGGCCGATGTGTGGCACCACCCGACGTCGCGCGTGGCCATCGCCGGCATGTTCATCTACCCGGCGGCGCTGGTCGGCCTGTGGTCGCTGGTGTCGGCCCAGGTGCGGCAGGACGTGGCCCTGCACCGCAGCGGGCTGGGCGAGCTGCAACGCCAGCGCATTGCACAGGACGTGCACGACGGCGTGGGTTCGCAGCTGGTGGCCATCCTGTCTTCGCTGGACCTGCGCCAGCCGGATCAGAAGACACTGGCGCTGGCCCTGGAGCAGTGCCTGCTGGATCTCAAGATCACCGTCGACAGCCTGCAGCAGGAAACCCCGAGCCTGCTCGACGGTCTGGCCATGCTGCGCTACCGCATCCAGCCCAGCCTGAACCGGCTGGGGGTGGAGCTGTACTGGCAGATGGAAGACCACCCGACCACCCACCGGCTGCCGCCATTGCGTGTGACGCACAGCCTGCGCATCGCCCAGGAGGCGGTGGCCAACGTGCTGCGCCACTCGGACGCCGCCACCATGACCGTGGTCTGCCGCTACCTGCCAGATGCCCACGAGGTCGAGCTGGTGGTGCAGGACGACGGGCGCGGCCTGCCGCTGGCTTCGGACGAGCGTGGGCGTGTCGGCAAGGGGCTGGTGGGCATGCGCCGGCGGGCCGAAGAGGCCGGGTTGAAGCTCGACATCCGCAGCCAGCCGACCCTGGGCACCACGATCCATCTCCGTATTCCGGGGCCCGAACGTCCGCACGAGCCGGCCCAGCCGGAGCGGCTGGGCTACGCCTCGGTCTGAACCGGCTGCGGGCGACCCGGCAGGTGCCTTGAGCCGATCGCCCGTGTGGCAAACTGCGCGGTTTTTTGCGGGCCGCTGCCCGCGCGACCGGAACACCGAGCATGCAGAACATCGTCGCGCAGATCGCGCAGGAAATCCGCGTACAGCCCCATCAGGTGCAGGCTGCCATCGATCTGCTGGACGGGGGTGCCACCGTGCCCTTCATCGCCCGTTACCGCAAGGAGGCCACCGGCGGACTCGACGATATCCAGCTGCGCGAACTGGCCTACCGGCTCGGTTATCTGCGCGAGCTGACCGAGCGGCGCGACAGCATCCTGCGCAGCATCCAGGAGCAGGGCAAGCTCACGCCCGAACTGCAGTCGGCCATCGAGGCCGCCGCCACCAAACAGGAACTCGAAGACCTGTACCTGCCCTACAAGCCGCGCCGCCGCACCAAGGGCATGATCGCGCGCGAGTCCGGCATCGAACCGCTGGCCGATGCGCTGTGGGCCGATCCCGCGCTGGACCCCGCATCCGCCGCAGCGCCCTATGTGAAGAGCGAAAAGGGTGAGGACGGCTCCGACTTCACCACCGTGGCCGCCGTGCTGGACGGTGTGCGCGACATCCTGAGCGAGCGCTGGGCCGAAGACGCCGCGCTGGTCCAGAACCTGCGGGAGTGGCTGTGGCGGGAAGGCCTGTTCACCAGCAAGCTGGTGGCCGGCAAGGACGAAAACCAGCCCGACGTGGCCAAGTTCCGCGACTACTTCGACTACAGCGAACCGATCGGCCGGGTGCCTTCGCACCGGGCGCTGGCGGTGTTCCGGGGGCGGCAGCTGGAGCTGCTGGACGCCAAGCTGGTGCTGCCCGGCGCGGTGGAGCCCGGCGTGCCCAGCCTGGCCGAAGGGCGCATCGCCCTGCACCTGGGCTGGCGCCACCAGGGCAGGGCGGCCGACGACCTGCTGCGCAAATGCGTGGCCTGGACCTGGCGGGTCAAGCTCAGCCTGTCGAGCGAGCGCGACCTGTTCACCCGCCTTCGCGAGAACGCCGAGGCGGTGGCCATCAAGGTGTTTGCCGACAACCTGCGCGACCTGCTGCTGGCCGCACCGGCCGGCCCCAAGGTGGTGATGGGCCTGGACCCCGGCATCCGGACCGGCGTGAAGGTGGCGGTGGTGGACGCGACCGGCAAGCTGGTCGACACCGCCACCGTCTACCCGCACGAGCCGCGCCGCGACTGGGACGGCTCGCTGCATGTGCTGGGCCAGCTCTGCCAGAAACATGGCGTGCAGCTGATCGCCATCGGCAACGGCACCGCCAGCCGCGAGACCGACAAGCTGGCGGCCGATCTGATCAAGCGCCACCCGGGCATCCTGAAGGTGGTGGTGAGCGAGGCGGGCGCCTCGGTTTACTCGGCCAGCGAATTCGCCAGCCAGGAGATGCCGGACGTGGACGTCAGCCTGCGCGGCGCCGCCAGCATCGCCCGCCGCCTGCAGGACCCGCTGGCCGAGCTGGTCAAGATCGATCCCAAGAGCATCGGCGTCGGGCAGTACCAGCACGATGTCAACCAGAGCGAACTGGCGCGCACCCTGGACGCGGTGGTGGAAGACTGCGTGAACGGCGTCGGGGTGGACCTCAACACCGCCAGCGTGCCGCTGCTGTCGCGGGTGTCCGGCCTGTCGGGCGCGGTGGCCAAGGCGGTGGTGCGCTGGCGCGATGCCAACGGCGCTTTCCGCAGCCGCCAGCAACTGCTGGACGTGGCCGGCCTGGGTGCCAAGACCTTCGAGCAGAGCGCCGGCTTCCTGCGCATCCGCGGTGGCGAAAACCCGCTCGACATGACCGGGGTGCACCCCGAGTCCTATCCGGTGGTGCAGGCCATCGTCACCCGCACCGGCCTGCCGATCGATCAGGTCATGGGCCGTCCCGAAGCGCTGCGGGCGCTCAAGCCCGAGCAGTTCGCGCAGGGCGGGGTGGGTCTGATCACCGTGCGCGACATCCTGACCGAGCTGGAGAAGCCCGGTCGCGACCCCCGGCCGGACTTTCAGGTGGCCCGCTTCAACGACGGTGTGGAGGACATCACCGACCTGCGCGAAGGCATGGTGCTGGAGGGCACGGTGAGCAACGTGGCCCAGTTCGGTGCCTTCATCGATCTGGGTGTGCACCAGGACGGTCTGGTCCATGTGAGCCAGCTCAGTCACAAGTTCGTCAACGACGCCCGGGAAGTGGTCAAGACCGGCGACATCGTCAAGGTCAAGGTGGTGGAAGTGGATGTGCCCCGCAAGCGCATCGGCCTGACCATGAAACTCGACGCCCCCACCGGCCGGCGCGACAGCGCCCCGCGCGACAACCGTTTCGAGCCGGCCCGTGCGCAGCGGGGCTCAGGGCGGCAGGAGTCGGCCGCACCGTCGGCCATGGCCAGCGCGTTTGCCCGGCTGCAGGGTCAGCAGAAGCATTGAACTCAAGTCGGGCGCGCGCAAGCCGATACATTCGGTAGCAGCTTCCCCACACCGCTGGACACCCACACGACCCCACTCACTGGCTGCACCATGGAACTTGACGCGCTCCTGAACTATCCCCGCGCCCTGCCGGCGATGTCACGCACCGTGACCGACCTGCTGGCCGAGATGAACAAGGAAGACCCCAGCCCGAAACGGGTGGCCGAGCTGGTGGGGCAGGACCCGTCGCTCACCACCCGGGTGCTGCGCCTGTCCAACTCCGCCTTTTTCCGCTCCAGCCGGCGCATCGGCAATGCCCAGGAGGCGGTCGCCCTGCTGGGCATGACCCATGTGCGCTCGCTGGTCATGGCGGCGGCGCTGGGCGCCAGCTTCAAGGATGTGCCGGGGGTCAACCTGGCGCAGTTCTGGCGCTACAGCCTGCGGGTGGCGGAAATCTCGAAGTCGCTGGCGGGCGTGCTGCGCCAGAGCGAATCCAGCGCCTACACCGCCGGCCTGATCCACTGCATCGGCGATCTGGTCATGCACATCGCCATGCCGGACGAGGTCGGTCCGCTGGACATGGTGGTGCCGCCGCTGGACATGCAACGGGCGGGCGCCGAACGCGCGCGGTTCGGCTACACCTATGCCGAGGTGGGTGCCGGCATGGTCGAGCGCTGGCACTTTCCGGCCGACATCGTGAGCGCGCTGCGCTTGCAGGCCGAGCCCTTCGAGGGCGACAACTACGACACCTTGGGCGGCATCCTGCACCTGGCGTCCTGGCGGGCCAGGGCCGAGGAAATCCAGATGGACGACGCCGGTCTGGTCGCCACCTTCCCGGATCTGGTCGGGCTCACCCTGGGCCTGGACCTGGAGAGCGTGCTCGGCAAGGACCCGGAAGAGTGGTCCTTCAGCCAGGCGCTCACCGCCTTCATCGACTGACCGGACGTCGACCCGGGCGCAGGACGATTCAAGTCGGACCTGCAACCGCCGATACATCGACCAGCAGACGTCGGTAATCCCCATCCACAGGCAGGTCCAGATGCACCTCGACAAACTCCTTAAACAGCCCAACGCGTTGCCGTCGGCCCCCAAGGTGGTGCGCAAGCTGATCGAATCCTTCGAGCAGGAGGAGGTCGATCCGATGCGCATCGCCTCCCTGATCGAAGACGACCCGGTCCTGACCGCGCGCCTGCTCAAGACGGCCAACTCGGCCTTCTTCGGCCTGACCCGCAACGTCACCAATGCCCGCGAGGCCATGAGCGTGCTCGGCCTGATCAAGGTGCGTGCACTCGTGATTGCCGCTTCCCTGGGCGAAGGCTTCCATGCGGTGGCGGGCGTCAACCTGAACCAGTTCTGGCGCTACAGCCTGAACACCGCCAACCTGTCGCGCTACATCGCACTGCCGATCCGCATTGACGAGAACACCGCCTTCACCTCCGGGCTGATCCATGGCATCGGCGAGCTGGTCATGCACGCCGGCATGCCCGAGGCCATGATTGAGCTGGACCGCAACGTGCCGCTGCTGGACCTCAAGCGCTCCAAGGCCGAACGCGGCCTGTTCGGTTACAGCTATGCCGAGGTCGGCTCCGCGCTGGCCAGGGAATGGAATTTCCCCAAGCGCATGATCGACGCCATCCACCACCAGACCGCGCCGTTCGAGAACGAGGTCTATGAACCGATCGCCGGCGTGGTGCACATCGGCTCCTGGCGTGCCCGGGCCGAAGAGCAGGAAATGCGCAGCGAACTGCTGATCAACACCTACCCCGATCCGGTCGGGCTGGTGCTGGGCATCGACCCGGACACCGTCGTGGCCGAAGAAATCCCGTCCATCTCGCGCCATGCCGACCTGGTCGGCGGATCGGACGACGACGCAGCCTGAGACCGCACCGCGCAAACGGCACAATCGCCGGATGCGAGCCCTGCGAATCTTTGCCGGCCCGGCGGCACTCCGGCACATCCAGCAAAACGGCCTGCTGCCTGGCCATGTCGGCGCCATTCCTGCCGCCGCCGGCGGACCCAAAGGCCTCATCCTGCTGGGCATGGACCGGTTCATCTTTGGTGAATGGCTGGCGCAATCCAGCCAGCCGGTCGATCTGATCGGCGCCTCCATCGGGGCCTGGCGCATGGCCACGGCCTGCCTGCAGGGCGCAGCGCAGGCGTTCCGCCGGCTCGAACACGACTACATCCACCAGCACTACGACGTGCCGCCGGGTCAGGGCCGGCCCAGCGCACGGCAGGTCAGCCAGACCTTCAGGGCCAACCTGGACGCCTTTTACGGCGGGCGCGTCGGCGAGGTGCTGGGCCATCCCCGCTGGCGGCTGCACATCGTCACCTCAAGGGGCAAAGGGCTGCTGGAGCGGGACGGCCGGCTCCGCACGCCGCTCGGTTATGCGGCGGCTTATCTGGCGAACGCGGCGGGCCGACAGCACCTCGGTCGATGGCTGGAGCGCGTGGTCTTCTCCAGCGCGGCGGGGCCCTTGCCCTTCGAAACGCCCGATCTGCCCACCCAGGAAGTGCCGCTGACCGCCGACAACTTCATGGAAGCCTTGCAGGCCAGCTGCTCCATTCCGTTCGTGCTGGAGCCTGTGGCACACATATCCGGAGCGCCAAGCGGTGCGTACTGGGACGGCGGCATCACCGATTACCACCTGCACCTGCATTACCGGTACCGGGCGGATGCGCCCCTCGTGCTGTATCCCCATTTTCAGCAAGCCGTGGTGCCCGGGTGGCTCGACAAATCCCTCAAGCGCCGGCACCGGAGCACCTCGGCCCTGGACAACATGGTCGTGCTGGCCCCGAACCCGGCGTGGGTCCAGCGCCTGCCGGGCGCCAAGCTGCCGGACCGCACCGACTTCACCCGCTACGGCCCGGATCTCGCCGGGCGGGTGGCCGCCTGGCTGGCCGCCACCGCAGCGAGCCAGCAACTGGTGGATGAATGGCAGGCCTGGCTGGCCCGACCCGATCCCACGCTGGTCCAGCCCCTGTGACCGCCGTCTGGCCTGCCGCCAGCGCTGGATAATTCGCCCATGCCCCGATACGTCACCGCCGCCCTGTACCTGTTCACCGATCTGCCCGACTTCGCCGACCTGCGCGAAGGACTGGTTCAGGTGTGCGAACAGCACGGGGTGCGGGGCACCCTGCTGCTGGCATCGGAAGGCATCAACGGGACCATTGCCAGCCCGGACGATGGGCCCGAAGTCGGCGTGCAAGCCGTGCTGGCACACCTGCGATCCGACCCGCGGCTGGCCCGCCTGCAGTGCAAGTTCTCGTTCAGCGACCGGCCACCGTTCCACCGCATGAAGGTCCGGCTGAAAAAGGAGATCGTCACCCTGCGTGTCCCCGGACTGGACCCCAACCGGACCGTGGGCACCTATGTCAAACCGAGCGAATGGAACGCACTCATCAGCGACCCGTCGGTCCTTGTGATCGACACGCGCAACGACTATGAAGTGGCCATCGGCACCTTCCGGGGCGCGGTCAACCCGGGCATCCGCACCTTCACCGAACTGCCGGCCTGGCTGGACGAGCAGCCCGCGCTGCAGGGAGAGGCCGGCCGGAAAACCCGGGTGGCCATGTTCTGCACCGGTGGCATCCGCTGCGAAAAATCCACCGCGCTGCTCAAGATGCGCGGCTTTGAAGACGTCTACCACCTGGAAGGCGGGATCCTGAAGTACCTGGAAGAGGTGCCCGAGCCGGAGAGCCGCTGGGAGGGTGCCTGCTTCGTGTTCGATGAACGTGTCAGCGTGGGCCATGGCCTGACCCCGGGCCCCCATGAGCTGTGCCGTTCGTGCCGCTGGCCCTTGACCCCGGCCGATCGGGCATCGGCCTTGTTTGTTCGAGGGGTGAGCTGCCCCCAATGCCACGACAAGCGAAGCCCGGAAGAAAAACTCCACCTGGCCGAGCGACAGCGACAGGTGGAGCTGGCAGAAGCCCGGGGCCAGGCCCACGTGGGCTACCGGCCCGATGACGTCTGAGGCGTCAGCAGCGCAGCAATGGCGCTATGGCCCCGGCGGCCTGCAAGGCCAGTTCCACCGGTGACTCGCCCTCGGCCGTGCCCATGAATTCCTCGCTGGCGAGCTGAAGCTGCCAGTCAAAACTGTAGATGTCGTTGTCCAGGCGCAGCCGGCTGGTGACGATGCCGGCCGCTTCCCCTCGGGTTGAACCGGCATCGAGCCGGACGGTTCCGTGGGCGTTGCTGCCGGCCGTGGCGGTGGGGGGCTGATGGCTGTCCGGGGAGTCGGACAACTGAAACACGGCAATGCCCTGGCTGCGCAGCACATGGGCGGCCACTGGCAGCAGCCCTGTCTTGACCCAGGAAAGGGACTCCTGGCCCACCGGGGGCTCGGTGGGCAGCCAGATCACCCGGGGAACGGTGCCGCCGGCCTCACTGCTGCTCTGGGCACCGTCGGCGTTCGAGGTCTCGCGCCGTACCGCGAGGCCAAACCGGTAGCCGACACGGTGCACGGTCTTGATCAGCCGTGCCGCCTGCCCGTTGTCACCCAGCGCCTTGCGCACCTTCATGATGCATTGGGCGATCACCGAGTCGCAGACGAACTGGTTGAACCACACCTTCTCCAGCAGTTCCTCCTTGGGGACGACCCTGCCGTCCTGGTGCAGCAGATACGCCAGCAGGTCGAAGGCGCGGCGCTCGAGGCGGACGCTCTCGCCACTGCGGACCACCTCGCGGGCATCGCAACGGACCGTGAATTCGCCGAAATGGAAGACGGCGCGGGACTTGGGATGCTGGGGCAGCGGGAAGATGATCTCGGAATCGGCATTCATGAAACCTCCGGCAGGGTGAGCGGTTGTAACGAACCTGTCGGCTGTGATTGCTTGTGCCTGATGGGCCTCGCAAAAACAACGCAAATAAAATTAAAGCATTACAACTACCGGAGTTCTGACCTCGCCCTGTCAGACCTGACAGGGCTCACCGATTCATCAAGAACCGCTCTTGCAGCACCTTCAAAGAGAGCTCTGGAGCATGTCGCGGTATTCATCACGCGATGCCAGGCGCGGGTTGGTCTTGTGGCAGTGGTCGGCCACGGCGCCGTCGATGATGCGGTCGAAGATCGACTCGGTGACCCCCATCGCACCCAGCCCGGACGGCAGACCCAGCCGTGCATTCATGTCCGCAATGGCCGGGCCGATGTCGCTGCCCGATGCCAGACCCATGGCCTGGGCCATGCGCTCCAGGCGGCGCTCGGCCTGCACCGTGGGCGCCGATGCATTGAACGCCACCACCGCCGGCAGAAAGACCGCATTCAGGGTGCCGTGGTGCAGCCGGGGATTCACGCCACCCAGGCTGTGGCTCAGGCTGTGCACGCAGCCCAGACCCTTCTGGAAGGCCATCGCACCCTGCATCGAGGCGCTCATCATCTGCAGCCGTGCATCCCGGTCCTGTCCGTTGCGGGTGGCCCGCTCGATGTGGGCCCAGCCGCGCGCCAGCCCGTCCAGCGCGATGCCGTCCGCGGGCGGATTGAAGGCCGCGGCCATGAAGGTCTCCATGCAGTGGGCGATGGCGTCCATGCCGGTGGCGGCGGTCAGGGCAGGGGGCAGACCGAGCGTCAGCTCCGGGTCCATGAGGGCGGTGCGGGGCACCAGGTGCCAGCTGTGGAACCCGAGCTTGCGGCCGTCGTCGACGATCACGATCGCGCCCCTGGCCACCTCGCTGCCGGTACCCGCGGTGGTCGGAACAGCAATCAGCGGAGGCACCGACGCGGTGATCTTCGGGGACCCGCCCTCGATGGTGGCGTAGGTCTTGAGCGGGCCGGGGTGGGTGGCGGCGATTGCCACGCCCTTGGCACAGTCGATGGCGCTGCCGCCACCCAGCGCGATCAGGCCATCGCAACCCTGGAGGCGGTACATCTCGGCCGCTGCGCGCACCGCGGCTTCGGTCGGGTTGGACGGCGTCTGGTCGAACACCGGTACATGGGCATCGCCCAGCGCCGCGAGCGCCTTCTCGACCAGACCGGCCTGGCGGATGCCGGCGTCGGTCACCACCAGCGGTTTGTGGATGCCGCAGCGTTCGCATTCGGCCCGCAGCTGGGACAGCACGCCGAAGTCGATGAGGATGTTTGTCACGTACAGGATCTGGGCCACGGTTGGTCTCCGGTTATGGTCTGGGGTGCTGAAAACTATACGGACCCGGGCTGCTCCTGCGGTCCCCTAAAAGACACTGCGCCATGACCCACACCGGCCACCCGCGCCACCGGCTGACGCCCGCCATGCGAGGCGTGCTGGATCGCATCGACCGTGCCGGCCATCCGGCCATGCACACGCTGGCACCCGCGCAAGCCCGCGCGGCCTACGAGGCAGGTGCGGGCGTGCTGGACGTGCCGCCTGTGCCGTTGGCAAGGGTCGAGCGGCTCGCGATCCCGGCGCGCGACGGAACCCACCTGCCTGCCCGGCTGTTCGCGCCGCAGGCCACCGAGCCGCTGCCGGTGCTGCTCTATTTCCATGGTGGCGGATTCACCGTGGGCAGCTCGGCCACCCATGAGCCACTGTGCCGCCAGCTGGCCGCGCTGGCGGGATGCGCCGTGGTCTCGGTCGATTACCGGCTGGCGCCGGAATCGAAGTTCCCGACCGCCGTCGATGACGCCTGGGACAGCCTGCAGTGGCTGCTCCGGGAGGCGGGCGCGCTCGGTCTGGACCCGGCTCGGGTGGCGGTCGGCGGCGACAGCGCCGGCGGTACGCTGTCGCTGGTGACGGCCCTGTCTGCCCGCGACGCCGGCATTGCGCTGGCCCTGCAGCTGCTGTTCTACCCGGGCTGCGCCGGCCACCAGAACACCGCCAGCCACCACGATTTCGCGCACGGCTTCCTGCTGGAGAAGGCGCACATCGATTACTTCTTTGCCCAGTACCTGCGAGGTCCGGCCGACCGGAACGACTGGCGTTTCGCGCCGCTGGACGGGGTCGATCAGAGCGGCAGCCCGCGCGACGTCGACGGGCTGGCACCGGCCTGGATCGGGCTGGCCGAGTGCGATCCGCTGACCGACGAGGGCATTGCCATGGCCGACCGGCTGCGCATGGCCGGTGTCCCGGTCGAGCTGGAGATCTACCACGGCATGGTGCATGGCTTCATCCAGTTCGGCCGCGCGGTGCCACAGGCGATCGAGGCCCACCGGCATGCCGCCGCTGCCCTCAGCCGCGCCTTTTCCCCATCCTGACCGGAGTGCCTTCATGCCTTTGAAGAGATCGGATTTCCGCTTTTTCCACCGCCTGCGTGTGCGCTGGGCCGAGGTGGACATGCAGCGCATCGTCTTCAATGCCCACTACCTGATGTATTTCGACACGGCCATATCGGACTACTGGCGGGCGCTGGCCTTGCCCTACACCGAAGCCATGGAGCATCTGGAGGGCGATCTGTACGTGGTGAAAGCCACCGTGGAGTTTCATGCGTCGGCGACGCTGGACGACCAGATCGACGTGGCCCTGCGCTGCACCCGCATCGGCAGCTCGTCGATCACCTTCACCGGTGCCATCTTCCGGGGCGATCACCACCTGATCAGCAGCGAGATCGTCTATGTGTTTGCCGACCCGGCCAGCCAGAAGTCGCGCCCGGTGCCCCAGGACCTGCGCGACATCCTGCTGGGCTACGAGGCGGGCGAGGCCATGACCGACATGACCGTGGGCGACTGGGACGCCCTGCGCACCGGCGCCAGCGCCCTGCGCTCGCGGGTGTTCATCGAAGAGCAGGGGATCGACCCGGCCATCGAACTCGACGCCCTGGACGCCACCGCGGTGCACGCCTTGCTGCGCAACCGGCTGGGCCAGCCGGTGGCCACCGGTCGGCTGCTGGTGCACGCAGCCGGGGTGGGGCGCATCGGGCGCATGGCGGTGCACCGGGTGCTGCGGGGTGGCCGCTACGGCCAGCAGGTGCTGGAGGCACTGATCGGAGCGGCCCGTGCGCGGGGCGACACGGAGGTGGTGCTGCACGCCCAGCGCAGCGCCGAAGGCTTCTACCGGCGGCTCGGTTTTACGCCGCAGGGTGAGCCGTTCGAGGAAGCGGGCATCGACCACATCGAGATGGTCAGGCGGCTCTGAACAGGTCGAGCCGCTCCTGGCGGCGACGGGTCGGGTCCATGAGCGGCAGGGCGACACCTGGGTCGTGCTGCCATTCGTCCAGCTCGGCGACGGTGGAGCGGCCCTGCCGCCTCACCTGCAGGACGCTGCTGCTGCGGGTGCCGTAGCCGCGCTCGGGCATCCGGACAAAGGGGCTGGACAGCGCCCGCTCCGCGGCCACCGGCACGCCGGTTTGCGGCAGTTCGCAGTCGGGCGCAGGAAGATGGTCGGTGAGAGCCGAGTGCAGCACCGGGTGATCGGGATCGGGATCGGGCTGGGCCGGTGTGATGGCCGCCTGCAGCGCCTGGCGCAGGCGCCGGGTCTTGGGCCAGGGCGTGTCCAGGCTCGCATTCGACAACCCGTAGAGGCCCGGCCCCAGCGGGCGGTGGAACAGGGCAGGGGTCTGGGGATCATGGGGGCGGTCGGGGCTGCGGTTTCCGATCCAGTGCCACTGACCGGCCAGCAGATCACCCACCACCAGATTGAAGCCGCCGTACTGATCGGCTTCCACCTGCTCGGCAAAACCGCCGGCGTCGTGCCGGCCCGTCAGCCAGCGGGTGACCAGTTCGCCCCGGCTGCGCTGGCCGCGCGCGCTCTCAGCCTGGCGCACATTGGTGAGCCAGGCGACCCGCCCGGCCGGGCTGATGCCCAGCCAGGTGCCGCCATCCAGCAGATCGCGCCCCCCCACGATGTCCACACCGCCGTCCGAGCGCCAGCGGTGCAGCGGCGCGGTGGGCCGGTCGAAGGCTTCGTCGCGGTTGGACGCCAGCCACAGCGGCAGGTCGGGGCGCAGCCCGATGGCGAACGCGATCAGGCACATGGGCCGGCCGTTCAGATGTCGTCGAGCAACGGGTAAGGCAATGGCAGCAGCTGCAGCGGCCGGCCACCGACGCTCAACTGCCCCCCGGCCATGGCGCTGACCTGCAGCGAGGCAATGGCATCAAAACCGCCCTCTGGGTGGGGTGCCGCCTGGGCAATCAGGCCGCAGGGCTGGGACGGATCGCTGTCGTGGAACACCTCGTCTCCGGCGGCCAGCGGGCCGTCGCCGTGCAGCACGGCACCGCGCCGTTTGAGGGTGCCCCGGAACTGGCTGCGGGCCACCACCTCCTGGCCCGGGTAGCAGCCCTTCTTGAAGTTGACCCCGCCCACCGACTCGTAATTGAGCATCTGGGGGACAAAAGCCTCGAACACCGGCTGGCTCAGGGTGGCCACGCCACTGCGCACCTCCAGCCAGGACCACGCGTGGGCATCCAGCAGGGCGGCTTCGGGCAGCGGCACGCCAGCAGGGGCCACCTGCAAGGCCCGGCCCATTCCCTCGGCGGGGTACAGGCGCACCGTGCTGATGTCGCCCTGGCGCAGCTGCGTCCAGGGGGCCGCGGGCAGGTCGGCGGGCACGGCCGAACCGGTGAGGCCGACCAGCTGGAAATCGGCCGTGGCATCGGTCAGCCGGACCTTGGCACGCAGCACGAACATCGACAGGCGCTTGAGGGTCGCTGCCAGCAGGTCGCGCGAGCAGACCAGCAGGATGTCGTCGTGGGCCCGCTTGAAGCCGATGAAGCTGGCCTGCATGCGGCCCTTCGCCGAGCAGAAGGCCGCCAGCCGGGACTCGGACAGGCCGAGCAATGCGAAGTCCTGGGTGAGCTGGCCGTGCAGGAACTTGGCGGCGTCTTCACCTTGGGCGCGGATGAGGCCGAGGTGATCGAGTGGGGTCCGTCCTTGGAGGGTCATGGCGGTGGTGCAGGGGGAGCGGATGGGGGCGTAAGGGAGCGGGAAGCGGTCGATTATCATGGCCGGCCGCCCCGGGCGCCCCGCTGCCCGCCCCATCACCCTGTCGCCGTCCTGCCTGTGTTCAGACTCCTCAAGCGCCTGTTTCTGCTCGGTCTGCTGCTCACGGTGGCCGCCGGCGGCGCCGGCATGTGGTGGCTGGAGCGCCCCCTGCCGCCGAGCAGCGAGGCGCCCTTGCTGGTCGAGGTGCCGCCGGGCTCTTCGGCCCGGGGCGTGGCGCAGCGGTTGAGCCGGGCCGGGGTGCAGTTGCCGGCGCCGCTGCTCGAAGCCTGGTTCCGCCTGTCCGGACAGGCTCAGGACATCAAGGCAGGCACCTACGAAGTGCCGGAGGGCACCACCCCGCGGACGCTGCTGCAGCGTCTGGTCAGCGGCGAGCAGGCCTTGTTCAGCGTGCAGATCATCGAGGGCTGGACCTTCCGCCAGGCGCTTGACGCGCTGCGCCGGCAGCCCGACCTGACGCCCGACCTCCAGGGCCTGACCGACGCCCAGGTCATGCAGCTCATCGGCCGACCCGGCGTTCACCCCGAGGGCCGTTTTTTCCCCGACACCTACCGGGTGCCCCGCAAGGCACCGGCCTCCACCGTGCTGCGGCAGGCCGCGGCGGCCATGGACACTCAGCTGGCCCGGGCATGGGCGCAGAAGGCGCCGGACTCCCCCCTGAAATCACCCGAGGACGCGCTGATCCTGGCCAGCATCGTCGAGAAGGAAACCGGGCTGGCCAGCGACCGGCCCGAAATCGCCGGTGTGTTCAGCAACCGGCTGCGCATCGGCATGCGCCTGCAGACCGACCCCACCATCATCTACGGCCTGGGCGAGCGCTTCGACGGCAACCTCCGCCGCGTCCACCTGGACACCGATGGCCCGTACAACACCTACACACGGGCCGGCCTGCCGCCCACACCCATCGCGCTGCCCGGACAGGCCTCGCTGCTGGCGGCGGTGCAGCCCAAGGCCACTGCGGCGCTGTACTTCGTGGCGCGGGGCGACGGCTCCAGCCAGTTCAGCGCCACGCTGGACGAGCACAACGCCGCCGTGCGCCGCTTCATCCTCAACCGCTGAACCCGCCTCGCCCCGATGCAGCACGGTCTTTTCATCAGCTTTGAAGGCATCGACGGTGCCGGCAAATCCACCCACATCGGCGCGCTGGCGGATGCCTTCCGCGCCCTGGGCCGCACCGTGCGCCTCACCCGCGAGCCGGGCGGAACGCCGCTGGCCGAAAAGCTGCGCGATCTGGTCCTGAACGACCCCATGGACCCCCTGACCGAGGCCTTGCTGATGTTCGCCGCCCGCCGCGACCACCTGCAGCAGGTGATCGAGCCCGCGCTGGCCGCCGGCGAGGTGGTGCTGTGCGACCGCTTCACCGACGCCACCTTTGCCTACCAGGGCCACGGCCGGGGCTTCGACCTTCAGGTGCTGTCGCTGCTGGAGGCCTGGGTGCAGGCGCGTCCGGACGACTCGCTTCGCCAGCCCGACATGACGCTGTGGTTCGACCTCCCTCCCGAGGTGGCCGCCACCCGCCTGGTCGCGGCGCGCGTGCCGGACCGATTCGAGGCCCAGCCCCAGGCCTTCTTCGAGCAGGTGTCGGCCGGGTACGCCGCCCGCGCCCGGGCCGCTGCCGGCCGGTTTGTCCGCATCGACGCCCACCAGCCGGTCGAGCGGGTGGCGGTCCAGGTGCGCGAGGCCCTGGTGGCGCGTGGCTGGCTTCCCCGGGTGGCCGCATGAGCGCGTCGCGCCCGCTGCCGCCCTGGCTTCAGCGCCAGCTGGAGGTGCTGCTGACCCAGCGCGGCCATGCGCTGCTGCTGACCGGGCCCAGCGGGCTGGGGCAGTACGAACTGGGCCTGGCGCTGATCAGGGCCTGGCTCTGCGAAACACCCGGGCCGGCCGGCGCCTGCGGCACCTGCGGCAGCTGCCACGCGGTCGATGTCCGCACCCACGCCGACCTGCGGGTGCTCATGCCCGAGACCCTGTGCCTGGAACATGGCTGGCCGCTGGACGAGTCCACCCAGAAGGAACTCGACGACAAAAAGCGCAAACCCAGCCGCTGGATCCGCGTCGACGCCGCCCGCGATGCCGTCGGATTCGGCCAGACCACCCGATCGCGGGGGCGCACCAAGGCCGTGCTGGTGTTCCCGGCCGACCGCCTGAACACCGAATCCGCCAACGCCCTGCTCAAGACGCTGGAAGAACCGGCCGGCGACCTGCGATTCCTGCTGGCCACCGAAGCGGCCGACCAGCTGCTGCCCACCGTCAGGAGCCGTTGCCAGAGCCATGCCCTGGCCTGGCCCGACGAGCAGGAGGCGCTGCAGTGGCTGCTTGCGCAGGCCGGCCCCGGCGCCAGCCCGGGTGTGGCCCGGACCTGGTGGAAGGCCGCCGGCGGACGACCCGACGACGCGCTCGCCTGGGCGTCGCTCGGCCTGACCGAAGCGGCGTGGCGGTCGGTGCCCCGGACCGTGGCCCGTGGAGACTGGTCGGCGCTGGCCGATTGGGGGCCTTCGCGCCAGCTGGATGCCCTGCAGAAGCTGTGCCACGACCTGATGTCGCTGGCCGCCGGGGCGGCGCCCCGCTTCTTCGAGCCCGACGACCTGCCGGCCCCGCCCACCTGGCGCGCGCTGGCCAACTGGTCGTCCGAACTCATGGCGGCCGCCCGCACCGTTGAGCATCCGTTCAATGCCGGACTGATGCAGGAAGCCTGGGCCGCCAGGGCCCGCCAGGTGTTGCTCCGGGCCACCAGCGGAGCAGGGCGGGGCCGGCCATCCAGGTCGGCAACGGTATGAGCCACGGACGGTTCCCGCTACACTGCGCGCCATGAGCACCACCCCGTCTTCGTCGGCCGCCCGGCCGAGCGTGATCCAGCTCTCCATCAAGGAAAAGGCTGCCTTGTATGCGGCCTACATTCCCTTGTTTGCCGACGGCGGGATCTTCATTCCCTCGGCCAGGGACTACAAGCTGGGGGACGATGTGTATGTTCTTCTGAGCCTGCCGGACGACCCGCAACGCTACCCGGTTGCCGGCAAGGTGGCCTGGGTCACGCCGGCCAAGGCGCAGGGTGGCCGCACCCAGGGCGTCGGCATCCGGTTCCCGGCCGACGACAAGTCCCGCCAGCTCAAGCTCAAGATCGAGGAAATTCTGGGCACCTCCATCGGATCGGACCGGGCCACCCAGACCATCTGACCCGGCCCCGGCTGTTTTGCGCGACACCGCCTCGGGCGGTGTCTTCATTTTGGCGAACCGACATGTTCATCGACTCCCACTGCCATCTGAGCTTTCCCGAGCTTCAGGAGCGCCTGCCCGACATCCTGCAGTCCATGGCCGATGCCGACGTCGGTCAGGCCCTGTGCATCTGCACCACCCTGGAAGAGTTCGACGCGGTACATGCCCTGACCCGTCATCCGCAGCTGTGGGCCACGGTGGGCGTGCACCCGGACAACGAGGGTGTCCGCGAACCGACCCTGGACGACCTGCTGGCGGGCGCGGCCCGCTCCCGGGTGGTGGGCATTGGGGAAACCGGGCTCGACTACTACCGGCTGGAAGGCCGCAGCGTGGCCGACATGGAATGGCAGCGGGAACGCTTCCGCACCCACATCTGGGCAGCACGCCAGACCGATCTGCCGCTGGTGATCCACACCCGGGCCGCGTCGGACGACACGCTGGCCATCCTGCGGGAGCAGGGCGGATTCGCATCGGCACCTGCCGGCGAACCGGTGGCCCGGGGAGTCTTCCACTGCTTCACCGAAACCGAGGCCGTGGCCCGCGCTGCACTCGATCTGGGTTTCTACATCTCGCTCTCGGGCATCCTGACCTTCCGCAACGCGGCCGATCTGCGCGACGTGGCCCGTTTTGTGCCGCTGGACCGGCTCTTGATCGAGACCGACAGCCCTTATCTGGCACCGGTCCCCCACAGGGGCAAGACGAACACGCCCGCCCTGGTGCCGTGGGTGGCCCGGCAGCTGGCCGAGATCCGCGGCCTGTCGGTGGAGGCAATTGCCGATGCCACCCGGACCAATTTCTGGCGCCTGTTCAACCGGGTCACACCGGCCTGAAAACCTCAAGCATTGCTTCAAGTTCATGGAAAAGCCGGATGTTTTGAAACGAATGTTCTTGGGATCCACCGCAGCAATTCTGGTCGCTGCGCTCGGCCCAAGCCTGGCCCTGGCCAATTCGTTCGAGGACTTTTTCACCGCCATCAAGCGCAACGATGTGGAGAAGCTCCAGGCCCTGGCGCGGCGCGGTTTTGACCTCAACACCCTGGATGCCCAGGGTGACCACGGGCTGCTGCTGGCCCTGCGGGCCGATGCCTGGGCGGTGGCGGGCTACCTGATCGCGCAGCCGCAGGTGCAGGTGGAATCCCGCTCCGGTTCGGGCGAAACGCCGCTGATGATCGCGGCCATCAAGGGCCGGCTGGACCTGGTGCGGCGCCTCATCGAACGCGGTGCCGAGGTCAACAAACCGGGCTGGACGCCGCTGCACTACGCCGCCACCTTCCCCGGCCCCTCGGCGCCCGACGTGACCCGGCTGCTGCTGGAACACCATGCCTACATCGACGCCGAATCGCCCAACGGATCGACCCCGCTCATGATGGCCGCCCACTACGGCAACACCACCGTGGTCAAGCTGTTGCTGGAAGAGGGCGCTGACCCGCTGATCAAGAACCAGCTGGGCCTGACCGCAATCGACTTCGCGCACCGGGCCAACCGGGCCGAGGCGGCCGGCATCATCGCGGCCTTCGTCCGGGCACGGCAGCCGCGCGGCACCTGGTGACCGGCGCCGTAGGTGTAACCCACATTCCCCCGGTGTTGCGCAGACCGGACAATCCCGGCCACCTTCCACCTGAGGAGACGTCGTGAAGTTAGCCAGTCAAAAAGATTTCCTGTCCGGATTGATGTTCACCATCGTGGGTGCCGCCTTTGCGCTCGGCGCACGCGAATTCGATGTCGGCACCGCTGCCCGCATGGGCCCGGGTTATTTCCCGATGATGCTGGGCATCCTGCTGGCTGGCCTGGGCGTCATCGTCACCATCCAGTCGTTCCGCAAGGGCGGGGCAGACGGCGATCCGGTGGGCGCGATCGCATGGCGCCCGCTGTGCTTCGTGCTGGGCGCCAACCTGCTGTTCGGTGCGCTGCTGGTGGGCGTGCCGGCGCTCGGCATCCCGGCTTTCGGCCTGATCGTGGCGCTGTATGCCCTGGTGATCGTGGCCGGCTTCGCGCAGGCGGGCGGCAGCATCAAGCAGTCGCTGGTGCTGGCCACGGTGCTGGCCGTGGGCAGCTACGGCGCCTTCGTCTACATGCTCAAGCTGCAGTTCCCGGTGTGGCCTGCCTTCCTGACCGCCTGACCCGGAGATACCTGCCATGGACCTGATCAACAACCTGTCGCTGGGATTCGGTGTCGCGTTCACCTTCCAGAACCTGATTTATGCGTTTGTCGGCTGCCTTCTGGGCACGCTGATCGGCGTGCTGCCCGGCATCGGCCCGCTGGCCACCATTGCGATGCTGCTGCCGGCCACCTATGGCCTGGAGCCGGTGTCGGCGCTCATCATGCTGGCCGGCATCTACTACGGCGCGCAGTACGGTGGTTCGACCACCGCCATCCTGGTCAACCTGCCGGGTGAATCGTCTTCGGTGGTCACCGTGATCGACGGTTACCAGATGGCGCGCAAGGGTAGGGCAGGCCCCGCGCTGGCCGCCGCCGGTCTGGGTTCGTTCTTTGCCGGTTGTGTGGGTACCCTGGTGCTGGCCGCCTTCGCGCCGCCGCTGACCGAGGTGGCCCTGAGCTTCGGGCCGTCGGAGTACTTTGCGCTGATGGTGCTGGGCCTGATCGGTGCCGTGGTGCTTGCGTCGGGCTCGCTGGTCAAGGCGCTGGCCATGATCGTGCTGGGCCTGCTGGTCGGCCTGGTGGGTACCGACGTCAACTCCGGCGTGGCCCGCTACACCTTCGACATTCCCGAGCTCACCGACGGCATCAACTTCGTGGTGATCGCCATGGGCGTGTTCGGCTACGGCGAGATCATCAGCAACCTCTCGCATTCCGAGGAGAAGCGGGAAGTGTTCACCGGCAAGGTGACCGGCATCATGCCGACCGCCGAAGACTTCAAGAACATGCTGCCGGCGGTCATCCGGGGCACGTCGCTGGGCGCGGTGCTGGGCATCCTGCCGGGTGGTGGCGCACTGCTGTCCTCGTTTGCGGCCTACACCATCGAGAAAAAGACCAAGCTCAAGCCGGGTGAGGTGCCGTTTGGTCAGGGCAACATCCGCGGTGTGGCGGCTCCCGAATCGGCCAACAACGCCGGCTCGCAGACGTCCTTCATCCCGCTGCTGACGCTGGGCATCCCCCCCAACGCCGTGATGGCGCTGATGGTGGGTGCGATGACCATCCACAACATCCAGCCTGGCCCGCAGGTGATGAGCAGCAACCCCGAGCTGTTCTGGGGCCTGATCGCCTCGATGTGGATCGGCAACGCCATGCTGGTGATCCTGAACCTGCCCCTGATCGGCATCTGGATCAAGCTGCTGACCGTGCCTTATCGCTGGCTGTTCCCGGCCATCATCCTGTTCTGCGCCATCGGCGTGTACTCGACCAACAACAACAACTTCGACATCTGGATGGTGGCGCTGTTCGGACTCATCGGCTACGGCTTCATCAAGCTGGGCTGCGAACCGGCACCGTTGCTGCTGGGCTTCATCCTCGGTCCGATGATGGAAGAGTACCTGCGCCGTGCGCTGCTGATTTCGCGCGGCGACTGGAGCGTGTTCGTCACCCGGCCCATCTCGGCCTCGCTGCTGGTGGCGGCGCTGGTGCTGCTGGCCATCGTGCTGCTGCCATCGATCAAGAAGAAACGCGAAGAAGCGTTCGTGGAAGACTGATCGGCATCGACACGGGCCTGGTCTGATCCAAGTGGAACCCGCCAGTGATGGCGGGTTTTGCAGATGCCTTGATATTCCACGATGTATATTATGTTTACAAAAAGATCTGGCGGTTCTTCACGGCTCCGTCGGGCCACAACACCCCCCGCAGTGGCTCCCTCCAAATACCCCCCAAGGTGATGCCACCGGGCACCCATCGCAGACCTACAATCCATCGCCTCCACAACCTCGACGGCCTGAGCGCTGTCTACCGTGAAACCATGAAACACCTGCTTTTCTCCCTGACCCTGATCGGCGCCGTCACCCTGGCTGCTTGCGGCAAGAAGGAAGAACCCGCTGCGGCCGCGCCGGCAGCGGCACCCGCCGCCGCTGCACCGGCTGCTCCGGCCGAGCTGCCCGAGCTGAAGGTCGCGATCGACCCGTCCTACCAGCCGTTCACCTTCAAGACCGCCGACGGCAAGCCGACCGGTTTCGATGTGGACATCGCTGAAGCCCTGTGCGCCGAGATCAAGCGCAAGTGCACCTACGTCGAACAGGTCTGGGACAGCATGATTCCGGGTCTGCAGGCCAAGAAGTACGACGTGATCATCAGCTCCATGTCGATCACCGACGAGCGCAAGGCCGTGGTGGACTTCTCCGACAAGTACTACAACACCCCGAGCCAGATCGTCGTCAAGTCCGACACCGCCTTCACCGACCTCGCTTCGCTCAAGGGCAAGAAGATCGGCGTGCTCAAGGGCAGCACCCAGGAAAAGTACGCCCTGGGCGAACTCAAGACCGTCGGCGTCACCGTGGTTCCCTACGAAGCCCAGGACCAGGTCTATCTGGACATCAAGTCCGGCCGTCTGGACGGCACCGTGGCCGACCGTGTGGAAGTCACCGGCGGTTTCCTGAGCAAGCCTGAAGGCCAGGGTTATGGTTTCGTCGGCCCGGTGCTGAACGACACCAAGTACTTCGGCTACGGCGTGGGCGTTGCCCTGCGTCAGGGCGAGACCGAGCTGAAGGACCAGCTCAACGCCGCCATCAAGGCCATCCGCGCCAACGGCACCTACGACACCGTCGCGAAGAAGTACTTCGACTTCGACGTCTACGGCCAGTAAGGACCCGCCGGTTTGTCTGGCTATTTCAGCTCCATCCTGCAAGGCGCCCTGCTGACCGTGGGCGTCTCGCTGGCCGCCTTGCTGGTGGCCATCGTGCTGGGGCTGATCGGTGCCGCCGCCAAGCTGTCGGGTCGTCCGGTGGCTGTGGCGGTGGCCACGGTCTACACCACGCTGGTGCGTGGCATTCCAGAACTCGTGCTGATGCTGCTGATCTTCTATGGCGGCACCATCGGCCTGAACAACCTGCTCGAGGCGCTGGGCAGCCAGCAGACGGTGGACATCAATCCATTTGCCGCCGGCGTGCTGACCATCGGATTCATCTACGGCGCCTACATGACCGAGACCTTCCGGGGCGCCATCCTGTCGATTCCCCATGGCCAGATGGAAGCCGCCTGGGCTTTCGGCATGGGCCGTCTGCAGACCTTCCTGCGCATCACCCTGCCCCAGATGGTGCGCTACGCCCTCCCCGGCTTCACCAACAACTGGCTGGTGCTGATCAAGGCCACCGCGCTGGTCAGCCTGATCGGCCTGCATGAAATGACCTACCTGGCCAAACAGGCCAGCTCGGCCACGCGCGAGCCGTTCACCTTCTACCTGTTCGCGGCCGGCCTGTTCCTGGTCTACACCTCGGTGTCGCTGTGGGCCCTGCGCTGGCTGGAGCGCCGTTTCAGCATGGGCGTGCGGCGCAGCCATGTCTGATCTTTCTGCGAGCCCACACCGATGAAGTGGGAAGTCATCTTCCGACCGGAATCGCTGGCCATGTACGGCGAAGGCATGCTCACCACGCTCGGGCTGCTGCTGTCCTCGCTGGCGATCGGCGGCATTCTGGCGGTGGTGTTCGCGCTGGCGCTGGTCAGCCGGATCGCGCTGCTGCGCTGGGTGGTCGGGTCGTACACCTACGTGATCCGGGGTACGCCCCTGCTGATCCAGCTCTACCTCATCTACTACGGTATTGCGCAGCTCGAGTGGGTGCAGGAACGCTGGGACACGGTCTGGCCCTGGACCCATTTCAAGGACCCGTTCTTCTGCGCCTTGCTGGCCTTCAGCCTCAACACGGCGGGCTACACCGCTGAAATGATCGCTGGCGCGATCCGCGAGACCTCGGCCGGCGAGATCGAGGCCGCCCAGGCCATGGGCATGAGCCCTGCGCAGGCCATGCGGCGCATCGTGCTGCCCAGCGCCCTGCGCCGAACGCTGCCGGCCTACAGCAACGAGGTCGTGATGATGCTGCACAGCACCAGCGTGGCGAGTGCGGTGCCCGCGATGCTCGACGTCACGGCGGCGGCCAGCCGCATCTATTCCGACTTTTACCTGCCGTTCGAGGCCTACATCGCCGCCGCCGCCATCTACCTGACCATCACCTTCAGCCTGGTCGGGCTGTTCCGGCTGGCCGAGCGCCGGTTCCTGGCCCACCTGGCGCCCCGGGCACACTGATCGGACGACCCCCATGATCCGTACCGAACACGCCTTGCTCAGCCCCAGCCTCGGGTCCTGCAAACAACTGGTGTCGTTCACGTTCGGTGACCCGCAGGCCCGTCCCAAGATCTACATCCAGGCCAGCCTGCATGCCGAAGAGCTGCCGGGCATGCTGGTGGCCCACCACCTGCGCTCCGCGCTGGAGTCGGCCGAAGCGGCGGGCCGGCTGAAGGGCCATGTGGTGCTGGTGCCGGCGGCCAATCCGATCGGTCTGAACCAGCGGCTGGACCACAAGCCCATGGGCCGTTTCGAGCTGGACACTGGCGAGAATTTCAACCGCCATTACCCCGACCTGGCCGAGGCCGTGTGGGCCGAGCTGCCAGCGCTGCTGGTGGACGACGGTGCCCGCAACGTCGCCACGGTCCGGACACTCACATCCCGATGGCTGCAGGCATGGCAGCCCGACACCGAGCTGCAGAGCCTGCGCCGCACGCTGCTGCTGCTGGCCCACGACGCCGACCTGGTGCTCGACCTGCATTGCGACTGGGAGGCGGTGCTTCACCTGTATGCCGAGGAAGCCTGCTGGCCACCCCTGGAGCCGCTGGCGCGGCTGCTGGGCGTGCAGGCGGTGCTGCTGGCCCGCAATTCGGGCGGCGGGCCGTTCGACGAATGCCTTTCCGGCCAGTGGTGGCAGCTGGCCGAACGCCTGGCCGCCGCCGGGCTGAAGCACCCGTTGCCGCAAGGCTGTGCCAGCACGACCATCGAGTTGCGTGGCGAGGCCGATGTCGACCACACCCATGCCCGCGACGACGCAGCAGCCCTCATGGCTTTTCTGGTGCACGCCGGTGCCGTCGACGGACCGCCCGTGAGCCTGCCGGCCCTGCCCTGCCAGCCAACCCCGCTGGCCGGCTCCGAGACCCTGCACACCCCGGTGCCCGGCGTGGTGGCCTATCGCGCCCGCCCGGGAGACCGCCTCGCAGTGGGTGATCCGGTGGCCGATGTCATCGACCCCACCGCTGCCGGTGCGTCGCGGGTGCACACCGTGTGCGCCGGCGTGGCGGGGGTCCTGTATGCCCGTGTGTCCGGCCGGTATGCGGTGGCCGGCAGCGAGCTGGGCAAGATCGCGGGCGAACATGCCTTCCGTACCGGCCCCCTTCTGGGTGCCTGAACCCTCCATCCTGATTCCACCGATCCATGACCGACGCAGCAGCACCGGCCAGCACCCGTCCCCTGCTTGAGGTGCACGACATCCACAAACGCTTTGGCGCCAACGAGGTGCTCAAGGGCGTGTCGCTGCAGGCGCGTGCCGGCGATGTGATCAGCCTGATCGGCAGCTCGGGCTCGGGCAAGAGCACGCTGCTGCGCTGCATCAACCTGCTTGAAAAACCCAACAGCGGTCGCATCGTGCTGGGGGGCGAGGAACTCGAGCTCAAGGCCGACAAAGCCGGTGAACTGCAGGCGGTCCGCGCCGATCAGCTGCAGCGGCTGCGCACCCGGCTGGCCATGGTGTTCCAGCATTTCAACCTGTGGGCCCACATGACGGTGCTGCAGAACATCATCGAGGCGCCGGTGCAGGTGCTGGGCGTACCGAGAGACCAGGCGGTGCAGACGGCCCGCAAGTACCTGGAGCGCGTGGGTCTGCAGGGCGTGGAAGACCGCTACCCGGCGCACATGAGCGGCGGTCAGCAGCAGCGCGTGGCGATTGCCCGAGCGCTGGCGGTGGAGCCGGCGGTGATGTTGTTCGACGAGCCCACCAGCGCGCTCGACCCGGAACTGGTCGGCGAGGTGCTGCGGGTGATGAAGCTGCTGGCCGAGGAAGGCCGGACCATGCTGGTGGTGACCCACGAAATGGGTTTTGCGCGCGAGGTTTCCTCGCACCTGGTGTTCCTGCACAAGGGCTGTATTGAAGAACAAGGTGTGCCGGCCGAGGTGCTGGCCCGCCCGCGCAGCGAGCGCCTGGCCCAGTTCCTCAAGGGCAACCTGAAGTAAGCCGGCGCCGCGCGCTCAGCCCACGCCGCGGGGCGGGCGCATCAGCTCCATCGCATCGCGGGCCAGCCGGAAGCGGATGGTCGGCGCGGTGAAGTCGGTGAAGGGGGCGCCCATGGCGATCTCGCCGCCGTCATGCAGCACACATTCCTGCCGTCGCAGCGCCACCGCCTGGTCGCTGCCCTCGAACCGCACCCAGGTGCCGTAGCTGCTGGTGTCCTCCAGCACGAAGTTGCCCGAGCGGTGGTCGATGCGGGCGTGCAGCCGCGACACCCGCGGGTCCGACACGACAAACTGGGCTTCGGCGACCCGGCCGATGTGCACCGGCAGGTCGGCCATGGCGAAGCGCTGCGAGGTGTCCAGCCAGATCAGCTCGATGCCGCCGCCCTTGCCGGTGCGCGGCGGGAGCATGTGCAGCGCGGCCGGCACCGTGAGGAATTCGGAGTGCACTTCGGTCTGCCACTCGATGCGGAAGACGTCGCTCGGGTCCGTCTTGCCCCGGATCTGCATGGCGCCCAGGTTGCGGAAACGCACGCCGCTGCCGGCACCGAGCTGGGCGATCACGCTGGCCGAGGCCAGGATCTGCTCCGGTCCGGCGAGGTCGCTCAAGCGGGAGGCCATGTTGACCGCATCGCCGAAGCAGTCGCCGTCCACCAGCACCACCGGCCCCCGGGCGAGCCCGATCTGCAGCTGCAGCTTGAGCGGCGCCGGCCACTGCTGGACCCGCTGGGTGTGCTCGGTCTGGATCTGGGTGCAGGCCTCGACGGCGCGGCGCGGGTCGGGAAAGGACATCAGGACGCCGTCGCCCAGCATCTTGACGACCTTGCCGCCGTGTTCCTGCCCCTTGACGCCGATCCACTGCGTGATGCGCGTGATGGCCTTGGTCGCCCGGTCGTTGCCAAGGGCTTCGAACACCGAGACGCTGCCGGTCAGATCGGCAAAAGCAATGGTCAGATCGGGCATGTCGCGCAGAGGGTCGCGGGAAAGGGGTTCGGAGTCAATAGCGGTTCCGGCCGGCGGATGTTCGGGGTCGATCAACCGCCTGTCGGCTGTTCGGGGGGCGGTCACGCATCGGTCAAAGGTATTACAAGGTTAATGCATCAGCTCAATAACGGATGCTAACCGCATGATTTGACTGTTGTTTTTTTTGTTCATCGGGGCAACCTGAATTGCGTGTGTCATGAGCGCCGCTTATCCTGAAAGTTGTTGATCACCCGAGACCTCCACACCATGCGTCTGTTCAAGCAGGGGTTGCCCCACAGCCTGTCGGCCCTGCTTCTGGGCCCTGACGGCTTTCGCCGTCAACCGGAAGCGCGCGGTGTCGATCCGGTCGAGCCGGTGCGCCAGGCCTTGCTGGAGGCGCTGAGCCCGGACGGCCAGAGCCTGAACCCGGAGCTGTCGCGCCGCCTGAGGCTGCTGCACGACGCCCAGGCGCTCTGGTTTGCACGTTCCGAGGTGGTGGCCACCCTGAGCAAGCGCCATGGCGAAGCCGAGGCGGTGGCCCGTGTGCAGCGGCTCCTCCCGCTGTTCGAGGGTCTGGTGCCGGCCAGTCTGCTGGCCTCCTGCCGGGTGCCCGGTCGCTGACGGCGCCACGCTTCAACCCCAGAACAGCAGGGCATCCCGGCCCTGCACCGCCAGATCGACACGGTGCCCCACCGGCAGCACCACCTTGGTCGGCACATGGCCGAAGGGCAGACCGCCCAGCACCGGCGCCTTGATATGTGCCCTGAGCCAATCGGCCACCGTGTCCATGCCGAAACCGCGGTCGTATCCGCGCACCGGCTGGTGGCCGGTGAAACGCCCCAGCAGCACCGCCTTCTGCCGGCCCAGCACGCCGGCGTGCAGCAGCTGGGTCAGCATGCGTTCGATGCGATACGGGTGCTCGTTCACGTCTTCCAGGAAGAGCACGCCGCCCTTGATCTGCGGCATCCACGGTGTGCCGACCAGACTGCACAACACACTCAGGTTGCCACCCCACAAGGTGGCCTGGCGGATGTGCAGCCCGGCTTCCGGCAGCCGTGCAGCATCGGTCGCCGGCAGACGCCAGCCGGTGCCCTCGCCGTGCCCGACCAGCAGGTCGTCGAAACAGGCTTCCATGATGTCGTCCGGCGTGCCGGCGACACCGAAGTCTTCGCCCAGGGCCGGGCCGGCCCAGGTGGGGGTGCCCTGCCCGGCCAGCACCGCCATCTGGAAGGCGGTGAAGTCGCTCAGGCCGACAAACTGCGTGCCGCGCTGCACCGCCTTGGCAATCGCCTTGCCGGGCAAGGCGGGCAGCAGCCGGGTCAGGCCGTAGCCGCCACGGCTGATGAGCGCCACGTCGGCGCCGCTGGCGGCCGCACGGCCGATGGCTTCCAGCCGGGTGGCGTCGTCGCCGGCAAAGCGCATGTGGGCCGAGAGCGCTGCGGGGTCGACCTCCACCTCATGACCCAGCGACTGCAGGCGGCGCACGCCGCGCCGGAAGGCGGCTTTGTCGCGCACCGCGCTGGAGGGGGAATAGATGTAGATGTGGCTCATGAGGTCGGCACGGATAACTGGAAATGGGACAGAGCCTGTTGCGCCACCGGGACGCCATGCTCCTGCACGAAATGCCCGGCCTGTGGCAGGACTACGGGCGGCGGGCAGTTCCGGATGCAGTGGTGCAGCTGGCGCATGACCGGCTCGCCCAGCACCGGATCGGCCTGGCCGATCACCATCAGGCTGCGGCCCTGCCATTGCTCGCGCCAGAAGCGAGCCGCCTCGCGTGACACGGCGGCGCCGTCGTCATCGGGGTGCTCGGGCACCAGCGCCGGGAAGGCTCGCAGTGCGGCGCGGTGGCCGCGGTCGGGGAACGGCGCGTCGTAGGCGGCGCACTCGGCCGCTGTCAGGTGCGGATTGCCGCGCGCGAACAACCGCGACACGCTGTAGTCCGGCCGCTCTTCGCACATGGCCCGCCAGGCCAGGAAGCCAGGCGACAGCGGCTGCTCGGCGGTGGCCAGCAGCGTGTTCATGACCAGCAGGCCCTGGTAACGCTCCGGGGCCGCCATCGGCAGGGTGAGGCCCAGGATGCCGCCCCAGTCCTGCACCGCCAGCACCACGCGCCGCAGATCCAGCCGCTCGATGAATTCGAGCAACACCTCGCGGTGGAAGCTGAACCGGTGCGCCCCGACCTTCTTGGGCTTGTCGCTGCGGCCGAAACCGATCAGGTCGGGCGCCACCACACGGTGTCCGGCCGCGGTCCAGACCGGGATCATGTGCCGGTACAGGTAGCTCCAGGCCGGGTTGCCATGCAGGCAGAGCCAGGTCAGCGGTGCGTCGCGCGGGCCTTCATCGGTGAAGGCCATGCGCCAGCCCTGCAGCGAGGGCAGGTCGTGCAGATACTGCGCCGGCCAGGGATGGCCGGGCAGCCCGGTGAAGGCGCTGTCGGGCGGTCGAAGGGCGTCATCGCGCAAGGGCTGCAGGTTCATTCGGCGGGGCTTGAAAAAGCGGCGCAGCAGCTCGGCGGACTCTTCCGCCAGCAGCCCGCCTTCGACGCGGGTCCGGTGGTTGATCTGCGGCAGGGCGAACAGGTCGGTGACGGAGCCGGCGGCACCGGTCTTGGGGTCTGGCGCGCCGTACACCACCCGGTCCAGCCGGGCGTGCAGCATGGCGCCGCTGCACATGGCGCAGGGCTCCAGGGTGACATAGAGGGTGCAGCCGTCCAGGCGGTAATTGCCCAGGCGCTCGGCCGCTGCGCGCAGCGCGACGATTTCGGCATGGGCGGTCGGGTCGTGGCCGGCCACCGGGGCGTTGGCGCCGGTCGCCAGCACCTGGCCATCGCGCACCACCACCGCCCCCACCGGCACTTCGCCGCGCTCGGCCGCTGCGCGGGCCTGGTCCAGCGCCAGCCGCATGAAGGCTTCATCGCGGGGGTCGGTCGGGGCGGGCGCGGGCATCGGTCGAGTGTAGGTCAGCCGTTCAGCCGGTCAGGCCCAGCTGCCGCATCCAGCCGGCCAGCGCCTGCTCGTCGGAGCTGCCGTTCTCGTATGCCGCGAGCATGGCGGCGTGCGACTGCGGCCGGTGCTGGTTCAGCTTGACCTTGCACTGCAGCTCCAGCACCCGCAGCTCGAAGGCATGGATGCCATTCATCATCTTGTGCTGGTAGTCCTCGGGCAGCGAACGCCATTGCTCGGCGTAGGCCGGATCGTGGTCGTGGATCAGGTGCTTGAGCAGGCGGTCCTTGTCGTCAAAATGCTCGATGAAGCGGGCCTGGACCGTGGCGTGAACCGCCAGGTAGCTCCAGGTCGGCACCATCTGCCGCTCGGCATAGACCCGCGGCGACATGTAGGCCTGCGGGCCCTGGAACACCACCCGGGCTTTGGGCCGCTGGCGCAGGAAGCCGGCGTGCGGGTTGGGCCGGGCCACATGGCCCAGCAGGGTGATGCCGCCCTCCTCCTCCAGCACGTGCAGCGGCAGCGGCGTGATGAAGGGCAGCCCGTCGTCGTCGACCGAGATCAGCTGGGCCAGCGGGTGCGCCCGCATGAGCTGCGGGGCGATGGCGGGGTCCTTGGCGGCAAACTGGGGCGGCAGGTACATGTGCACTCCTGAACGATCGTTGCATTTCAGTTTACGGGAGGGGTGACCGCCGGTCCGGCTCCGCGCTACAGTTCGCCCCTGCCGCACCCTGCCCGGCCCCCATTTCCACAGCTTCATGTCCGTCACTTTCCAGACCGTCAAACCCGGCGCCCGACTGGCCGATCAGGTGGCCGCCACCCTGGAGGCCGAGATCCGCGCGGGCCGCCTGACCGAGGGCGAAAAGCTGCCCACCGAGCAGAGCCTGGTCCAGCAGTTCGGGGTCAGCCGCACCGTGGTGCGGGAAGCCGTTTCCCGGCTGCGGTCGCTGGGCCTGGTGGACGCGCGCCAAGGCAGCGGCATGTTCGTGATCAAGCCGGATGTCGAGCCACTCAAATTCGACCCGCAGACCAGTGCCTCGATCGAGGCAGTGCTGCAGATCGTCGAGGTGCGCCGGGCGCTGGAGGCCGAGGTGGCCGAGCTGGCCGCGCAGCGCCGCAAGCCGGCCGACGTGGTGGCCATCCGCCGAGCGCTGGCGTCGATCGACGAAGCGGTGGCCGCCGGCCGGGACGGCGTGGCCGAGGACGTGGCCTTTCACCGGGCCATTGCCCAGGCGGCCGGCAATCCATTTCTGATCCGCACGCTGGACTACCTGTCGCAGTTCCTGCAGGACGCCACCCGCGTGACCCGGGCCAATGAAGCGCGCAATGCCCGCTTCTCGGCCGAGGTGCTGGAGGAGCACCAGGCGCTGCTGGCGGCCATCGAGGCCGGCGACCCGACCGCTGCCCGGTCGGCTGCGGCACGCCACATGCACAACGCCGCCGCCCGCATCGGGCAGGCCGATCCGGCGTTCTGGGCGCAGGACGGTGGGCGCTACGCGCAGGCGCTGATTCAGGCCCGTCGATGACACCCAAGTGATAACCCCAACTCAGGAGATGGTGGTCAAAATTATATGATGACCATACGAATAACGCCCAACGGCGGGTGATCGGACACGTTCCGGTCCCTGCCGTTTTTCACGGAGACCCCACCCATGTCCACCGCCGCCCTGCTCGGCATCGCCCTGGCCAGCGTCGTTCTGCTGCTGGTCCTCATCATCCGTTTTCAGGTCCATGCCTTCGTGGCCATGATGCTGGTCAGCATCCTGGTGGCCCTGGTGGCCGGCATGCCCGCCGCCGACATCGTGCCCACCCTGATCCAGGGCATGGGCGGCACGCTCGGCTCGGTGGCCATCCTGGTCGCGCTGGGCGCCATGCTGGGCCGCATCATCGAGGTGTCGGGCGGCGCCGGCAGCCTGGCGCACCGCTTCACCAGCCTGCTCGGGCCGAAACGGGTGCCGGCGGCACTCACGGCGGCCGCCCTGGTGCTGTCGATCCCGGTGTTCTTCGATGTGGGCTTCATCATCCTGGTGCCCATCATTTACGGCTTCTGCAAGGCCGCCAAGGTCGATCCAGTGAAGTTCGGCCTGCCGGTGGCCGGCATCATGCTGGCCACCCATGTGGTGGTGCCGCCGCACCCGGGCATCGTGGGCGGTGCCGCCGTGCTGCAGGCCGATGTGGGCTGGATCACCCTGCTGGGTCTGGCGATCTGCCTGCCGCTGGCCGTGCTGGCCCAGTACGTGGGCGGCTGGCTGAACCGCCGCCGCTACGCCATGCTGCCGGCCACCGCCGAACAGTTTGCCGCCTTCGACGCCGGCACCGGCGAGAAGGAGCGGCTGGCCGCACCGGGCGTGGGCGTCGTGCTGGCGCTCATCATCGTGCCGCTGTTGCTGATCATGCTGGGCACCACCGGTGCCACGCTGCTGCCCAAGGGCGACCCGGTGCGCGGCGTGCTGTCGTTGATCGGTGCCCCGGTGTTTGCGCTGATGGTGGCCATCGGCCTGGCCTTCTTCCTGATCGCCCGTCGCCAGGGCTGGTCGAATGCCCGCACCAGCGAGGTGATGGAATCCGCCCTGCCCCCGGCCGCCACCGTCATTCTGGTGACCGGTGCGGGTGGCGTGTTTGCCAAGGTGCTGACCAGCACCGGCATCGGCGCCGCCTTGTCCGGCAGCATCGCCGCCGCCGGCCTGCCGCTGCTGCTGGCCGCCTTCCTGATTTCGCTGGCGCTGCGCGCGGCCCAGGGTTCGGCCACGGTCGCTATCCTGACCACCTGCGGCCTGCTGGCCGAAGCGGTGGCCAGCGGCGGCTACAGCGTGGTGCAGGTGGCACTGATCGCGGTGGCCATCGGCTTCGGCGGGCTGGGCCTGTCGCACGTGAACGATTCGGGTTTCTGGATCGTGACCCGCTACCTCGGCCTGAGCGTGGCCGACGGCCTGCGCAGCTGGACGGTGCTGACCACCGTGCTGGGTGTCGCCGGCTTCCTGCTGACCGCCCTGCTGTGGGCACTGATGGGCTGAAGCCCCTGAACACGAGGACATCACCATGACCCGACACGTTGGCCTGATCGGCCTGGGCGCCATGGGCGCCGGCATTGCCCGCACCCTGCGCAGCAACGGATTCCATGTGCACGCCTGCGACGTGCGTTTTGAGGCCGCACAGGCCTTCGCGGCCGACGGCGGCACCGCCTGGAAGACCCCTGCCGAGGTGGCTGCGGCCGCACCGGTGGTGGTGTCGGTGGTGGTAAACGCCGCCCAGACCGAATCGGTGCTGTTCGGCGAAGGCGGCGCCGCCGCTGCCATGCAGCCCGGCAGCGCATTCATCATGTGCTCCACCGTCGACCCGAACTGGTCGGTGGCGCTGGAAGAGAAGCTGCTGGCCGCCGGCGTGCACTACATCGACGCCCCCATCTCCGGCGGCGCTGCCAAGGCCGCCTCCGGCCAGATGACCATGATGACCTCGGCCCGCCCCGAGGCCTATGCCGCCGCCGATGCGGTGATGGCCGCCATGGCCGGCAAGGTGTACCGCCTGGGCGACCGGGCCGGCGCCGGCAGCAAGGTCAAGATCATCAACCAGCTGCTGGCCGGGGTGCACATTGCCGCCGCCGCAGAAGCCATGGCGCTGGGCCTGCGCGAAGGCGTGGCACCGGACGCGCTGTACGAGGTCATCACCCACAGCGCCGGCAACAGCTGGATGTTCGAGAACCGCATGGCCCATGTGGTGGCCGGCGACTACACGCCGCTGTCCGCCGTGGACATCTTCGTCAAGGACCTGGGGCTGGTGCTCGACACCGCGCGGGCCAGCAAATTCCCGCTGCCGCTGGCCGCCACCGCGCACCAGATGTTCATGCAGGCCTCCACCGCCGGCTTCGGCCGCGAGGACGACAGCGCGGTCATCAAGATCTTCCCGGGCATCACCCTGCCGGAGCGCCAGGCATGAGCGGTTCGCTGAAGCTGGGCTGCATCGCCGACGACTTCACCGGCGCCACCGACCTGGCCAACAACCTGGTGCGCGCCGGCATGCGGGTGGTGCAGACCATCGGCGTGCCGCCGGCCGCGCTGGACACCGAGGCCGACGCGGTGGTGGTGGCGCTGAAGTCGCGCACCATCCCGGCGGCCGAGGCGGTGGCGCAGTCGCTCGAAGCGCTGCGCTGGCTGCAGGCGCAGGGCGCGCAGCAGATCTACTTCAAGTACTGCTCCACCTTCGACAGCACGCCGCAGGGCAACATCGGCCCGGTGACCGAGGCGCTGATGGATGCGCTGGGCACCGACTTCACCGTGGCCACGCCGGCGTTTCCGGACAACAAGCGCACGGTGTTCAAGGGTTACCTGTTCGCCGGTGATGTGCTGCTCAACGAGAGCGGCATGCAGAACCACCCGCTCACCCCCATGACCGATCCCAACCTGGTGCGGGTGCTGCAGGCGCAGACCCGGCGCCGGGTCGGGCTGATCGACCACAGCGTGGTGGCGCGCGGACCGCAGGCGGTGAGCGAACGCATCGCCGCGCTGCGGGCCGAGGGCGTGGCGATGGCCATCGTGGACGCGGTGTCGAACGACGACCTGCTGCGCCTGGGGCCGGCCATGGCCGCGTTGCCGCTGCTCACCGCCGGCTCGGGTCTGGCCATCGGCCTGCCGGCCAACTTCGGTCTGGCGCCCTCCTCCACCGCGGCCGATCTGCCTGCGCCACGCGGCCTGCAGGCGGTGGTCTCGGGCAGCTGCTCGGCGGCCACCAACGCGCAGGTGCTGAACTTCATCCAGTCGGGCCGGCCGGCGCTGGCCATCGACCCGCTGCGCATCGCCGCCGGGGTGGACGTGTGCGCCGAAGCGCTGGCCTGGGCCCAGCCGCACCTGGCCAGCGGCCCGGTGCTGATCTATTCCACCGCCGAGCCGCGCGACGTGAAGGCCATCCAGGGCCAGCTCGGCGCAGAACAGGCCGGCGCCATGGTGGAGCGCACCATCGCCGACATCGCCCGGGGTCTGGTGGCCCGGGGCGTGCAGCAGCTGGTGGTGGCGGGCGGCGAAACCTCCGGGGCCTGCGTGCAGGCGCTGGGCATTGCGCAGATGCGCATCGGCCCGCAGATCGACCCGGGTGTGCCGTGGTGCCATGCCCTGCCCGATGCGGCGCTGCCCGCGCCGGGCGGCTTGCACATCACGCTGAAGTCGGGCAACTTCGGCACCCCCGACTTCTTCACCAAGGCGTTCCGCAGCCTGGTCACCGCTTCCCCCGCATGAGCCCGCTGCCGACCGCCGAAACCCGCGCCCGCGACGCCATCTGCCGCGCCGGCCAGAGCCTGTTCGAGCGCGGCTATGTGCACGCCACGGCCGGCAACATCAGCGTGCGGCTGGACGACGGCTTCCTGATCACGCCCACCGACGCCTGCCTGGGCACGCTCGACCCGGCCCGCCTGGCCCGGCTCGATGCCCAGGGTCTGCAGATCGGCGGTGACCGGGCCAGCAAGACCATCGTGCTGCACCGGCGCATCTACCAGGCCACCGCCGAGGCCGGCCGGGCCGCCGGCTGCGTGATCCACACCCACAGCCATGCGCTGGTGGCCGCCTCCATCCGGGCCGACAGCCGCGCCGGCGGCGCGCTGCCGGCCGACGCCGAGCTGCTGCCCGCCATCACGCCGTACTTCGTCATGAAGGTCGGCCGCGTGCCGCACGTGGCCTACCACCGCCCGGGCGATCCGGCGGCCGCTGACCGGGTGGCGCTGACGATTGCCCGCCATGCCGCGCAAGGGCGCCTGCTGCGGGCCGTGATGCTGGCCCGCCTGGGCCCGAATGTCTGGCACGACACGCCGGCCGCCGCCATGGCCGTGCTGGAAGAACTGGAAGAAACCGCCCGGCTGTTCAACCGGCTCGGGCCTGAACACGCCGTCCCGCTGAGCGAGGACGCCATCGAAGAACTGCGCCAGCACTTTGGCGCCCACTGGTGAGAGATCCATGCCCCGTTTTGCCGCCAACCTCTCCATGCTCTACAACGAGCTGCCCTTCCTGGACCGCTTCGAGGCCGCTGCTGCCGACGGCTTCCAGGCGGTGGAGTACCTGTTCCCCTACGCCTTCCCGGCCGACGAGCTGGCCGCGCGGCTGAAGGCCCACGGCCTGCAGCAGGTGCTGTTCAACGCCCCGCCCGGCCACTGGGACGGCGGCGAACGCGGCCTGGCCTGCCTGCCCGGCCGGGAGACCGAATTTGCAGAGGGCATCGAGCAGGCGCTGGATTACGCGCAGGCGCTGAGTTGCCCCCGGGTGCATTTGATGGCCGGCCTGGTGCCGCCCGATGTGTCGCCGGAAGCCGCCCGCACCACCTATGTGTACAACCTGCGCCAGGCCGCCCGGCTGGCCGGCAGTGTGGGGGTGAACCTGCTGATCGAGCCGATCAACCCGCGCGACATGCCCGGCTTCTTCCTGAGCCGGCAGGACCAGGCCCATGCGCTGGCGGCCGAGATCGGCGAGCCCAACGTGAAGGTGCAGATGGACCTCTACCACGCGCAGATCGTCGAGGGCGATCTGGCCATGAAGATCCGCCAGTACCTGCCCACCGGCCGCGTGGGACACATCCAGATTGCGGGCGTGCCGGAGCGGCACGAGCCCGACGTGGGCGAGCTCCACCACCCCTACCTGTTCGCCCTGCTGGACGACCTGGGCTATGACGGCTGGATCGGCTGCGAATACCGGCCACGCCGGGGTGCCGTGCCCGGCGGCACCAGCGACGGACTGGGCTGGATCAGGCCCTGGGTTCCGAAGCGCTGACCCCCGGGCCGCCCGCCTCAGGCTCACTCGCGGCCAGCAGCTGCTCCAGCCGCTCCAGCCGGTGGCGGTGCGGCGTGGTGATGGCATAAAAATGCTCTTCGAGCCGGGTGGATTGCCCGACCCGCACCAGCACGCCGTTGCGCAGCTCGTCCTGCACCACCACCTCGGGCAGCACGGTGAGCCAGCCGCTGTCGCGGGCGATCAGGCGCAGCATGGCCATGTCGTCCACCTCGGCCCGCAGGCGCGGGCGCACACCGGCCGCCAGGCACAACGCATCGAACTGCGCCCGCAGCGCATGGCGCGGCCCGGGCAGCGCCACCTCCAGACCGTCCAGATCCTCCGGCAGGCGCAGGCTGCGGCCTGACCACGCGCCGGCCGGCCCCACCAGCGATATTGCCTGGCTGCCCAGAAAACGGCAGTGCACCGGGCGGTCCGGGTTGGTGGCCACCGGTTCGTTGGCCAGCACCACATCGAGCTGGTGGCGGGCCAGCCGGTCCAGCAGGTCTTCCAGCAGGCCGGATTCGAGCGTCAGCACCACGCCCGGGTCGGCCAGCAGCGGCCGTATCCATTGCTGCTGGTAGTTGCGCGACAGCGTGGCCACGCTGCCCACGCGCAGCCGGGTCATGCCCTCCACCCGGCCCTGCAGCCGGCCCAGCATTTCCTGGCCAAGGCCAAAGATGTTCTCGGCATAGGACAGCACCATCTGCCCGGTGGCGGTCAGCACCAGCCGCCGCCCCTGGCGCTCGAACAGCGCCTCGCCCAGCCGTTCTTCGAGCTGCCGGATCTGGGCCGACAGCGCCGACTGCGACACATGCATCTCCTGCGCGGCCCGGGTCAGGTGGCCGATCTTGGCGACGCGCCAGAAATAGAACAAGTGGTGGAAGTTGAACTGGTCGAGCTTCATCGTTCTTTTATACCGAACAGTAGATTCTGAAGAATGAATTTTACAGAATGAAAACCGCTGGGCACCATCCCGGGCATTCCGAACCACGACGGCCACGACCGCCGCAGGACCCCCGACATGAACCTCCTCGACTCAGCACTCACCGCCTTCATGCCCGCCGTGGCAGTGGCCCCGGCACTGCTCATGCTGCTGGCCATGCTGGTGCCGATGCGCCAGCGCAGCGGCGACCCGCTCACCCCGCACGCCGGCTGGCCGCTGCTGCGCCGGCTGGGCCTGCTGGCGGTGGCTTTCAGCGCCCTGCCGGTGCTGCTGCACGCCACCGGCCTGGCCCGGCCGGCACACACCGAGGTGCTGTCGCCGTGGCTGGCCAGCACGCCCTGGGCCGCCTGGATGGCGCTGCTGGTGCAATGGCTCGGCACCGTGATCGCGGCCTTCTCGGCCCGCTACCTGCAGGGCGAACGCCGGCAGGGCCGTTATGTGAGCGCGCTGGCGGGTGTGCTGGCCTCGGTCCACACCCTGCTGCTGGCCGACCACTGGTGGGTGCTGATCGCCGCCTGGGCGCTGGTGGGGGTGGCCCTGCAACAGTTGCTGGTGTTCTACCCCGAGCGGCCCTTTGCCCTGCTGGCCGCCCACAAGAAACGCCTGGCCGACCGGCTGGCCGACATCCTGCTGCTGGCGGCCGCCGCGCTGGCCTGGTCGGCCGTGGGCAGCGGCCACCTGCCCGACCTGTGGGCGCACCTGGCGCAGCACGGCGCCGGCCCGGCCCTGCAGGCCAGCGCGGTCTGTCTGGCGCTGGCGGTGGTGCTGCGCACCGCCCTGCTGCCGGTGCACGGCTGGCTGATCCAGGTCATGGAGGCACCCACGCCGGTGTCGGCCCTGCTGCACGCCGGTGTGGTGAACCTGGGCGGCTTCGTGCTGATCCGCTTCTCGCCGCTGCTGGACGCCGCACCGCTGGCCCGCTGGCTGCTGGTGGCGGTGGGCCTGACCACCGCGCTGCTGGCCGGTCTGGTCATGCTCACCCGCATCAGCGTGAAGGTGCGGCTGGCCTGGTCGACCGTGGCCCAGATGGGTTTCATGGTCATGGAGTGCGGCCTGGGCCTGTACACGCTGGCCGCCCTGCACCTGCTGGGCCACTCGCTGTACAAGGCGCACGCCTTCCTGTCGGCCTCCGGCGTGGTGCGCGACGCCCGGCTGCAGCGCCTGAACACGCCGCACACCAGCGTGCAGGGCTGGAGCCTGCTGCTGGCGCCGACGCTGGCCGCTGCGGTGCTGGCCGGTGTGCTGGGCGCCATCGCACAGCTGATACCGCTGCTGGTCGGGCCTGAGGCAGCCGCCGCCGCCTGGCCCTGGTGGTGGAGCGGTGTGCTGGCGCTGGCCTGGGCGCCGCTGCTGTGGCTGCCCCGGCTGGAGGCCCGGCCGGCATCGCCCGGTGGCTGGCGCCTGCTGGCCGGCCTGGTGGCCATTGCCGGCCTCTCGGCCCTGGCCTTCCTGGCCCACGCCCTGCCGCTGGGCACCACCGACCGGCCCGACCCAGCGCTGGGCCTGGTGGCCCTGGCCGGCATGGGCCTGATGTACCTGGCGCTGGCCGGCCTGCAGTGGCGTGCCCGCTGGCTGGAGGGCTGGCGGCGCTGGAGCTACGCCGGCTTCTATGTGGACGAGTTCTACACCCGCCTCACGCTGCGCCTGTGGCCGACCGACTGGGCTCCGCCCCGCTCAGGCCCGCTGGCGCACGCCGGCAGCAGCGACCCCCACTGACACCACCCGCGAACACCCCACTTCACCGGAGCCACTTCATGGACGTCACCGACACCCCCGCACGGCCCCAGCCCACCCTGCCCGCCCCGGACCAGGCCCTGATCGACCAGGCCTGCGACCGCGCCTGTGCCGCCATTGCCCCGGCCTGGCCGCTGGACCGCTCGATTGCGGTCAACCCGCACTGGGGCCGGGTCGACCGCCCGGTGCTGGAGGTGGCTGCGCGCATGGCGGTGCTGGGCGGCATCCGGGTGTTTCCGTCGCGCCGGCAGTTCCGCCAGGCCTGGCAGGAAGCACGCCTGACCGAGGCCGACCTGCAGGCCGCCATCGACGAACTGGGCGCCGAAGCGGGCCGCCTCACCCCCGCCGACTGCCTGGACGCGCTGGACACCGACACCCTGCCGCCGCAGCTGCCGCTGCTGATCGACGTGCTGGACGACGACCCCCGCCGCCACACCCGGCTGGCCTGGCGCCAAGCCATCACCCACCAGGTCAGCCAGACCTGCGCCGCCTTCTTCGACCGCCAGCAGGCCGACTGGCACCCCGACCGGCCCCACGACCTCTACACCTTCTGGCGCGACACGCTGGTGCACGACCACGGCATCGGCGTGCTCATGGGCCTGCCCGACCTGGGTCGCCGGCTCGACAGCCTGCCGGCCACCCGGGCCGATGCCGAACGCTGGGTGCTGCAGCGGCTGGGCCTGCCGCCGGCGGTGTGGGCCGATTACCTGGAGTCGGTGCTGCTGACCGTGAACGGCTGGGCCTCCTGGTGTGCCTATGTGGGCTGGGAAGCCCGCCTGGCCGGCGGCAGCGACGGCAGCCTGCGCGACCTGCTGGCCATCCGGCTGGCCTGGGGCGCCATCCTGCTGGACGACCGCGACCATGCCGACACCCGCCGCGCCTTCGCCGCCCTGCAGGCCGACTGGGGCCGGGCCACCCGGCGCCTGCAGCAGGCCCGCGAGGCCCTGCGCCCCGATCTGGTCTGGCAGCGCGCCTTGGAGGTGGCCTACCAGCGCACGCTGGTGCAACGCCTGGCGGTCCCCGGCCCGGCTCCCGCCACCCCGGAGCCGGACGTGGCGGTGCAGGCGGCGTTCTGCATCGACGTCCGCTCCGAGCCGCTGCGCCGGGCCCTGGAGGCCACCTGGCCCGCCATCCAGACGCTGGGCTTTGCCGGCTTCTTCGGCGTGCCGGCGGCCTACACCCCGCTGGGCACAGGGGCGCGCCGGCCCCAGCTGCCGGGCCTGCTGGCCCCGGCCATGGAAGTCACCGACCGCATCGACGGCGACCAGGACCCGCAGGCAGCCCAGGCCCGGCAGCGCCGGCTGGCCATGGCCGATGCCTGGCAGGCCAGCACGCGGTGGCCGGCGGCGGCCTTCTCGTTCGTGGAGGTGGCCGGGGCGGGCTACCTGGGCCGGCTGGTCAACTGGCTGCGCCCGGGCGCCAGCGAGCGCCCGCGCGACGACCTGCACGGGCTGCCGGCGCGCTACCGGCCGGTGTGCCGCCCGGCGCTGGCCGGGGTCGATCTGGATGGCCGCATCGGCCTGGCCCGCAAGGTGCTGCAGGCCATGGGGCTGGTGTCCGGCTTTGCGCCGCTGGTGCTGCTGGTCGGCCATGGCAGCCAGAGCGAGAACAATGCCCATGCCGCCGCGCTGGACTGCGGTGCCTGCTGCGGCCAGACCGGCGAAGTCAATGCCCGGGTGCTGGCCCGGGTGCTCAACGAACCGGCGGTGCGCCAGGGGCTGGAGCGGGACGGCCTGAGCATCCCCGCCGGCACCGCCTTCGTGCCGGCGCTGCACAACACCACCACCGACGAGATCGAGGTGTTCGACATCGACACCCTGCCCGAGGCCGCCCGCGCCGCCTGGGAACGCCTGAAGCCGGTGCTGGCGCAGGCCGGCGACCAGGTGCGGCGCGAGCGCGCGGTGAAGCTGGGCCTGGACCCGCGCGCCGGAGCCCAGGCGCTGCTGGCGCAGCTGCAGCGCCGCGCCAGCGACGGCGCACAGACCCGGCCCGAATGGGGGCTGGCCGGCAATGCGGCCTTTCTGATCGCACCGCGCCAGCGCAGCCGCCACGCGGTGCTGGACGGCCGCAGCTTCCTGCACGACTACGACGCCGCCAAGGACCCCGACGGCAGCGTGCTCGAACTGCTCATGACCGCCCCCATGCTGGTCACGCACTGGATCAACTGGCAGTACCACGCCTCCACCTGCGACCCGCAGCACCTGGGCAGCGGCAACAAACTGCTGCACAACGTGGTGGGCGGCGACATCGGTGTGTTCGAGGGCAACGGCGGCGACCTGCGCATCGGCCTGTCGCTGCAGTCGCTGCACGACGGCCGCCGCTGGGTGCACGACCCGCTGCGCCTCACCGTGGTGATCGACGCGCCGGCCGCCTCCATCGACCGCATCGTGGAGCGGCACGCCATCGTGCGCCAGCTGCTGGACAACGGCTGGCTGCACCTGTGGCGCTTCGAGGGCGAAGGGTTCGAGCGCCGGGTGGCCGGCGGCGGCTGGCGGGCCCTCGCCTCAGACGGCGCCTGAGTCGCCGTCGAACTGCACCCGGTGGGTGTGCAGGGCCTCGAAGATGGGCGCGTCGTTGAAGCGGAACAGGTCGAGCGCGGCGTCCGCTTCCGCTTCGGCGCAGAACGGCACCCAGGATGGCACGACGAACATGTCGCCACGGGCCACCGCCCACTGCTGCTCGCCCACCCGCACGGTGCCCTGGCCCTCGAAGACCTGGAACACCGACGAGCCCACCTCGCGCCAGGTCCGGGTGCGGCCACCGGCGCGCAGGCGGTGCATTTCGGTGCGGATGGTGGGCAGCACATCGCGCCCGCTGGTGGGGTTGGTGAAGCGCACCGCGGCATGGCCGGGGCTCAGCGTGACGGCATGGCCTTCGTCTTCCAGCGCCAGCTGCTCGGTCAGGGCCCGGTCAGTGTCGACCCAGCGGTAGGCCAGCAACGGCGTGGCCGGCAGGGCTTCGGTCTGCGAGACCGGGCGCAGACCCGGGTGCCCCCAGACCCGCTCGGAGCGGGAGCGCTCGGGCGTGGTCATTTCGGCCGGCGAGAGCTGGTGCCGCCCGAACTCGAAAAACTGCGATTCGGTGTAGTACGAGAACGGAATGTCCAGGCCGTCGATCCAGGCCATGGGCTCGGCGGCCGCGTTGTGGTGGGCATGCCAGTTCATGCCGGCCTGGGGCAGGAAGTCGCCGCGCGACATGCGCACCGCGTCGCCGCCGACCACGGTCCAGACGCCCTCGCCCTCGACCACGAAGCGGAAGGCGTGCTGCGAATGCCGGTGCTCGGGCGCGTTTTCGCCCGGCATCAGGTACTGGATGGCGGCCCACAGCGTGGGCGTGGCGTAGGGCTTGCCGCCGAGCGACGGGTTGGCCAGCGCAATGGCCCGGCGCTCACCGCCCCGGCCCACCGGCACCAGCCGGCCGGCCTGGCTGGCCAGGTCCACCAGCCGGTCCCAGCGCCACAGGTGCGGCGACGCCCTGCTGCGCGGGTGCGGCGGCATCAGGTCGCCGATCTCGGTCCACAGCGGCACCAGCAGCTCCTGCTCGAAGCCGCGGTAGAGCTGCTCCAGCGCGGGCGACGGTTCGGGCTGCCCGGGGCCGGCCTGCATCTTCAGGCGGACCGGTGACAGGGCGGAGGCGTTCGACATGGCGGGGCTCCCGGTGGGTTCAGGCGTGGGCGATGTTCAGGGCGATCGTACCCACGCCCGCCACCCGGCCCTCGATGCGGTCGCCCGCCACCACCGCACCCACGCCCTCGGGCGTGCCGGTGTAGATCAGGTCGCCGGGTTGCAGGTGGTAGAAGAGCGAGAGGTCGGCCAGGATCTCGCGGATGTTCCAGATCAGCTTGTCCAGGTCGGACTTCTGCTTCGTCTGGCCATTGACCGACAGCTCGATGTCGCCGCGCTCCAGCACCACGCCCGGCATCGGCACGATGGCGGAGGCCACCGCCGACTGCTCGAAGTCCTTGCCCAGGTCCCACGGACGGCCCTTGTCGCGGGCCACCAGCTGCAGGTCGCGGCGGGTCATGTCGAGGCCGCAGGCATAACCGAACACCAGCTCGTGCGCCTGCTCGGCAGGCACCTGGAATCCGGCCTTGCCGATGGCCAGCACCAGCTCCATCTCGTAGTGGTAGTTGCCGGTCTGCGGTGGGTAGGCAATGGTCGCGCCCGACTCGACCAGGGCACTGGGCGTCTTGGTGAAATAGAACGGCCGCTCGGCCGCCTTGTCGACCGGGCGCCCCATTTCCACCGCGTGGGCGTGGTAGTTGCGGCCGACGCAGAAGATGCGGCCGACCGGGTAGCGTTCGGCGCGGCCCTCGATGGGCAGCGAGGGTTGGGCGAGCGGGGGGAAGAGGTAGGTGGTCATGTGATGGGCGTTGTTGAAGGATCGGGGCAGCGGGCTCATCCCTGCTGCAGACAGTTGTCGACGTTCCAGCTGTAGAGCCAGTCCACCGCATCGTAAAAGCGCTCCTGCGAGCGGCCCTTCCAGAGGGCATTGCGCACCAGCCGCTCCACACCGGCGGCGTGGTAGAGCCGCCCCATCTCCCGACCCGAAAGCACGATGCGCGCGGTGCGGGTGATGCGGTTCTGCTGGTAGAGCTGCAGGGCGGCGGGCCATTCGTCACCGGTCACCCGCAGGGCTTCGCCCAGCGTGACGGCGTCTTCAAGTGCCATGCAGGCGCCCTGCGCCATGTACTGGGTGGTGGGGTGGGCCGCGTCGCCCAGCAGCGTGGCCCGGCCGAACACCCAGTTGTCGATCGGTTCGCGGTCGGCCGTGGCCCAGCGCTTCCAGCTTTTCGGCAGCTCGATCAGCTGCCGCGCCTTGGGCGAAATGCCCTGGAAATAGCTCTCCACCTCGGCCTTGCTGCCCTCGGTCACGCCCCACTCTTCCGGCTGGCGGCTGTGGAAGGTGACCACGATGTTGTACTGCTCGCCACCGCGCAGCGGGTAGTGCACCAGATGGCATTTCGGCCCCGCCCACAGGCTGGCGGCATTCCACTGCAGCTCGGCCGGAAATTCCGACTTGTCGACCACCGCGCGGTACACCACGTGGCCGGTGACGCGCGGCGGATCGTTCACATACTGCGCCCGCACCACCGACTTCACGCCGTCGGCCGCGATCAGCGCGCAACCGGTCCAGCGCTGGCCGTTCTGGTCGATGGCGGTCACGGTGCCGGCCGCTTCGTCCTGCTCCACACGTTCGATGCGGGTGCGGGTGTGGAACTCGACCCGGCCGGTTGCCTGCGCACCTTCGAGCAGCGCGAGGTGGATGTCCGCCCGGTGGATCACCGCGTAGGGGTTGCCGAAACGCTGGCGGAACCCCTCCCCGGTCTCGATGCGGCCGACCAGGCTTTCGTCGATCGCGTCGTGCATGACCATGTGGTCGGTGTAGACCGCGCGGCTGCGCGCCTGGTCGCCGATGCCCAGAGCGTCGCAGGCATGGAAGGCGTTCGGCCCGAGCTGCATGCCGGCGCCGATCTCGCCGATCTCCGGCGACTGCTCCAGCACAGTCACCGACAGGCCCCGGCGCACCAGCGCCAGCGCTGCGGCCAGGCCGCCGATGCCGCCACCACAAACAATGACCGGCAGACCGGCCGAAGCTGCATTCATGGGAGTCCCCGAGTTGGAATCCCCCAATTATTCAGTGTGCTGATGGAAAGCGCAATGACGAGCGCCTTCAGGCAGCGCCAAACACGTAGGCGTCCATGGACAACATGCCGTGGGCAATGCCGCCGTCCATCACCGCCCCACGGGCCGGACCGGCCCCGGTGTCGGACGCCCCGGCCGCCACCAGCAGCGGCCAGAAATGTTCGGCCGTGGGATGGGCGCGCTGCGCCTGCGGCGCGTCGGCCAGCGTGCGCCGCAGGCGATCGCCATCGCCCTGCACCACCGCCTCGCCCACCCTGGCGGCAAACGCCCGCACATAGGCTTCGTCGTCACCATGGGCCTGGCGGAACTCGTACAGGTTGTGGGTCAGGCTGCCGGAGCCGACCACCAGCACGCCCTGCTCGGCCAGCGGGGCCAGCGCCCGGCCCAGTGACCAGGCGCCATCGGCGTCCAGCCGTGCGGGCAACGACACCTGGAACACCGGCACATCGGCCTGCGGAAACAGGTGCATCAGCGGCACCCAGGCGCCATGGTCCAGCCCCCGGTGGTCGTCCGCGTGCGCCGGCCAGCCCGCTGCCCGCAGCGCATCGAGCGCAGCGTGGGCCAGAGCCGGGTGGCCGGCGGCCGCGTAGTCGAGTTGGTAGAGGGCGGGCGCAAAGCCACCGAAGTCGTGGATGGTCTCGGGCCGACGCGTCGTGCCCACCACCGGCGTCGCCGTCATCCAGTGGGGCGACACCACCAGCACCGCCTGCGGTCTCGGCAAGGAGGCGCCCAGCGCCGTCAGCCGGGGCCCGGCCAGGCCGGGGTCGAGTGCAAAGCTGGGGGCGCCGTGGGAAACGAAGAGCGTGGGTAGGCGCGAGGTGCGGGACATGGCGGGCTCCATCAAAAGCAGGACAGGCAGCCGGGGTGGCTGCCTGTCATGACTGTAGAGCGTTCCGCCTGATCAATGAGTCAGCGGGCGCGGGACAGATTGTTCTACCAATGGAACAAAGCCGGCCTCACTCCCACTCGATCGTCGCCGGCGGCTTGGAGCTCACGTCGTAGGTCACCCGGTTGATGCCGCGCACCTCGTTGATGATGCGGCCCGACACCTTCTTTAGCAGCGCATACGGCAGCTCGGCCCAGTCGGCGGTCATGAAGTCGCTGGTCTGGACCGCGCGCAAGGCGACCACATAGTCGTAGGTGCGGCCATCGCCCATCACGCCCACGCTCTTGACCGGCAGGAACACGGTGAAGGCCTGGCTGGTGAGGTCGTACCAGCTCTTGCCGCTGGCCGGGTCGATGTGGTTGCGCAGCTCCTCGATGAAGATCGCGTCGGCCCGGCGCAGCAGGTCGGCGTATTCCTTCTTCACTTCACCCAGGATGCGCACGCCCAGGCCCGGGCCGGGGAACGGATGGCGGTAGACCATGGCATACGGCAGGCCCAGGGCCACGCCGAGTTCGCGCACCTCGTCCTTGAACAGGTCGCGCAGCGGCTCCAGCAGCTTCAGGCCCAGCTGCTCCGGCAGGCCGCCCACGTTGTGGTGGCTCTTGATGGTGACCGCCTTCTTGCTCTTGGCGCCGCCGGACTCGATGACGTCCGGGTAGATGGTGCCCTGCGCCAGCCACTTGGCGCCCCGGGCGCCGTCGCCCTTGAGCTTGGCTGCCTCGGCCTTGAACACGTCGACAAACAGGCCGCCGATGATCTTGCGCTTCTTCTCGGGGTCGGTCACACCGGCCAGCTGGCCCAGGAACAGGTCGCTGGCATCCACCCGGATCACCTTGGCGTGCAGCTGCCCCGCGAACATGTCCATGACCATGTCGCCCTCGTTCAGGCGCAGCAGGCCGTGGTCGACGAACACACAGGTGAGCTGGTTGCCGATGGCCCGGTGGATCAGCGCGGCCGCCACTGAAGAGTCCACCCCGCCGGACAGGCCGAGGATCACCTCTTCGTCGCCCACCTGTTCGCGGATCTTCTGCACCGCTTCCTCGATGTGGTCGCGCATGACCCAGTCGGCCCGGGTGCCGCAGATGCCCAGCACGAAGCGCTCCAGCAGCGCCCGGCCCTGCACCGTGTGGGTGACCTCGGGGTGGAACTGCACCGCATAGAAGCGGCGCACCTCGTCGGCCATGCCGGCGATCGGGCAGCTGTCGGTGCTGGCCATGAGCTTGAAGCCGGGCGGCAGCTCGGTGACCTTGTCGCCGTGGCTCATCCAGACCTTGAGCATGCCGTGGCCTTCGGGTGTGGTGAAGTCGGCGATGTCCTTGAGCAGTTCGGTGTGGCCACGGGCCCGCACCTCGGCGTAGCCGAACTCGCGGGTGTTCGAGCCTTCCACCTTGCCGCCGAGCTGCTGGGCCATGGTCTGCATGCCGTAGCAGATGCCCAGCACCGGCACACCCAGCTCGAACACGGCGTCGGGCGCGCGGTCGTCCACCTCGTAGACGCTGGCGTGGCTGCCCGAGAGGATCACACCCTTGAGCTGCCCGTCGGCCGCGTATTCGCGCACCCATTCGCTGCTCACATCGCACGGGTGCACTTCGCAATACACATGCGCCTCGCGCACGCGCCGGGCGATCAGCTGGGTGACCTGGGAGCCGAAATCAAGGATGAGGATCTTCTGGTGCTGCATGGCGTTCGGTGGTGGCTGCAGGGAAAAGAAAAAGGCCGTCCCGGTGGACGGCCTGAGGAGCGGGACCGGTCAGTCCGCGCGGTAGTTGGGGGCTTCCTTGGTGATCTGCACGTCGTGCACATGGCTCTCGCGGATGCCGGCCGAGGTGATCTCCACGAACTCGGCCTTGTTGCGCATGTCCTCGATGGTGGCGCAACCGCAATAGCCCATGGAGGCGCGCAGGCCGCCGGCCATCTGGAAGATGATCGACACGACCGAGCCCTTGTAGGGCACCCGGCCCTCGATGCCTTCGGGCACCAGCTTGTCGGCGTTCGGGTTGCCGGTGCTGCTTTCCTGGAAGTAGCGGTCGGCACTGCCTTGCTGCATGGCGCCGATGGAGCCCATGCCGCGGTAGCTCTTGTAGCTGCGGCCCTGGAACAGCACGATCTCCCCGGGCGCCTCTTCGGTGCCGGCGAACATGCCGCCCATCATCACGGTGCTGGCGCCGGCCGCGATGGCCTTGGCGATGTCGCCGCTGTAGCGGATGCCGCCATCGCCGATCAGGGGCACGCCGGTGCCCTTCAGTGCAGTGGCCACGTTGTCGATCGCCATGATCTGCGGCACGCCCACACCGGCCACGATGCGGGTGGTGCAGATGGAGCCCGGGCCGATGCCGACCTTGACCGCATCCGCTCCGGCTTCCACCAGCGCCAGTGCCGCCGCACCGGTGGCGATGTTGCCGCCCACCACATCGATCTGCGGGTAGTTCTGCTTGACCCAGCGCACCCGGTCGATCACGCCCTTGCTGTGACCGTGGGCGGTGTCCACCACGATGGCATCCACACCGGCCTTGACCAGCGCTTCCACCCGCTCCTCGGTGCCCTCGCCCACACCCACGGCAGCACCGACGCGCAGGCGTCCGGCAGCGTCGCGGGCCGCATTGGGGAAGTTGAGCTGCTTGGTGATGTCCTTGACGGTGATCAAGCCCTTGAGCTCGAAGGCTTCATTGACCACCAACAGGCGCTCCAGCTTGTGCTTGTTCAGCAGCGCCTTGGCCTCGGCCGGGGTGGTGCCCTCGGGCACGGTGATCAGGCGCTCGCGCGGGGTCATGATCTCGAGGACCGGCAGGTCGTAGCGGGTCTCGAAGCGCAGGTCGCGGCCGGTGACGATGCCCACCACCTTGCCGCCATCGACCACCGGGAACCCTGAAACCCCCAGCTCGTCGGAAAGTTTCATGACCTCGCGGATGGTGGTCCGGGGCGGGATGACGACCGGATCGCGCAGGACGCCGGACTCATAACGCTTGACCTTGGCCACCTGAGCGGCCTGTTCCTGAGCGGTGAGGTTCTTGTGAACGATGCCGATGCCGCCTTCCTGGGCGATGGCAATCGCCAGGCGGGCCTCGGTGACGGTGTCCATGGCGGCGGACACCAGGGGCAGGTTCAGGGTGATGTTGCGGGAGAAACGTGTCGCCAGCGAGGTGTCCTTGGGCAGGACCTGGGAGTAGGCTGGGACCAGCAGAACGTCGTCAAACGTGAGCGCTTTGCCGAGGAGGCGCATGGGTCAATCTCCAAAAAACGGATTGTACCCGCGCCCTGCAGCAGGCCTCGGCGGCGCTACACTTTGGCGCATGAACACCTCATCAGCCCTGTCCCGCCTGCTCGTGGCCCTGCCACTCGTGTGCCTGACCGCCGTTGCCCACGCGCAATGGCAGTGGATCGACAGCACCGGTCGCAAGGTGTTCAGCGACACCGCTCCCCCGCCCGGCACGCCGGACAAGAACATCCTCACCCGGCCAGCCGGCAACCGGGCTGCACCGCCTGCCGTGGCCGCCACACCGGCCCCGGCGGCTGCCACCGTTCCGGGCGCGGCACCGGTGTCCGGCGTGCAGGCTGGCGCCAAGGAAGCGGTGGACCCCCGCCTTGAAGCCCGCAAGCGCGAAGCCGAAGCGGCAGAAGCCGCCAAGAAGAAGGCCGAAGAGGCCCGGATCGCCCGGCAGCGGGCCGAAAACTGCGAACGCGCCCGCAGCGCCAAGGCCACCCTGGACTCGGGCGTGCGCATTGCCACCACCAACCCGAACGGCGAACGCTCCATCATGGACGACGCAGCGCGTGCCGTGGAGAACCGGCGGGTGGACGACGCGATCCGGACCGAATGCGGCCCGGCACCCCGCCCGGCTCAGTAACCCGATTTGGCGCCTGGCCGGCGGCGCGAGAACAGGCCGGCACCCCGGGCGCCCTGCCCGGCGAACCGTTCGCGGCGCGCCACTTTCGGGTCCACCCGAAGATCCCGCACCAGCTCGACCCGGTCGCCATCCTGCAACGGCTGGTCGGGCTCGGCCTTGCGGCCCCACACACCGACAAACTGCCCCGGCACCGGCGCTGCGTCGGTGGGCCAGCCACCGCTGGCGGTACAGGCATCGCGCACGGTGGCCCCGTCGGGGAGCTCCAGTGCCAGCTCCTGCACGGTGCGCGGCGCTGTGGCCAGCATGACGGTGATGCGAAGTGCCATGGACCGGTCAGCTCGCTCCGTAGACCTGGTCGGCGCGTTTCACGAAGGCATCGACCAGGTTGCCGGCAATGCGGTCGAACACCGGCCCCACCACCGACGACAGCGCCTGGCTGGAGAAGCCGTAGGTGAGCGTGAATTCCACCTTGCAGGCCCGCTGGCTGCCGTCGCCCAGCGGCGTGAAGGTCCAGCGGCCGTCCAGGCGCGAAAAAGGTCCGTCGATGAGTTCCATCTGGACCTCCCGGTCGCTCACATGGCGGTTGCGGGTGGTGAAGCTCTGGCGCAACCCGCTGATCGACATGCCGACACGGGCGACCATGCCGTCAGCCTTCTCTTCGAGCACTTCTCCGCTGGCGCACCAGGGCAGGAACTGCGGGTAGTGCTGCACATCGGTCACCAGCGCGAACATTTCCTGTGCGCTGTGCCAGAGCAGGACGGACTTGTGGATGGTTTTCATACAATCGGCGCCCTGTGGCTGCAACCTTGCAGCATCCGGGCGGAACCTGCCATTTTAGGGGGCTTGCCCAGGCGGCTCTCCGCCCCCACCTGATTCCCCATGTCCCAAGCCTCCCCCAAAACTGCCCCCAGGTCTTCGGCCCGCCAGCCGGCCGACAGCCGCATCGCCGACAACAAGAAGGCGATCTACAACTACCACATCGAAGAACGCTTCGAGGCGGGCATGGTGCTGCAGGGCTGGGAGGTCAAGGCCCTGCGCGAGGGCAAGGTGCAGCTCACCGACGGCTATGTGGTGATCCGCGAGGGTGAGCTCTGGCTGATCGGCTGCCAGGTCAACCCGCTGCGCACCGCCAGCACCCACGTATCGGCCGATTCGGCCCGGACCAAGAAGCTGCTGCTCCACAAGGACCAGATCCGTCGGCTCATCGGCAAGGTCGAGCAGAAGGGCCACACCCTGGTGCCGCTCAATCTGCACTGGAAAAGCGGCAAGGTGAAGTGCGAGATCGCGCTGGCCAAGGGCAAGGCCGAGCACGACAAGCGCGACACCATCAAGGACCGCGAAGGCAAGCGCGAGGTCGAGCGGGCCATGAAGTCCCGCAACCGCTGAACCGGCGGAGCCGCCTCAGCCGAGGTGGCGCAGCGGATGGGCTGAGGCCGGCCACGGCGACACGAAGAACGCCGCCACATCGGCCGGCTGCACATCTTCCACCCGGGCCGGGTTCCAGCGCGGGGCATGGTCCTTGTCCACGGCCAGGGCGCGGATACCTTCGACCGTTTCGCTGGCGGCTGCGGGGCGCAGGTGGAAGCAACGGCGCACCATGTCGCGCTCCATGCGCAGGTCGTCGGCCAGGCCCATGCCGCGCGCGCGGCGGATCTGTTCCAGCACCACATGCAGCATGAGCGGCGAACGGTGGCGCAGCACCTCGGCGGTGCTGCGGGCCCAGTCGCTGTCGGTCGCCTCCAGCGCCTGCACCATGGCGGTGGCGTCGGCCATGCCGAACACCCGCTCCACCTCGGCCACCGGCCAGGTCGGTGCCGGGGCCTGGGTGGTCAGGTGGCTGGCCACCCAGCGCTCCACCGCGTCGCCGTTCTCGAACGGCGTGGTGGCCAGACTGGCCCACACGCCGGCCAGGCGCCCCGACTCGATGAAACCATCGGCCAGCCCGGCTGCCATCGATTCCTGACCCGCCAGGATCCGGCCGGTCAGTGCCAGGTACTCACCCAGTCGGCCGGCGCACCGGCTCAGGAAGTAACCGCCGCCCACGTCCGGGAACAGGCCGATGTGGGTCTCGGGCATGGCGAGCTTGCTGCGCTCGGTCACCACCCGCAGGCTGGCACCCTGGCTGATGCCCATGCCGCCGCCCATGCAGATGCCGTCCATGAAGGCGATGTAGGGCTTGGGATAGGTGTGGATCAGGTGGTTGAGCGCGTATTCCTCGGTGAAGAAGTCCTCCAGCTCGGGGTTGCCGGCGTGCGCTGCCTGGTGGAAGAAGCGGATGTCGCCGCCCGCGCAGAAGGCGCCGAAGGGCCCTTCTTTGCCGGTGCCCCGGATGGCCACCGCCAGCACGGCGGGGTCGTCGCGCCAGGCCAGCAGTGCGCCGGCCAGCTCGCGCACCATGGACAGCGACAGGGCGTTCAAGGCCTTGGGCCGGTTCAACGTGATGCAACCCACGCGGCCCTGGACTTCGGCCACCACCCATTGCTCGGTATTCGACATGCAGACTCCGTGAAAAAGACCGTACGGATCAGGTTCCGTCCAGCGACTGTATGCGGGGAACGGCGCTGCGGGCGCGCCAGCCCAGAACTTCGTTGATGACCAGGGCACCGATCACCACGGTGCCGCCCAGCAGCACCGGCTGGCCCGGCACCTCGCCGGCCCCCAGCCAGGCCAGCAGGATGCCGAAGATGACCTCCAGCAAGGCCAGCAGCGACACCTCGGGCGCCTTCAGCACCCGGGCGCACACCACCGACAGCACACAAGGGATGGCCAGCTGGGCCAGGCCGAGCAGACCCAGCCAGGCGATGTCGGTGTCGGTCGCCTGGAACGGGAGCGCCGGCGGCAGCGTGAACAGGCTGGAGATGACCGCCCCCAGCAGCACCGACGGCACCAGGTCGATAGCTTCGCCGTGACTGCGGCTGCGCTGCACCACCGTCCAGTTGATGGCGCCGGCCACCGGCACGCACAACGACACCAGCGAGCCGATGACCAGCGATGCGGTGTCGATGGCGGGATCGTCGAAGGCCGCCAGGAACTGCAAGCCGTACATGTAGACGATGCCCGCGCCGGCCGCGACGATGGCGGCCCAGGTGCGCCAGGGCAGTGCCTGCCCGATCACCAGCCGGGTCAGCAGCGCGGTGAACAACGGCCCCAGCGCCATGATGATCAGCACGTTGGCCACGGTGGTGAAGGTCAGCGCCAGCATGAAGGCGGTGAACATCACGCTCCAGCACACCCCGCTGATCCAGAACGCCGCCGATTCGGGCAGCAGGCCCCAGTGCCGGTGCAGCCAGCGCCCCAGCGGGGACCGCTCCTGCCGGTCGGTCGGCCCCGGGCTGGTGCGCCGCCACAGGGGCAGCAGCACCAGCAGCGACAGCGCAGTGAACGCGCTGCGCCAGAAGGTCACCTCAAAACGCGCCGCCGACTCCAGCTGGCGCGACACCACCCCGGCGGTGGACCACAGCAGGGTCACCACCACCATCAGCAAGACGGCCCGGGAGTGGGAGAGCTTCATGCCTCGCGGCTGGCGCGCTTGCGCTCGTGCTCCTTCAGGAAGCGCTTGCGCAGACGCACGCTCTTGGGCGTGATCTCGACCAGCTCGTCGTCTTCGATGAACTCGACGCCGTACTCCAGCGTGAGCTCGATCGGGGGCGTGATCTTGATCGCGTCTTCCTTGCCGGACACGCGGAAGTTGGTCAGCTGCTTGGTGCGGGTGGCGTTGACCACCAGATCGTTGTCGCGGCTGTGGATGCCGACGATCATGCCCTCGTACACCGGATCGTTCGGGCGCACGAACATGCGGCCGCGGTCGTCCAGCTTGCCCAGGGCATAGGTGAAGATCTCGCCGTCGTCCATGCTGATCAGCACGCCGTTCTTGCGGCTGGCGATGTCGCCCTTGTGCGGCTCGTAGCTGTCGAAGATGTTGCTGATCAGGCCCGAACCGCGGGTCAGGTTCAGGAATTCGTTGGTGAAGCCGATCAGGCCGCGGGCCGGAATGCGGTATTCCAGACGGACACGGCCTTTGCCGTCGGGGATCATGTTGACCAGCTCGCCCTTGCGTTCACCCAGCGCCTGCATCACGCCGCCCTGGTGCTGTTCCTCGATGTCGGCGGTGACCAGCTCGATCGGCTCGCACTTCTCGCCATTGATCTCGCGGAACACCACGCGCGGCTTGGAAACGGCCAGCTCGTAGCCTTCGCGGCGCATGTTTTCCAGCAGGATGGTCAGGTGCAGTTCGCCACGGCCGGAGACCTCGAAGATGCCGTCCTCGTCGGTTTCCTTCACACGCAGCGCCACGTTGGATTGCAGCTCCTTCTGGAGCCGGTCCCAGATCTGGCGGCTGGTCACGAACTTGCCTTCGCGACCGGCCAGCGGGCTGGTGTTGACGCAGAAGTTCATGGTCAGGGTGGGCTCGTCCACCTTCAGCATGGGCAGCGGGGCGGGGTTGGCCGGGTCGGTCACGGTCACGCCGATGCCGATGTCGGCAATGCCGTTGATCAGCACGATATCGCCCGGGCCGGCCTCCGGCGCCTGCACGCGGTCCAGACCCTGGAAGGTCAGCACCTGGTTGATGCGGCCCTTGATCGATTTGCCGTCGGGGCCTTCCATCACCAGCACGTCCATGCCGGGCTTGATGGTGCCCTGGCTGATGCGGCCCACGCCGATGCGGCCCACAAAGGTGGAGAAGTCGAGCGCGGAAATCTGCAGCTGCAGCGGCGCCGAGGCGTCACCCTTCTGGGCCGGCACGTGCTTGAGCACGGTGTTGAACAGGGCCGACATGTCCGGGCCCCACTGCTCGCCCGGTGCGCCCTCTTCCATCGAGGTCCAGCCGTTGATGCCCGAGGCATACACCACCGGGAATTCGAGCTGCTCGTCGCTGGCGCCGAGGTTGGCGAACAGGTCGAAGGCCTCGTTGATCACCTTGGTCGGGTTGGCGCCGGGCTTGTCGACCTTGTTGACCACCACGATCGGCTTGAGGCCCAGGGCCAGGGCCTTCTTGGTCACGAAGCGGGTCTGCGGCATCGGGCCTTCCTGGGCGTCGATCAGCAGCACCACACCGTCCACCATGGACAGCGCACGCTCCACCTCGCCGCCGAAGTCCGCGTGGCCGGGGGTGTCGACGATGTTGATGTGGGTGCCTTCCCAGCTCACGGCGCAGTTCTTCGCCAGGATGGTGATGCCGCGCTCGCGTTCGATGGCGTTGTTGTCCATCACGGTGTCGACCACCTTCTCGTGCTCGGCGAAGGTGCCGGACTGCCGCAGCAGCTGGTCGACCATGGTGGTCTTGCCGTGGTCGACGTGGGCGATGATGGCGATGTTGCGAATTTGCTTGCTCATGGTGTGGGTTCCGGTGAGGTTTCCTGGATCTGCTGGATTTCGATGGGGCTCAGCAAGCGCCCCGGTATGAGTTCTCCGCCGGCCACGTGGGCGCTGCCCAGCAGCACCTCGCTGCCGTCGGCGGCCGGCGGGCCATAAACGGCCACCTGTGCCTGGTCCGGCCAGTCGCCCCGGCGGCGCACGCCGCTGAGGAACCGGCCCGCATCCTCGGGCCCGAGGGTGACGCGGGCATGACCCGGCAGCAGGCTCTGCACCGGCAGCAGCCTGACCAGGCGCTCGGCTTCGGTCAGGGCTTCCAGCTCGGTCAGGCCGATGCACTGGCCGTCGTTGAAAGGCCCGGTGGCCAGACGGCGCAGCAGGCTCAGGTGGCCGCCACAGCTCAGCGCATGGCCGATGTCCTCGCCCAGGGTGCGGATGTAGGTGCCCTTGCTGCAGCACACCCGCAGCCGCAGGCTGGGCGCATCGCCACCGAGCTGCAGGTCCATCAGCTCGATGTCGTGGATGACGACCCGGCGCGGCGCACGTTCCACCGACTCGCCGTCGCGGGCGTACTCGTAGAGCGGCTTGCCGTCCTTCTTGAGGGCGCTGTGCATGGGGGGAATCTGTTCGATCGGCCCCATGAAGCGGTCCAGCACCTCGACCACCTGCCCCGGGGTGCAGGTGACCGGCCGGGTGTCGATCACGTCGCCCTCGGCGTCGGCCGTGGTGGTGGTGATGCCCAGGCGGACCACGGTCTCGTAGGTCTTGTCGGCGTCCAGATGCAGCTGGCTGAACTTGGTGGCGGCGCCAAAGCACAGCGGCAGCACGCCGCTGGCCAGCGGGTCGAGGGTGCCGGTGTGGCCCGCCTTTTCGGCGCGCAGCAGCCACTTGGCCTTCTGCAAGGCCTGGTTGCTGGAGAGTCCCAGCGGTTTGTCGAGCAACAGCACCCCATGCACAGGGCGCCGCTGCACCCTTGTGCTCTGGCGCTGCATGGTCATTCCTCGTTCTTGGAACGCGACGCAACGGCCTTGGAGATCAAGGCGTTCATGTCGGCCGCACGCTCGGTGGTGCGGTCGAACACGAAGTGCAGCGTGGGCACGGTGTGGATGTGCAGCCGCTTGAACAGGCCGTTGCGCAGGAAACCGGCCGCCGCGTTCAGGCCCGCCAGGGTTTCCTCCGGCTCGCCGGTGAGCAGGCTGAAGAAGACCTTGGCATGGGCATAGTCGGGCGTCACCTCGACCGCGTTGATGGTGACCATGCCCACGCGCGGGTCCTTGAGCTCGCGCGCGATCAGCTCGGCCAGATCACGCTGGATCTGGTCGGCCACGCGGAAACCGCGGTTGGGGACAGAAGACGCTTTGCGGGGCATGACCGGACCTTACAGCGTGCGCGCCACTTCCTTGACTTCGAAGAATTCGAGCTGGTCGCCTTCCTTGATGTCGTTGTAGTTGCGCAGCTTGATACCGCACTCGAAGCCTTCCTTGACCTCGCGCACATCGTCCTTGAGGCGCTTGAGCGATTCGAGCTCGCCGGTGTAGACCACCACGTTGTCGCGCAGCAGGCGGAAGTGGGCCGAGCGGGTGACCATGCCGTTGGTGATCATGCAACCGGCCACGGTGCCGATCTTGGAAGCCACGAACACGGTGCGGATCTCGGCATTGCCGATGATCTCTTCCCGCTTCTCCGGAGCCAGCATGCCCGACATGGCGGCTTTGAGCTCGTCCACTGCGTCGTAGATGATGTTGTAGTAGCGCAGGTCGACGTCGTTGCCTTCGGCCAGCTTGCGGGCGCCGGCATCGGCGCGGACGTTGAAGCCGATCACGATGGCGCCGGCCGCGATGGCCAGGTTGACATCCGACTCGCTGATGCCGCCCACACCGGCGTACACCATCTGCACCTTGACCTCGTCGGTCGACAGCTTGAGCAGCGAAGCGGCCAGCGCTTCCTGCGAGCCCTGCACATCGGCCTTGAGGATGATGGGCAGCGTCTTGACCTCGCCGGCGGTCATGTCCGAGAACATGTTCTCCAGCTTGGCCGCCTGCTGCTTGGCCAGCTTGGTGTTGCGGAACTTGCCGGCGCGGTAGGTGGCGATCTCGCGGGCACGGCGCTCGTCGGCCATGACCATGAACTCGTCGCCGGCCTGCGGCACTTCCGACAGACCCTGGATTTCCACCGGGATCGACGGGCCGGCTTCCTTGGCCGGCTTGCCGTTTTCGTCCAGCATGGCGCGGACGCGGCCGGAGGTCTGACCCGCCAGCACCACGTCACCGACCTTCAGCGTGCCGGACTGCACCAGCACGGTGGCCACGGCACCACGACCCTTGTCCAGGCGGGCCTCGATCACCAGGCCCTTGGCCATGGCATCCACCGGGGCCTTGAGTTCCAGCACCTCGGCCTGCAGCAGCACCTGTTCCAGCAGGGCATCGATGCCCAGGCCGGTCTTGGCCGACACCGCCACGAAGGGCGATTCGCCGCCGAACTCTTCCGGCACCACCTCTTCACCGACCAGCTCGGACTTGACGCGGTCGATGTTGGCCTCGGGCTTGTCGGCCTTGGTCATGGCCACCACGATGGGGACGCCGGCCGCCTTGGCGTGCTTCACGGCTTCCTTGGTCTGGGGCATGACACCGTCGTCGGCGGCACACACCAGGATGACGATGTCGGTCGCCTGGGCGCCACGGGCACGCATGGCGGTGAACGCCTCGTGGCCGGGGGTGTCCAGGAAGGTCACCATGCCGCGCGGGGTGTCCACGTGATAGGCGCCGATGTGCTGCGTGATGCCGCCAGCTTCACCGGCCGCCACCTTGGCACGCCGGATGTAGTCCAGCAGGGAGGTCTTGCCGTGGTCGACGTGACCCATGACGGTGACCACCGGCGCACGGGGCAGTGCCTCGGCGGACTGCATCGCCGATTCCTCGTCGGTGAAGGCTTCCGGATCGTCCAGTGCCGCGATCACGGCCGTGTGACCCAGTTCCTCCACCACGATCATGGCGGTGTCCTGGTCGAGCGGCTGATTGATGGTGACCATCTGGCCCAGCTTCATCAGCTGCTTGATGACCTCGGACGACTTCAGGCTCATCTTGTGGGCCAGCTCGGCGACCGTGATGGTCTCGGGCACATGCACCTCGATGACCTTGAACTCGGTCGGCGCCTGGAAATTGCCCTGGCCGCTGTCGCGCGAGTCGCGGTCGTTGCGGCGACCCTTGGGACCACCACGCCAGTTGGAACGACCGGCCGACGTGTCGCCGCGGGTCTTGATTTCCTTCTTCTTGGCGGCGTCGTCCTTCCAGGTGGAGGACAGGTTTTCCGACTTGACTTCCTTCTTGCCGGCCGCGCCCGCGGCCGGAGCCGCTGCGCCGGTGGCGGGCGCCTTGACCGGCGTGCCGGCCGGCTTGTGCAGCGTGCCCTTGATGCCGGCCTTGGCTTCCGGCGGGGGCTCGGGCTTCTTGGCGACCATGGTCTTGGCCGGCGTGGCCATCATGGCCCGGATGCTGGCAGCTTCGGCCTCGGCCTTGCGGCGGCGCTCCATCAGCTCCTGGGCGCGCAGGTCTTCGGCCTTCTTGGCGTCGGCCACGCGGGCAGCTTCGACGCGGGCGGCTTCAGCCTTGGCGTCGACGGCCTTCTGGTCCACGGCGGGCGCCGGCGCGGGTGCCGGAGCAGCTGCCACCGCAGCCGGCTTTTCAGCGGCCTGGCGGGCACGTTCGGCTTCGGCGGCCGCAGCGGCTTCGGCTTCCTGGCGCGCGGCCTCGGCGGCACGGGCCTCCTCGGCCTCGCGCTGCTGGCGCTTGGCGGCCAGCTCTTCTTCCTGGCGGCGGATCAGCTCGGCCTGGCGGCGGGCTTCCTCTTCGCGGCGGGCGAGTTCCTCGTGGTCGATCACGGGGGCGGCCGGCGCTGCAGGCACTTCTTCAGCGGCCTGGGCTTCGGGCACGGCCACGTCGTCGTCGCGCTTGATGAAGGTGCGCTTCTTGCGGACCTCCACCTGGATGGTGCGGGCCCGGCCGGTGGCGTCCGCCTGCTTGATCTCGGAGGTGGATTTCTTGACCAGGGTGATCTTCTTGCGCTCCCCGCCTGCCGTGCCGTGTGCGGCCTTCAGGTGGTTCAGCAGCATCTGCTTGTCGGACTCGTTGACCGGGTCCGATCCGGCGGATTTGGGCACGCCGGCTGCGGAGAGTTGCTCCAGCAGCAGGGTGGTCGGTTTGTTCAGTTCGGCAGCCAGCTCGGCGACGGTGGTACTTGTCATGGGTTCTTTGCTCCGTGGGCCTCCGCTGCTCAGGATGCCGAGGGCGCTTCGTCACCGGCGAACCAGTGCGCGCGCGCCTGCATGATCAGGGCAGTGGCCTCTTCCGGCGTCTGGCCGGTGATGTCGGTGAGCTCGTCGGTGGCCAGATCGGCCAGCTCGTCGCGGGTATGGATGCCGGCTTCCGCCAGCTTGGAGATCAGCTCGGGCGTGATGTCGGTCAGGTCGCGCAGGTTCTGCGACACCTCCTCGACGCTCTCCTCGCGGGCGATCTCCATGGTCAGCAGGGCATCCTTGGCACGGGTGCGCAGCTCGTTGACGGTTTCCTCGTCGAAGGACTCGATCTCCAGCATTTCCTGCAGGGGCACATAGGCCACCTCTTCGAGGCTGGTGAAGCCTTCCTCGATCAGGATGTCGGCAATCTCCTGGTCGACATCGAGCTTGGCCATGAAGACCTTGCGGATGCCGTCGGCCTCTTCGGCCTGTTTCTGGGCCGACTCGTCGGCGGTCATGATGTTGATGCGCCAGCCGGTGAGGTCCGAGGCCAGGCGCACGTTCTGCCCGCCGCGCCCGATGGCGATGGCCAGGTTTTCCTCGTCGACCACCACGTCCATGGCGTGGCGCTCTTCGTCAACCACGATGGAGACCACGTTGGCCGGGGCCAGGGCGCCGATGACGAACTGGGCCGGATCGTCGGACCACAGCACGATGTCCACACGCTCGCCGGCGAGTTCGTTGGTCACGGCGTTCACACGCGAACCACGGACACCCACGCAGGTGCCGATGGGGTCGATGCGGCGGTCGTTGCTCTGCACCGCGATCTTGGCGCGCGACCCGGGGTCACGGGCGCACTTCTTGATCTCCAGCAGGCCTTGTTCGATTTCGGGCACTTCCTGGCGGAACAGCTCGATCATGAATTCGGGTGCCGAGCGCGACAGCAGGATCGGGGCGCCGCGCAGCGTCAGGTCGACCTCCATGATCATGGCGCGCACACGGTCGCCGGTGCGGAAGTTTTCCTTCGGGATCATCTCGCTGCGGCGCAGGCGGCCTTCGACACGGCCGCTCTCGACGATGAGGTCGCCCTTGTCCAAGCGCTTGACGGTGCCGACGAAGACCTTGTCGCCGCGCGACATGAAGTCGTTGAGCAGCATCTCGCGCTCGGCGTCGCGGATCTTCTGCAGGATGACCTGCTTGGCGGCCATGGCGCCGATGCGGCCGATCGGCACGCTCTCGACCGGTTTCTCGATGTAGTCGCCTTCCTCGATGTCGGCGATTTCCTCGCGGGCATCGGTCAGCAGCTCTTCGGCGTCCGGGTTCTGCAGGCCGGCCGAGTCGGGCACCACCAGCCAGCGGCGGAAGGTTTCGTAGGCGCCGGTGTCCGGGTCCATGGCCACACGGATGTCGACCTCGCCCTTGTAGAGCTTCTTGGTGGCCGAGGCCAGGGCCTGTTCCACAGCGCCCATCACGATGTCGCGTTCGACGTTTTTCTCACGCGAGATCGCATCGATCAGCATCAACATTTCGCGGTTCATTTCACTCGCCCACCTTTCGCATTGCTTGTCTGTTCTGTCATCTGTCGGCGCTCAACCGGCCTCGGCCGGTGACGCTCCGGAGGCCTTTCGGCCCTTGAAATCAACGATGGGTGCCAGCCGGGCCTGCTGGATCTCGTCCAGCGAGAAGGCCAGCGCCTGCAGCGGCGCAGGCTGGCGCTTCTTGCTGACACGCTGTCCCGGTTTGGGTTCGGGCTGATCGCTCCAGACGATCTGCCACTGCACGCCGTCTTCAGCACGCTCCAGCGTGCCGCGGAATTTTTTGCGGCTGGCCGACACGGCCCCGCCGTTGGCACCCAGGGGCGCCTTCAGGGTGATGTCGATCGCCTCGCCCTCAAAGCGCAGGAAGTCGTTTTCGTGGCGCAGCGGCCGGTCAATGCCGGGCGAGCCCACTTCCAGCCGGCGGTAGTCGAGACCCTCGACCTCCAGCAGGTACTGCAGCTGCCGGGTGATGGTCTCGCAGTCCTCGACCGTCACGAAGCGTTCGGCCGGGCGGGCTTCGCCGGGTGCGGGCGGTTGCCAGGGCCAGTCGATGGTGACACGCAGCAAACCGCCGGCCGACCGTTCGAGGTCGACCAGGTCGAATCCCAGTCCGGTGACGGTTTGCGTGACGGTGTCTTGCCAGGCCATGTACGGGTGGTTGCTGCGGTAGAAGGCGAAAAGCGCTGATCCAAAAACGATCAGCCAAAAAAAATGGGCCGGTAGTAACCCGCCCATTTGGTCGTGAAGCCGGCATTGTAACGCGCACGACACCCGGTGCGCAACCGGCCGATCAGGCCCTTTTCACAGACCGAGCACCCACTGGATCAGGTTTTTGGCCAGAAACCCCAGCATACCGAAGGACAGCACCATGAACAGCACGAAGGTGCCGAACCGGCCCGCCTTCGATTCCCGGGCCAGGTTGAACACGATGAACAGCATGTACAGGATGAAGGCCCCCACCCCGAAGGTCAGGCCGAACTGCGCGATCTGGGCTTCGGTGTAGCCCCACAGCGTGCCTTCCATGTCAGGTCGGCGCCAGATCGCGGTAGGCGTGCCAGCTGGCATGCGCCACCAGCGGGATCACCACCACCAGCCCTGCCAGTGCCAGCAGCATGCCCAGGCCGACCAGCACCGCGATCAGCAGCGCCCACAGCACCATGGGTGCGGGGTGCGCCGCCACGGCGCGCCAGCTGGCCATCACCGCGTGGTGCACCGGGACCGGCCGGTCCACCAGCATCGGCAGCGCCACCACGGTGGAGGCGTACACCGGTGTGGCCAGCAGGGCGCCCTGCAGCAGCCACAGCTCGAACAGGCCGGGTTCAGGGGCCAGCACCACGAAGCGCAGGAAATCCAGCGGCTTCTCGATCGGGGTGGGTGATGCCAGGGTGATCAGGCCGGCCGAGGTCAGCACCCAGCCGGTGCCCGCCAGCCCCAGCAGCAGCCCGAACCGCACCAGCCGCCCCTCGCGGGAGCGCCAGAGCGCCATCACCTCGGGCATGCCGATGCGCCGGCCCGCCTGCAACTCCCGGCTGACCGCGTACAGCCCGGTGGCCACGATGGGAGCAACGATCAGGAAGCCGGAAAACGCCCCGGCCAGCAGCCAGAACCGGTCGCGGGCCAGCCACAGCAGCAGCGCGCCGAAGGCGGTGACCAGCAGACCATGCACGAGGCCGGGCAGCGGGTTGCGGCACAGGTCGGCCCAGCCCAGGCGCAGCCAGCGCCAGGGGGAAGCCAGAGAGACCGGTTCGGTGGACAGACTCATGACCATCTCAGGCGGCCGCCTGCACCAGCAGGCGCGTGTAAGGGTGGACCGGCGCCGACAGCACCTGGCCGACCGGACCGGATTCGACCACGCTGCCATCCTTCATGACGATCACGTCGTGCGCCATGGCGGCGATCACGTCGACGTCGTGGGTGATCAGCAGATAGGCCAGCCCCCGCTCGCGCTGCAGGCGCTGCAACAGGCCGAGCACCTGTTTCTGCACCGTGACGTCCAGCGCGCTGGTGGGCTCGTCGAGCACCAGCAGATCCGGCTCCACCACCAGCGCCCGCGCGATGGCCAGGCGCTGACGCTGGCCACCGGAGAACTCGTGCGGATAACGCTGCAGCCAGTCGCCGCCATGTTGCGGGTCGTCCACCAGACCGACATCGGCCAGAGCGGCCACCACGCGGGCGCGCCGCTGCTCCGGCGACAGGTCGGGGTGGTGGATGCTGAGCCCTTCGCCCACGATCTGCTCGACCGTCATGCGGGGCGACAGGGACGAGAACGGGTCCTGGAACACCACCTGCACCCGGCGCCGGACCGCCCGCTGCGCGGCCAGCCCCCGGCACGCCTGCCAGGCGGTGCCCGCGACCTGCAGTTCGCCACCGTGCGGCACCAGCCCGAGCGCTGCCAGCGCCAGGGTGGACTTGCCGGACCCCGATTCACCGATCACGCCCAGCGTGCGGCCCTTGGCCAGACGGAAATCGGCCCCCTTCACCGCCACAAAACGGCCCTTGCGGAACCAGCCTTTCAGGCCGGGCAGCGGCACCGGGTAGGCCACTTCCAGCCGGTCGGCCTGCAGCAGCACCGGCGAACCCTCAGCCGCCAGCTCGACCACATCGCGCTGCGGCCGGCTGGCCAGCAGCATGCGGGTGTAGGCATGGGCCGGGCGGGCAAACACGTCGGCCACATCGCCCTGCTCCACCAGATGCCCGCGCTCCATCACGGCCACCCGGTCGGCAAAGCGGCGCACCAGGTTCAGGTCGTGGGTGATGAGCAGCACCGCCATGCCGTGCTGGCGCTGCAGATCGGACAGCAGGTCCAGCATCTGGCCGCGCAGGCTGACATCGAGCGCGGTGGTGGGCTCGTCGGCCAGCAGCAGTCGGGGCGCGCTGGCCAGGGCCATGGCGATCATGGCGCGTTGCCGCTGGCCGCCGCTGAGCTGGTGCGGATACGCCCCGGCGCGGCGGGCCGGCTCGGGAATGCCGGTGGAAGCCAGCAGCTCCACCGTGCCGGCCTGCGCCTGGACGGCGGTGAGGCCCTTCTTGAGCTGGAGTACCTCGGCGATCTGCTGGCCCACGGTGTAGAGCGGGTTGAGCGCCGTCATCGGCTCCTGGAAGATGACCGCGACCTCGTCGCCGCGCACGCCGCGCAGCTCCCGCTCCGACAAGGCCAGCAGGTCGCGCCCGCCCAGCAGGGCCTGGCCGCTCACCTCGGCGTTCTGCACCAGCCGCAGCAGCGACAGGGCCGAGACCGTCTTGCCCGAGCCCGACTCGCCCACCAGCGCCAGTTTCTCGCCGGGTGCAATCTGGAAGTCGATGCCGTGCACCACGGTTCGGCCACCGAACCCGATCTGCAGACCGCGCACATCCAGCAAAGGCGTCAGGGCGGTGTTCATGCGTCGGCCTTGCGGGGGTCGAGGGCGTCGCGCAACGCGTCGCCCATGAAGGTCAGCAGCAGCAGCGTGATCACCAGCACCGCAAAGGTGGAGAGCGAGATCCACCAGGCGTCGATGTTGTTCTTGCCCTGGCTCAGCAGTTCGCCCAGCGAGGGCGTGCCTGGCGGCACACCCAGGCCCAGGAAGTCGAGCGAGGTCAGCGCCAGGATCGCCGCACTCATGCGGAAGGGCAGGAAGGTCACCACCGGGGTCAGGCTGTTGGGCAGCACATGCCGCCAGATGATCTGGCCGTTGCTCAGGCCCATGGCGCGTGCGGCCCGCACATAGTCGAGCTGGCGGTTGCGCAGGAACTCGGCCCGCACATAGTCCGACAACCCCATCCAGCCGAACAGGCTGAGCAGCACCAGCAGCAGGCCCACGCTGGGTGCGAACACCGCCGAAAAGATGATCAGCAGGTACAGCTCGGGCATGGAGCCCCAGATCTCGATGAAGCGCTGGAAGGCCAGGTCGGTCCGGCCGCCGAAATAACCCTGGATGGCGCCGGTGAGCACGCCCAGCAACACGCCGACCACGGTGAGCGCCAGGGCAAACAGCACGCTCACCCGGAAGCCGTAGATCAGCTGGGCCAGCAGGTCGCGGCCACGGTCGTCGGTGCCCAGCCAGTTGGCCGCCGAGGGTGGCGAGGGGTTGGGCAGCTCGGCAAAGTAATTGATGGTCTTGGGCCCGTAGGGGTTGGGCGCGAACAGGGCCCAGTTGTCGCCCCGGGTGATCTGCTCCCGGATGAAGGGGTCGAGGTAGTCGGCCGGGGTGTCGAAGTCGCCGCCGAACACGGTCTCGGCATGGTCCTGGACGATGGGGAAGTACCACTGCCCCTCAAAGCGGACCACCAGCGGCCGGTCGTTCGACACCAGCTCGGCCGCCAGGCTGAACACCACCAGCACGCAGAAGGCGATCAGGCTCCAGTAGCCCAGCCGGTTGCGGCGGAACCGCAGCCAGGCGCGGCGGCCAGGGCTCAGGGCAACGGGGCGGACGGGTGTCGGGTCGGTCATCAGTCGAACTTCACCCGGGGGTCGACCCAGACGTAACACAGGTCGGAAATCAGCTTGGTCACCAGGCCGATCAGCGTGAACAGGAACAGCGTGCCCAGCACCACCGGGTAATCACGCCGGATCACGCTCTCGTAGCTGAGCAGGCCCAGGCCGTCGAGCGAGAACAGGGTCTCGATCAGCAGCGAGCCGGCGAAGAAGGCGCCGATGAAGGCCGCCGGAAAACCGGTCACGATGGGGATCAGCGCGTTGCGGAAGACATGCTTCCACAGCACCTGACGCTCGCTCAGGCCCTTGGCCCGCGCGGTCATGACGTACTGCTTGCGGATCTCTTCCAGGAAGGCGTTTTTGGTCAGCATGGCGGTGACTGCAAAGCTGCCCAGCACCATGGCGGTCACTGGCAACGTGATGTGCCACAGGTAGTCGACGATGCGCGCACCCCACGACAGCTCCTCCCAGTTCGACGAGGTCAGCCCGCGCAGCGGAAACCACTGCAGCTGCCCGCCGAAGATCACCAGCAGCGCCACCCCCAGCACGAAGCCCGGTATGGCGTACCCCACCAGGATGATGAGCGTGGTGACCAGATCGAACCGGGTGCCGGCCCGCACCGCCTTGGCCACCCCCAGCGGCACCGCCACGCCGTAACTGATCAGGAAGGTCCACAGGCCCAGCGTGATCGACACCGGCAGCTTCTCGATGATGAGGTTGGCCACCGGCTTGTTCTGGAAAAAGCTGGTACCCAGATCGAACCGGGCGAACTGGCCCAGCATCTGGAAGAAGCGCTCGTGGGCCGGCTTGTCGAAACCGTAGAGCGCCTTGATCTGCTCGATGCGTTTCGGGTCCACACCCTGCGCGCCCCGGTAGACCGCCCCGCCCTCGGCACCGGCCGCCCCGCCGGCGGCCCGGGCCTCGGCCAGGTACTGTTCCACCGGCCCGCCGGGCACGAACTGGATCACCACGAAGGTCAGCAGCAGGACCCCCAGCAGGGTGGGGATCATCAGCAGCAGCCGCTTGAGGATGTAGACCCACATGGTCAGCGGCCTCCCTTCGACCACCAGGTGTCGATGGCCCAGACCTCGCCGGAGGCGTACGGCGGCATCTGCTCGGGGCGGGCCAGTCGCCAGGCGTTGTAGGCCATGCGGTGCGTGGTGGCCGACCACTGCGGAATCAGCACATGGCTGTGGCTGACCGCGCGGTCCAGCGCGCGGCAGGCGGCGGTGAAGCTGTTGCGGTCGGCCGCAGCGGTCATGCGCTCGATGATGGCGTCCACCGCCGGGTTGGCCAGCCCGGTGTGGTTGCCCGAGTCTTCGGTGGCGGCGGCCTGGCTGCCGAAGAGGTCGGCGTATTCGGCACCCGGGGTGCTGGTGCCGCCATAGGCCAGCGAGATGATGTCGAAATCGAAGGTGCGCAGCCGCTGCTGGTACAGCGCGAAATCGACCGGGCGGAAGCGCAGCTGCACACCCAGCTTCTCCAGGTTGCGGGTCCAGGGTGCCACCACCCGGGCGCCCACCTCGGCGCTGTCCAGGTACTCCAGCACCAGCGGCTTGCCCTCGGCGTTGCGCAGCACACCGTCCTGCACCGTCCAGCCGGCCTCGCGCAGCAGGGCCTGGGCCCGGCGCAGGTTCTGGCGCAGCGACTGGTCGCCGTCAGTTCGCGGCGGCTGGTACGCCGGGCCGAACACCGCCGCCGGCAGCCGGCTGCGCCACGGCTCCAGCAAGGCCAGTTCGGCCGGCGATGGCAGACCCTGGGCCGAGCAGTCGGTGTTGCCGAACAGGCCCTGCACCCGCTGGTAGGCGCCGTAGAACATCTGGCGGTTCATCCACTCGTAGTCCAGTGCCAGACCCAGTGCCTGCCGGACCCGGATGTCGTTCAGCGGCGCCCGCCGTGTGTTGAGCACATAGCTTTGGAAGCCGGTCGGCAGCCGGTGCTGGAACTCGCCCTTGACCAGCTCGCCGCTGTCAAAACGGCGGCCATTGACGCGGCGTGCCCAGTCGCCGGCCGAGAAGAAGCGCATCAGGTCGAACTCGCCAGCCTTCAGCGCCTCCAGCCGGGCGGTGTTGTCCTTGTAGATCTTGACCGTGATGCGGTCGAAGTTGGCGGTGCCCCGGCGCACCGGCAGGTCGCGCGCCCAGTAGGCTTCATCGCGGAGGTAGGTGATGTCGCGCCCGAAATTCACCGGGCCGATGCGGTAGGGGCCACTGCCGATGGGGATGTCGGTCACCACCTGGTCGAAGGTCTTGCGCTGCCCGGTCTTGGGGTCGACCTGGTTGCCCCACTCGCGACTGAACACCGGCAGACCACCCACGGTCAGCGGCAGTTCGCGGTTGGGCTTGCGGAATCGGTAGCGCACGGTGCGCTCGTCCAGCACGTCCAGACCGGCGACCTCGGCCAGGATGGTCTTGTAGACCGGCGAGGTGTGGGGGCCCATCAGGGTGTCGAAGCTGTGCTTCACGTCGGCGGCCAGCACCGGGTCGCCATTGTGAAAACGCGCCGTGCTGCGCAGCCGGAACGTGACCGACAGGCCGTCCGGCGCGGCCTGCACGTCCTCGGCCAGCAGACCGTAGCCCGCTCCGTTCTCGTCCAGCGCGCCCGACAGCAGGCTGTCGAACATCAGGTTGCTGAGGTAGGCCGGCGCACTGCCGCGCAGGGTGAACGGGTTGTACTTGTCGAAGGTGCTGGTGCGCAGGTTGCTCACCAGCCGCAGTTCGCCGCCCTTGGGCGCCTGCGGGTTGACGTAGTCGAAGTGGGTGAAGCCGGCGGGGTACTTCAGCTCGCCCCAGATGGCGTAGCCGTGTGCCGCCCAGACCGGCACCGAGAGCATCAGCCACGCCGGCAGCACCAGGCAGAAGCGGAGGCAGGCGCGGAAAAACGTCATGCGACAATTCTGCTGCAATTTTTCTGGAGATTGAATGATGGGTTTTCTCGCGGGCAAGAAACTGCTGATCACGGGCGTGCTGTCGAACCGCTCGATCGCGTACGGCATTGCCAAGGCCTGCCACCAGCAAGGCGCCGAACTGGCTTTCAGCTATGTCGGCGAACGCTTCAAGGACCGCATCACCGAATTCGCGGCCGACTTCGATTCGAAGCTGGTGTTCGATTGCGACGTGGGTGACGACGCCCAGATCGAGCGCCTGTTCACCGACCTCTCCGCCGTGTGGCCCAGGTTCGACGGTTTCGTGCACAGCATCGGCTTTGCACCGCGCGAAGCGATTGCCGGCGATTTCCTGGAAGGCCTCTCGCGCGAGAGCTTCCGCATCGCCCACGACATCAGCGCCTACAGCTTCCCGGCCATGGCCAAGGCCGCCCTGCCCTACCTGAACGACAAGTCGGCGCTGCTGACCCTGAGTTATCTGGGCTCCCTGCGTGCCGTGCCCAACTACAACACCATGGGTCTGGCCAAGGCCAGCCTGGAAGCCTCGGTGCGGTACCTGGCGGAATCGCTCGGCCCGCGCGGCATGCGGGTCAACGGCATCAGCGCCGGCCCCATCAAGACCCTGGCGGCCAGCGGCATCAAGGACTTCGGCAAGCTGCTCAACGTGGTGGCCAGCGCCTCGCCGATCCGCCGCAACGTGACGATCGAGGACGTGGGCAACGTGGCCGCCTTCCTGCTGTCCGACCTGGCCGGCGGCGTGACCGCCGAGATCACCTATGTGGATGGCGGCTACAGCCAGACCACCGGCCTGAGCAAGGACAACCTGGGCTGAATGCCCCGGTCGTGAAGGCCGCTCAGGCCTTCACGCAGTCCGCGAAGTAGGCCTTCTGGCCGTCTTCGCCCACCACCTCCACCAGGCCGTGGATGTCGGTCTCGAAGCCCGGGCACTGCCGGTTGAACTCGCGCGCGAACTTCAGGTAATCCACGATCTTGCGGTTGAACACCTCGCCCGGGATCAGCAGCGGAATGCCCGGCGGGTACGGCGTGACCAGGCTGGTGGTGATGCGCCCTTCCAGCTGGTCGATCGGCACCCGTTCGGTGGTGCGCTGCGCGATGTGGGCAAACGCGTCCGACGGCTTCATGGCCGGGGTCAGGTCGCTCAGGTACATCTCGGTGGTCAGACGGGCGATGTCGTAACGCGCGTACAGGGCGTGCACGTGCTGGCAAAGATCGCGCAGGCCCATCTGCTCGTAGCGCGGGTGCTTCTGGCAGAACTCCGGCAGGATGCGCCACATCGGCTGGTTCCTGGCGTAGTCGTCCTTGAACTGCTGCAGCGCGGTCAGGAGCGTGTTCCAGCGGCCCTTGGTGATGCCGATGGTGAACATGATGAAGAAGCTGTAGAGCCCGGTCTTCTCGACCACCACGCCGTGCTCGGCCAGGAACTTGGTGACGATGGAGGCCGGAATGCCGGTCTCGCCGAAGCTGCCATCCAGCTTGAGGCCGGGGGTGACGATGGTCGCCTTGATCGGGTCCAGCATGTTGAAGCCGGGCGCCATGTCGCCGAAACCGTGCCAGTCCTTTTCGGTGTCGCGACCGTCATCGGCTTTCTGGCGGTTGAGCACCCAGTCGCGTGCCTCGCCCACGCCTTCCTCGGCCAGATGCTCCGGGCCCCAGACCTGGAACCACCAGTCGTCGCTGCCGAACTCGGCCTCGATCTTGCGCATGGCGCGTCGGAAGTCCAGCGCTTCCAGAATGCTCTCCTCCACCAGCGCGCGGCCCCCGGGCGGCTCCATCATGGCGGCGGCCACGTCGCAGCTGGCGATGATGGCGTACTGAGGGCTGGTGCTGGTGTGCATCAGGTAAGCCTCGTTGAACAGGTGCCTGTCCAGCTTGACGTTCTGCGAGTCCTGCACCAGCACATGGCTGGCCTGGCTGATGCCGGCCAGCAGCTTGTGGATGGACTGGGTGGAATACACCACCGACTCCAGGGGACGCGCCCGCTTCTTGCCCATGGCGTGGAAGTTGCCATAGAACGGATGGAATGCCGCGTGCGGCAGCCAGGCCTCGTCGAAATGCAGGTTGGCCACATAGCCGTCGAGCATCTGCTTGATGGCTTCGGTGTTGTAGAGCACGCCGTCGTAGGTCGACTGGGTGAGCGTCAGCACCCGGGGCTTGACCGCTTCGGCGTCAACACCCGCCAGCAGCGGGTTGGCGCGGATCTTGGCCTGGATGGATTCGATCTCGAACTCGGCCTGCGGGATCGGACCGATGATGCCGTAGTGGTTCCGCGTGGGCTTGAGGAACACCGGAATGGCGCCGGTCATGATGATCGAGTGCAGGATGCTCTTGTGGCAGTTGCGGTCCACCACCACCACATCGCCGGGCGCCACCGTGTGGTGCCACACCATCTTGTTGCTGGTGCTGGTGCCGTTGGTGACGAAGAAGCAGTGGTCCGCGTTGAAGATGCGGGCCGCATTGCGCTCCGAGGCGCCGATGGCGCCGTTGTGGTCCAGCAGCTGGCCCAGCTCTTCCACCGCGTTGCACACGTCGGCACGCAGCATGTTCTCGCCGAAGAACTGGTGGAACATCTGGCCCACCGGCGTCTTCAGGAAGGCCACGCCGCCCGAATGGCCCGGGCAGTGCCAGGAGTAGGAGCCGTCCTCGGCGTAGTCCAGCAGCGCCTTGAAGAACGGCGGCTGGATGCCTTCCAGGTAGCTTTTGGCTTCGCGGATGATGTGGCGGGCCACGAACTCCGGCGTGTCCTCGAACATGTGGATGAAGCCGTGCAGCTCGCGCAGGATGTCGTTGGGCAGGTGCCGGCTGGTCTTGGTCTCGCCGTAGATGTAGATCGGCACCTCGGTGTTCTTGCGGCGCACCTCTTCGATGAAGGTGCGCAGGTTCAACACCGCCGGGTCCAGCTCGGGGCCCGGGGTGAATTCCTCGTCGTCGATGGACAGGATGAAGGCACTGGCGCGGCTCTGCTGCTGCGCAAACTGGCTCAGGTCACCGTAGCTGGTGACACCCACCACCTCGAAGCCCTCGCTCTCGATGGCCTGGGCCATGGCGCGAATGCCCAGACCCGAGCTGTTTTCGGAACGGAAGTCCTCGTCGATGATGACGATGGGGAAACGGAATTTCATCTCAGGCTCCAGCCAGGCGCGGCACCGCCGCCCAACATGCGGCTCTGCGCGCCGCAAAGAAAAGGCCCGACGACCTCACGCCGTCGGGCAAGGGCCGAAGTGTACGGAAATCATGTGACCGCCCCACGGCCATCCACTGCTTTTGTCGCAGAATCGACCACAGACCGGCCGCAAGCTGCCGGCACGAAAGGCCTGTTCGATGGCAATGTCGACGATCTGGTGGCTCCTGGCGGGCGGCGCTGTGGCCGCAGAGCTTTTCACCGGGACTTTCTATCTGCTGATGGTGGCCCTGGGCCTGGCCGCCGGTGCACTGGCGGCCCACGGCGGGCTGGGCTTGACCGGGCAGCTGGTTGCCGCAGCCGTGGTGGGCGCCGGCGCGGTGGCCGTCTGGACCGCACTGCGGCGGCGCAACGCCTCCAGCCTGCCCGCCGGGGCGCGCCGCGATGTCAACCTGGACATCGGCGAAGTGGTGCAGGTGGCGGCATGGGAGGCCGATGGGACTGCCCATGTCCAGTACCGTGGCGCCCGCTGGACCGCGATTCCCCGCGCCGGCCTGACACCCGAACCCGGTCCGCACCGCGTCACCGAGCTGGTCGGCAACCGGCTGGTGCTCGACAAGGCCTGAGCCGCTGCCTCTTTCTCAATCACAGGGAACACCCCATGGAAATCGCCATCGTCCTGCTAGTCATCGCCGCCGTCTTCATCAAAAGCTCGATCAAGGTCGTGCCCCAGCAGAACGCCTGGGTGGTGGAGCGGCTGGGCAAGTACCACACGGCCCTCACCCCGGGCCTGAACTTCATCGTCCCCTTCATCGACAAGGTGGCCTACCAGCACAGCCTCAAGGAGATTCCGCTGGATGTGCCCAGCCAGATCTGCATCACCCGCGACAACACCCAGCTGCAGGTCGACGGCATCCTGTACTTCCAGGTGACCGATCCGATGCGCGCCAGCTACGGTTCGTCGAACTACATCGTGGCGGTGACCCAGCTGGCACAGACCTCGCTGCGCTCGGTCATCGGCAAGCTCGAACTCGACAAGACCTTCGAGGAGCGCGACATCATCAACGCCCAGGTGGTCCAGGCCATCGATGAAGCCGCGCTGAACTGGGGCGTGAAGGTGCTGCGCTACGAGATCAAGGACCTCACGCCGCCGAAGGAGATCCTGCATGCCATGCAGCAGCAGATCACCGCCGAACGCGAGAAGCGCGCACTGATCGCGGCCTCCGAGGGACGCCGGCAGGAACAGATCAACATCGCCACCGGCGAGCGCGAGGCCTTCATCGCCCGCTCCGAGGGCGAGAAGCAGGCCGCCATCAACAACGCGCAGGGCGAGGCAGCGTCCATCACCGCCGTTGCCGAAGCCACCGCCATGGCGATCGAGCGGGTGGCTGCCGCCATCCGCCAGCCCGGCGGTCAGGACGCGGTGCAGCTGAAGGTCGCCGAGCGTGCAGTGGATGCCTATGCCAAGGTCGCGGCCGACGCCACCACCACACTCATCGTCCCCGGCAACATGACCGAGGTCTCCTCACTCATTGCGTCGGCCATGAAAATGGTCAGTACGACCCAGACCACCCAACGCTGACCCACCATGGACCACGATGCCCTGAACGTGCTGGGCGAGCCGCTTCAAGCCTGCTCGTTCGACCCGCTGACCGGCTTTTACCGCGACGGCTGCTGCCACACCGGACCCGACGATGTCGGCACCCACGTGGTCTGCGCCAGGGTGACGGCCGAATTCCTGGCCTTCTCCCATGCCGTGGGCAACGACCTCAGCACCCCGCGCCCCGAATGGCGGTTTGCCGGCCTGAAGCCAGGCGACCGCTGGTGCCTGTGTGTACGGCGCTGGAAAGAGGCGCTGACTGCCGGCGTGGCGCCCCCGGTCATCCTGGAAGCCACGCATGCTTCCACCCTTCAGTTCGTGGACCTCGACACCCTCAGGCAGCACGCCTGGCGCACCTCCACCGACGGCAGCGCAGCCACCTGAATCAGCGGCGGGCCTCAAAAACAGTCCTTTCGCCCTGCTACAATCGCAGGCTTCGCGGAGAGGTGGATGAGCGGTTTAAGTCGCACGCCTGGAAAGCGTGTGTGGGCTAATCCCCACCGCGGGTTCGAATCCCGCCCTCTCCGCCAACGATCATGAACCCCTGCAGTTGCAAGACTGCAGGGGTTTTTTGTTCTGCAGACCCAATCAGTGGTTGTGCCCGACGCCAAACGCTGTCACACTCCGCGCACTGTTGCGAATGCTTTCCTCAGCAACAGACAAGTTTGATTCGGGCAGCGGTACCCCCAACACCGCACACCTCCACCGCATCGGCCCGTCCTGGGCCCCCGCCGGTGGTCTGACTTCATCCCCAGGCGAGCTTCTTTCGACCCTTTCTTCGGGTCGTCCATGGCACGCGCTACCAATTCCGCAGCGCATATTCTGAAAGGCTCACCATGAGCAGCAAACTTTACGTCGGCAACCTGTCTTACTCGGTTCGCGACGAAGACCTCCAGCAACAATTCGCTTCCTTCGGCCAGGTGCAATCCGCCAAGGTCATGATGGAGCGCGACACCGGCCGTTCCAAGGGTTTCGGCTTTGTCGAAATGTCCAGCCCGGCCGAAGCCGAAGCAGCCATCCAGGCCATGCACGGCAAGAACATGGGTGGCCGTGACCTGACGGTCAACATCGCCCGCCCGATGGAAGCCCGCGCACCGCGCAGCGGCGGTTTCGGTGGTGGTGGTTACGACGGTGGCAACCGCCGCAGCTATTGAGCCACCGAACCTTCCGGTTCGATGACCCATGAAAAAGCCGCCCCGAGGGGCGGCTTTTTTGCGTGGGTCGCTTGATCGGGAGATCAGCGGATCACGGCGATGGTGGTGCGGGCACCGGCCTTGTAGGTCATCAGCGTCAGCGCGCCGTTCTTGATGTCGCCCTTCTCATCGAACTCGATGTTGCCGGTGACGCCCTTGTAGTTGGTGGCCTTCAGGGCCGGCAGGTAGACCTTCGGGTCGGCCGAGCCAGCGGTCACCATGGCGTTGGCCATGACCTTCACGGCGTCGTACACGTACGGAGCGTAGACCTGCACGTCGGCGTTGAACTTGGCCTTGAAGTCGGCCCGGAACTTGTCCATGCCGGCCTTCTGCTCGCCCTCGACGCCGCCGGCTTCCGCGCAGTAGACCTGCTCGTCGCCCATGCCGTCGCCCGACAGCTTCGGCAGCTCGGAGGTGCAGATGCCGTCGCCGCCCATGAACTTGGCGTTGATGCCCAGCTGCTTCATCTGCTTGAGCATCGGGCCGGCCACGGCGTCCATGCCGCCGAAGAACACCACGTCCGGCTTCTTGGCCTTCAGGGTGGTCAGGATGGCGTTGAAGTCGGTGGCCTTGTCGTTGGTGAATTCACGACCCACGACCTTGCCGCCGGCGGCGATCACGCCCTTCTCGAATTCGTCGGCAACACCTTGACCATAGGCGGTGCGGTCGTCGATGACGGCCACGCTCTGCGCCTTCAGGGTCTCCACGGCGTACTTGCCCAGCGTGCCACCCAGGTGGACGTCGTCAGCCACGAGGCGGAAGGCGCCCTGGTAGCCCTGGCGGGTGTACTTGGGGTTGGTGGCGGACGGGGAGATCTGGGGGATGCCGGCGTCGTTGTAGATCTGCGAAGCCGGGATGGTGGTGCCGGAGTTCAGGTGACCGATCACGCCGGCCACCTTGGCGTCCACCAGCTTGGTGGCAGCGGCGGTGCCCTGCTTAGGATCGGCGGCGTCGTCTTCAGCCAGCAGTTCGAACTTGACCGGCTGGCCACCCAGGGTCAGGCCAGCAGCGTTGAGCTCTTCGATGGCCATGCGGGCGCCGTTCTCGTTGTCCTTGCCCAGGTGGGCGATGGCGCCACTGGTGGGACCAACGTGACCGATCTTGACGACTTGGGCTTCAGCTGCGGGGGCAGCGGCCGGCGCAGCGGCAGGGGCAGCTGCCTCTTCCTTCTTGCCGCAAGCCGCAAGTGCCACAGCCGCGGCGATGACGGCCAGTTTGATGTTCAGTTGCATGGGGTTTCCTCGAAAGGGATGAAGTTGAACGCGGAGGGAAATTTTTTTCTCCACCTCATAAAGATACCCCAAAAAACACGCAGATTTCACGGTGCGAAGCCACGGTCGTGTTGCCGAGGGTATTCCTCATGCGGAATCGCAACACCGAATGCGGCATTAGCCGGACCGATGCTGGCGGCGAACCATCATGGGGCGGCCGATGCCAGATCGTGGCGCAGCGGTTCGACGCCCTGCACCCGGTAGGTGCGCCAGCGGTCGCGGGCCTGCTGGCGGTCCTGCTCCGACTGGGTGACCACCTCGATCACCCGCTCGAACCCGCTCCAGCCCTCGGCCAGATCGCCGCACAGGTTCACCAGCACCTGCCGGCCGGCGGGGTCGGGCGTGCCGGTACCCAGGTGGATGGGGGAATGCCGCATCAGCTCCGGGGCATCGCCCTCGCGGCTGTGCGGCAGGAAGCCGCCCGGCTGGCTCACCCACAAAGCCTGGTCCAGCCGGTCGAGCTCGTCGGCCGGCACCCGGACCCAGAGACGCGCTCCCTTCAGGTAGGCCTTGCGCAGCAGCCGGCAGGCGTAACCCACCCGGTCCGGCGCGTTGAAGTGAAAGGCAACCTCGGTCGGCATGGGCGGGTCAGGCCCGTGGCTTGCGGGCGGCTTTGCGGGTCGGACCGGCCTGCGCCTGGTCCAGAATGAACTGCAGCAGCAGCGGCACCGGCCGGCCGGTGGAGCCTTTGGCGGCGCCGCTCTTCCAGGCGGTGCCGGCAATGTCCAGGTGCGCCCAGTTGAGTTCGCTGGCGAACTTCTGCAGGAATTTGGCGGCGGTCACCGCACCGGCTGCGCGGCCGGCGACGTTGCCCATGTCGGCGAAGCTGGACTTCAGCCCCTCGGCATAGTCGTCGTCCAGGGGCATGCGCCAGGCCAGATCGCCGGCGGTGTCACCGGCCTTCTGCAGCGCGGCGGCCAGTTCGTCGCTCGGGCTGAACAACCCGGTACGCACCGCACCCAGCGCGATCACGCAGGCGCCGGTGAGGGTGGCAATGTCGACCACCGCACGCGGCTTGAAGCGCGCGGCATAGGTCAGCGCGTCGCACAGGATGAGGCGGCCTTCGGCATCGGTGTTGAGGATCTCGATGGTCTGTCCGCTCATGCTGCGCACCACGTCGCCCGGCTTGACGGCCAGGCCGTCCGGCATGTTTTCGCAGCTCGGGATCAGGCCGACCACGTTGATGGCCGGCTTGAGTTCGGCCAGGGCGGCGAAGGTGCCCAGCACGCTGGCCGCGCCGCCCATGTCGAACTTCATTTCGTCCATTTCGGGGGCGGGCTTGATGGAGATGCCACCGGTGTCGAAGGTGATGCCCTTGCCGACCAGCACCACCGGCGCATCGCCCTTGGCGCCACCGTTGTAGTGCATGACGATGAAGCGCAGGGGTTCGGCCGAGCCCTGGGCCACGGCCATGAAGGCTCCCATGCCCAGCGCCGCGACCTGCTTGGGGCCCAGCACGTCGACCTTGATGCCGGGCTGCCGGCCCAGCGCCTTGGCGGCATCGGCCAGGTGGGACGGGGTGGCGTGGTTGCCCGGGCGGTTGGCCCACTCCTTGGCGAACTCCACACCGGTGACCAGCGCCTTGCCGACCTCGAAACCGGCCCGCACGGCGGCGGTGTCGGTCACGCCCACGGTCACCCTCTTGAGTGCCCGGGGCTTGGCGGACGGCTTGGTGGTGGTGAAGGCATAGCTGGCATCGGCGCAGGCCTGCACCGCCATGCGGACCGCAGCCGCATCGTCCGGCAGCAGCGACAGCACCAGCGCCAGCCGCTCGATGCCGCTCTGGCGCAGCGCGGCGGTACCGGCCGCCACCGCCTTGCGGACCGCTGCCGCAGAGCCGTCGCCGGCCCGCACCAGGACCACGCGCGGCGCCTTGATGCCGTCGACCCGGTAGCACGACAGCGCCTGCCCCGCGCCGGGATCGATGTCGGCCAGCGCTTGCGCAGCCAGGCGCGACAGGGCGTCGGGGCTGGCGGCCATGGCCTTGGGCAGGCTGTCGGGCAGGGCCACCAGCAGGGCATCGGCCGGGAGCTGGGCCGCCTGGGCCGGGGTCAGGGATTTGAGTTCGAAGTTCATAATCGTGCTTTCCTTGTCGAATCGATGTTATTTCATTCTTCCATCCGCAAAGAGCTGGCCCGCAGCTTCGGTGCGACCCTGGTGGTGCTGTTCACCATCGTGCTGACCATGCTGCTGATCCGCACGCTGGGCGCGGCTTCGCAGGGCAGCGTGAACCCGGAGGAAGTGATGCTGGTGCTGGGCTACACCGTCATCGGGCGGACCCCCACCATCCTCACCCTGGCGCTGTTCATTGCGGTGGTCTTCACGCTCTCGCGCATGTACCGCGACAGCGAGATGATCATCTGGTTCAGCAGCGGCCGCTCGCTCGGGGGATTTCTGGGGCCGGTCATGCGCTTTGCCTGGCCGATCCTGCTGACCATCACGGTGATGGTGTTCTTCGTCTGGCCCTGGGCCAACCAGCAGACCGATGAGTTGCGTGCCCGCTTCGAGCAGCGCGGCGATCTGGAGCGCATCGCGCCGGGGCAGTTCCAGGAGTCGTCGAACGGCCGGCGGGTGTTCTTCATCGACAAGGACACGGCCGACGGCACCGAGGGCCGCAACGTCTTCATTGCCAGCACCGAACCGGACGGCAGCGAGACCGTCACCTCGGCCCGCTCCGGCCGCATCGGCACGCTGGAAGAGCGGCAGTTCCTGCTGCTCAACAACGGGCAGCGCCTGGAGACGTCGCCCAAGGCCGCGTTGAAGGTCAGCGAGTTCGAGGAGTACGGCACCCAGATCGGCAACGCCGCGCCCGGACAGCGGGCGACGCAACCGCTCAAGGCCCGCAGCACCTGGCTTCTGATCACGCAGCCGGACCGGCTGAACCTGTCCGAACTGGGCTGGCGCATCGGCATGGCGCTGACGGCCTTCAACTTCGTGCTGATCGCCCTGGCCACCACCGTCGGGAATCCGCGGGCCGGTCGCGGCGGCAACCTGTTCTTCACCCTCTTCACCTTCGTGTTTTATTACAACCTGCTGAACATCGGCCAGAGCTGGGTCGCTCAGGGGCTGATCGGGCTGGCGCCGTTCATGGCGGTGCTGCACGGCGGCGTGATGTCGCTGGCGCTGGCATGGCTGTACAAGCGGCACCACAACATCAGTCTGCGCAGCTGGCTGCGCGGCCGGCGGGGGGTGGCCGCATGAAGACGCTTCGACGGCTGATCTACGGCGAGGTGCTGCGCGCGGTGGCCTTCGTGCTGATCGCCTTCCTGGCCCTGTTCTCGTTTTTCGACCTGGTCGACGAGCTGCCCGCCATCGGCCGGGCCTCGCCGCTGGACGCAACGCTGATCTACGGGCTGCCGCACGCGCTGGGCTATGTGGCCTTGCTGATGCCCAGCCGCATCTACGAACTGATGCCGATGGCGGTGCTCATCGGCACCGTGTTCGTGCTGGCCCGCATGGCCCAGCATTCGGAATACACCATCCTGCGCACCAGCGGCCTGGGCCCGTGGAAGGCGCTTCGCACGCTGCTGGGGCTGGGGGCGCTGTTCGTGGCCTTCACCTTCGTCATGGGCGACTACCTCGCACCCCTGGCCGACCGTGCCGGGCAGCTGCTCAAGGCCCGTTACCAGGGCAACATCAGCATCGGGCAGACCGGCGCCTGGCTCAAGGAGCGGCAGCCTTACAGCAACTTCTCGGTCAACGTGGGCTCCATGTCGGCCCAGGGCGAGCTGCGCAACATCCGGCTCTTCGAGTTCAACAACCAGGGTTTTCTGGTGTCCACGCTGCATGCCCAAGCCGGCCAGATCGAGAGCGACGAGAGCTGGACCCTGCGGGATGTGGAGCGCCGCGAGTTCGACGCCGCCGGCGTGGCTTCGTCCCGGGTGACGCGCAGCGCACTCGAGACCTTCCGCTGGCCCAGCGGCCTGAACACCGAAATGGTGTCGGTGGCCTTGCTCAAACCCGAGCGCATGCGCACCGCCGACCTGTTCGCCTACATCCGCCACCTCGAGGCCAACGGCCAGACCGCGCAGCGCTACGAGATCGAGTTCTGGCGCAAGGTGTTCTACCCGCTGTCGTGCCTGGTGATGGTGGTGCTGGCCCTGCCGTTCGCCTACCTGCACTTCCGCTCCGGCAGCATCACCGCCTATGTGTTCGGCGGCGTGATGATCGGCATCAGCTTTTTCCTGCTCAACAACGTGTTCGGCTACATCGGCAACCTCAACCAGTGGCGACCCTGGCTGGCTGCGCTGTCGCCGGCCCTCATTTATTCGCTGGTCTCGCTCGGCGCGTTCGGCTGGCTGGTCCTGCGGAGGTAGCGCCATGCTCGGAGTGATCGTTTTTGCCCACGGTTCGCGCGACCCGCTGTGGCGCCGGCCGGTCGAGTCGGTGGCACAGCAGATCGCGCAGCGCGACCCGGCCGCCGCCGTGCGCTGCGCCTACCTGGAACTGTGCGAGCCCGACCTGCCATCGGCCGCCGCCGAACTGGTGGCGCAGGGTGCTACCGATGTGCGGGTGCTGCCGCTGTTCTTCGGCATGGGCAAACATGCACGCGAGGACCTGCCGGTGCTGATGGAGCAGCTGCGCATGGCCCACCCGGGCGTCGAATTCCGGCAGCTGCCCACCGCCGGCGAAGACCCCCGGCTGACAGCCCTGCTGGCCCAGCTGGCGCTGGAGTCGGCGGCATGAACCTGCACCAGTTCCGCTTCGTGCAGGAGGCGGTGCGCCGCAACCTGAACCTCACCGAGGCCGCCAAGGCGCTGCACACCTCGCAGCCCGGCGTGTCAAAGGCCATCATCGAGCTGGAAGACGAGCTGGGCATCGAGATCTTTGCCCGCCACGGCAAGCGCATCAAGCGCGTCACCGAGCCCGGCACCCAGGTGCTCAAGAGCATCGACATCATCCTGCGCGAGGTGAACAACCTCAAGCGCATCGGCGAGCAATATTCGGCCCAGGACAGCGGCACGCTCTCGATCGCCACCACACACACCCAGGCCCGCTATGTGCTGCCCGGGCCGGTGGCCGCGCTGCGGCAGTCGTACCCCAAGGTGGGCATCAGCCTGCACCAGGGCTCGCCCGACCAGGTGGCGCGCATGCTGATCGAGGAAGTGGCCGAGATCGGCATGGCCACCGAGTCGCTGGTGAACTACCCCGAACTCGTCACCCTGCCCTGCTACGAGTGGCAGCACGTGCTGGTGCTGCCATTCGACCACCCGCTGGTCGAACGCGAACGCATCGGCCTCGAAGACCTGGCCACCCTGCCCCTGATCACCTACCACCCCAGCTTCACCGGCCGCACCCGCATCGATCAGGCGTTTGCCCTGCGCCACCTGCAGCCCAACGTGGTGCTGGAAGCCATCGATTCCGATGTGATCAAGACCTATGTGAAGCTCGGCATGGGGGTCGGCATCGTGGCCGAAATGGCCATGCAGGGCGAGAACCAGACACCCGGGCTGGTGGCCCGTCCCGCCGGGCAGCTGTTCGGCCACAACCTGGCCCGGGTGGCCTTCAAGCGCGGCACCTACCTGCGGCACTTCGTGCTGCGGTTCGCCGAACTGCTGAGCGACCGCCTGAGCCGCGACACCATCATGCGGGCCATGAACGGCACGCCCGACGACTACCAACTCTGACATGACGACCGCCACCGCCACGCCAGCCCTGCAGTCCCGCCTGCCCCAGGTGGGCACCACCATCTTCACCGTGATGTCGGCGCTGGCCGCAAAGCACGGGGCGGTCAATCTGGGCCAGGGCTTCCCGGATTTCGACTGCGATCCGGCCCTGCCGGCGGCCGTGGCTACCGCCATGCAGCAGGGCCACAACCAGTACCCGCCCATGGCCGGCGTGCCGGCGCTGCGCCAGGCCCTGGCGACCAAGATGCAGGCGCTCTACGGCCTGGGCGTGAACCCCGACACCGAGGTCACCGTGACCGCCGGCGCCACGCAGGCGATCCTCACCGCCATCCTGGCCGTGGTCCACCCGGGTGACGAGGTGATCGTGCTGGAGCCCTGCTACGACAGTTATGTGCCCAACATCGAACTGGCCGGGGGCCGGGTCGTGCGGGTGCCCCTGACACCCGGCAGCTTCCGGCCCGACTTCGCGGCCATCGCGGCCGCCATCACGCCGCGCACCCGCGCGCTGCTCATCAACAGCCCGCACAACCCCAGCGGCATGTGCTGGACCGGCGCCGAAATGCGCCAGCTTGAAGCCCTGCTGGCACCGACCGATGTGCTGCTGATCAGCGACGAGGTCTATGAACACATGGTGTTCGACGGCCAGCCGCATCAGAGCGCGGCGCGCTACCCGGGGCTGGCGGCCCGGGCGTTCATCGTCAGCAGCTTCGGCAAGACCTACCACGTCACCGGCTGGAAGGTCGGTACCGTGGTGGCCCCCGCGTCGCTCACGGCCGAATTCCGCAAGGTGCACCAGTTCAACGTGTTCACCGTCAACACGCCGGTGCAGCACGCCCTGGCGGCCTACATGGCCGACCCGTCGCCCTACCTGAACCTGCCGGCGTTCTACGGCGCCAAGCGCGACCGTTTCCGGGCCGGGCTGGCCGGCACCCGCTTCCGGCTGCTGCCGGGCGAAGGCACCTATTTCCAGTGCGTGGGCATCGAGAACCTGGCCGTGCCCGAGCGCGAATTGGCGGACGGGGCCTTCTGCGAATGGCTCACCACCGAGGTGGGCGTGGCCGCCATTCCGCTGTCGGCTTTTTACGGCAACGGCTTTGACCAGCGGGTGATCCGGTTCTGCTTCGCCAAGCGCGACGACACGCTGGACGAAGCCCTCAGGCGCCTGGCGCGGCTCTGATCAGCAGCGCACCGGGTTGCGGCAGAACTGCTCCAGCTCGCGCACCATGGAGCGGTCGGCCACGGTGCGCCGCACGCCGGAACCCATCTCCATGCTGAGCTTCATCTCGTACTTGCGGAAGAAGTCGTCGAACAGCTCGCCACCCAGGGTGCCGGTGGCGGTGAGGTGGTCGGTCCGGGGGTCGTGCTCCAGCAGGATGGCGCACAAAGGCTGTTCGGCCGGCCCGGCAAGCACTTGGGCGCCACGGGCCGGGTCGTACTGGCTGTGGTCGGCGCAGCAGTGGATCAGGTCGTTGCCCTGGCTCGGGGTCTGCGGGTTCGCGACGCCACCCTTGCGGAAGCTGATGAAGCTGAGCTCGCGGGTCGGGTAGACCAGCTTGTGGGCGCAGATGGCCGAAAACGCCACCACGCTGCGCTTGGGGCCCACGCCCCCGGGCCAGTCGTAGGTCTTCTTGTCGCGGGTGGTCAGCCGCGAAGGCTGCGCCGCCTTGCCCAGGTCGAGCAGGAACACCGGCGTGGCCTCGAACGGGTAATGGAACACATAGTTCACCTGCGCCTTGAGCGACGACGCCTTGACTGGCCGACCCAGTTCATCGGTGAGCAGCACCCTGCCGTGCGAACGCGCCGACACCTGCGACGCCCATGCGCCTGTGGCCAACGTGGCGGCCAGCCCGCCCGCGCCCAGAGCGCAACCTTCTACAAACTCCCTGCGATCCATTCCTGAGCCTCCTGACAAGCGGTGAAGTTCACTCGAACCGCCGCTGGCTGTCAAACCCGCCCGGGTATGTCCCAGCGCTGCTGCAGGACAAGCGCGATACCGGACATGCGTCACGCCAACGGCGGTTCGTCGGCAGCCACTGCCTCCAGATGACACCCTGTGGCGTAGACAATTTGTGCCGATAAGGCTCCCACAAGCTGTCATGGCCCCCGAAGGCCGCCCTTCACCGAGATCCGTACCCGATGCCCTCTTCCCGCCTCCTCCGTTCCCCGCTGTCCCTGAACCGCCGTCACATCCTCGCCGCCAGCCTGCTGCTCGGCGCTGCGGCCTGGTTGCCCTCGACCGCCCGTGCCAACACACCGACGACCGCCTACACCGTGGTCGAAGCGGTGCAGGTGCCGGCGTGGGTCGAGCGCAATGGCGACCGCCGGGCGGCCGAGCCCGGCCAGCGCCTGCGGGCGGGTGATGTCGCCGTGACCGCCAGCGGCTCGCGTGCCGTGCTGCGCCTGTCCGACAGCAGCCTGGTCAAGCTGGGCGAAGACACCGAACTCGCGCTGCAGAAGCTGGAAAGCAGCCGCCAGGGCGGGCAGGACCAGATGTCGGGCAAGTTCCGGCTGGTCACCGGCGTGTTCCGTTACGCCACCGACTACCGCAGCAAGGCCCTGGGCGTGAGCCGCGATGTGAGCCTGCAGACCGCCACCGCCACGGTGGGTGTGCGCGGCACCGATTTCTGGGCCATGAGCGACGCCGAACACGACGCGGTGTGCGTGTTCGAGGGTGCGGTCGCGGTCGAGCGCGATGGCCGCGACACCATTGCCCTGAACCAGCCCGGTGCGTTCTGGGTGGTGTTCACCGGCCAGCCCGAACAGCCGGCCGGCCAGGCCACGCCGGCCCAGCTGAACAAGTTCATTGCCCAGGGCGACCTGCAACCCGGCAGCGGCGTGCTGGTCCAGGGCGGTCAGTGGCGCACCGTGGTGGCCACCTTCCCCCGACTGGCCGAGGCCGAGGCGCTGCGCCAGCGGCTCCAGAAGGCCGGTTATCCGGCCCAGATCAACCGTTCGGCCCGTGGCCACGAGGTGCGCGTGCAGCAGCTCGCCACCCGCCAGGACGCCGAGGCGCTGCTGCGCAAGCTGCAGGCCGACCCGGCGCTGGGAGCGGCACAGGGCCGGGTGGAAGGCGCCTGATCAGGCGTTGAGCTGGGCCCAGGCCTTGTCGATGCGCTTGAGGCTCACCGGCTGAGGCGTGCGCAGTTCCTGGGCAAAGAAGCTCACCCGCAGCTCTTCCAGCAGCCAGCGCAGTTCCTGCAGGCGCGGGTCCTGCACACCCTTGCGCTCGGCCACCAGACGCCAGAACCGCTGGTCCTGCGGTCGCAGCTCGGTCAGGCGGGCGGCATCGCGCGCCGGATCGGCCCGCAGCTTGTCCAGCCGCAGCTGGACCGCCTTGAGGTAACGCGGCAGGTGCTGGAGCTGGGCCGAGGGTGTCTGGGTCAGGAAGTTTTTCGGCATCAACCGGGCCAGCTGCTGCTGGATGTCGGTCGCCACGTCGGCCGGCGGCTTGCTGTCCTTGAGCTTGCGCTGCGCGGCGGCGAATTCGGTCAGGATGGCGCCCGCGCTGCGCGCCAGCTCGGCGGCGATCAGGTTCAACCGTCCACGGCCTTCCTCCACCCGGCGCAGGAAAGCCGCCTCATCAGCGGGCAGCGGGGCGGCCAGGAAGGCGCGGTCCAGGGCCAGGTCGATCAACTGGCTGCGCAGCTCCTCCAGCGTGCCGCCACCAGTCTCCTTGCCGACCTGCATGTAGGCCGCCGCCATGGCCTGCAGACCGGGAATGTTTTTCTCCAGGTACTTGAGCGCATCGCGGATCTGCAGCGCAAACAGCCGGCGCAGACCGGCGCGGTGGCGCGACTGGGCCACGTCGGGCTCGTCGAACACCTCGATGCGCACCGCATCGCCGTCGTCGACCAGCGCGGGGAAGCCCACCAGCGTCTGCTGGCCCTGGCGGATCTCCATCAGCTCGGGCAGTTCGCCGAAGTCCCAGCGGGTGTGGCGCTGGCTGGCGTCGACCTTGGGCTGGGCCGGCGCCGGTGCGGCGACCCGTCGCGCGCTGCCAGCGGCCGGGGCTGAAGCCGCACTGGCCGCACCCGCTGCAGTGGCGGCTGCTGCCGGCTCGGGTGCAGACACAGGCCGGGCCACCTTGAGTGCGGCCAGCGCCTGGAAGGCGCCGCGCGCCTGCGCGCCCAGCTCGGCCTTGAGGGCGGCCAGGCTGCGGCCCTGGCCGAGCTGCCGGCCATGTTCGTCGACCACCCGCAGGTGCATGAACTGGTGCGGCGGCAGCATGTCGGGCTTGATGTCGGCGCGCTGGATGTCGAGCTGGGTGGTGGCACGGACCTTCTTCAGCAGGGCATCCATGAGGCTGCCGCTGCCGAACACTTCGGGCTCGGACAGCTCGGCCGCGAACCGTTCTGCGGTGGCCGGCAACGGCACCAGCCGCGAGCGCGGGCGCTGGTGCAGGGTCTTGAGCAGGGCCAGCACCTTGTCCTTGAGCATGCCGGGCACCAGCCAGTCGCAGCGGTCTTCACTGGCCTGGTTGAGCGCGAACAGCGGCAGCGCCACCGACAGGCCGTCGCGCGCGTCACCGGGTTCGTGCAGGTAGCTGCAGGCGCAGTCCACCCCACCCAGGCGGATGGTGCGCGGAAACGCCTGCGCGGTGATGCCGGCGGCCTCGTGGCGCATCAGCGCCTCGCGGGTCAGGTAGAGCAGCTTCGGGTTCTCGCGCACCGCCTGGCCGTACCAGCGCTCCAGGCTGGCGCCGTTGCAGACATCGGCCGGGATCTGGCCGTCGTACCAGGCGAACACCACCTCGTCGTCCACCAGCACGTCCTGCCGGCGCGACTTGTGTTCCAGCTCGGCCACCTGCCGCACCAGCTTCTGGTTGGCGGACAGGAAGGCCAGCCGGGTGTCCCAGTCGCCTTGCACCAGGGCCTCGCGGATGAAGATTTCGCGCGCACCGGCCGGGTCGACCCGGCTGTAGTCGACCCGGCGCTGGCTGTAGACCACCAGCCCATACAAGGTGGCCCGCTCCAGCGCCGAGACCCGGGCGGCCTTCTTCTCCCAGTGCGGGTCCAGCATCTGCTTCTTGAGCAGGTGCGCGCCGACCTGCTCCAGCCACTGCGGCTCGATGGCGGCGATGCCCCGACCGAACAGCCGCGTGGTCTCGACCAGTTCGGCGCACACGATCCAGCGACCGGGCTTCTTGCTCAGGTGCGCGCCCGGATGGCGGTGGAACTTGATGCCGCGCGCGCCCAGGTACCAGTCTTCGGTCTCGTTCTTGCAGCCGATGTTGCCCAGCAGGCCCGAGAGCATCGACAGGTGCAGCGCCTCGTACCCGGCCGGCGTGCTGTTGATCGGCCAGCGCTGTTCGGTCACCACGGTGAGCAGCTGGCTGTGGGTGTCGCGCCATTCGCGCACCCGGCGCGGGTTGATGAAGTGTTCGCGCAGCAGGTTCTCGACCTGGCGGTGGCTGAGCTTGTGGTCGGTGCCGTGGCCGCCCCGGCTGTCGTCCAGCCATTTCCACAAGCGCAGCGTGCCGCTGAACTCGCTCTTCTCGTCGTCGAACCGGGCGTGCGCCTGGTCGGCCTGGGCCTGCTTGTCCAGCGGGCGGTCACGCACATCCTGCACGCTCAGCGCCGCCGCGATCACCAGCACCTCGGCCAGGGCACCCCGGTCGCGCGCCTCCAGGATCATGCGGCCCACGCGGGGGTCCAGCGGCAGGCGGGCCAGGGCCAGGCCGGTGGCGGTGAGTTCGTTGGCATCGTCCACCGCGCCCAGTTCGACCAGCAGCTGGTAACCGTCGGCAATGGCGCGGCGCTGCGGCGCATCCACAAAGGCGAAATCTTCCACCGCACCCAGGTGCAGCGACTTCATGCGCAGGATGACCCCGGCCAGCGAGCTGCGCAGGATCTCGGGGTCGGTGAAGCGCGGGCGGCCGTTGAAGTCGGTTTCGTCGTACAGGCGGATGCAGATGCCGTCGGCCACGCGGCCGCAGCGGCCGGCACGCTGATTGGCCGCTGCCTGGCTGATGGGCTCGACCATCAGCTGCTCCACCTTCTGCCGGAAGCTGTACCGCTTGACCCGCGCCGTGCCGGCGTCGATCACATAGCGGATGCCGGGCACGGTGAGCGAGGTTTCTGCCACGTTGGTGGCCAGCACGATGCGGCGCTGACCGTGGGGCTGAAAGATGCGGTCCTGCTCGGCCTGCGACAGCCGTGCGAACAGCGGCAGAACCTCGGCATTGCGCAGCGCCGGCTGATGCGACAGGTGCTTGCGCAGGTGGTCGGCGGCCTCCCGGATTTCGCGCTCGCCCGGTAGGAACACCAATATGTCGCCGCCGACACCGCCGCGCCAGAGTTCGTCGACGCCGTCGGCAATGGCGGCGTTCAGGTCGTATTCGCGGCTTTCCTCGAACGGGCGCCAGCGCACCTCCACCGGGTAGGTGCGGCCCGACACCATGAGCACCGGCGCCTTGCCCCGGGCCGACGCAAAGTAGTCGGCGAACCGGTCGGCGTCGATGGTGGCCGAGGTGACGATGATCTTCAGGTCGGGCCGGCGCGGCAGCAGCTGGCGCAGATAGCCCAGCAGGAAGTCGATGTTGAGGCTGCGCTCGTGGGCCTCGTCGATGATGATCGTGTCGTAGGCGCGCAGGTCCGGGTCGGTCTGGGTCTCGGCCAGCAGGATGCCGTCGGTCATGAGCTTGACCGAAGCGTCCTTCGAGAGCCGGTCCTGGAAACGCACCTTGTAGCCCACCACCTCGCCCAGCGGTGTGCGCAGTTCTTCCGCAATGCGCTTGGCCACGCTGGAGGCCGCAATGCGCCGCGGCTGGGTGTGGCCGATCAGCTGGCCGCGCTGGCCCGGCTTCGCGTTGATGCGCCCCCGCCCCATGGCCAGCGCGATCTTGGGCAGCTGGGTCGTCTTGCCCGAACCGGTCTCGCCACACACGATGACCACCTGGTGGTCACGGATGGCGGCCTCGATCTCGTGCCGGCGTGCGGACACCGGCAGGGCTTCGGGGAACTCGAGGTGCAGGGCTGGGGCGGTCAAGCGGGAACTTCGGTCAAAATCGGGCAACCCGACATTATCCCGCCGCCCCCACCCGCCGATGTCCAACGTCTTCAATTTCACCTTCGTGCCGTGGTTCCGCTCGGTGGCGCCCTACATCCACAAGCACCGCAGCAACACGCTGGTGGTCGGCATCGCGGGTGAAGCCATTGCGGCGGGCAAGCTGCAGAACATCGCCCAGGACCTGGCCCTGATCCAGAGCATGGGCGTGAAGATCGTGCTGGTGCACGGCTTCCGGCCGCAGGTGAACGAGCAGCTGCGCCTGAAGGGCCACGAAGCGCGTTATTCGCACGGCGTGCGCATCACCGATTCGGTGGCCCTGGACTGTGCCCAGGAAGCCGCGGGCCAGCTGCGCTACGAGATTGAGGCCGCGTTCAGCCAGGGCCTGCCCAACACCCCCATGGCGGGTGCCACGGTGCGGGTGATCTCCGGCAACTTCATCACCGCGCGCCCGGTGGGTCTGATCGACGGGGTGGACTTCATGCATTCCGGGCTGGTGCGCAAGGTCGACACCGACGGCATCCAGCGCACGCTCGACATGGGCGCCCTGGTGCTGCTCTCGCCCTTCGGCTTCTCGCCCACCGGCGAGGCCTTCAACCTGACCATGGAAGACGTGGCCACCTCGGTGGCCGTGGCCCTGCAGGCCGACAAGCTGATGTTCCTGACCGAGGTGCCCGGCGTGCGCGTGGACGCGAACGACCCCGAGAGCGACATCGACACCGAGCTGCCGCTGGCCGACGCCCGCCGCATGCTGGAGAACCTGCCCAAGGCCGACAAGCCCACCGACACCGCCTTCTACCTGCAGCACTGCATCCGCGCCTGCGAGGGCGGTGTGGACCGCAGCCACATCCTGCCGTTCGCGGTGGATGGCGCGCTGCTGCTGGAGATCTATACCCACGACGGCATCGGCACCATGGTGGTGGACGAAAAGCTGGAGAGCGTGCGCGAGGCCACCATCGACGACGTGAGCGGCATCGTGGCGCTCATCGAGCCCTACGAGAACGACGGCACGCTGGTCAAGCGCGACCGCACCGAGATCGAACGCGACGCCGCCAACTACACCATCATCGAGCACGACGGCGTGATCTTCGGCTGTGCCGCGCTCTACCCCTATCCGGAAGAACGCACCGGCGAGATGGCGGCCCTCACGGTGTCGACCCAGGCGCAGAGCCAGGGCGACGGTGAACGGCTGCTCAAGCGCATCGAGGCGCGGGCCAAGGCGCAGGGTCTGCAGAGCATCTTCGTGCTCACCACCCGCACCATGCACTGGTTCATCAAGCGCGGCTTCGTGCAGGTCAACGCCGACTGGCTGCCGGAAGCCCGCAAGCGCAAGTACAACTGGGACCGGCGCAGCCAGGTGCTGGTGAAGAAGCTGGGCTGATCAGCCCCTGTTGCTCAGCTGCGCGGGCGGCGCCACCACAGCAGCGCCGCGGTGGCCGCAAAACCCGTGAACACCAGGAACGACCAGTTGGCGATCGACAGGCCCAGGAAGGTCCAGTCGATGACCGAACAATCGCCGCTGCCCCGAAAGATCATGGGCACGGCGCGCTTCAGCGGGAACGATTCGATCATTCCGTAGAAGTCGCGGCCACAGGTCAGCACCTCGGGCGGAAACCACTGCAGCCAGCTCTGGCGTGCTGCCGTGAAGGCGCCGAACACGGCGAAAGCGCCGGCACCCAGCACCAGCGCATGGCGGGTGCCCGGCCGGGACACGAAGGCACCGATGCCGGCCAGCAGGGCCACCAGGATCATGGCGTAGCGCTGCACGATGCACATGGGGCACGGCTCCAGGCCTTCCACATGCTGCAGGTACAGGCCGAAGGCCAGCATGGCCACGCAGGCCAGCGCCACCAGCGCCAGCACCCGCCGGGGCTGGGCCGAGAAGAGATGCAGCAGCGCGGCCATCAGCTGACGAACGCCCGTTCGATGACGAAGTCGCCCGGCGTGGTGGTGTTGCCTTCCTTGAAGCCGGACTTCTCGCACAGGGCCTTCAGGTCGCGCAGCATCTCCGGGCTGCCGCAGATCATCACGCGGTCTTCGGCCGGGTTGAGCAGCGGGATGCCGAGGTCTTTGGCAATCACGCCGTCGCCCAGCAGCTGCGGGATGCGGCCCTGGTGCACGAAGGGCTCGCGGGTGACGGTGGGGTAGTACAGCAGCTTCTGCTGAACCATCTCGCCCAGGAATTCGTCCTTGGGCAGGTCGTGGCTGAGCAGCTCGCGGTAGGCCAGTTCGTTCACCTGACGCACCCCGTGCACCACGATCACCTGTTCAAAACGCTCGTAGGTTTCCGGGTCGCGCACGATGCTCAGGAACGGCGCCAGACCGGTGCCGGTACCCAGCAGGTACAGGCGCTTGCCGGGCAGCAGGTAGTCGATCAGCAGGGTGCCGGTGGGCTTGCGGCCCACGATGATGGTGTCGCCCACCTGGATGTGCTGCAGTCGCGAGGTCAGCGGGCCGTCCTGCACCTTGATGCTCAGGAACTCCAGGTGCTCGGCCCAGTTGGGGCTGACGATGCTGTAGGCGCGCAGCAGCGGCTTGCCGTCCACCTTCAGGCCGATCATGGTGAAGTGGCCGTTGGAGAAACGCAGCGAGGTGTCGCGGGTGGTGGTGAAGCTGAAGAGCCGGTCGGTCCAGTGGTGAACGCTCAGCACGCGCTCTTCCAGAAATGCACTCATGGGAAATCCTGTGGAGGGAAGCTCGTATTGTAAAAAAGTCGGCCCAGGGGAGGCGCCGGGCAGCCCTGACGGCCTTGCGGACAGCAGGACCTTGCTACAGTGGCGGCCCGGCATCATGCCGCGTCCCGACCACCACGGGAACGACGCAATTCTTCTGACCGATATAACTTCGGTTTCTAACAAACCCCACCAAAGACCCGACATGGCACGCACCGTTCAATGCATCAAGCTCGGCAAGGAAGCCGAAGGCCTCGACTTTCCGCCCTACCCCGGCGAGCTGGGCAAAAAGATCTTCGAGAGCGTCAGCAAGGAAGCCTGGGCCGCCTGGCTCAAGCACCAGACCATGCTGCTGAACGAAAACCGCCTCAACATGGCCGACGCCCGTGCCCGCCAGTACCTGGCGCGCCAGATGGAAAAGCACTTCTTCGGCGAAGGCGCCGACGCTGCGGCCGGCTACGTGCCGCCGCCCGCCGCCTGACCGGCCTGCCGTGACCGATCCGGTGCGCCACGCCACCGTGGTAGGCGCGGGGCTGGCCGGTGCTGCCCTGGCCCATGCGCTGGTGGCGCGCGGCTGGCGGGTCAACCTGCTGGACGCGGCCGCTGGTCCTGCGCGCGGCGCCAGCGCCCTGCCGGTGGGCATGCTCAGCCCGCATGTCACACGCGCCCCCACCCCCCTGTCCCGTCTGACGTCGCTCGGCATGGCCGCCACATGGGCCGAGCTGGAAGCAAGGGTGCCCGCCGGTGCCGGCTGGCGGGCCTGCGAGGTGCACAACCGCGGCCACGACCCGGGCGTCTGGCCCGCCGCCCTGGTGCGACCGGGCGCGCTGGTGGCGGCCTGGATCGCAGCCGCACAGGCCACCGGCCGGCTCACCACCCACTGGCAGGCGCCGGCAACCCGGCTGGTGCAGCAGGACGGTGGCTGGTGCGTGCAGGACGCGCAGGGCCAGCCACTGGCACGCTCGCCGTTGGTGGCCGTGACCGGTGCCATCGGCAGCCTGGCGCTGCTCGCCAACAGCGGCCTGCCGGCGGCATGGCTCCCGTTGCGCCCGGTCCAGGGGCAGATGAGCCTGGGCGAGCAGTCGGGCCCGCCACTGGCCGGCGGACCGCAGCGCGACAACGGCGTGTTCGTGCCCGATTACGCCGACAGCGGCCTGCCGCCCGACTGGCCGGCCCGCATCTGGTCCATGGGCTCGACCTACGAACGCGGCGCCACCCACACCGAAATCCGGGACGAAGCGCACCACAAAAACCTCCAGAGCCTGCGCGCCCTGCATCCCGCCGGGGCCAATGCCTTCGAGCAGGCCATGACCGAGGGGCGGTTGCTCGGCTGGGCCGGCGTGCGCTGTGCCTCGCTCGACCGGCTGCCCCTGTGCGGCGCCCTGCCCGACCCGGCGGCGCTGGAGGCCGAAAAGGCCCGCCCGGACCGGCGCCGCTGGCGCCCCGGCCCGGCCGACACGCCCCGGCTGCCCGGGCTGTTCACCCTCTGCGCCCTGGGCTCGCGGGGCCTGACCCTGGCCGCCTGGTGCGCGCAGCGGCTGGCCGAACAGATGGACAACGCGGCCGTTCAGGCCGAGCCGGACCTGTGGGCGGCGGTGGATCCGGCGCGTTTTGCCTGGCGCCAGGGCCGGCGCGCGTCGGCCTGAGCCCTTTATTCTCGTGCGGCATACCCGCATGAATAAAAAATCGTTTGGCATATAAGGACCGGCACCTACAGTGCCGGCCATGCCCGAATACGCCATCGTCATTGCCGGTTTTGCCGTCGGACTCATCGTCGGCCTCACCGGCGTGGGCGGCGGTTCGCTGATGACGCCGATCCTGATCTTCTTCTTCGGCGTCAAACCCTATCTCGCCATCGGTACCGACCTGCTGTTCGCCGCCTTCACCAAGCTGGGCGGCACCGTCAGCCTGGCCCGGCAGAAGCTGGTGCCGTGGCGCGTGGTCGGCCAGCTGTGCCTGGGCAGCATCCCGGCCGCGCTGGCCACGCTATACGCGCTGCACCGGCTCGGGCCGGCATCGCCGCAAGCCCAGTCGCTCATGACCAGCACCCTGGGTGTGGCCCTGCTGCTCACCGCAGCGGCCATGCTCTACAAGGCCGCCCGCGGTCGCCAGCTGCCACGCACCGTGGCCGATGCCGACCTCGAGCGCGCCACCCGCGCCCGCCATCCGGCGCTGCCGGTGCTGTTCGGCGCGGTCATCGGCTCGCTGGTCACGCTCACCTCGGTGGGTGCGGGCGCCATCGGCGTGTCGGTGCTGCTGCTGCTGTTCCCGTTGCTACCGCTGCCGCGCATCGTGGCCGCCGACATCGCCTATGCCGTCCCGCTGACGCTGGTGGCCGGTCTGGGCCATGCCACCCTGGGCTCGGTGGACTGGTCGCTGCTGGGCCTGCTGCTGACCGGCTCGCTGCCGGGCATCTGGCTGGGCACCCGGCTGATGCGCCACACCCCCGAGCGCCTGGTGCGCTCGCTGCTGTCGGTGCTGCTGGCCTATGCCGGCGTCAAGCTGATCGCCTTCTGACCTTTTCCATCCGCTCCTGCCTTCGCACCTGCCTTCGCAACCCTGCCGCCATGTACCAATACAACGAATTCGACCGGGCCTTCCTGCAAAGCCGTGCCGCGCAGTTCCGCGACCAGCTCCAGCGCTGGCAGGCCGGCACCCTGGCCGACGACGCTTTCAAGCCCCTGCGGCTGCAGAACGGCTGGTATGTGCAGCGCTTCGCGCCCATGCTGCGCGTGGCCGTGCCCTACGGCGAGATCAACAGCGCCCAGCTGCGGGTGCTGGCCAAAGTCGCCCGCGACTACGACCACAAGGAAGCGCACGACACCTCCCAGGCCAACGCCGGCCTGAGCCAGGTGCCCACGCTGCCGGACCGCACCGCTCACTTCACCACCCGCCAGAACGTGCAGTTCAACTGGATCCCGCTGGCCCGCGCGGCCGACGTGATGGACCTGCTGGCCAGCGCCCACCTGCACGGCATCCAGACCAGCGGCAACTGCATCCGCAACATCACCACCGATGCGCTGGCCGGCGTGGCGGTGGATGAAGTGGCCGACCCGCGCCCGTTCGCCGAGATCCTGCGCCAATGGAGCACGCTGCACCCCGAATTCGCCTTCCTGCCGCGGAAGTTCAAGGTGGCCATCACCGGCGCCCGCGAGGACCGCGCAGCCACCCCCTGGCACGACGTCGGCCTGCGCCTGCTGCACAACGTGGACGGCGAGCTGGGCTTCCAGGTGCGCGTGGGCGGCGGCATGGGTCGCACGCCCATCATCGGCACGGTGGTGCGCGAATTCCTGCCCTGGCACCAGATCCTCAATTACCTCGAAGCCGTGGTGCGCGCCTACAACCGCTTCGGCCGCCGCGACAACGCCTACAAGGCCCGCATCAAGATCCTGGTGAAGGCCGAGGGCCAGGCCTTCGTCGATCAGGTCGAGGCCGAATACCGCGACATCGTCGAGATCGACGGCGCTCCCCACACCATCACCCAGGCCGAGCTCGACCGCGTCAGCGCCTGCTTCGTGCCGCCGGACCTGGCCTGCGACCGCAAGAGCGCCGACGCCAAGATCGCCCACATCCTCAAGGCCGCTGCCGAAGACGACATCGAGTTCAGCCGATGGCTCACCCGCAACGTGCAGCCGCACCGCAACCCCGACCTGCGCGCCGTCACGCTGTCGTTCAAGCGCATCGGCCAGGCCCCGGGCGACGCCACCGCCGAGCAGCTGGAGCGCGCAGCCGAACTGGCCGACCGGTTCTCGGCCGGCGAAGCCCGCGTCACCCACGACCAGAACCTGCTGCTGCCGTGGGTGCGCTGCGACGCCCTGCCCGAGCTGTGGCGCGAGGCCCGCCGCCTGGGCCTGGCCCGACCCAACATCGGCCTGCTGACCGACATGATCAGCTGCCCCGGCGGCGACTTCTGCGACCTGGCCAACGCCCGCTCGCTGCCGCTGGCACAAGCCCTCCTGGAGCGCTACCGCGACCTCGACGAGCTGCACGACCTCGGCGAGATCGACCTGCACATCAGCGGCTGCATCAACAGCTGCGGCCACCACCACAGCGGCCACATCGGCATCCTGGGCGTCGACAAGGACGGACAGGAGTGGTACCAGATCACCCTCGGCGGCTCCGACGGCACGCGTCTGTCCGGCACGGCCCAGCCCGGCAAGGTGATCGGCCCTTCGTTTGCTGCCAGCGAGGTGGTCGACGTGATCGAGGCCCTGCTCGACACCTACCGCCAGCAACGCACCGACGGCGAGACCTTCCTGGCCACGCTGCGCCGCACCGGCCCGGACGCCTTCAAGGCCGCCGCCCACGCGGTGCGCACCGCCACGGCCCGTGCAGACACCGCCACCGCCTGACCCCGACGAAGGACCCCCCATGAGCATCGAACTCTTCAGCGCAGGCGACTTCCAGGCCCCCGAGGCCGAAGCCCGGCGGCTGGTGCTGGCCAACGACGCCGACCCGCGCGAGGCCGACCTGAACGGCATCGACGTGGTGGAACTGCAGTTCCCCAAATTTGTGGACGGCCGCGCCTTCAGCCAGGCCTTCCTGCTGCGCCGCCGCCTCGGATTTGACGGCCAGATCCGGGCCACCGGCGACGTGCTGATCGACCAGCTGGTGCAGATGGCCCGCAGCGGCTTCACCCAGGCGGTGCTGCGCGCCGACCAGGACCTGGCCCACGGCCGGCGCCTGCTGGCCCACTACCCGGCCTTCTACCAGGGCGATGCGGTGCAGGCCGCACCGCTGTTCGTGCGCGACACCGCCGCCACGGCCTGAACCGGATTCCCCCCATGAGCGCCCTCGACCTCTACAACCACCCCTCTGCCCAGTACGCACAACGCGTGGAGCGGGCCATCGCGCTGCTGCGCGACGTGGCGGCCACCCACCCCCGCCTGACCCAGGCGTCCAGCCTGGGTGTGGAGGACGTGGTGGTCACCCACCTGATCCACCTGGCCGGCATCCGCAGCCGCATCTTCGTGCTGGAGACCGGCCGGCTGCACCCCGAAACGCTGGCGCTGATCCCGCAGATCGAGCAGCGCTATGGCCGCACCATCGACCGCTACCACCCGGTGCAGGAAGCGGTGCTGCACTTCGTCAGGACCGAGGGCGATGACGCCATGTTCCGCAGCGTCGGCCTGCGCAAGGCCTGCTGCGACCTGCGCAAGATGGAGCCGCTCTCGCGCGCCCTCGCCGGCGTGGATGGCTGGATCACCGGCCTGCGCCGCGAACAGTCCAACGCCCGCGCCGAAGCCGCCGAGGTGGTGCAGGAGCCGGGCCGCGTCAAGGTCAGCCCGCTGGTGGACTGGACCTGGGGCGACGTCTGGCACTTCGTGGCCGAACACCGCCTGGCCTACAACCCGCTGCACGACCGGTTTTTCCCCAGCATCGGCTGCGAGCCCTGCACCCGCGCCATCAGCGTCGGCGAGGACTTCCGCGCCGGACGCTGGTGGTGGGAACAGGACAACGCGAAGGAATGCGGCCTGCATGTGCAGCCCGCCGCATCGAGCCTGCCGACCCCACGTACCGAACGGAATCCCGCATGAACGCCCGCACCGAATCCCCCGTGATCCAGACCGCCCTGCAGGCCGACGGCCACCAGCTGAGCAACGCCCACCTCGACGCGCTGGAAGAGGAAACCATCTTCATCCTGCGCGAAGTGGCCGGTGCCTTCGAGCGCCCGGCCCTGCTGTTCTCGGGCGGCAAGGATTCGCTGGTCATGCTCAAGTGCGCCGAGAAGGCGTTCGGCGCTGGCCGCATCCCGTACCCGCTGCTGATGATCGACACCGGCCACAACTTCCCCGAAGTGACCGACTTCCGCGACCAGCGTGCCCGCGAACTGGGTGCCGAGCTCATCGTGCGCAGCGTCGAAGACTCCATGCGGCGCGGCACCGTGCGCCTGGCCCACCCGGGTGAGAGCCGCAACGTGCACCAGTCGGTCACGCTGCTGGAGGCCATCGAAGAGTTCCGCTTCGATGCACTTATCGGCGGTGCCCGGCGCGACGAGGAAAAGGCCCGAGCCAAGGAACGCATCTTCAGCCACCGCGACAGCTTCGGCCAATGGCAGCCCAAGGCCCAGCGGCCCGAGCTTTGGACCCTGTTCAACACACGGCTGCACATGGGCGAACACTTCCGTGTGTTCCCCATCAGCAACTGGACCGAGCTGGACGTGTGGCAGTACATCGCCCGCGAGAACATCGCCCTGCCCTCTATCTACTACACCCACCGCCGCGAGGTGGTGGACCGCCGCGGCCTGCTGGTACCCGTCACCGAGCTCACCCCGCCGCGCGACGGCGAGACGGTGGAACTGCGCGACGTGCGTTTCCGCACCGTGGGCGACATCACCTGCACCTGCCCGGTGGAGAGCACCGCCGCCACGCCGGCCGACATCGTGATCGAGACCCTGGCCGCCGAGGTCAGTGAACGGGGCGCCACCCGCATGGACGACAAGACCAGCGACGCCTCGATGGAAAAACGCAAGAAAGACGGGTACTTCTGATGAGCACCGACACCGCCCAAGCCGCCGCCGTGGACACCTCCGCCGCCCTGCGCCTGATCACCTGCGGCAGCGTGGACGACGGCAAGAGCACCCTGATCGGCCGCCTGCTGGTCGACAGCAAGGCCGTGCTGCAGGACCACCTGGCCGGGGTGCAGCGCCAGGGCCAGACCGACCTGGCCCTGCTCACCGACGGCCTGTCGGCCGAGCGCGAACAGGGCATCACCATCGACGTGGCCTACCGCTACTTCAGCACCGAGGCGCGCAAGTTCATCATCGGCGACGCCCCGGGCCACGAGCAGTACACCCGCAACATGGTCACGGCCGCCTCCAGTGCCGACGCCGCCGTGGTGCTGGTGGACGCGACCAAGCTGGACTGGCGCAACCCGCAGCTGGCCCTGCTGCCGCAGACCCGCCGGCACAGCCTGCTGCTGCAGCTGCTGCGCGTGCCTTCAGTGGTGTTTGCCATCAACAAGCTGGATGCAGTGGACAACAGCACCACCGCCTTCGCCCACATCGGCGCGGCGCTGGCTGCTTTTGCCGAGCAGGCCGGTCTGCCGGTGGTGGCCACCGTGCCGGTGTCGGCACTGAAGGGCTGGAACGTGGTCGATGCCGCCGAGGCCGATGGCTGGTGCGGCTACCACGGCCCCACCCTGCTGGAGCTGCTGGAACGGCTGCCGGTGACCCCGGCCGACACCGCCCTGCCACTGGCCTTTCCGGTGCAGTGGGTGGAGAAGTTCAGCAGCTCGGCAGACACCTCGCAAGGCCGGCGCATTTTCTGGGGCCGTGTGGCCGCCGGCAGCGTGGTGCCGGGCCAGCGCGTGCGCATTGCCCCGAACGGACAGACCGCCACGGTGGCCCAGGTGCTGGACCATGTGCGCCGCCCGGCCGATGTGTCGGCAGGCCACAGCGCCGGCATCGTGCTGGACCGCGAGGTCGATGTGTCGCGTGGCGACTGGCTGCTGGACGGCGATGGCCACCAGGGCTTCCACCACAGCCGCGAGATCAGCGCCACCGTGGCCTGGCTGGACGATGAAAACCTGGTCCCCGGCAGGGTCTACTGGGCCCTGCACGGCCACCGCTGGGTCAAGGCCAAGGTCAAGCGCATCGTGCACCGGCTGGACATCCACACCCTGGCCGAACAGGACGCGACCGAACTGGAACCCAACGCCATCGGCCACATCGAACTCAGCCTGCAGGAGCCGCTGGCCACGCTGCCTTTCGGGCGCTCGCGCCAGCTCGGTTCGCTGGTGCTGGTGGACACCGCCAGCCACCGCACTGCGGGTGCTGTGCTGGTGCGCTGAAGACCGCCGCCGAACCCCCTAAAATCCGGGTTTCCCCCGAATTCCGCCCACACCATGACCCACGTTGTCACCGAAGCCTGCATCCGCTGCAAATACACCGACTGCGTCGATGTCTGCCCCGTGGACTGCTTCCGCGAAGGCCCGAACTTCCTCACCATCGACCCGGACGAGTGCATCGACTGCGCGGTGTGCATTCCCGAGTGCCCGGTGAGCGCCATCTACGCCGAGGAAGACCTGCCCAAGGACCAGGTGCACATGACGGCGCTCAACGCCGAACTGGCCCGACTGCCGGGCTGGAAGAGCATCACCAAGCGCAAGGCGCCGCTGCCGGACGCCGACGACTGGAAAGACAAGACCGGCAAGCTGGACCAGCTGGCCCGCTGAAGTCCATGACCGGCGCACCCATCGAGACCGATGCGCTGGTCATCGGCGCGGGTCCGGTGGGCCTGTGGCAGGTGTTCCAGCTCGGGCTGCAGGACATCCGCTGCCACGTCATCGACGCCCTGCCCGGGGGCGGCGGCCAGCCCGCCGAGCTGTACCCCGGCAAACCCATCTATGACATCCCCGGCCTGCCGGTGTGCAGCGGCCAGGAACTGATGGACCGGCTGCAGCAGCAGGTGCGTCCGTTTGCGCCCAGCCTGCACCTGGGCCAGACCGTCACCGGCCTCGTCCGCCGCGAAGACGCCCGGTTCGATGTGCAGACCTCCGCCGGCACCGGCTTCATCGCCCGCAGCGTGTTCATCGCGGCCGGGGTGGGCGCCTTCCAGGCACGGCCGCTCAAGCTGGAGGGCATCGAAGCGTTCGAGGGCAGCCAGGTGTTCCACCGGCCCCAGGACCCCGAAGCCTTTGCCGGCCTGCAGGTGGTGGTGCACGGCGGCGAGGAACACGCGGTGGACTGGGCCCTGCGGCTGGCCGATGCCGCCCGCCCGCCCGCCTCCATCACCCTGCTGCACCGGCGCGACGTATTCCAGGCCGATGCGCCCGACCTCGCCCGGCTCCAGGCCCTGACCGATCAGGGCCGTATCGGCCGCAGCATCGGCCAGCCCCTGGGCCTGAAAGTGCAGGACGGCAGGCTGATCGGCATCGAGATGGTCACCCCCGACGACCAGACCCGGGTGCAGCCGCTGGATGCCCTGCTGGTCTGCCTGGGCCTGTCGCCCCGGCTCGGACCCATTGTCGACTGGGGCCTTGCCATGGAGCGCAAGCAGCTGGTGGTCGACACCGCCAGGTTCGAAACCAGCGTGCCCGGCATCCACGCCGTTGGCGACATCAACACCTACCCCGGCAAGAAGAAGCTGATTCTGTGCGGCTTCCACGAGGCCACCCTGGCCGCCTTTGCGGCTGCCGCCCGGCTCTTCCCCGAACAGCGCACGCTGCTGCAATACACCACCACCAGCCCGAAACTCCACCGCCTGCTGGGTGTGGGCGGCTGAACTAGAATCCCGTCCGCGTCAACGATGGCGCCTTCCGCTAGGGGTGTTGTGGCCTGCAAGGGCCGCGACTGAGAAAGTCCCTTTGAACCTGATTGAGGTAATCCTCGCGCAGGGAAGCAAAAGCCCGAACCGTGCGCCGGCCTGCCCGTGCTGCGCGGCGCAGGCCCAGCCCACCTGCCATAACGAGTCCGACCGGACCACACACATGGCACGACCCCCACTGCACACGCTGCGCCCCGCAGCCCTTTCGCTGATTACCGTCGCGTGCCTGACCGCCTTGCAGGCACACGCCCAGAACACCGAAGCCACCCTGCCTGCGGTCACCATCCGCAGTGCCAGCGCCGCTGCGCCGGCCGACGTCACCGGTTTCGGCGATCAGCCGGCCGGCAGCGTGCCCATCAGCACCACCGTCATCGAGAACCGGACCATCAGCGAGACCGGTGCCCGCCGCATCAGCGACCTCTACAAGCTCGACGCCTCGGTCAGCGACGCCTACAACGCGGTCGGCTACTACGACTACGCCAGCGTGCGCGGCTTCGTCATCGACAACACCTACAACTTCCGCCGCGAGGGCCTGCCCATCAGCGCCGAAACCAGCCTGCCGCTGGACCACCTGCAACGGGTGGAGCTGCTCAAGGGCACCAGCGGCATCCAGGCCGGCACCAGCGCGCCGGGTGGTCTGATCAACCTGGTGGTGAAGCGGCCTACCGTGCAGCCGACCCGTACCTTCCGCACCGAGGTCAATGAAGATGGCAACGCCCTGGTGCACTTGGACATGAGCGGGCGCGCCGGCGAAGGCAGTCTGGGCTGGCGGGTGAACATCGCCGGCGAACGCCTGAACACCGAAGCACGGGGCACCGAAGGCCAGCGCGGGCTGCTGGCCGTGGCCCTGGACGCGCGCCTCTCGCGCGACAGCTTGCTGGAAGGCGAATTCGAGATCAGCCGCCGCCGCCAGGCCACGGTGCCGGGCCTGAGCCTGCTGGGCACCGCCCTGCCGCCCGCCGACCCGCGCATCAACATCAACAGCCAGCCCTGGTCGCAGCCCACAGACTTCCGCAATTTCAGCGGCAGCCTGCGCTTCACCCAGGCCATCAACAGCCAGTGGAACTGGCAGGCCCAGCTGGGCAGCCAGCGCCTGAAGACCGACGACTACCTGGCTTACCCCTTCGGCTGCAGCGCCGAGAACAATTTCGACCGCTACTGCAGCAACGGCGACTTCGACCTCTACGACTACCGCAGCGAGAACGAACGGCGCACCACCCATGCCGCCCAATGGCGCATCAACGGCGACATCGAGGCCGGCGGCCTGCGCCACAAGCTCACGGCGGGCGTTCTGGTCAGCCGCTTCACGCTGCGCGGCCAGACCCGCGCCAACGACTCCGGCTTCATCGCCGGCGGCAACCTGTTCACCTTGCCCGCGCTGGCACCCAACCCCCAGATCGTCGACCCCTTCACCAACCGCACCGAGCGCAGCACCGAGTTCTTTGCCACCGACGTGATCCGCTGGAGCGACGCCTTCCAGACCTGGGCCGGCCTGCGCCACACCCGGCTGGAGCGCGACAGCATCCGCACCGGCACCGACCCGCGTGCCACCCGCTACCAGGACAGCTTCACCACCCCGTGGCTGGCGGCCAGCCTGCAGCTGGACGCACAGCGCACCGTGTATGCCAGCTGGGGCCAGGGCGTGGAGTCGGAAGTGGCCCCGGGCCGCGCGCGCTACACCAACCAGGGCGCGGCCCTGCCGCCGCTCAAGAGCCGGCAGTGGGAAGCGGGCATCCGTTCGCTGAATGACAGCGCGCGCTGGAACCTCACCTACTTCCGCATCAACCGCCCGGTCAGCGGCGATCAACCGGCCTGCAGCGGCACGCCCAACAGCTGCACCCGCGTGATCGACGGATCGGCGCGCCACCAGGGCATCGAGCTGGGCGGCGGCCGCACCACCGGCGCCTGGGACTACAGCGCCAGCGTCACCTGGATCGACGCCGAGCGCCAGGGCAGCACCATCAACCCCACGCTGAATGGACTGCGTCCGACCAACGTGCCGCGCTGGGTGCTGCGCAGCGATGTCAGCCGGGCCATCGAAGCGGTGCCCGGTCTGAAGGCCAGCGCGCACCTCAGCCACGAAGGCCGACGGGCCATCACCCCAAACAACCAGCTCCAGCTCGGCTCGTGGACGCGGGTCGATGCAGCGCTGCGCTACGACACGCAAGTGCAGGGCCGCCCCGCCAACTGGGTGGTCGCGGTGGACAACCTGTTCGACCGCCGCTACTTCCAGGAAGCGCCCTTCCAGTACGAGCACATCTACCTGTTCCCGGCCGCCTCGCGCACGCTGCGCGTGGCCTTCGAGACACAATTTTGAGAAAGTTGGAGGGCGCTCAGAAAACCAAAAAAATGACGCTATAATTTGAGGCTGTTCCCTGATAGCTCAGTCGGTAGAGCGACGGACTGTTAATCCGCAGGTCCCTGGTTCGAGTCCAGGTCGGGGAGCCAAGAACCCTTGTGTTGATGGGCCTTTCGGGGCTCCGTGTGAAGTCCGCCGGTGACGGCGGTTCCTGAACCTCACGGAGATCCAACATGGAACATCAGCAACTGTCCGCCGGTGACGGCACCTCGTCTGTCAGCGAGGTGCAAACCGGCACCCCTCGCCCCAGCTGCGAGGCTTTCAGCGACCCGCGCGCCATCGTCGTGCGGCACGAGCGCCCTGCCCCAGGGTTCCCGCTCGATACCCTTTCCATCTCCCAGGCAGACGACGGTCCGACCTACATCCACGTGGGCCGCCTGTGCTCTGACGCCTACCTGCGGCGTCTGTGGCGCGGCCGCACCAGGTTCAACCAGCTCACCCTGGACCAGCTCAAGGCCGTTCGCGACGGTCGCATCGAACGCTGCGAGGTGGCATCGTGAGCGCGCCCATCAGATCCGTACCCTCTATGCCGGCCACCCCTGACCGCGCCGCCACTGCGATCGCGCAGATCAAGCGTGACCGGGAGAACGCGGCAAGCCTGCTGAGCCTGCTGCAGGACGAGCTGGCCAGCCTGGACCGTGACCCGGACAACGCGGCCGACATGACCCGCGCCATCGCCCTGTGCGAGGCAATCCTGCAACGGGCCCAAGACCACCGGGAGCTGGATGCGAACCTGCAGGCCATCCAGTCGGCCGAGCTGGCCTGGAAGGAGTCGCTCAATGCCTGAGACCTCCATCCTGCCCATGCGCGCGGGCGATCTGACCATCGCGCAGCTCATCGACCTGTACATGGCCCACTACACCGGGCGGGACGGCAGCCGGCTGCAGCGCCTGTCCTGGTGGTCGGCCAAGCTGGGGGAGCTCACCCTGGCCGGCGTGAGCGATGACCACCTCCACGCGGCGCTCGAAGCCCTGGCCACTCAGCCCGCCACCTACTTCGCCGGCCACGATGCCCACGGCAAGCCGATCTACAAGGCCAAGCGCGGCGGCATCGCACCAGCGACCATCAACCGCTACCAGGCCAGCATCGCAGCGGTGTTCACCTGGGCCATCAAGCGCCGGATCGCACCGAAGGACTGGCAGCACCCGTGCCGGTCGCTGGAGCGTCGGGCCGAGAACAACGGCAAGACCCGGTTCCTGTCCGACGAGGAGCGTGACCGGCTGCTGCAGAAGGCGCGCGAGTGCCCCTGGCCACGCATGTACCTGCTGGTGCTGCTGGCGTTGACGACCGGCGCCAGGAAGGGCGAGCTCATGGGGTTGCGCTGGGCCGATGTGGATCTGGCGCATGGCGTGGCCCATGTCGGGCGCAGCAAGAACGGTGACCCGAAGACCCTGCCTTTGGTGCCTGCTGTGCAGCAGGAGCTGCGCCGCTTCGAGGCAGGCCCCACCAGCCTGGTGTTCCCCTCCCCCACCCGGCCGGCCCAGGCCTACGCCTTCGAGACCCGCTGGCATGAGGTGCTGCGGGATGCGAAGATCAGGCAGTTCCGCTTCCACGACCTCCGCCACTCCTGCGCATCCATGCTCGCCCAGAACGGTGCCACCCTGCTGGAAATCGGGGATCTGCTCGGCCATCGCCAGCTGCAGGTCACCAAGCGGTACAGCCACCTGACCACCAGCCACAAGGCTGCGCTGGTGAACCGAGTCCTCGGAGGGATCCGGTGACCACGGCATCCGACCGCGCTGCACTGCTGCTGCGCAGCGATCAGGTCTCCACAGCAGATCAGGACCTGATCGCCGCGCGGCTGCGAGAGCTGAGCTTGGACAGGAGCCTGGAGGCTGCCTGCGAACAGCTCTGGGCTGACCTGCACCGCGGCGAACTCCACGCCAACGGATGGCTGGTCGCACCTCCAGAGCGGCTCGCTATCCACCACCTGTACGCGGTGGCATGCGGCCTGACATCTGACCCGTTACAGGCCGAACGCTTGCTCGGGGAGGCACTGTTCATTGCTGGCCGTATCGAGATGAAGACCTCGATCGAGCGTCTGGAAGCCAGGAAGCGCAGCGAACGCGGATCCAAGGGCGGCGCGCCGCAGCAGGTGACAGACGAGCAGCTCCTCGCTGCATGGCGGGCATTTGATCAGCAGCAGTACGCCTCTGATCGCGGTCGGATCAAGTGGGTGTCTGGCCGCTTGGGCGTCAGCGAGGGCACGGTCAGCAAGCGCGCCAAGCGCCTAAATCTTCGGAACTAACCAGGTTCCTGCCGACTTCGGACTCCTCAAGTTAGCACCATCTTCCCCAGGCCTCTCACCAGATTGCGTGGTGGCCTCCGGGCTCTGACAGGCCCGTCAACACAAGGGGATCTTGATGGACGAATCCGAAGTTTCGGGCCTGCTGACTGAGGCCCAGTACCAAGAGGCTCGAAAGCACCTCTTTCCCGCTGCGCTGAGCTTGCAGTGGTTCATCCGCAACCACCGGGCCGGCCTGGTCGAGAGCGGCGCGATCTTGCTGCTGCTCAACCGGCGCTGGATTGACCCGAAGCGCTTCGACGCCTACCTGGTCAAGGCCGGCCGGGAATCTGCAGCTCAACGCCTTGCGGAGGCCGCATGAGCAGCCCCGACCCGATCAACCGCTACGGCTCCGAGCAGCGCCTGCTGGCCCGCTTCGAAAACGGAGCCCGGCCTGCCGACTTCACGCCGGCAGAACGGGTGCAGCTGCGCGAAGCACTTGTGCGCAGCGAGCACTACCGAAACCCCCGCAGCCCCCACCACGAGAAGCTCAGCGCTGACGTGCGCGACCTGTTCCGGCTGGATGCGGGCGCTGATCTGATGGACGCCGGTCTCGGCACGACGTTTTCCCCGTCTGGCAACGATCAGGCGCAGAACCCGGGGCAGGCCGACAGCCTGTTTCGCTCGTGAGCGCGGCCGTGGTGGACGAGGGAGTCAACGTGCTGGCCCAGAAGCAGGAAGCCACTTTGACGGCGGCCCTCGCCTTGCGTGGCCATGCAGTGCACAAGCTGGCCCGCGGTGGCTACCTGGTGTGCTGGCAGGGCTGCTCCCGGCATTGCGGCAACCTGGAGTCCCTCCATGCGTTCGCCCGCCAGGTGGGAGCGGTCAAGTAATGCCCCGTGCACGCAACCTGAAGCCCGCGTTCTTCAAGAACGAGGATCTCGCTGAGTGCTCGTTCGCGGCGCGACTCTTGTACGCCGGCAGCTGGACTTTGGCGGACCGGGAGGGACGCCTTGAGGACCGCCCCAAGAGGATCAAGGCGGAGCTGTTCGCCTTCGACTCTATCGACGTGGAGCCGCTGCTCGAAGAGCTTGCCGCCAAGGGGTTCATCGTTCGATACAAGGTTGACGGCGTGGCTGTGATCCTGATCCCGACCTTCCTCAAGCACCAGAACCCCCACCACCGGGAACAGCCCAGCGAGTTGCCACCCCCACCAAGCCTAGGGCTTGAGGCGGATGCCATCGACCAAAAGCCCAAGGCTTTTGCTTGCATGACCTCAAAGCCTGAGGCTTCACCCCCGTTGCAAGGGGGCCAAGCCGTGCTGAATCCCTCTTCTCTTAATCCTGAATCCCTCTTCTCTGAACCCATGCCGACAGGTGCTCACGCACCAGCGGCGCAGTTGACCGAGGGACAGATCTGGAGAGCAGGCATTGACCTGCTCAGCAAGGCCAACATGGCAGAGGAACAGGCCCGGGCCTACCTCGGGAAGCTGGCGCGCGATCACGGCAAACCAGCTGTGCAGGAGGCCGTGCTGGCGGCCGTCGCCGAGCAGCCCATCGATCCACGCGCCTACATGCGCCAGGTGTGCTCCGGCCAGGCCAAGCGCCCGCCCTCCTCCGGTACCAGCTCGACGAGCGTGCGGGCCGTTGGCTTCCAGAACAAGGACTACACCCATGAACACTTCTGACACCAAGGTGCGCGACGCGCACTGTGACCGACACGGCGCGTTCGAATCCCACAACCTGTTCCGCGACCACTGGAGCATCTGCCCGGCCTGCCAGGACGAGCAGCGCGAGCAGGCTGAGCACGAGACCCTCGCCGCCAGGCACGCTGAGTTTGTCGCGTCTGCCACCGCGCGCAGCGGCGTGCTCGGACGCTTCATGGGAGCGACCTTCGAGACCTTCACAGCCACTACACAGGCCCAACGTCGTGCGCTCATCACCTGCCAGGACTTCTCGGTCGGTGCGGAGCGCGGCGACTGGGCCACGCTGGTGCTGCTCGGCCCGCCTGGCACGGGGAAGACCCATCTGGCCGCAGCCATTGTGCTGGACGCGATCCAGCGAGGTAAGCGCGCCCGGTACATCACGTTCCGCGACCTGATCCGAGAGCTGCGCGCGACCTGGCGCCGCAACGCTGAGGCCTCCGAGGAGGAAGTGATCAGCGACCTGGCCAGCGTGCCCCTCCTCGTCGTGGACGAGGTCGGCGTGAGCATGGGCAGCGAAGCCGAGCTGGTGCAGTTCTTCGACGTGATCGACCGCCGGTACCAGCTGTCGAACCCCCTGGTGCTGGTGTCGAACCTCAACGTGCCCGACCTGAACCTCGCCCTGGGCGATCGGCTGGCTGATCGCATCCGCGAGAACAGCACGGTTGTCTCGTGCAACTGGGCCAGCCATCGCAGCAGTGGCGCGGCCAACAACCTCAACCACCCGAAAGGTAACTGATGAACACCCAGACCACCCCCGAAGCCCCGCAGAGCGTTGAGCAGGCCGCTCCTGGGCAGCAGTCGACGACTCCGGCAACACCGGCAGCCACAACCCCAGCACCTGGCAGCCAGCCCCCTGCCGAGCACGCCTACATCCCCGAGAAATTCCGGGTGCTGGGTCAGGACGGCAAGCTCGATTTGGAGACCAGCGCCCAGAAGCTGGCCGAGTCGTACCAGCACGCGGTGCGCCGCATCGGCTCGGGCGATGTGCCGCCGGAGCGGCCCGACGGCTACCAGGTCAAGCTGCCCGAGCAGTTCGCCGACGTGGAGCTGCCGCCGGAAGCGTTCGAGCCCTTCAAGGAACGCGCCCACCAGGCCGGCCTGACGCCGTCGCAGTTCGAGTTCGTGATCGGCGAGTACCTGCAGGCCCTGCCGGCGCTGATGCAGTCCGGAACCCGGGTGTCGCGCGAGGAAGCGCAGACCGCTCTGGAGCAGGCCTGGGGATCTCCGGTCGAGGTCAAGGCCAACATGGACGCGGTGGAGCGTGCCGTCGCGGTCGCTCCTCCCGAACTCCAGAGCGAGATCCGGCAGAAGTACGCCACCGACCCGACCTTCTGGCGCTTCGCGGCCATCTTTGGCAAGGAGACCAGGGAAGACCGCCCGGCCAGCTCCGCCGGCGGCACCGCGCCCATCGGCGACATCACGGCTGTCATGCAGTCGGAGGCCTACCGCAATGCCAAGCACCCCGACCACGCCAAGGTCAGCGCGGCAGTGCGGCGCCATTTCGAAGCCCTGCATCGTGGCGACGCTGCATGACGGGAGCGCCTGAATGATCGACCACATTCCCCGCTACCCCGGCATCCTGTGCGAAAGCGCCTTGCTGAAAAGCACCTCAATGCGGCCCATCGTGGCCAGCGAGTGGATCGAGCGCGCGGCACCCCTGCTGCAGCAGCACTGGGAGGAGATCGCGCTGAACAAGCAGCTCATGGTGCTGAAGCCCGACGCCGAGACTTACCGCCGGCTGGAACAGCAGAACAAGCTGGTGAGCGTCGGAGCCTTCGCCGGAGACGAGCTGGTCGGCTACTCGGTCAACCTGCTGCAGAACCACCTGCACTACGCCGACCTGGTGGTCGCGATGAACGACGTGCTGTACCTGGCGCCCGAGTACCGCCAAGGCTCGGCCGGCCGGCGGCTGCTCGATGCCACCGAGAAGGCAGTCCGGGATCGGGGCGCCCGGATGCTGTGCTGGCACGCCAAGCCCGAGACCGCCCTGAACGCGATCCTCCCCCGGCTGGGCTACGGGGTGCAGGACGTGATTTTTTCGAAGGAGCTCTGACCCATGGCATTCACCACAGCCATCGTGGCCGGCCTGGGGGCCGTGAACAGCATCCAGGCGGCCAGCCAGCAGAAGAAGGCAGCCCGAGCGATCGAAGCGCAGGCTGCAAACGCGAAGGCCGAGCGCGAGGCAGCAACGGCCAAGGCCACCCAGGATGCCTACGCGGCGGCGGCCTTCGCGAAGAGGTCTCTCCGCGAAAACTCGCTCTTCACTGGCGGCGGCACCCTGGGTGCTTCCTCCGGCCAACAGACTCTGGGGGTGTGACATGGGATTCGGAACCAGTGCATTCGCTTCCGCCATGGGTGGGCCGGGAGCCATCATGGCCATCGGCGGCCAGGTCATGAGCGGCATCTCCCAGAGCGCACAGGGCAGCGCTCAGGCCTCGCTGGCGCGTGCGGAAGCCATGCAGGAGCGCGACACCGCAGCTCAGGAAGCCCAGATGATCATGCGGGCGGTTCGTCGCCAGCAAGGCGCAGCCCGCGCAGCCACCGCAGCCAGCGGTGCCCGCATCGACGAGTTCTCCATGGGAGCAGAGGACGAGATCGGCCAGCTCGGCGCTCAGGATGCGGCCATGACCATCCTGACGGGCAACCGGCGAGCGGCCGGCCTGGAGTTCCGGGCCGACACCGCTCGGCGAGCTGGGCGCAACGAGGCCACGGCCTCCCTGTTCCGGGCAACCGCCTACGGCATCAGCGGCTGGAAGGGCTCGAAGGGACCGGTCAACACGACCAATCCGTTCTACGACGGCACCACTGGCGACTTCGCCTTCGGAGGCTGAGCACATGGCGATCAAACCCCAATGCGTTGACGCCCTGAACCGCGCTGCCGGCCGAGTGCTGCGTCAGAGTGAGCTGGACGGCATCGAGGCCCGGCTGAGCTCTGCGATGAGGAAGGTCGCCCGGTCAGATCCGAAGTGGCGCTCGATGAGCGCGGCGGACCACGTCATGGCGGCAGCCCAACTGGCCATGCAGGAGATGCAGGCTGAAGCAGTCCGCAAGATCGCCAACGTGCAGCGCCAGGCGCTGGCCACCGCAGCCCTGGAGGCGCGGATTCAGGCCCTGCAGAAGGAGTACGGCACCAGCCGGACGAACGCCCTCAAGGAGGAGTTCCGCCTGACCCAGAGCTACATCGACGGATTGAAGCGCGAGGCAGTGGCGGACCTGATGACCACCATCGAGGCGGCCACCAGCACCAAGGACGCCACCGCCGGCCGCCGGGCGCTGATGTTCCTGTTCGACGCGGAGAACCCGCAGATGACCCGTGATCTGGTCATGGAGATCTTCGGCAATGCGGCAGGCAACACGGGCAACAAGCTGGCCCAGAATGGCGCCCGTGCCTGGCTCGACAGGGTGGAGAGCAATCGCCAGCGATTCAACTCGGCCGGTGGCGACGTGGGGCGTCTGGACTATGGCTACACACCCCAGCCGCATGACCAGCTGCGCGTTCGAGGCGCTGGTGTGGATACCTGGGTGGCGAAGACCTTGCCGCTCCTGGATCGCAGCCGCTACACCGATGACGCTGGGCGCCGGCTCAGCGACGAGTCCATGATCGATTTCCTGCGTGCGGCCTACGAGACGATCAGTACCGACGGTCTGAACAAAGTGGAGGCCGGCACCGTGCGCTCCGCCGGGGCCCGCGCCAACCGCGGCAACGAGGCCCGGCAGATCCACTTTCGGGACGGCGACGCTTACTTGGCCTACATGGGCGAGTTCGGCCGAGGGTCGGTGTACGACGCCATGGTCGGTCACATCAGTGCCCAGGCACGGGACATCGGCCTCATCGAGCGCTACGGCCCCAATCCCGAGGCCCAGATGCGCCTGCAGTTCGACCTGTACGAGAAGCTCGACGGGCCGGCAGCGCTCGTGTCGATCCGGCCTCAGACCTACTGGTCGATCCTCTCCGGGAAGACGGGCATGCCCGAGAACAGCGAGGCCGCCCGGCTGGCGCAGATCGCCCAAGACGCGCGCAACATCCAGACCGCCTCCAAGCTCGGCCGGGCTGTGGTTTCCTCGGTGACCGATCTGGGAACGCTGACGATCACCACCGGGTACAACAAGCTCAGCTACTGGGAGCTGCTGCGCAACGTGCGCAAGCAGACCGACCCCCAGACCCGCGAGTTCCTGTCGGCCCACGGGATCATCGCGGACTCGCTGATCAGCGACCTGAACCGGTGGTCAGGCGAGCACGTCACGACGAACTGGTCTGGCCGCCTGGCGAACTCGACGATGAAGCTCTCGCTGATGAACCTGTGGACCGACAGCCTTCGGCGAGCCTTCTCGATGACCATGATGAACGGCCTGGCCAAGCTGTCGAAACAGCAGTGGAGTGACCTGACGGAGTGGGACAGGTCTCACCTGCAGCGTAAGGGCCTGACCGAGCAGGACTGGGGCGTGATCAGCAGGGCTCAGCTGACCCTGTTCCAGGGCAGGACCTTCCTCACCCCGGAGGCCATTCGCGGCACCGGCGACGAGCGCTCCAGCGAGGTGATCGCCAAGGTGCTGGGCCTGATCACCGATGAAAGCGAGTACGCGGTCATCAATCCGGACCTGACGACCAAGGCCATCCAGACCTGGGGCGGCCTGCAAGCCGGGAGCGTGGGAGGTGAGCTCGCCAGGACGACGATGCAGTTCAAGAGCTTCCCCATCGCGATGATCTCGCGCCACTGGCGGCGGATGTTCCAGGGCACCCGCGGGCTGGATGGCGCCCCCTTGATGGCGAACCGGGCCGTCTACGGGGTCAGCCTGGCCGTGACGCTGATGGCGCTCGGAGCCGTGGCGCAGCAAATCAAGCAGGTGCTGGACGGCAAGGACCCCAGGGACATGAGCGACCCGAAGTTCTGGACCCAGGCCATGCTGCAGGGCGGCGGTCTCTCCATCGTTGGCGACCTGCTCTTCTCCGACCCGACAGACCGGCCAGGCGACGCTGCTGCTGCGCTGATGCGGAACATGGCGGGCCCGACCTTCGGCATGGTCGGCGACGCCTACAAGCTGACGGTGGCGAACGCCTGGGAGGTGGCCAAGGGGAAGGACTCGAACGCCGGCGCAGAGGCCCTGCAGTTCGTGAAGTCGAACACCCCGCTGATCAACCTCTGGTACAGCAAGGCGGCGGTGGAGCACCTGTTCCTGCACTCGCTGCAGGAGAACCTCAGCCCCGGGTATCTCCAACGCCAGCGCGACCGCGCCCTGCGCGACTGGGGGCAGGATTATTGGTGGGAGCCGGGGGAACCGGTGCCAGACCGCGCCCCGGATCTGTCCGAAGCCTTCGGAGGTGCACGATGAGCGCGATCAGCTGGAACCCCTCGAAGGCGCACGACGTCGAGTTCATCGGCCAGTGCATGCGCGACGAAGAGCGGCCGCGGCTGGAGCGGTTCGCCGGTCAGCCCGCACGTCTGGCCTTTGCCGGGGTGCACAACGGCGCCCTGGACAGCCTGGTGCTGCGGGTTGGCGGCCAGCCCATCGGGATGTTCAGCGGCCACCCGTGCAGCACCCTCGGGCTGCGGGTCGCCTGGCTGGCCTTGACCCCCTCTGCGGAGAAGGTGCACGACCTCGACCCGGTGGCGCTGCAGCAGGTCCGCCAGCACGCACAGGGCGACGCGCTGGGCATGGTGGCCAGTACCGAGCTGGGAGATACCACCCAGGCCCGCTGGCTGCAGGCCCTGGGCTTTCGCAAGGCGCCGGCGACGTGGACCGAAGGCATGACCGCCGAGATGTTCTACGCGGTGCAGCCAGGCGCCGAGCTGGTGGTGCGCGCGTTCTTCCTGGATGGCCTGGAAGCCGGGTTCGACGCACCCGCATCCCAGCACTGAGGGGAAAGCACTGGATGGTCAATCAGCCCGGAAGCCCCGTCGATGCTGAGTTTCTTGGGGAGGGTACCCCCCCTCCTCCCGACAGGATCCGCCTGTCAACGGTGGACGACGTGCGCGTCGAGCTGGCCCGGGTGTACCGAGACATGCGAGCGCGCCGGATGTCGATGGCGGACGGGACCAAGCTCGCCTACGTCCTCTCCATGCTGGCCAAGGTGACCGATCAGTCCGTCCTGGAGGAGCGCCTGCTGGAGATGGAGCAACAGATGCGCCGCATGAAAGGGATCACCCATGCTGAATAGCAGCAAACGCAGCCGGCTCGCCCGGGTTGGCGAGTTCATCAACGAGCGAGGGGGAGGTGCCCGCGTGGAGACCGAGAACTCGAACAAGGTGGCCACGCTGCGCGACCTGGTGGAGGCCCAGCGTGCCAGCATTGCCTACCTGGAGCAGATGCGCGCCGAACCGCTGGCGAAGCGGTTGCTCAAGTGCAGCCCGCCTGAGTCGGCCGAGAGGATCTTTGGGGACATGGCCCTGGATCTGCAGCTGATCGAGGAGCGTCGCAAGCTCGGCGAGTGGGAGGAAGAGCTGCGGGAGGCCCAGCGCCAGCAGCGCGGACGGCATGTGCAGCGGGCCCCTTGCCGCCCATAATGCGCCGATGACAGCCCACCACGCCAAGATCGCGGCCGCCGGCCTGCTGCTCCTGCTCGGCGGCATGCTCCTGCGGTGCACGCTCTTCACCAGCGGCCCGGCCATGTGCATGCGCACCGGCCTGCTGGACGTGGGTGTCTGGCTGCTCCACTGGGGAGCGCTGGGTTACGGGATCTGGCTGGGCGTGGAGGCCGGGCGGTGGAGCCAGCGGCGCTGGGTGGGCTGGGTAGTCGGCCTGGTGGTGGTCGTTCTACTGAACGTAGGCCTGTCGTGGATGGGCTTCACCTTGCCAGCTGGAGAAATCGACGACGGCGGGGACAACTCCTACCGCCGGTGAGCCCCGACAGGCTCTCTGTACGTGAGTATTAGAGTAATTACGCAGGCTTACCCGGCTGCGGCTGGCGTCTCGCTGCCCGTCTGGTTGCAGCCTCAGCCAACCTGGCAGGCTCTGTGAACAAACGCTCCAGAAGCGCTACCGCGAAGTCCTCCAGATCCTGCGCATCGGCTGCGGTGAGGATCCCACGATGCGCACCATCGTTGCCATCTTCTCGAACGCAGTCCGATAGGTCCCGGAGCTCCGGGGGCAACCGTCCGTTGTCAAAAAGCCAGGGCAAACGCAGGCCTAAGTCCCTGCGCACCTTGTAGCTGGGTTCCCCGTCCGCCGGAAGAAGAGGCGTGGTTGCCAGGTCAAGGGCGAGGCGAAACATGGCTGCCGCTGCGTTCGGACAGCCTGCCTTGACGCACTTCGCGCCTTCTTGAAACGCTTGAGACACATCGCGGGGAACGCTATCTGGTGCGGGAGTCAAAGCCAGATCCGAAGAGTTGACGTAGCCCAGGAATGCAAGGTGTTCGTTGATAAGGCCACCAGCGCCGACAGTGCTGAACTGATCCAGAACCAGCTCTCCGACGCCGTTTCGCCCTCTGCAGACGAACACGGTGGTTCTGTGACAGGCGCGGCACTGACAGAAGATCTCGCGCATGGGATTACCGACAGTGCGCGGTAGGGTGACGATGCTCTGAACATCGAAGGTCATCTTCGTCGCACCGCACCGTGGGCAGTCCTGGATGATCATGGCCGGCAATGGAGCCTCCTTTTGTCCGCCCCTTGGGCTGGATCTTTAGTTGAAGTTTCGGAGTATTATCGAAACCTCACGGAGCGCCCCTCTGGTCTGTTAATCCGCAGGTCCCTGGTTCGAGTCCAGGTCGGGGAGCCAGAATAAGTAGTTGATTTGAAAGGCCTTCTTCGGAAGGCCTTTCTGCTTTTGGGCTCGGAACTGGTGCTTGTTAGCGATGTTGTTAGCGCTGCATCGCCACCAGACACCAGGATGCCGGCCCCAGAAGTAGCGAGCAGGCAACGCGCAGACGCCCATGCGGATGTTCATGCCTGACGTACGCATGGCACTTGCCTGCCTGCCTGCCGCCCATCAACTCAGCGAGCCCGTTGTGCACACCTCCCATGCCAAGGAGTTGTTGTGTCACAACCGCATCGGGCCGTTCGCCCATCCCAGGTCTTTCGGGACTTCCGCGTCTTACGTCTCTCTCGTCACTTTCACCGTTTCCATTCGCCGTGGCCCAACAGCCGTGCGCCCCTGACCTACTACGCTGAAGTGTGGACCGTCAACAAGGGCGGAGCCCGCGCAGAGCTCAAGCCCTGTTCAAGAGCTGGTTCATCGACTTCGACCCGGTGCGCGCCAAGGCCGAAGGTCGCGAGCCTGAGGGTATGGATGCAGCCATGGCGGCGCTCTTCCCTAATGCGTTCAGCGACTCAGCGCTTGGGGCAATTCCTCGTGGCTGGATACAGGCTCAACTGTCGCAGGCCATTGCGATTCGGGATGGAAAGCCCTGGGCGTCAGACAACAGAGTTGATATATCAAAAGTAAAGGTCTTCGGAGCGAATGGCCCAGTGGGTTTCGCTCTAGAAGCACTTGAAACTGGGAGAGTTGTCTTCTTGGGAAAAATAGGCTCGTGCGGCGCTCTAAACTCGTTTAACGGAGAGTGGTGGGCGACCAATAACGTCTTCTATATCTCGCAAACACTGAACAGAGAGCTTGAATGGTGCCGCCACGTCTTAATGACAATTGATTTCAAGGGCTATATTGGGGGCTCTTCAAATCCATACATGCCACTGAAGAATTTTGGCCACCATCCGATTTTGGTTCCCCCAGTGGAGCTCAGGTCGAAGTTTGAGAGCATGACCGCGCTGTACAGGGCAAAAATCGAGGCTAATCAAAAGCAGGCCGATTCGCTTGCACAGGTTCGAGATGCCCTTCTTCCCCGTCTCATTTCCGGCAAGCTCCGCCTGCCCGAAGCACAGGAACGAGTGGAGGACGCCCTCGCATGAAGACCCCCCTCGGCAAACTCGAGCGCATCCCCCTGCGCAAGGCTTGGGCCCATGAAGCCGGCGAGTTCACGCCGTGGCTGGCCCAACCCGACAACCTGAATCTCTTGGCCAAAGCTCTCGGGCTCGACGAACTGGAGCCGGTCGGCACTGAGCACCCGGTGGGTGACTTCAAGGTCGATATCCTGTGCACGGACAACGGCGGCAAGGTCACCATCGAGAACCAGCTCGAGAAGACCAACCACACCCACCTGGGACAAATCCTTACCTACGCGGCCGGCGTGGGCGCGCGCAAAGTCATTTGGGTATCCATGCTGCAGCAGCAGGTTGTTTCCCCCGGCTCAATAAGGCACCTGTGATACCGGCAGAAGCCCAAGCGGACATTCTTTCTTGGAGGCAAAGAGTCGGCTCACGCTGCATACCGGACCTGTAGGTGCAATGTCTGCTGTAGGCTCGCTTCGGTCGCTGAAACAGAGTCGGCGAATGTCAGCGCGCCTCCGGAACCCGCCCTTCGCCGGCGGAGGACTTCGCAGCGTTGTCAGCGAAGAAGTCCAGCACGGCGGCCAGCGCCGGGTTGCGCAGGTCATCGCGCTCAACCAGCAGCCCGTGGCGGGCCTCGCCCAGGCTTCGGCCTTCGCAGCGGCCGGGCGGCTTGGCGCCCGCGTTGACGTTGGCGCAATAGACCTGCTGCGCCCCGGGCACGACCACGGTGTCCTGCCCGCCCTGCAGCAGCAGCACAGGGCGCGCGGTCCGCTGCGCGGCCGGGCCGCGCGCTTCACGCGAGGCCGCGCAGGCCTGGGCCACCCAGTGCAGCGTAGGCCCAGCTACGCGGGCGTCGCTGTGGCCGCAGGTGTCGCCCACGCAGGTGGCCTGGCGGTCGTCCCAGCGCCGCAGCAGGCGCGGCACGCTGTGCGACATGTCGTTGTCCATGCGGTCGGATTGCGCCAGAAAGGCCAGACGCTCGGCATCGAAGCCGTCGCCTTGCACCCGCGCGCTGCTGATGACCGGTAACGAACCCGGCAGCCGAATGGCCCAGTCGTCACACCAAGTGGACAGCACACGGTCTTTGCGTTGCACTTTGCCCAGTACGACGGCGGGCTGGTGCATCGGCGTGACCAGTGCGGCAGCCGCCACCGGTGCGTCAGCGCCAGTGCGGGCCAGGTAGAGCGAACTCACCGCGCCACCCATCGAATGCGCGAGGAGGAACAGCGGCGGGGAATTCGGGCCGCGCCGCTGCACTACCGTTGTCACGAACCGGTCCAGGTCGCCGACCAGGTGTTCGAATTGATCGACATGGCCCTTGTCACCCTCGTCCGCTCCCTCTAGCAGCCGGGTCGAGAAACCCTGACCGCGGTGATCGTGGATGTAAACCGAAAACCCGTTGCGCACCAGGTCGTGGATCACTTCCTGGTACATCGTCAGACCTTCGGTGAAGCCCGGCACGATCACGACCCCACCGTGTCGCTCATCCAGCACTTCATAGAACCGGTAGTGGATGCGCACCGGGCGCGGCGACAGCCAGCCAGTGGGGGCGCCAGCAAGAGCGCCCACAGTCACGCGCGCCAGGCGGGCGGTCGCGCGCTCGATGTCCTGCCAAGTGTGTCCCTCGAACTGGTCTTCTGTTACCAGCGTCCAGCGGCTGACGGTGGCCACGTCGACCTGCAGCGGCTTGAAACTCGGGGCCGCTGCCGGCGTTGCGGGCAGGTCGGGCATCAGAGCACAAGACGACAGGACGATGCTGACCACCAAGGCGGCGAATGCATGAACGCGAAGGGTGGACGGCAGGCACATTTAGCGACAGATCAGCACCAAAAACACCAGTATCCCAAAGACGCCCGGGCAGGCACGAATGGCGGCCGGGAATCATTCAAGTCCTCAGGCTTGTCGCCCTGTGAGCAGCCTTCTACGCCCCGCTTTGCCGACCGAGGCTAAGACGGCTTGAGGCTGTGTCCGGTCTTTCACGAGTGAGGCTCAAAGGACAGCCAAGAACGATGCGAAGCGTATGGCTGCAGCTGATAAGGGTGGCGGCGGGAGGCCTACTTCCAGTGGTGATGGCCGATAAAAAAGGGGCGTGAGCCCCTTTTTTAATACTTGAAGGTTTTGCCTACGTCTCGTGCGTCGTTGTAGTTTCGGCTGATTGCCATAGCCTGTTCGCCTGCCATGTGGATTCTTTCTCTTAGTGCCTGATTGGTGAGGAGTGGGTGTCGCGGATCAAGCCTGGAAAGTGCCTCGCGTAGGGCGTATTTTTCCGCGAGGTTGGCGGCGTTGTCCATTGTCGTTTTTTCCAGATCCCTCTCAAGCCTTTTAAGGTTTTCGAGAATACGCTCTGTTTGTGCAAGATCTGATTGTGCCTTGATCGAACTCTCTAGCGACTGGGCAATCGCATCGCCTGCCCAAAAACCTCGATTCATCTTCTAACTCCAGAAATCATTTCGTCGAAGACGGCCTTCGATCTATGCCAATCAGATTAACACGGCATTTCAGCATCCGCAAGTTTGCCTGGCCTTGTTTCTTGCATGGATCTGGTTGTCGTCGTAAGCTGTACGGACATACAGCGAACTTCTCTTGTCCCATGAGCCTTGTCAGTCGCCGCCGGATCTCGTGTCCACCGTACCTCAGTCGGCTTTTAGCGCTACGGCGAGCGTTCCTGCTGGCTTCCCATCGCCTGCTGCAGACTTCGCTGCGAAGCGCATCGACGTTATGGAGCCTCTGGTGGTGCATCCTCAGGCGACCTACACGATGAGGGTGAGAGGTGAGTCTATGCGTGATGCGGGCATCTTTGATGGCGACGTCCTCTTGGTTGACCGTGCCGTGGCCCCCAGGCACGGAGTGGTGGTCATCGCAGTCGTCGATGGCGAGTTCACCTGCAAGCAGCTCATCGCTGACGGCCGAGATGGTCTTGCAATGGAGCAGCCCCGAGATAGCTTCACGTACATGCAGGGTTGTGGACCCAGGCTTGACCTTACGCACCAGTTCAGCGATATGCGCGCGACGGAGCGCCCGCGGGGTTTGGGGCCCCACCAGTATTGCGATGAGGCGAAACCTCCAATCGACTTCCTGAGTCATGCTCTGGCATCCTTCTTGTTGTGCTTTTGGACGTCACAAAGTCTAACGATTCTTCAATGATCCTCAGGGCCGTTGTTGATTGCTGAACTCATCTCCCCACAATTACTTTCGCGCTGATCACAGATAATACGCATGAGCAATTCCGCACTCGAAGCTAAAAACGTCTCACATCAAGAACTGGGATTCACATGGTGGCAGGTGCAGGGCTGGTCAAGCCTGATCATCGGGTCTCTTGTCTTGTATTCGATGACGAGAGTTACAGCCGAAGAACTTCAAAGCATTTTCTGGCTCTTGTTTGCCATAAACGCCCTGTCATCGATACTGATCATTCAGTACAACCGGTGGGCCTTCCTGATAGCCACGGTCCTGAGCTTCAACCCCCTGTTGTGGGTCATGAATGGCATCTACCTGAAAAACCGATGGGAGCATCCCCGTGTGACCAAGCAGTCTCAAGCCGGGACGGCGTCTCAAAGCGGAGCAGTCCAGAGCTCCCCCTCCACACCAGCTCGCCCTGCCGCAGTACCGCGTGCACACAGCACGGAAAGACTCCAAGACGCGGGTGCTACCCAGATGACCAGATTTAAAGCCCAACAGGACGCAGGACAGAACGCTGATCGCGGACAGCCTGCCCCGGCAGCAAGCCAGGCCGCACAGCGCGGGATCCTTCAAGAGGGTGAAAGGGTGCTTGGCAACAGTCGGTATCACACCTTCTTGGTGAAGAAGTACGCCATTGAAAAGAACGAAACGCTGGGCAAGTACCTGGTCGATCTGGACGCCTTCGATGACCTCTCGCAAGCCCTTGCGTATGCCCACGGGCTGGAATCCTCCGAGTTCCGCCACACGGGGCAAGTGGCGCCCATCGGCAACGCTTTGGATTCAACCCATGCGGCTGCACCTCAACACACAGCAATAACTGAAACATCAGCTGAGGAGCCTGCATCCTCGTTGTCGGCTCTGGAACCGAAGAAATCATCCCTGAGCCAGAATGACCGAGATGCCATCGATAAGCTGTCCAACTTCTGCTACCGGCTCAAAGACATCGAAAAATCGGGTGCTGGCTTGGTGTTCTTTTTCGTATCGACAACTTCCGGCGAAGAGTTTTTCATCAAGGGCTCCGCGGGCCTTGATCAATTCGCATCACAGTTCTGAAGTTCTTTCCTGACCAAACCAGCAGATGGGCAAAAGCAAGAGAGGACTTCAAACCTCAATCAGCATGGCCGGCTCGTAGTCGCGGTTCTCCCACCAGCTGTCCTGACGCATGTAACCACGTGGGTTGGCTACCACGTTGGTGCCGTTGACGGTGTAGTCGATGGCATGGTGCATGTGCCCGTGAAGCCATAGCCTGGCCCGGCCCATCAGGCTGGAGAGGTCAGAGACGAAAGCGCCGGTGGAATCTTCCAACTGGTACCGCTCATGGACTGAGTTCCAGTGTGGCGCGTGGTGAGTCACGACCACCGTTTTCTGGGGATCTCGTCCTTCTAGCTCGCGCTCAAGCCAGGCCTTGTTCTCCTCGAACAATGCTGCCGCGTCGTGCGGATCGAACTTGCGATACCTGTTGTCGGCAGACGGCTTGTAGATCACCTGAAAGTCACGGATGGTGTTCTTTGAGACACGCATCGTCGTCTGCAGGTCTTCACCGTCACCAAAGATCCTGAAGTCAGTCCACAGCGTAGTACCCAGGAACGTGACATCGCCGATCGTGACCGTATCCTTCTCCAGGAAGTGGACGTTGCTGAAGCTGTCAGCTGCAGATCGAAGGTCCTGAAGTACCTTGTCGATGTCCCACTCGTAGAACTCATGGTTGCCCGCCACATAGATCACTGGCAGGGACTTCGGAAAAGTCTTACCGGCCCATTCAATGCCGCGGCTCCCGACGTGGATGTCACCGGCGAGCACCACCACATCGGCGTCTTGATAGATCAGCTCATCGCCGAAGAGCCTCATGCCCGGCGGCTCGTTGATCTCCATGTGGAGATCTGAAAGAAGAAGAATCTTCATGGGGCTGCCCAGTCTTTCTCCCAGGCTTGCGCCGGGGCGTACTCGTAGACGATCTCCCCCAGACCGTTCTTGATGCTGCGCGAGTTGACAGTCACGACCTCGAAGCCGAGACGGTTGCGCTGCAGCTTGAAGTCGGCTGAGTTGTCATCGTGGGTGTGACCGTGGAACAGGCGCTTGACTCTGAGCGAGCGCGCCAGGTCGTCAAAGACCCCCCACCCGTGGTGATGGCATGACGGGGCCTCGTGGGTGACCAGAATGTCCGCGCGGAACTTGGCCAGTGATGCGACCTCGTCGGGGTAGATGGCTCCGCTGAGCGACGGGCTCGGCTTATGGCGAACAGGGCGGCCACCGAACGCCTGGGCGCGGTTGCGGAAGACGGGCTCTGCCGGCGGGTACCAAACCCGACCGAGGAAGTTGCCACCCAAGCCTGCCACGTTGATGCCGTCCAGGTGGACAGACAGGCCGTGAAGGGGCTTGGCATCCCCTGAGTCCAGCATCAGCGACCACTTCTCATGGGTGTCGGCGTCGTGGTTACCTGGAATGAACGCCACGTTCACGCCGGGCTGGATCTGCTTGAAGCGCTCCGTAACCCGGGCCATTGACTGGTCGACCAAATCCTGATCCCCCAGAAGGACGACCCACCGGGGGCTGCTGCCGTTCTCGCGCGCACGCTCAAGCGCGAGCTCCACGGTGCTGAAGTCGTTGTGGGGATCGCCGACGAACCAGAGCTGCTTCAGGCGCTGCTCGTTCTCTCGGTCGAACTCGTCAAAATCCTTGTCCGTAAACATTCTTTACTCCGCCGTCTCACAGGTTGTCCGAGGCTGCGTTTTTCGACAAAAACAGCCTACAGGCGTATTCGCCCGCTGCGTTGCCAGGTTCTCGGACAGGGCGTATTCGGGAGAAGGACTGCGCGTACTGGCGCGCGACCTCAGGCAGGTCTGCGCTGCGGTTGGCCAGGAAGAAGCGGATCGGCTCCATGAGGGCCAGCTGCAGCAGGTCGAGATCGAATGGCCGGGCAGCCCTCAGGTGGGCGAGCATTTCCTGGGTGCTGACAAAGCGCGGAGCGTCGTCGCACACCAGCAGCGCCTCGGTCAGCAGGTCGCGCTCGGTCATGCCATCCACGGGAAGCCTTGGTTCGTCAGCCACGCAGCACCCCAGAAGCCCTCGCATCCTCCAGCTTGGCCTCAATCGCCTGCTGGAGCAGCGCACCATCTTCATCGGTAAACCCAACCTGAGGAGAGACCAGAAGGACTTGATCTACTGGCTCTTCTCCTGAGAACGCACGCAGAGGCCCCACGCCAATCCACCTGTGCTCCTGAGCTGGTGTGGCCGAACGGTTCTTGGCCATCCACACGGTGCGCTCCAGGCATGGATCTGCTGCGTCTTCTTCTCCGGACAGATCGGGCGTGACACCGACGATCCTGCTTGCAACCTCAATCGAGAACTTGGACCGAATCCGATCCAGCCCCATGGAGAGTCTTTTACGGCCTGTGATCACGATGTCGACTTCCCCGTAGGAGCTCACCGCCCTCTCGAACGCTTCAATGCAGGAGAACTCGTCCTCTGGGGGAGACATGTCGGGATGCAGCACCCCATCGATGTCCAGGAACACAACGACCGAGCCATCGTCCTGGGTCTTCTTTGCGCGAGAGGCCGCCGCCTCTGCGGGTTGGACGTTGAACTCATGGAACAGGCGAGCAGCGGTCTCAGCCGCATCGATGCTCAGATACCCACAGGGCATGAAGTCAAGGATGGCAGTTCTGTATTCATGCATCAGTTCCGCTGAATTCATCGCGGGGTTGCGGATGAAAGCCATAGCAGGTACTTCGAGCGCCCGGTTCAGAGGTGCGGCGTCATAGCGGATGTCACCCATCGCATCCAGGAGCTCTTGGGCCTTCACAAAGTGGATCGCGCGACCAGACTTCTCAACTGCAGCAGCCAACTCCTCATCGAAGGTCGGCCCTGGCGGAAGATCGCACTCCGGATAGGCGCCCTCTTTCTGGGCGCGCTCCTGGGTGTGCTTTTCGCACAGGGTCAGCACCCAGCTGCGGCTCTGATCCAGTTCTGCGTGCTCTCCACAGACCATGCACATGGAGCTTGTTCGATCGGCAGCCTCCCGGATGGCGGAAGCAATCTTGAGCAGGTCTGCCGAGGGCTCACCGGATTCTGTGCGCGCGTGAGGCCCCGCATAGCTGCCGTACCAACGGGCAGCCCCAAACTTTTCCTTGAGCTGCGCCCACCGGAAGCCGAGCCTTTCAGCTCCCATGGCGTCGATGTCCCGGCAGACACGGGCAAAGACGGGAAACCAGCCTGCGGGGTACGCCTCGTCGTACAGGTCCGAGGTAAATTGGTACCGGTAAGCAGCCTTGAGCTCGGCAGGCGTCTTGGGTAGCTGATCGTCCGACAGAGGCTGATCAATGGGGTGTGGAGCTCCGCTGGGGGCTGCACCTCTTCCGACGTGCTTCATGTGGACCTCCTCGTCAAAGAATCTTGAAATGAAGCGGCTCGGCCCGGGCGTGCTGCTCATGGTGGTGAGAGCAAAGAGCAAGGTTCGGTACCAGGCCAACATCGATCTGGCCCGGCTCACCGCAGACGATGCAGATCTTTGCGGTCGAGGCCTCGGCGGCCAGGATCAAATCCGACATCTGCAGCAGTCGAAGCGTGTTGGCTCGGGTCTTGTTCCGAAACTTGACGATCCACGATGCGTGGCCACGCTTCTCTTCGAGCTGCACCCATTGGAGCTGAGCTTCTTCGCCACCCAATGGATCGACCTGGTGGCACAGCTCCTCGAAGACTGGGAGCCAGCCCTTTTGCATGTGGCCGATGCACTCGACGAACATGTAGGGATAACGGGCCTTCAGCGCCTCAAATCGTTGCTTGTGATCCGTCATGAGGGGCTCCTGGTGAGTTCACAGATGCGCTCGACCTGATGCCTGACACCCAAAGCGGCCCGGTCGCTGGACAGCCCATCTTTGCAGTCGGTGTGCACCAGGTACTGGGCGTGCTCCGGAAGGAAGTCCCGCGCATCTCGGTCGATGATGAAAAAAGGACGCCGGCCACGCCGGACGATATCCCGGGCGATCTGCTCGCCGCAGCTCATCTCCAGGAAGCTCCTGATCCCCATCGATGCCGGCCTGGTGCAGGCAAAGGTCCGAAGGCGCAGCCCCCGGGGCAGCCGCATCGCTGCCGAAGCGAACCCCAGACGGGCAGCCCATGAGGTACTGAGCACGATCAAGAGATCCGGCAGGGGCTTGAGCAGCTCGATCAGGGCGTCGCAGTGGGCAAACAGCTGCTCGCCGGGGGCTTTCATGACCGGCGCCACTCCTCTGAATGTCACGTCTTCATGGTGAAGTACCCCGTCGAAAGCCAGGTACAGCACCGGAGTGCGCTCCTGGATGAACCGCGCGTCGCTGTACTCGTACATCGAGCCGTACCGCCCCCTTGGGGGCTGCTCTTTTACCCAGGGGCGGAGCTCGGTCTGGGATGGAGTCCTCCACGGGGCCTGCCACCCTTGAGGCTTGAAAGCTGAATTGATCGTGTACTGCGGTGAATTCACGGGCGGATCTCCTGTGTTGGGAGTTCGGCCCATCTGCCGCAACCCCCTGACAGCGTGTGCAGCGGGGGCAATGTCCTTTTGACTTCTACCGGTCCGAGCGCACGTATCCGCAGGCGTTGGTGCCTACGGATATGGTCAGCGTGGTTATCGAGGACATGTTTTGGAGGATGCCTGATTGCGACGGTTTTGACAACCGGTATTGGGTCGAGACTTTGCCCAATCCGTTGCAGAAAGGCAAATCCTCGGGCAAGCTAGGTCGTTAAAGAGCGGGCCTAGGAAAATGAATTTCGTTAACGTATATGCGCGCAAACTGAAATCAAATGGAACGTGATCGCACAGATATCTCCAAAGGAGAAGTCATTCTCTTCCTGGACTTCGACGGGGTTCTGCATTCCGACTGGGATCGTGCTCCCATCCCTTTCCAGCGGATGCCGCTCGTGACCGACCTGCTGCGGGCGCTGCCCCACGTCAATGTCGTGCTCACGACAAGTTGGCGAGAGACGGTGCCCATCGAGCAGCTGCTCCTGCACTTCGCGGAAGATGTCCGCCACCGGGTGATCGGCGCCACACCGATCATGAACAGGGAAGCCGCTGATGGTTTCGCGCATCCACTGAGCGATGCATCCCGTCAGGCTGAGTGCGAGGCTTGGATGTGGATCACCGGCAGGTGGACCAACCTGAGCAAGCCCGCCTGGGTGGCCGTTGACGACCGGAAGTGGTGGTTCGTAGTCGACTGCCCGTGGCTGGTACACATCAACCCGAAGACTGCCCTTACCGAGGCGGACGTCCCCAAAGTCAAAGATCGGTTGGAGGTGGCCCGGCTAACTGACCTTGCAGTGCCGGCAGCACCCAAAACAACCGCTCCCGACAAAAAATGAGCCCCCAGGAACAATGCCTCACCTCGGCACTGACGCTGGAGTCCGAATCCAAGCTCACGGAGCTGGCCGCCCCCTCGGAAAAACTGACTGCCCTCGTCAAATATTCGGCTGGCAGGATCCCCCGCAGGGCAGCGATGGACGCGCTCTGCATCAGCGACTATGGTGAGCTCCTGCAGGCTTTGAACGCTGTGGGGCTGCCGCATCCCATTTTGAACAAAGCCGCTAGGAAGTCTATGGTCAAAACAATGCTGACCATGGTGGAGGGTGTATCGGGCTCTGACGGCTGAACAATCTTTCCACACCACAGGGCGTCACATTTCCCATACAAAGAGGGGATGCTTACAGGAGATCTACCAAGTCAAGCATATCGAAGTCATTGAACCGATAGCTGGCCAGCTTACCAAGCAGTTTTGCTCACGCTGGGTATGGATGCTCTCAACCCTGAGAAATCTGCTGCAAGTGATCATCATGGATCGTGCCGCCTCCCTCAGCGCAGCTTCTTCGTCTTGGGTGAATGCCTCTACTGACTTCCCTCTTCCCGCCTACCTCTCCCTTACACGGACAGCCGGGGGCGCGTCAGCGGCCGTCTTTTCTGCTTCTATCTTCGCAACAATATCCTGCTTGCGGATGGTTTCCCGCTTGCCTTTGAACTTGGAATGAGCCTGATTGGCTTTGCCGTAAAAGGCAGCGCTTGGAGAATCCTCTCGGGTATGTCCTAAGCGTTCAGTCGCTACGGCACTGCCCCAAGCCGCCTTTGTGTCAGCTGCAAACTGTCCCCGCATCGTGTACAACTGATATCGCTTTGTTCCCTGCCAAATCTCGACACAGGTTCGGTTAAGGGCTTGGAGACAAGCGCGATGATAACGGACAAACGCCCGCTGCCTGACGACTTCATCGACTGACCCGCCAATGATCAGATTGACCAGTTGAATCTGCTCTTCAACCGCGACGCGGTCTTTTTCGCATTCGATGGGTACGATTCGGAAACTGTGTGTGCCATGGATCGAGGCGTCAGATCTTTGAACTGACTGTGCATCGATGTCCGCGTCTCGCGCGCTTGGCTTGTTGATTAGAATGGCAGCCGATGGCTTGCGTAGAAGGGCGGGCTCGGCTAGCTTTCCCTTAGCATTTCTGATCCGTAATAGAGTCTTGGCAGCATCAAACCATTCAACGTGAAGCCATTCGACGGGCCGCACCCCGGTAGCCAAACCCGCTCGCAAGAATACTTCCGTCCTCTTTGCCCACTCAGATCTGATGGCCTTCTCCTGTAATCTTTCGAGGATCTTCTTTAGATCCCCTTCAGGAATAGTATTTTTACGCTGTTTATCCTTCTTTTTATATGAACTCTGCGTCCACCCTTCCGAAACAAGCTTTATGTCACTATCAATGTCGCTAGACTTAAGGTGCCCTGAACGAAGGCCCCACAGCAAAGCAAAACGCAAGAGCTTTTTCGTGTTTTCAGTCTGGTCCGTCCTTCTATTATTGTCTTCAATGACTTGGGCGAGTGTGACCTGCGCGGCCATCTCCCAATCGGTGGTGCGTTGACGTTGAGAATACCTCAACGCCGCTTGAATTGATGTCTTGTAGTTGCCTGCCGTTCTTGGCGATATTGGATACATCTGGCCCTGCGGCACAGAGGCGCTGTTTCTCGTTTGCTGCATACAGGAATGGCTGATCGGGGTAAATAGGTTCTTCAGCGCACCTCAGACCCGGGCGATAGTAGGTTCTTCAGCGCACATACACACTTGGTTGACTCTCGCTACAGAAGCGATATGGGACCGTAAGGGCAAAATTCATGTCAATCGATCGGTTACGAGATAAAACAAATTCTGCGGTCCTCATGACTTGTGTAACGGTCCTTGCAAGGATCTGCACGCACTCGACTCAAGCTTGACAGGTCCCCAACCGGAGCGTCTTCGACGTTTTCATGAATAACTTGAGCCTCGTTCGATTTGATGCGGCCGAGCTCGACCACCAGCCGTGAAACATCAGGCCTTGGTTTCAAGCAAAAGGCATCCCGTGTTGAGTCACTATTGGGCGGTTGTGATGCATGAGGAAACAGCACTACAGAAAACGCAGAATCCAGGGAAGAACGAAGGGATCCCTGGATCAGTGCTCATGGAAAGCACACTTCAATACGCTCCGTAGCCAGCGAAAGACTTTTCCGTTGACGTTGACTTTGAAGACTTGCAACATCAACTACGTGGATGGACATATTCAGTTGAGGATCTGGACAGACCCAATCAGTCTGACAAGTGCGCCATCTCTTCTATCGAAAGCTACAGGCACGTGGTGCTAACCGGCGCCTGACTGAATCATCGATCGGCCCTGTTGGCTGATTTGATCTGCTCGTCGGCCAAAGCCTATGTCAGCCCAAGATTTTGGTCTGGAGGAGCAACAGCATCTAGCAAATGGCGCATCAGCTGTAGAGTTGGCGACTTGGACCCAGCGCGAGAATCGCGGGGCGAGTCAGTGCAGACCGTGGACCCGGAGTGCGTATGCTGAGTATCGCTATTGGCAACACCCCACAGGACTCACGAAGGGTTCGTCGCAAGCGGTCGTGATTCCGAATCACCGGCTTAGATCCCAACTCAGTAAACGGTGGGATCTACGAGGATAGCCGCCAATCAGAGCATTCGAAGCTTTTCCACCAAAGTGGCGATGCGAATGGGCTTGCTGACGAAGTCGTCCATGCCGGCTTCCAGGCACACCTGCCGATCTTCCTCGCGGGCATTGGCGGTCATGGCGATGATGGTCACGCGCGGGCGTTGCTGCTCGGCCTCTTCGGCACGGATGCGGCGGGTGGCTTCCAAGCCATCGAGCACCGGCATCTGCATGTCCATCAGGATCAGGTCGAAGCCGCCTCGGCGGGCTGCCTCGACTGCCTGCGCGCCGTCGCCGGCCACCTCGACCACATGGCCGCTCTTGGTCAGCATGATCTGCGCCACCTTCTGGTTCACCGGGTGGTCCTCGGCCAGCAGGATGCGCAGCGAACTGCCCGGGGCGTCAGTGCGGGGAGGCACGGGAGGGATGGCGCTCATGGGCTTGTGCTCGTTGGACTGTGGGTGGACCGAGAATAGCGGCACCGCGACCACCGGCAGCCGGACCCGGAAGAAGGTCCCCTGGCCGACTGTGCTTTCGAGGCCGATGGTGCCGCCGAGCAGGCCACACAGCCGGTGGCAGATGGACAGGCCCAGGCCCGTTCCGCCGAACTGTCGGGTGATGCTGCCGTCGGCCTGGCTGAACGGCTCAAAGATCAGCTGCTGCTTCTCCGGTGCGATGCCGATGCCGGTGTCGATCACATCCAGGCCCAGCGTCAGCGATCCATCGCCCCCGCGCTCCACCGCGTGAAGCCGCAGCGTCACCTGCCCTTGCGCCGTGAACTTGATGGCATTGCCGACCAGGTTGTTGACGATCTGGCGCAACCTCAGCGCATCGGTGCGGAGCGCCGGCGGCAGATCGGGCGCCGTCTCGACCACCAGGGCCAGCCCTTTTTCACGGGCGCGCAGCTCCAGCGGAAGGGTGATCTCGTCGAGCCAGGTCCGCACGACGAACTCCGACATCTCGATGTGCATGTGGCCGGCCTCGATCTTGGAGAAGTCCAGGATCTCGTTGATCACCCCCATCAGGCCTTCGCCCGAGCTGCGGACCAGGGCCAGGTATTCGCGCTGCACCGGGTCGGTGGCCAGGTCGTACGCCAGCGCACTCATGCCCATCACGCCGTTCATGGGCGTGCGGATCTCGTGGCTCATGTTGGCCAGGAAGTCGCTCTTGGCCTGGCTGGCGGTGACCGCTGCGTCGCGCGCCCGCTGCAGGGTTTCTTCCACCCGCTTCTGGTCGGTGATGTCCACATTGGCGCCCACCAGCTTCACCGCCCTGCCTGCGCGGTCGCGCAACCCGATCGCGCGACCGAGGATGTAGCGGGTCTGACCGTCGGGAAACACGACGCGGAATTCGACCGAGATCGGAGGCTCATGAGCGGCTGCCCGGTCCAGCGCCGCCTGCACCCGCTCACGATCCTCCGGGTGGATGCGTTCGAGCGCGGCCGATATCCGGTTCTCGAAGGTGTTGGGTGGCAGCGCCATCATGTCGGTCAGGCGCTGGTCGGCGGTGAAGGTGAGCGTGGTCAGGTCCAGCTCCCAGATGCCCAGAGCACCCACCTCGGCGGCCAGCTCCAGCCGGTGCAGGTAGTGGTTGGCCGATGCCTCGGCCGCTTCACGGTTCAGGAGCACCGACGTGAACAGTTGCCCCAGTTCGTCGAAATAGTGACCCAGCAAGTCGAAGTAGCCTGGCGCGTCGGCGTACACCACCAGAATGCCGGACCGCTGGGCCGAGTGCCCCCTCAATGGGATGCAACGCACTGCCCGAACATGGTGCTCCTGGGCCAGCCGGCGCCAGGGGCCCCAGACAGCGAAACGGGAGATCGCCACGGTCTCGCTCTGGCCCGTGTCCACCGTCCTGAAGGCAGGCCCCTTGCGCGTGAGCCAGTTGCGCTCGATCCGCATCTGCCGAGCCCATTCGCTGGCGCGACCGGCGCTCACCAGGGGCCGGATCACCGGCGCCTCGGCCTGACCGAACCAGCACCAGGCCAGGCACAGGTGGGCGGAGGCTTGCACCATGGCATCGCAGTAGCGCTGCACCACCTCCAGAGGGGGAGCGTCGCTGTTGAGCACATCGGCCGCCACACGAATGCCCGCTCGGGACAACCGCATGACCTCGTCCACAGCATCGAAGGGGGGCGCGTTGGCTTCGCGCGAGAACAGGCGGGTGAACGGCATGGTGATATATCGGTGATCTTCGCACCAACTTGGGGGCTGCCGAAGCCAAAACCCCGCATGTCACCCAGATGAACGACATTTGCGTGAACCACTGCTCAGCACCCGACACGGTGCCGCCGACCCAAAAGAAAAGGGGCCTGACCCTGCGGTCAGACCCCTTCAATCTCTGGTAGGACGTGGCAGGCTCGAACTGCCGACCAACGGATTAAAAGTCCGCTGCTCTACCAACTGAGCTAACGTCCCACACTGCTTTGGCACCCCTCTTCCGAGAGACCTCTGCTGTTTCGCGAGGTTTGTTGAACACTGTTCTCCGTACCCTGCGAAGCCTCAAATTATAGCGTCATTTTTGGGTGTTTTTGAAGGGGCCGTCACTTTTTGCCGTTTTCCTTCGGCCAGCGTGTTGAGGGCCCATCCGGCAGCGGTCATGCCGAAGCTGGCCGTGACGCTCACCACCGAACCGAAACCGTGGCAGTTGAGGCTGCCGTCACTACCGTCGAGCCCACAAGACGGATCGGGCGGTGCCACTGCCTCCCGGCTGAACACACAGGCCACCTGCATGGCCCCCTGGCGCGGTGCGCCATGCTCCTTGCGAAGGCGGTAGCGCAACTGGGCCAGCAACGGGTCGTGGGTGACCTCGGCCAGATCACCGACCTCGATCCGTTCGGCCCGGCGCTTGCCGCCCGCAGCACCCACCGCCACCAGCGGCACGCCCGCCGCGATGGCCCAGGTGGCCATGGCGGTCTTGGCGCGCACCTGATCACAGGCATCGATGAGTGCGCCGGGCTTTTGCTGGCCCAGCAACCCTGGCCAGTTCTCGGGCGACACGAATTCGTCAATGCACTCGACCTCGCACCCCGGATGGAAACTGGCGATGCGTTGCTGCAGTGCCTCGATCTTGGACTGGCCCAGCGTGGTGATCTGGGCATGGATCTGCCGGTTGATGTTCGACTCGGCCACATGGTCCATGTCGATCAGGGTCAGCCGGCGAACGCCGCTGCGGGCCAACGCCTCTGCGGCCCAGGAGCCGACTCCCCCCAGACCGACCACCACCACATGGGTATCGAAGATGCGTTGCGCACCTTCCACGCCGTAGAGGCGTCTGAGGCCTCCGAACCGACGCTCGAACAGGTCGGCTTCGGTCGGCTCGATGCTCGGGATCACCCGCGCTCCAGCAGCCAGATCTGAAGCCGGAAGCCGAGCACCGCGCCAACCATGATGCCGGCCACCGCGATGGCGCTGGTGAGGCTCAACGTCGACAGACCGGACAGCCCCTGCCCCACGGTGCAGCCCAGCGCCGTGACCCCGCCCACGCCCATGCAGACAGCGCCGACGATGTGCAGCGCGGTGTCCTGCGTGCCAGCGAAGCCCTCCCACCGGAAGCTGCGCTCGAACAGCGCACAGGCCAGCGCACCCACCACGACACCCACCACCGTGACCACACCGAAGGTCAGCACCTTGGTGGCGTCGCTGTAGAAGACCAGCCAGTCCTGCACATAGGCCATGGGGGCGGTGAAGGTGAGTGCGTCCATGCGGCCGGTGTTGCTGCCGAGAAAGACCTTGTCGAGCGTCTCGGGGTGTTCGGCGACAAAGCCGAGATGACCGCTGACCCACCACATGGCCACCACCACCGCACCAATGCCGGCGCCGGCCAGCAGGTTGTTGCCGGTGCGGAAGTCTCGGCCCAGGAGGGCCCACACCACCAGCGCACCACCGATCACCAACGCGGTCAGCAGCCCGGCCAGCCCGGCCTCCAGCCCGGTGGCGCCCGCCACCCAGGCCGGCACCGCGCTGCCCTGGGGCAGCTCGAAATACACCTGGTCGACGGTGGCGTTGCGCCACACCGCAAACACGCCGCGCAGCGTCATGAACGCGGCCAGACCCATGACGAAAAACACCACCAGCGACTTCAGACTGCCGCCGCCGATGCGCACCAGCGTCTTGCTGCCGCAACCCGACGCCAGCACCATGCCGAAACCGAACAGCGCGCCGCCGGTCAACGCCGACAGCCACACCACCCGGGCGCCGGTGTAGATGGACTGGGTGGTGTCGATCTGCCCCATCCAGCCCAGAACATGAAAACCGATGGCGGCCACACCGACCGCCATGCCCCACATGCGCATGCGGGTCCAGTCGCCCATGTTGACGATGTCGCTGACGGCACCCATGGTGCAGAAGTGGGTGCGCTGGGCGATGAAGCCGAAAGCGGCGGCCACAGCGAAGGCCGCCCACAGCGTGGTGATGCGGAGCTGGTTGAGTTCGGCGAGTTCCATAGCCCGCCATTGTAAAAGGCCACCCGGCGCCCGCCGGGTGGCAGGGCCGGGTCAGCGCAGGCGCGCCAGACGTTCCTTGGCAGCCGCAGCGGCCTCGGATTGCGGGTACTTCTTGACCAGATCGTCCAGGGTGCGGCGGGCGCCCTTGGTGTCCTTCAGCTCGACCTGGCTGTTGGCCATGGCCAGCATGGCCTCGGGCGTGCGCGGGTGGTTCGGGAACTCGGTGACCAGCCGGCGATGGCTCTCCGCCGAGTCCTTGTAGGCCCGGGCCGCGTATTGCGCATTGCCCAGCCAGTACAGCGCCGAGGGGGTGTAACCGCTGGCGGGGTACTGCCGCAGGAATGCGGTGTAGGCCGTCGATGCCGCCGCAAATTCAGAGCGGCGCAGGGTGTCAATGGCTGCGTCGAACTGGGTTTTTTCAGCCGGCTGTGCCGTGAAGCTCTGGCCGTCCAGCTCGACCTTCAGGGGCTCGACCTGGCGCAGGCGGGCGTCGACACCGGCCTGCACATCTTTCTGGGCGCGCTGCAGTTCGGCCACTTCACGGGCCAGCTGTTCGTTCTGGCCGCGCAGACGTGCCAGCTCGCCGCGCAGCTGCTCGATCTGGTTGGAGAGTTCGAGCAGGCTGCGACGCGTGGCGGCATCACCTTCGCTGCGGGCAGCGTCGCCGGCGGCCTGGTTGGCGTCGACCTTGCGGCGCAGCTCAATGATGGCCTGCCGCGCCTCGTCGTCACCGAACAGGGCATGGGCCTGGACCGGCCAAAGCACCGCCAGCGCCAGAGCGGCGGCGGTGCACAGGCCGGGCAGGCCGCTGGTGCGTGTGCGGGCGGCCTGCATGTCAGCGGTAGGTGATTTCGACGCGGCGGTTCTTCGAGAACGCGGCCTCGTCCAGACCCGTCTGGGCCGGCTTCTCTTCACCGAAGCTCACGGCTTCCATCTGGCTGTCGGCCACGCCAAGCAGCGACAGCGAGCGGCGCACGGCCTCGGCGCGCTTCTGGCCCAGGGCCAGGTTGTATTCACGGCCGCCGCGCTCGTCGGTGTGGCCTTCCAGACCGACGCGGGCGTTGCGGTTGGCGTTCAGGTACTTGGCGTTGGCTTCCAGGGCGGAGGCGAACTCGGGCTTGACCTCGAAGCTGTCGTAGTCGAAGTAGACGATGCGCTGCAGCTGCTGCGGCTGTGCACCGCCGGCACCCGGCACCTGCACGCCGGCCACGCCGCGCGGGTCGACACCGCTGCCCTGACCACCGGCGCCGGCACCGGCGGCCGTGCCCGAACGGTCGGAGACCGGCACTTCGTCCAGCTTGACGTTGGAGCCGCAGGCGGCCAGCAGCATGGCGGCGGACAGGCCGATGGCCAGACCGGCGCGGCGGAACAGGGGTTGGGAGGCTTTGTGGTTCATGGATGGACCTTTGGAATGAAGAAACGACTTGAGAAACAACAGGGGAAAAACGGTGCGGCCAGGCGCCCTCACTTGAGGAACGGACCCCATTCGGGTTCGCGGATGTCGCCTTGCGAGCCCGCCAGCCGGGTCTTGATGCGGCCGTCGACCGTGGTGGTCATGAGCGCTTCCTGACCTTTGTCGCGGGTGGCGTAGATGATCAGACGGCTGTTGGGCGAGAAGCTCGGGCTCTCGTCTGCAGAGCTGTCGGTCACCGCCGTGACCTGACCGCTGGCCAGGTCCATGATGTGCAGTCGGAACGCACCGCCGATGCGCGAGATGTAGGCCAGCCAGCGTCCGTCCGGGCTGGGCGCCGGCGAGATGTTGTAGTTGCCGTTGAAGGTGAGGCGCTGGGCACCGCCACCGGCGGCGTCCATGCGGTAGATCTGCGGCGAGCCACCCCGGTCGCTGACGAAGAAGATGGCCTTGCCGTCGGCGCTGAACACCGGTTCGGTGTCGATGCTGCTGCTGTTGGAGAGTCGGCGGGGCTCGCCGCCGTTGGCGTCCATGCCGTAGATCTGGGCGTTGCCCGAAATCGACAGCGTGGCCACCACCTGACGACCATCGGGCGACCAAGCCGGGGCGCTGTTGGAGCCCCGGAAGCTGGCCAGCAACCGGCGTTTGCCGGTGGCCACGTCGTGCACATAGATGACCGGCTTGCGCGACTCGAACGACACATACGCCAGCTGCGAACCACCGGGGGCCCAGCTGGGCGAAATGATGGGTTCCGGGCTGGTGAGGGCTGCGCGGGCATTGAAGCCGTCGGCATCGGCCACCCAGAGGTTGTAGCGCTGGGGCGCCTTGGTGACGTAGGCGATGCGGGTCGAGAACACGCCCTTGTCGCCGGTCAGCTTCTCGTAGATGTAGTCGGCCATGCGGTGAGCCGCCAGGCGCAGGTCGGCCGCCACCACCGGGTAGCTCAGGCCACCCAGGTCCTGGGCGCGGACCACGTCCCAGAGACGGAAGCGGACATCGAAGCGGCCATCGGCCAGGCGGGTCACGCTGCCGGTGAGCAGCGAATCGGTGCCGCGCTGGCGCCAGGGCGCCAGGTCGGGGCGGGAGGTTTCATCCAGCGCGCCGGGGGCCGGCTCGACGAACCGGAACTGGCCGCTGCGCTCCAGGTCGGCCCGCACGATGGCAGCTATGTTCTCGCTCGCGGCATCGTTGCCGCGAAAGTTCACCGCAGAAAACGGGTACTGGGTCAGGCCGACACCGGCGATCTCGACGCGGAACTGGGCATGGGCCGCCTGCAGGGGCAGGCCGAACAGCGGCAGGGAGGAGACAAGACCCAGAGCGCGGCGGCGCTGCATGGGGGCGAACGGTTCGGTTCGGTTCTGATCGGGCATCTTGATGGGGTCTCGGGACGTGTTGCGCGGGCAGGTGTCGCGGTCCGGGCGAGAGCGGCCGATAATACCGGAGGCTGCCGACCGGCCTGCGTGACAAGATGTGAGAGGCCACCCGCTTCTCCCGGGCGGTCACTGTGATCCTGAAGTCCGCTGCGGGTTCCTCCACCGGTTCACGGCGCGACACTGAAACGCTCTGCCCTTGACCACCTCACCACCCCCCAACCCCTCGCACGCCGCCACCTCGACGCCACCCGGCACACTGGGTCAGCGCCTGCGCCGGGTGTGGCCGTATTTCAGGGGGGCCAGGGCCGGCATCGTGCTGGCCGCACTGGCCACGGTGGTGGGCGCCCTCACCGAGCCTGCCATTCCGGCGCTGCTGCAGATGCTGCTGGACAAGGGCTTCGCCGCCGGACAGGTGCCGCTGTGGGCCGTGCCGCTGGCCCTGATGGGGCTGTTCGGCCTGCGCGGCATGGCCACTTTCGTGGCGCAGTACGCCCTCTCGTACACCGCCAGCCTGGGCATGCTCAACCTGCGCCGGGCCATGTTCACCCGCCTCAATGAGGCCCAGATGGCGCTGTTTGCGCGGCAGAGCGCCAGCAAGCTCTCCAACACCCTGGTCTACGAGGTGCAGACCGGCTCTCAGATGCTGGTGTCGGCCTTCCTGACCCTGGCCAAGGATTCGCTGACCGTGCTGGCCCTGATGGGTTACCTGGTCTACCTGAACTGGAAACTCACCCTCATCGTGCTGGCGGTGTTCCCCGGCCTGATCCTGATCATGCGGGTGCTGACCCGGCGGCTCTACCAGCTGACCAAGGACAGCCAGCAGGCCACCGACGAGCTGGCCTATGTGGTCGAGGAAAACGCCCTGGCCTACCGCATGATCCGGCTGCACGGCGCGCAGCAGCGCCAGGCCGGGCGCTTCGACGTGCTCAGTGTGCGGCTGCGCAAGCTGGCCCTGAAGTCGACCATCGCCACGGCCGCCATGACGCCACTCACCCAGCTGCTGGCATCGGGTGCGCTGTCGGCGGTGATTGCGGTGGCCCTGTGGCAGAGCACCAGCAGCGGCGTGAGCGTGGGCAACTTCGTGGCCTTCGTGACCGCCATGCTGATGCTGATCACCCCCATCCGGCATCTGGCCGAGATCACGGCGCCCATCACGCGCGGGCTGGCCGCGCTGGAGCGGGGTCTTGAGCTGATCGAGCAGACCCCGGTGCAGACCGGCGGCACCCACACCGCCGACCGGGTGCAAGGCGCCATCGCCCTGCACGGCGTGACGGTGCGCTACCCCGAACGCGAGGGTGAGGCAGGGCACGGTGGTCACCTGGCCCTGCGCGAGGTGTCGCTGCAGGTGCAGCCGGGCGAGGTGCTGGCCTTCGTCGGCCCGTCCGGCTCTGGCAAGACCACGCTGGTGAACCTGCTGCCGCGCTTCGTGGAGGTGGACAGCGGCAGCGTCACGCTGGACGGCACCCCCCTGCCCGACTGGGACCTGCCCAGCCTGCGCCGGCAGTTCGCCATGGTCTCGCAGGATGTGGTCATGCTCAACGACACGCTGGCCGCCAACGTGGCCCTGGGCAGCGAGGCCGGCCAGATCGACGAAGCGCGGGTGCTGGCCGCCCTGCAGTCGGCCAACCTGGGCGAGCTGGTGGGTCGGCTGCCGCAGGGCATCCACACCGCCGTGGGCCACAACGCGGCCGAACTCTCCGGCGGCCAGCGCCAGCGGCTGGCGATTGCCCGCGCCATCTACAAGGACGCGCCGGTGCTAATCCTGGACGAAGCCACCTCGGCGCTGGACAACGAGAGCGAGCGTCTGGTGCAGGACGCCCTGTCGCGGCTGATGCAGGGCCGCACCACGCTGGTCATTGCGCACCGGCTCTCCACCATCGAACACGCCGACCGGGTGGTGGTGCTGGCCGAAGGCCGGATTGCCGAGCTGGGCACCCACGCCGAGCTGATGGCCGCAGAAGGGCTGTACGCCCGGCTGCATTCGCAGGGCCTGAACAGCGCGGCCTGAAGCGACCTGACCGAGGCCGCTGCCGCTCAGAGCAGCACGATGTCGTACTGCTCCTGGGTCATGGAGCTTTCCGACTGCAGCGAGATCGGCTTGCCGATGAAGTCCGACAGGCCGGCCAGGTGGGCGCGCTCCTCGTCCAGGAACAGCTCCACCACCTTGGCCGAGGCCACCACACGGAACTCGCGCGGATTGAAGGCGCGGGCCTCGCGCAGGATCTCGCGCAGGATGTCGTAGCACACGCTGCGCGCCGTCTTCACCTCGCCCTTGCCGCCACAGGCTTCGCACGGCTCGCTCAGCATGTGGGCCAGCGACTCGCGGGTGCGCTTGCGGGTCATCTCGACCAGGCCGAGCTGAGAGAAGCCGCCGATCATGGTCTTGACCCGGTCGCGGGAGAGCTGCTTGCGGAACTCGGTCAGCACCGACTCGCGGTGATCTTCCCGGGTCATGTCGATGAAGTCGACGATGACGATGCCGCCCAGGTTGCGCAGCCGCAGCTGGCGGGCAATGGCCTGCGCCGCCTCGAGGTTGGTCCGGAACACGGTGTCGTCGAAGTTGCGGGCGCCCACGAAACCGCCGGTGTTCACATCCACCGTGGTCAGGGCCTCGGTCTGGTCGATCACCAGATAGCCGCCGGACTTGAGGTCGACCCGCCGGCTGAGCGCACGGGCAATGTCCTCGTCGATGTGGAACAGGTCGAAGATGGGCCGCTCGCCGCTGTAGTGCTGCAGCTTGGCCACGGTGTCGGGCATGAACTCTTCGGCGAAGCCGGTGAGCAGGCCGTGCTGCTCGCGCGAGTCGATGCGGATGGACTGGGTCTGGGCGCCCACCAGATCGCGCAGCACGCGCTGCATCAGGTTCAGGTCCTCGTGCAGCAGCGTGGCCGGCGGCTGGCGAGTTGACGCTTCCTTGATGCGCAGCCAGGTCTTGCGCAGGTAGGCGATGTCGTCGATGAGCTCCTGGTCGGAAGCGTCCTCGGCGTTGGTGCGCAGGATGAAGCCGCCGGTGGCGCTGCCGTCCGGGGTGGCGGCCAGCTGCGTCACCCGCTGTCGCAGGGCCTCGCGCTGGGCCGGCGGGATCTTCTGGGACACGCCCACATGGTTGTCCTGCGGCAGGAACACCAGCAGCCGTCCGGCGATGCTGATCTGCGCCGTCAGCCGCGCACCCTTGGTGCCGATCGGGTCCTTGAGCACCTGCACCATCAGCGCCTGGCCCTCGAAGATCTGCCGCTCGATCGGCAGCACCGGGTTGGGCGTCAGCACCTTGGGTGCGCTGCCATTCCCGGACGGGGCCTCGGCCTCGGGCGGCCGGCTCGGTGCGTGCTTGGCCTGGATGTTGGGCATCAGGTCGGCCACGTGCAGGAAGGCGGCGCGGTCCAGGCCGATGTCGATGAAGGCCGACTGCATGCCCGGCAGCACCCGCGACACCTTGCCCAGGTAGATGTTGCCGACCAGCCCGCGCTCCAGGGTGCGCTCCAGGTGCACCTCCTGCACGGCCCCCTGCTCCACCACCGCCACCCGGGTTTCCTGCGGCGACCAGTTGATCAGGATGTCTTGGCTCATGAATGGAACGGTGTTGGAAAGTCGGCGGGACGGGTCAGTACAGATCGATGCCGGCCTGGCGCAGCACCTGCGCCGTCTCGAAGGCCGGAAGGCCCACGATACCGGAATGGCTGCCGGTCATGCGGCTGACCCAGAGAGCTGCTGCGCCCTGGAGGGCATAAGCGCCCGCCTTGCCCATCGGCTCGCCACTGGCAACGTACCGGTCGATCTGGCTGCGGGTCAGCGGCGCAAAGCTCACGGTGGACACCGACAGCGCCTGCGCCAGCCGGGGCGCCACACCGGCCCGGCGGCCCGGCACGCCCACCGCCACAGCGGTCAGCACCCGGTGGGTCCGGCCGGCCAGATCGCGCAGCATGGCCCGCGCCTCGGCGGCATCGGCCGGCTTGCCCAGAATGCGGCGACCCAGCGCCACGGTGGTGTCGGCGCACAGCACCGGGGCGGGCGGCAGACCCCGCCGCTGCAGGCGGTCCAGCGAGGCCTGCAGCTTGAGCGCTGTGACCCTCTGCACATAGGTGGCCGGGGCTTCGGCGCCGCGCACCACCTCCAGCGACTCGACATCCTCGTCAGCGTCGGGCAGCAGCAGTTCGGGATGCACGCCCCACTGCTCCAGCAGCTGCTTGCGGCGCGGGCTCTGGGAAGCGAGGTAGAGAGAGGGCTTCATTCGCGGTGGTACGGGTGGTTCGCGTTGATCGACCAGGCCCGGTACAACTGCTCGATCAGCAGCACCCGCACCATGGCATGGGGCAGCGTGAGGTCGGAGAGGCGGATGCGCTGGTGGGCCGCATCGCGGAATGCGGGCTCCAGCCCATCCGGGCCACCGATGATCAGCGCCACATCGTCCCCGCCCAGTTGCCATTGGGTGAGCTGACGGGCCAGCGCCTGGGTGGTGAGGGCGGTGCCGCGCTCGTCCAGCACCACCACGCGGCAGCCGCGCGGCAGCACCGCCTGGATGCGCTCGCGCTCGGCCGCCATCAGCGTCTCGGTGGTGCGCGAGCCACGCGGCTCGGTCTTGACGGCGCGCAGCTCCACCTTCAGTTCGGGTGGGAAGCGCTTGGCGTAATCGTCATACGCGGTCTGGGCCCAGTCGGGAACCCGCTGGCCGACCGCGACGATCAGCAGCTTCATGCCTTTTTCGTGGCGGTCTTGCGGGCTGCGGGCTTGACGGTCTTGCGCGCCGGGGTCTTGGCGGCTGCCTTGGCGGCGGGCTTGGTGGTCTTGCCGACCACCACCTTGGGCAGGGCCTTCTTGACCGGCGTCTTCGCAGCCGTCTTTACAGCCGTCTTGGCGGCGGTCTTTGCCGGCGCCTTGACCGGTGCCTTGGCGGCGGTCTTCGTCGCAGCGGCCTTCTTCGCCGGTGCTGCCTTGGCAGCGGGCGCCTTGGCCGCGGTCTTGGCTGCAGCGGCCTGCTTGCGCACCACGGTCTTGCCCGACACGGCGGCCGGCTCGGCGGCGGCGGTCTTGCGGGTCGCCGACTTCTTCGCGGGGGCTGCGGCCTTTTCTGCAGCCTTTTCTGCAGCCTTTTCTGCGGCCTTCTCGGCACCGTGCTTCAGGCGGACCGGCTTGGCACCCCAGATTTCCTCGAGGCGGTAGTACTGGCGGATCACCGGCTGCATCACATGGGCCACGGCCTGGCCGCAGTCCACGATGATCCATTCGCCGTTTTCCTCGCCTTCGATGCGGGGCTTGTCGAAACCGGCTTCACGCACCGCGTCGCGAACGCTGGCGGCCAGGGCCTTGGTCTGGCGGTTGGAGGTGCCGCTGGCAATGATGACCCGCTCGAACAGGGGAGAGAGCGTCTCGGTGTTGAACACCACGATGTCCTGCCCCTTCACATCCTCCAGCCCCTCGACGATGGCGCGTTGCAGTTTCTGGATGTCTTTTTTGGCGGTGGTTTCGCTGGTCATGTAGGGGTCTGGTAGAGGTGGTTCTGTGAAATATAGCTTGCGACCGGAGCGGGCACCAGCACGTCCAGTGCGGCCGCGTCGGGTCCGACGGCGGCCAGCCGTGCGCGCACGGCGGTGGCGCTGACCGGGTTCAGGGGCATGGTCAGGCCCACAAAAGGCAGGTCGACGCCGGAGAGATCGGCTTCTTCCGGTGGGGCATCCAGCGCCTGGGCGCCGATGGATCGGGCACGGGCCGCCACCGCCAGCGTTGCCAGCGACACCACCTCCTGCCAGCGCACCCACTGCCGGAACGCCAGCAGCTGGTCGGCCCCCAGCACCAGAAACAGCTCGGCCTGCGGGTATTCGCGGCGCAGTTCGGCCAGGGTGTCGGCGGTGTAGCTGGGGCCCTGCCGGGCGATCTCGCGCGGGTCGATGCGCACCCGGGGCAGATCGCCGAAGGCCAGGCCACACATGGCGACCCGGTGCGTGGCATCGGTCAGCGGACGGCTCTTGTGCCAGGCCTGCCCGGTCGGCAACACGTGCAGCACGTCGAGCTGGAGCTGTTCGATGGCGGCTTCGGCCAGCGATCGGTGGGCGCCGTGCGGCGGGTCGAATGCCCCACCGAACATGCCGACGCGGCGGATGGCAGCGCCATCGGAAGCTGCGGTCATCAGGCCCAGTCCCGGGGCACCAGGAACTCGCTGTACAGACGGTGCTCGGCACTGCCGGGCTCCGGCTGCCGGTTGTACGACCAGCTCACCAGCGGCGGCATGGACAGCAGGATGGATTCGCTGCGACCGCCCGACTGCAGGCCGAAGTGGGTGCCCCGGTCCCAGACCAGATTGAACTCCACGTAGCGGCCGCGCCGGTAGAGCTGGAATTCACGCTCGCGCTCACCATAGGGCAGCTGTTGCCGGCGCTCGACGATGGGCAGGTAGGCGTCCAGGAAGGCGTCGCCGGTGGCGGCCATCATGGCGAAGCTGCCCTCGAAACCCAGTTCCGAGAAGTCGTCGAAGAACACGCCGCCGACGCCACGGGGCTCGTTGCGGTGCTTCAGGAAAAAGTACTGATCGCACCACTGCTTGAAGCGCGGGTACTTGTCGTCGCCGAAGGGCGCCAGCGCGGCCTGGCAGGTGCGGTGGAAATGGCGGGCGTCATCCTCGAACCCGTAGTACGGCGTGAGGTCCATGCCGCCGCCGAACCAGCAGACCGGTGCGCCGCCGGCCGGCGTGGCGGCCAGCATGCGTACGTTCATGTGCACCGTGGGCACATACGGGTTGCGCGGGTGGAACACCAGCGACACGCCCATGGCCTCGAACGGCGCGCCGGCCAGTTCCGGGCGGTGCTGGGTGGCCGAGGGCGGCAGCTGCGGGCCGGTGACATGCGAGAAACCGCAGCCGGCGCGTTCGAACACCGGGCCGCCTTCCAGGATCTGGGTGATGCCGTTGCCCTGCAGCTTCTCGCCGGCGGGCTTGGTCCAGCGGTCCACCAGGAAGGGGGTGCCGTCGATGCCGGTGATGGCCGAGGTGATGCGGTCCTGCAGCCCGGTGAGGAACTGGCGGACGGTGTCGATGGCGCCCGAAGGGGCCTGCACGCTGGCAGGGTTGGAGACCGTGTTGTTCATGCTCATACCGTATCGGGGGTTGGCCGCTTGGGCAAGGGGGCGATCGGGCTGGCCTGCGAGGGGCGCTGCCCGCGCACGCCGGCATAGGCCTCGGCCATGCGGGCATAGTCGGCATCCATGTCGCCGCTGAGGTGGATGAAGTCGGTGATGCGCACCTCGCGCCGGCCGTAGTCCAGGCGGATCAGGGCCAGCGGAACCTTCGCCCCGAGGGCCACCTGGTAGAAGCCGCTGCGCCAGCCATCGGTATGGCGCCGGGTTCCCTCGGGCGAAAGGCCGAGCCAGAGCAGTTCGTCGGCGGCCTTGGCGGCATCGAACACCGCCACCATCTCAGCCACCACACCCCGGGACGACCGGCGATCCAGCGGAATGCCGCCGAGCCAGCGCATCCAGCGGCCCAGCACCGGCAGGCGGAACAGGCTGTCCTTGCCCCACCAGCGGGCGGGCACGCCGATGGTCCACTTGGCCAGCACCATCACCACGAAGTCCCAGTTGCTGGTGTGCGGGTAGACGATGGCCACGCCCTGCCGGGTAGGGAAGCCCTGGTAGACCACCCGCCAGCCGGCCAGGCGCAGCAGCGCCCGCGCCAGGCGGGATTCGTCAAAGCGCACCGGCAGCGCGGTGCCGTCTTCAGAGCGCACGGAAACCGATGTCGCGGCGGCACTGCATGCCGTCGAACCGGATCTGGTCGACCACCGCATACGCCTTCTCGCGGGCGGCAGCCACCGAGTCGGCCAGCGCGGTCACGCACAGCACACGGCCACCACTGACCTCGATGCGGCCGTCCACCGCCGAGGTGCCGGCGTGGAACACCATGCGGTCGGCCCCGTCGTCCGGCAGACCGGTGATGGCATCGCCCTTGCGCGGGTTCATGGGGTAACCGGCGGCGGCCATGACCACACCCAGCGCCACGCGCGGGTCCCAGTCGAGGCTGACGCGGTCGAGTTCGCCCCGGGTGGCGGCCAGCAGCACGTCGGCCAGCGGGCTGCGCAGCCGCATCATGATCGGCTGGGTTTCCGGGTCGCCCATGCGGCAGTTGAATTCGAGCGTCTTGACCCGGCCGTCCGGCGTGATCATGAGGCCGGCATACAGGAAGCCGGTGTACGGAATGCCGTCGGCCTTCATGCCACGCAGGGTCGGCAGGATGACCTCGTCCATGGCGCGCTGGTGCACCGCCGGCGTGACCACCGGGGCCGGCGAATACGCCCCCATGCCGCCGGTGTTGGGGCCCTGGTCGGCGTCCATCAGGCGCTTGTGGTCCTGGCTGGTGGCCAGGGCCAGGGCGTGTTCGCCGTCGCACAGGACGATGAAGCTGGCCTCCTCGCCTTCCAGGAATTCCTCGATCACCACCCGGGCGCCGCCCTCGTTGTGGGCCACGCCCAGGGTGTTGTCGAGCAGCATGAAATCGATGGCCTCATGGGCCTCGGCCAGGGTCATGGCCACCACCACGCCCTTGCCGGCCGCCAGCCCGTCGGCCTTGACCACGATGGGCGCGCCTTTGGCGTCCACATAGGCGTGGGCCTGCACCGGGTCGGTGAAGGTCTGGTACTCGGCGGTGGGAATGCCGTGGCGCTGCATGAAGGCCTTGCTGAACGCCTTGGAGCTCTCCAGCTGCGCGGCCTTCTGCGTCGGGCCGAAGATGGCCAGGCCATGCGCGCGGAACTCGTCCACCACGCCGGCCGCCAGCGGTGCCTCGGGGCCGACCACGGTCAACGCGATGCCGTTGTCCTGCACCCAGGCGCGCAGCGCGGCCTTGTCGGTCAGGGGCAGGTTGATCAGGTCGGCGTCGCGGGCGGTGCCGGCGTTGCCCGGGGCCACATACACCTGGGTCACGCCGGTGGACTGCTTCAGGCGCCAGGCCAGGGCATGCTCGCGGCCACCGCCGCCAATCACGAGGACTTTCATTCGCTGATCTCGGCGTTGTGGAACACGGCCTGCACGTCGTCGAGGTCTTCGATGATGTCCAGCAGCTTCTGCATGCGGGCGGCGTCCTCGCCGGCGAGGGCAATGGTGTTTTCGGCGCGCATGGTCACCTCGGCGAGTTCGGGCCGCAGGCCGGCGGCCTCCAGCGCGTTCTTCACCGCCTCGAAGTCGGTCGGCGAGGTGATGACCTCGATGGCGCCTTCGTCGTCGGTGATCACGTCTTCCGCACCGGCCTCCAGGGCGACTTCCATCACCTGGTCTTCCGAGGTGCCGGGTGCGAACACCAGCTGCCCACAGTGCTTGAACTGGAACGACACCGAGCCTTCGGTGCCCAGGTTGCCGCCGTACTTGCTGAAGGCGTGCCGCACCTCGGCCACGGTGCGCACCCGGTTGTCGGTCATGGTGTCGACGATGACCGCCGCGCCGCCGATGCCGTAGCCCTCGTAGCGGATCTCCTCCAGCGTCAGGCCTTCCAGCGTGCCGGAGGCCTTGTCCACGTTGTACTTGATGCGGTCGGCGGGCATGTTGGCCGCCTTGGCCTTCTCGATGGCCAGCCGCAGGCGGGGGTTCATGGCCGGGTCACCGCCGCCCTGCCGCGCAGCGACCGTGATCTCGCGGATCACGCGGGTCCAGATCTTGCCGCGCTTCTCGTCCTGTCGCCCCTTGCGGTGCTGGATGTTTGCCCATTTGCTGTGTCCGGCCACGAAAACGTCCTTTTGCCCCACGGGCTTTGATCTAATAAGCCCGCGATTTTACGTTTCTGCACCCACACCCCGGAGGACCCCCCGCCATGGCCGAGCCGATGCCGATCGCCCAGAACGCCCAGACCACCTGCCAGCTGCTGCCCGGCCTGGCCAACCGACACGGCCTGATCACCGGGGCCACCGGTACCGGCAAGACGGTCACGCTGCAGACCCTCGCCGAGCAGTTCTCGCGCATCGGGGTGCCGGTGTTCATGGCCGACGTCAAGGGCGACCTCACCGGCATCAGCCAGACCGGGCGCATTGGCGAGAAGCTGGCCGCCGTGCTGAAGGACCGCGGCATCGCCCTGCCCGACCCGGTGGCCTGCCCCACCACCCTGTGGGATGTGTTCGGCGAGCAGGGCCACCCGGTGCGCGCCACCGTCTCCGACATGGGCCCCCTGCTGCTGGCCCGCATGCTCAACCTCAACGACACCCAGACCGGGGTGCTCAACCTGATCTTCAAGATCGCCGACGACAACGGCCTGCTGCTGCTCGACATGAAGGACCTGCGGGCCATGCTGCAGCACGTGGGCGACAACGCCAAGCAGTTCACCACCGAGTACGGCAACATCAGTTCGGCCAGCATCGGCGCCATCCAGCGCGGTCTGATGCAGATCGAGCAGCAGGGTGGCGACCGCTTCTTCGGCGAGCCCATGCTGGACATCGCCGACTTCATGCAGACCATCGACGGCAAGGGCGTCATCAACATCCTGGCGGCCGACAAGCTGCTCAACTCGCCCCGGCTCTACGCCACCTTCCTGCTCTGGATGCTCTCCGAGCTGTTCGAGACCCTGCCCGAGATCGGTGACCCCGACAAACCCAAACTGGTGTTCTTCTTCGACGAGGCCCACCTGCTGTTCAACGAGGCGCCCAAGGTGCTGGTTGAGCGCATCGAGCTGGTGGTGCGCCTGGTGCGCTCCAAGGGCGTCGGCGTGTATTTCGTGACCCAGAACCCGCTCGACATCCCCGACTCGGTGCTGGGCCAGCTGGGCAACCGGGTGCAGCACGCGCTGCGCGCCTTCACCCCGCGCGACCAGAAAGCGGTCAAGGCCACGGCCCAGACCATGCGGCCCAAGGCCGGCCTGGACATCGAGGCCGCCATCACCGAACTGGCGGTGGGCGAAGCCCTGGTCAGCCTGCTGGATGCCAAGGGCCGTCCCACCGAGACCGAACGGGTGTTCGTGGTGCCGCCGGGCAGCCAGATCGGGCCCATCACGCCCGAGCAGCGCCAGGCCCTGCTGCGCGAATCGCTGGTGGCCGGCACCTACGAGAAGCTGGTCGACCGAGAAAGCGCCTACGAGATGTTCCGTAGTCACGCCGGCCAGCGCGGCGAAGCCGAGGCCGCCCCCGCCGACAAGACCGCGCCCCGCACCCCGCGCATCCCCGGTGCCGCAGGCCAGGAGCCGGCCGCAGCCGACGAAAAAAGCATGATCAACGAGGTGCTGTTCGGCCGCACCGGGCCGCGTGGCGGCCAGTACGACGGCCTGGTGCAGACCATGGCCAAGACGGCGGCCCGCACCGTGGCGAGCGGCCTGGGCCGGCAGATCCTGCGCGGGGTGCTGGGCGGCCTGCTCGGCGGCAAACGGTGAAGCGCGCCGCCATGTGGACCGCAGGCGTGCTGGTGGTGGCCCTGGCCGCTGCCCAGCTCGGCGCACTCGAAGGCCAGGCGCCCGCCGACCTGGGGGCACCGCAGGGCCAGCTCAAGCCACCCTCGCTCACCCGCAACAGCGTGTCTAGCCAGACCGACCGGCACCCGGGACACCCCCAGGCCGACTACGCCCGCATCGATCCCCTGCCGTTCAAGGCCGGTGGCGCCGGCGCCTCGATGCAGGCGCTGGCCGCCGCGCTGCAGCAGGTCGCCGGCGTGCGGGTGGTCAGCGAGGACGCCGGGTACTTGCGGGCCGAAGCGCACACCCGCTGGCTGGGCTTCGTGGACGACCTGGAGTTCGTGGCCGACCCGCAGCGCGGCGTGATCGACCTGCGCAGCGCCAGCCGGCTGGGCGCCGAAGATTTCGGCGCCAACCGCCAGCGCATCGAGGCGCTGCGGGCCGCCTACCAGCAGCTTCCCTGATCCAGGCATGAAAAAACCGGCCGAAGCCGGTTTTTTCATGGAGCTGCAGGGCTCAGTCGGCGGTCGCCTCTTCGGGCTTGGCCTTGCCTTCCTTCTTCGGGGTCGGCTGGATGTCCAGATCGACTTCCTGGGTCTCCTTGCCGTCTTCGCCGGTCTTGGTGACCAGGTCGACGGTCAGGCGGCCACCATCGGTCAGGCGTCCGAACAGCAGCTCGTCGGCCAGGGCACGGCGGATCGTGTCCTGGATCAGGCGCTGCATCGGGCGGGCGCCCATGAGCGGGTCGAAGCCCTTCTTGGACAGGTGCTTGCGCAGCACGTCGGTGAAGGTGACTTCCACTTTCTTCTCGGCCAGCTGGGTCTCCAGCTGCAGCAGGAACTTGTCCACCACCCGCAGGATGATGTTTTCGTCCAGGGCCTTGAAGCCGACGATGGCGTCCAGGCGGTTGCGGAACTCCGGCGTGAACAGGCGCTTGATGTCGGCCATTTCGTCGCCGGCTTCACGCGGGTTGGTGAAGCCGATGGTGGCCTTGTTCATGGTCTCGGCGCCCGCGTTGGTGGTCATGATGATGATCACGTTGCGGAAGTCGG
>JAESFP010000028.1_pt1 | contig 151537 bp, 126 predicted proteins | sample 9266181 | NCBI WGS metagenome assembly JAESFP01 (sample SAMN14502547, study PRJNA617102) | algae metagenome | isolation source: Pegethrix bostrychoides GSE-TBD4-15B and co-occurring heterotrophs from... | place: USA: Grand Staircase-escalante National Monument, Utah | collected 2006-08-15 | reverse complement strand
TCGCGCCTACCACACTCGAATGTGGAACATCCAGGGCCTGACGGCGACGTCAGGCCCTGTTTCTTTTCAGGCCGCCCGGCAAGGCACGCGCAACCGGCGCTTGCGCACCACCCGCCAGCGCCAGACGCCGCAGACCAGCGCGTAGGTCGTTGCCGACACCACCACCGCCATCGTGGCCAGGCCGACCGCCAGCGGAGCGCCGACCCCCGACGCGCCCTCACCCAGCAACCAGTTGCCCAGCGTCCAGGCGACGTAATACACCGGCCCGAAGGTCACCGGGTTGGTGATCAGCGTGCTGGCGATGGCAGCCGGAACATGGGCCCGCAACAGCACCGCGGCAAAAGCGCTCAGTGGTATCTGGGCCACCGGAATCAGCAGCCCGAAAAAGATGCCCAAGGCCATCCCGAGCGCGAATCCTCGGCGGCGCAGGCTCCACAGGGCAGGGTGGTACAGCGCCGGGCCGATCCAGCGCAGCCACCGGTTGGTGCGAACCGCATCGGGATCGGGCAGCCAGCGTTTGAGTCGTTCCATGCTCGAATGAATGTCGCGGGGACGGGGGACGTGATCGGCCGTGGCCTGGCGAGGAGCGTTGTTGCACAGGGAAAACCCATGCACACTCACCAAACCGGGGTTCCTAGAATTCCTGACGATGATGCCATCGGCGTCCTTCGAAGTTCCGATCCCGTCCTGAAAGTTCCTAGTGCACAAATCCAAGGCCGACACCGCCCGCGCCGCTGACGCGGTCCGGGTGATCAAGAAGTACCCCAACCGCCGGCTGTACGACACCGACACGTCCTCCTACATCACGCTGGCCGAGGTGAAGGCCCTGGTGATGGACAACGAGCGGTTCGTGGTGCGCGATGCCAAGACCAACGAAGACCTGACCCGCAGCATCCTGCTGCAGATCATTCTGGAAGAAGAGACCGCCGGCGTGCCCATCTTCACCGAGCAGGTGCTGGCCAACATCATCCGTTTCTACGGTCACGCCATGCAGGACTTCATGGGCTCGTACCTGGAAAAGAACGTCCAGATCTTCATGGACCTTCAGCACAAGATGGCGGAACAGTCGTCCGGCATGAACCCGGAGGCCTGGAAGCAGTTCATGAATGCCCAGTCGCCCATGATGCAGGGCATGATGGGCAGCTACCTGGAGCAGTCGCGCAGCGCCTTCACCCAGATGCAGGAGCAGATGCAGAAGAACAGCGAGCAGATGCTGGCCGCCTTCGGGCTCAAGCGCTGAGCGCCGCCCGTCACAAGGGTCTGAGACAATCGGGCCCATGAGCGACACCTCCCTGACACCCGGCGCCGCAGCGCCCAAGGTCGGCTTTGTCAGCCTGGGCTGCCCCAAGGCGCTGACCGATTCCGAACTCATCCTCACGCAACTCAGCGCCGAGGGTTACCAGACCTCCAAGACCTTCGCCGGTGCCGATCTGGTGATCGTCAACACCTGCGGCTTCATCGACGACGCGGTGCGGGAAAGCCTGGACACCATCGGCGAGGCGCTGGCCGAGAACGGCAAGGTCATCGTCACCGGATGTCTGGGTGCCCGCGAAGGGGAGGGCGGCGGCAACCTGGTGCGCCAGATGCACCCCAGCGTGCTGGCCGTGACCGGCCCGCATGCCACCCACGAGGTGATGGAGGCGGTGCACACCCACCTGCCCAAGCCGCACGACCCGTTTGTGGACCTGGTGCCGCCGCAAGGCATCAAGCTCACGCCGCGCCATTACGCCTACCTCAAGATCAGCGAGGGCTGCAACCACCGCTGCACCTTCTGCATCATTCCGAGCATGCGCGGCGATCTGGTCAGCCGGCCCATCGGCGACGTGCTGACCGAAGCCCGCAAGCTGTTCGAGGCCGGCGTGAAGGAGTTGCTGGTGGTGAGCCAGGACACCTCCGCCTATGGTGTGGATGTGCAGTACCGCACCGGCTTCTGGGACGGCAAGCCGGTCAAGGCCCGCCTGTTCGATCTGGTCCGGACACTGGGCGAGCTGGCCAAGGGTTACGGCGCGTGGGTGCGGCTGCACTACGTCTATCCGTACCCGCACGTGGACGACATCATTCCGCTGATGGCCGAAGGCCTGGTGCTGCCGTATCTCGACGTTCCCCTGCAGCACAGCCACCCCGATGTGCTCAAGCGCATGAAGCGCCCCGCCAGTGGCGAGCGCAACCTGGAGCGCATCGCACGGTGGCGCGAGATCTGCCCGGAGATCGTGGTGCGCAGCACCTTCATCGCCGGCTTCCCTGGCGAGACCGAGGCCGAGTTCCAGCACCTGCTGGATTTTGTCCAGGAGGCGCAGATCGACCGCGCTGGCTGCTTTGCGTACTCGCCCGTCGAGGGAGCTGCTGCCAACCTGCTGGCCGATCCGGTGCCCGATGCGCTGCGCGAGGAACGCCGCGCCCGCTTCATGGCCGTGGCCGAAGCGGTGTCGGCCGACCGGCTGAGCCGTCGGGTGGGTGCCACCCTGCAGGTGCTGGTCGATTCGGCTCCGGGGCTGGGCAAAAAGGGCGGTGTGGGTCGCAGCTATGCCGACGCACCCGAGATCGATGGTCTGGTGCGGCTGCTGCCACCCGAGAAGATCAGCAAGACCCTGAAGGTGGGCGAGTTCACGCGGGCTCGCGTGGTGGCCGCCGAAGGACACGACCTGCTGGCGGTTCCGTTTTGACGGTTCGCCATCGCATCCCCGCCGGGCCTTTGGTCCGGCCGGGCGCTGCTGCATCGGACAGTGTTTCGTGCGCTGTCACGATGGCAAAGAAAAAGGCCAGCAAACTTGCGTTTGCTGGCCTTTATGATTGGTGCCCAAGAGAGGACTCGAACCTCCACGCCTCTCGGCGCTAGTACCTGAAACTAGTGCGTCTACCAATTCCGCCACCTGGGCATCTCAGGAAGACCACAAGTATAGCATCAAAAAATTGATCGAAAAAACAGTGAACGAAAAAAACAGCCTGCTGGCCGAATTCGAAGGCGTCGTGTCGGGTCATCGCGATGGACACGGCTTCGTGATCCGGGACGATGGACAGGCCGACATCTATCTCCCTTCCAACGAAATGCGGGCGGTGCTGCACAAGGACCGGGTCAAGGCCCGCATCGTCCGGCTGGACCGCAAGGGCCGCCCCGAGGGCCGTGTGACCGAGATACTGGAGCGCTCCGACGCGCCCATCATCGGACGCCTGCTGCAGGAAAGCGGTGTGTGGCTGGTGGCGCCTGAAGACAAACGCTACGGCCAGGATGTGCTGATCCCGAAGGGGGCGACCGGCTCCGCCAAGCCGGGGCAGGTGGTCGTGGTCGAACTCACCGAGCCGCCGGCGCTGTACGGCCAGCCGGTGGGTCGCATCAAGGAAGTGCTGGGCGAGATCGACGACCCCGGCATGGAGATCGAGATTGCGGTGCGCAAGTACGGCGTGCCGCACGCGTTCTCGGAAGCCGCCCTGGCCCAGGCCCGTGGGCTGCCGGACCATGTGCGCGCCGCCGACCTGAAGCAGCGGGTCGATCTGCGCGACGTGCCGCTGGTCACCATCGACGGCGAGGATGCGCGTGACTTCGACGACGCGGTCTACTGCGAGCCCGCCAAGGTGGGGCGCGGCAAGGGCTGGCGACTGCTGGTGGCCATTGCCGACGTGAGCCACTATGTGGAGACCGGATCGGCCATCGACATCGATGCCTATGAGCGGGCCACCTCGGTGTACTTCCCGCGCCGGGTCATCCCGATGCTGCCGGAGAAGCTTTCCAACGGCTTGTGCTCGCTCAACCCGGGTGTGGAGCGTCTGTGCATGGTCTGCGACATGCTGATCAATGCCAAGGGCGAAGTGCATGCCTATCAGTTCTACCCGGCCGTCATGTTCAGCCACGCGCGCTTCACCTACACCGAGGTGGCGTCCATCCTGCAGAACACGCGTGGTCCCGAAGCCCAGGCCCGCAAGCCCCTGGTGCCTTACCTGCTGAACCTGCACGACGTGTACCGCGCGCTGCTGCAGGCCCGGCAGGCGCGCGGTGCGGTCGACTTCGAGACGGTCGAGACCCAGATCGTTTGCGACGAATCGGGCCGCATCGAGCGCATCGTTCCGCGCACCCGCAACGACGCCCACAAGCTGATCGAGGAAGCCATGCTGGCGGCCAACGTGTGTTCGGCCGAGTTCATCGAGCAGGGCAAGCACACCGGGCTGTTCCGGGTCCATGAAGGCCCCACGCCCGAGAAGCAGGAGATCCTGCGCAACTACCTCAAGGCCATGGGGGTGCAGCAGACCATCACCGACAACCCCAAGCCGATGGAGTTCCAGCAGATTGCGGCGGCCACCAAGGACCGTCCGGAGTCGCAGCAGATCCACACCATGCTGCTGCGCTCGATGCAGCAGGCCATCTACACGCCGATGAACAGCGGCCACTTCGGGCTGGCGTTCGAGGCCTACACCCACTTCACCAGCCCGATCCGGCGCTACCCGGACCTGCTGGTGCACCGGGTGATCAAGGCGATCCTGACCCAGCGCAGGTACCAGTTGCCCGCGCTGCCGACCCCCGGCGAGGCCCATGCCAAGCTGAGCAAGCGCCTGGCCAGCCGCGCACGGCCCACCGATGAGCCGCCGCGCAAGCTGCCGGCCGACACGCTGGCCTGGCAGGCCGCCGGCCTGCACTGCAGCGCCAACGAGCGCCGGGCCGACGAGGCCAGCCGTGATGTGGAGGCCTGGCTCAAGTGCAAGTACATGCGCGAGCACCTGGGTGAAGAGTTCAGCGGTGTCGTGTCTTCGGTCACCAGCTTCGGCCTTTTCGTCACGCTGGACGCCATGTATGTCGAGGGCCTGGTGCACATCACCGAGCTCGGTGGCGAGTACTTCCGGTTTGACGAGGCGCGTCAGGAGTTGCGGGGCGAACGCACCGGCATCCGGTACGCTCTGGGTACCCGGGTGGACGTGCAGGTGAGCCGGGTCGACCTGGATGGCCGGCGCATCGACTTCCGTCTGGTCACCCCCGACGACGATCTGGTGGGCAGGGCCATGCGCGAGAAGGCCGGGGCCGATGCCGCGGCGGGTCGCGAGCGCAAGGCGCGCCGCAACGAGAAGCCGCCGGTCACCGACGTGAAGGCTGCCGTGCGCAAGGCCGCCAGCAAGAAGGCCGCCAAATCGGGCGCAGCCGGCAAGCCGCGCAAGGGCCGCCGGGGCTGATCGACCGCACCTCTACACTCGGAACCATGCGCATCGTTCTGTTTCTGCTTGACACCCTGTTCTTCTTTCTGGTGGCTGCGGCCCTGCTGCGGGCCTGGATGAACCTGCAGCGGGTCCAGATGTCGGTTCAACCGGGTCGCTTCGTGATGGCCATCACCGACTGGGTGGTCAAACCGGTGCGGCGGGTCCTGCCGAGGGGCCTGGCGCAATCGCGGATCGACTGGGGCAGCCTGGTGGCGGCCGAACTGCTCGCACTGCTGCACGCCGTGCTGACCTTGTTGCTGCTGCAGGGCAGTGGCCTGTTTGACCAGCCGGACTGGTTGATGGCAGTTCCCCTGATGTCCGGTGTCTTCGTGCTGCGCACCATCCTGCAGGGCCTGATGGTGCTGTTGATCGTCTACGCGATCCTCAGCTGGGTGCAGCAGCAGTCGCCGGTGATGGGCATGCTGGACCGCCTGTTGTCGCCGCTGCTGCAGCCGATCCGCCGGGTCGTGCCGCTGGTGGGCGGGGTCGACCTCTCGGTGCTGCTGCTGATCGTGCTGCTGCAGGTCGGGCTGATGGTCGTCGGCTGAGCCGGCGAAGCGCCGGCAGGTCAGACCGGCCGAACACAGGCGGCCAGCGCCCCTGCGGTCAGGCAGCCCGTCCGGCTGTCCCAGGCATCGGCCAGCTGGCCGTGCAAGTGGACGGCCCGTCGGGTCTGTTCCAGCAAGGCGTGGGGTCGTCGCGCGATGGCGGCCCCCAGCAGGCCGGCCAGCACATCCCCGGTGCCCGCTGTGGCGAGCCGGGCATTGCCGGTCCCGTTGATCCAGGGCAGTGCGTCGGGCGCCGCAACCACCGTGCCGGCGCCTTTCAGGACGCACACCACCTGCAGCCGGCGCGCCAGTTCGCTGGCGGCCCGTATCCGGTCGGCCATCACCTCCTGGGTGCTGCAGTCCAGCAGACGCGCCGCTTCCAGCGGGTGGGGCGTGATCACGGTGCGCAGCGGGCCACGTGCGCGCAGCCGGAGCTGCAACGCCGGATCGGCCGCCAGCGCGTTCAGCCCGTCCGCGTCGAGCACCAGCCGGCCTGCGTGCTCGATGATTGGCAGCAGACGGGTGCCGATGACCGAGCCGCCGCCGCATCCCGCCACCACCGTCACGCCGGCCAGAAAGCCCGGTTCGACCAGCGTGGCGAAACGCCGCAGCATCAGTTCGGGTCGGAGCGGGTCCCACTCCGGTGCGGCAGCTTCATCCGCCACGCCCAGGTAGACCCGGCCCGCTCCCGCGTGCAATGCGGCGCAGGCCGCCAGCGCCGCCGCCCCTCCCATGCCTTGTCCACCGTGGCTCAGCGGTTGCCCGGGCATCACCGCCACGTCGCCGTAGCTGCCCTTGTGGCCTGAGTGCGGGTCGGCGGACTTGTCGGCAGTTGCCGGCGCCCAGCCACCCCAGATCGCGCACGCGAGGTCCTGGTGTTCGAAGCCGACGCCGAGCCGATCCAGCCAGACGTAGCCGGCCCTATCACGACCCTCCCCGGTGAGCAGCCCCGGTTTGAGCGTCAGCAGTGACAGGGTGGCGCGCGGCCCGCCGGCGGCCTGCCACCCGGCCGGGCCCTGACCGGTGTCGGGGTCGAGCCCCGACGGTGTGTCGACACACAGCACCGGCTGCGGGGCGGCGGCCAGGGCGGCGGCGATGTCGGCCGTCGGACCCGGTGTCAGCGGGCGCGCACCGATGCCCAGCAGCGCGTCGATCAACACATCGGTGCCGGCAGACCAGGGCCATGGGCCGTCGGCCGCTGCCTCCAGGGCCACCACGTCGACCCCGGCAGCACGCGCCTGCTGCAGCGCCCGGTCGGCGTCGCCGGGCAGCGATCGGCCGCTCGGCAGGTGCAACCACACCCGGACCCGGCCGTGGCCGACGGCAAGCAGGTGTCGGTTCAGTTCGGTGGCGGCCACCAGGCCATCGCCCCCGTTGTTCCCCGGGCCACAGACCACGTCGATCTGGCGCGCATGCGGTTGCCAGGCGCGCAAAAGGCGCGCGACCGATGCGCCGGCACGCGCCATCAGGGTGCCGGCCGGGTGCCGGGCCAGCGCTTGCTCTTCGATCAGGCGGGTCGAGTCGACCCGGTGCAGCCATTCCGGCTGGTCCGGGTGAATCGGGCGTGGTCCGCTGAGGGTCATGGGGCGCGCGATCGGCAGGGTGTCGGGTCGATGGATGGGGCTGCTGGCGGCGGGCTCACAGACCCCGGCGGGTGGGCAGGAACGGTCGTGCATCAAGGGTCGGCGCCTGTCCCGACAGGCCATCGGCCAGCAGACTGGCCGCGCCGCAGGCCAGGGTCCACCCGGCTTCACCGTGACCCAGGTTGAGCCAGAGACCGTCGACCCGGGTGGGGCCGATCAGGGGCGGGCCGTCGGGCAGTGCCGCCTGGGTGCCCTGCCATTCCTGCAGGTTGGAGTGCGGCCCCGCCACCCGCGCGGCGCCCGGAAACCAGTCCAGCAGCGCGGCATACAGCCGCCGCAGTGTGGCGGGGTCGGGTGGGGCGTTTTCATGGGCCAGCAGGCGTCCGCCACTGACACGGACCCGTTGCCCCAGCCGGGTGATCGAAATGCCGGTCGATGCGTCCAGCACGCCCGACATCGGCGCGTCCAGCGGCTCCCGGACCTGCGCGCTGACCGAGCAGGACTGCAGGCCGATCACCGGCGGGCGCAGGCCGTGCGGCCGCAGGAGCGGCAGCGCATCGATGCCGTTGCAAAGGATGGCCAGATCGAAGGGTAACGGCGGCTGCCCGATGCGGTGCAGATCGATGCCGCCCTGGGGGCGCGGCACCAGTGCCGACACCGCCAGCCCCATCTCGAACCGGCATCCCAGCCCGATGGCTGCATTGCGGATCAGCAGGGTCCATTCCCGACAGTTGGCGATGCCGGCCGAGGGCAGTTCGATGGCCCCCGCCAGCGGTGTGTCGGCGCACAGGGCCGGCTCGAGCTGCCGCGCCGCCGCTGCGTCCAGTTCGCGGCAGGTCAGCCCCCATGAGCGCAGCCGGGCCACCACCGTTTCGGCCAGTGCCTTGTCGCGCGCCGTGCGCAACAGCACCAGCAGGCCCTGCGATCGGTCGTGGTCCAGCTGGAGGCGGTCCTGCAGGTCGGTCATGACCTCCTGGCTGCGCACCGACAACGCGTGCAGCGCGGCCAGATCGTCGTCCGCCGCCACCGATCCGCCGGCCATCCGCCAGCGCCACAACCAGCTCCATTCGGATGCCTTTGGCATGCGCCGCCAGGCCAGCCGCTGCGCCTGCCCGGCCCCCGGTTCGCCGAAGCGCCGCGCCGTGTCGCCCCAGGGCTGGTGCCAGCCCGGCCCAACCAGCCCGCCCGGAGCGAAGCTGCTGCCTTCGGCCGGCCGGCCGGCCCGGTCGAACACGGTGACGGCGTGACCCTCGCTGGCCAGCCGATGCGCAGCCGCCATCCCGGTGACCCCGGCGCCGACGATGGCCACCTTCATGCTGTGCCCCGATCGGCGAAGCCAGCCATCTGAGCGGGCACTTTCTGCGGGGACGGGAGGAGGGCGGTCATGGGGGCGGAAAAGAGGAAGCAGACGACTGCTATAATCGAATGGCTTTGCACCACGCGGTGCAGGCCAATCGCAAACCAGCCCGACCAGGTGTCGGTGCACGCCGCCTGCAGATCCATCTGGATTGAAGCGCGGTGGCCCGATCGGGGCTGGATTTTAGACACAACCTCTGGAAAGAAATCCCATGTCGATCTCCATGCGCGAAATGCTGGAAGCCGGTGTCCATTTTGGCCACCAGACCCGCTTCTGGAACCCCAAGATGGCCCCGTACATCTTCGGCCATCGCAACAAGATTCATATCGTCAACCTCGAGAAGACGCTGCCTCTGTTCGAAGAGGCGCAGAAGTTCGTGCGCCAGCTCTCGGCCAACCGCGGCACCATCCTCATGGTGGGCACCAAGCGCACCTCGCGCGAAATCGTGGCTGCCGAAGCCCGCCGCGCCGGCGTGCCCTTCGTCGACCAGCGCTGGCTCGGCGGCATGCTGACCAACTTCAAGACTGTCAAGACCTCCATCAAGCGCCTCAAGGACATGCAGGCCCAGCAGGAAGCCGGCCTCGAGAGCATGACCAAGAAAGAGCAGCTGCTGTTCGCCCGCGAAATGGAAAAGCTGGAGAAGGACATCGGCGGCATCCAGGACATGACCGCGCTGCCCGACGCCATCTTCGTGATCGACGTGGGCTTCCACAAGATCGCCGTGCTGGAAGCCCAGAAACTGGGCATCCCGCTGGTGGGCGTGGTGGACACCAACCACTCGCCGGTCGGCATCGACTATGTGATCCCCGGCAACGATGACTCGGCCCGCGCCGTGGCCCTGTACGCCCGTGGCATCGCTGACGCCATCCTGGAAGGCCGCGCCAATGCCGTGACCGACGTGGTCAAGGCCGTGGCCGCCGAAGGCACCGACGAGTTCGTGGAAGTCAAGGACGGCGCCGCCGCCTGATCGCCCGCCGCGCGTGCAGGAGGGGCTCGAGTAGCCCCTTTTTCACACCCTGCCGCCGGACAAACACCCGAATTTCAACCGCCTGCCCGCTGTTCCGGCAGGCATCAGGAGAAAGCAACATGGCAATTACCGCAAGCATGGTCGCCGAACTGCGCGCCAAGACCGACGCCCCGATGATGGAGTGCAAGAAGGCGCTCACCGAAGCCGACGGCGACATGGCCAAGGCCGAAGAGCTGCTGCGCGTCAAGCTCGGCACCAAGGCCGGCAAGGCCGCCAGCCGCGTCACCGCCGAAGGCGTGGTGGCATCCCACATCGACGGCACCACCGGTGCCCTGATCGAAGTCAACTGCGAAACCGACTTCGTCACCAAGAACGACAGCTTCCTGTCGCTGGCCGCGGCCGCTGCCCGCCTGATCGCCGAGCACAACCCGGCCGACATCGAAGCCCTGGGCGCGCTGCCCTACAGCCAGGACGGCTTCGGCCCCACCCTGGAAGACGTGCGCAAGGGCCTGATCGGCAAGATCGGCGAGAACATGTCGTTCCGTCGCTTCAAGCGCTGGGCCAACGGTGGTCAGCTGGCCGGTTACCTGCACGGCACCCGCATCGGCGTCGTGGTGGAGTTTGACGGCAACGCCGTTGCCGCCAAGGACGTTGCCATGCACGTCGCCGCCATGAAGCCGGTGTCGCTGACCTCGGCCGATGTGCCGGCCGAGCTGATCGAGCGCGAGCGTTCGGTGGCCGCCGCCAAGGCCGCCGAGTCCGGCAAGCCGGCCGACATCGTCGCCAAGATGGTCGAAGGCTCGGTGCAGAAGTACCTCAAGGAGGTCTCGCTGACCGACCAGGTGTTCGTGAAGGCCGCCGACGGCAAGCAGACCGTGGCCGCCTACCTCAAGGCCGCCGGCACCAACGTCAAGGGCTTCACCCTGTACGTGGTGGGCGAAGGCATCGAGAAGAAGGTCGACGACTTCGCCGCTGAAGTGGCCGCCCAGGTGGCTGCTGCCAAAGGCGCCTGACACGGGTCGGCCGGCTCGCCGGCAACCCTGCCAACCAACGGGCCGCAAGGCCCGTTGTCACATCCGGCGACGATTCGACGGCGGCCTGCTGGCCGCTACACTTCGCCGGTGACATGTCCAGAATCCCAGAACTGCTCTGCTGAAGGTCATTCATGCCAGCCTACAAACGGATACTGCTGAAGCTGTCGGGGGAGGCCCTCATGGGCGACGACGCATTCGGCATCAACCGCGCCACCATCGTCCGCATGGTGGATGAAATCGCCGATGTCACCCGCCTGGGGGTCCAGGTCGCCATCGTGATCGGTGGCGGCAACATCTTCCGGGGTGTGGCGGGCGGGTCGGTCGGCATGGACCGTGCCACCGCCGACTACATGGGCATGCTGGCCACGGTGATGAATTCGCTGGCGCTCGCCGACACCATGGACAAGGCCGGGCTGGTGGCCCGGGTCATGTCGGCCATTGCGATCGAGCAGGTGGTCGAGCCCTATGTGCGGCCCAAGGCCCTGCAGTACCTCGAAGAGGGCAAGGTGGTGGTGTTCGCCGCCGGCACCGGCAACCCGTTCTTCACCACCGACACCGCCGCCGCGCTGCGCGGCGCCGAGATCGGCGCCGAGGTGGTGCTCAAGGCCACCAAGGTGGATGGCGTCTACACCGCCGACCCGAACAAGGACAAGACGGCCACCCGCTACACCACCATCAGCTTCGACGAGGCGATGGCGCGCAACCTGCAGGTCATGGACGCCACCGCGTTCGCGCTCTGCCGCGACCAGAAGCTGCCCGTCAAGGTGTTCTCCATCTTCAAGCCGGGTGCCCTGCGGGCCGTGGTCATGGGTGCCGACGAGGGCACCCTGGTCCACGTCTGAGGCCACACCGTTCACCACCCCATCCCCGGAGTTTTCATGACCATTGCCGACATCCGCAAGAACGCCGAGCACAAGATGCAGCAGTCGATCGAGGCGTTCAAGAACAGCCTCACCAAGGTCCGTACCGGCCGGGCCAACCCCCAGCTGCTGGACACGGTGCATGTCGACTACTACGGCTCCATGCTGCCGCTGTCCCAGGTGGCCAACCTGTCGCTGCTCGACGCCCGCACCATCGGCGTGGCGCCCTGGGAAAAGGGCATGGGCGCCAAGATCGAGAAGGCCATCCGCGAGTCCGACCTCGGGCTGAACCCGGCCTCCCAGGGCGACCTGATCCGTGTGCCCATGCCGCCCATGACCGAAGAGCGCCGCCGTGAGCTGACCAAGGTGGTCAAGAACGAAGGCGAAGCCGCCAAGATCGCCATCCGCAACCTGCGCCGCGATGCCAACGAAGCCGTGAAGAAGCTGGTCAAGGACAAGCTGGCTTCGGAAGACGACGACCGCCGTGCCCAGGAAGACATCCAGAAGCTGACCGACCGCATGATCGCGGAGGTGGACAAGCTGGTCGTCTCCAAGGAACAGGACATCATGGCCGTCTGACGGCTGTACCGAGATGGACGCCTCCGCCACCAGCATGCCCGTGGTCGACCCGAACGGCAGCCCTGCGGGCCGGATTCCGGCCCATGTGGCCATCGTCATGGACGGCAACGGCCGTTGGGCCCGCCAGCGCTGGCTACCCCGCGTGGCCGGTCACAAGCAGGGCGTGGAATCCCTGCGCCGTGTCGTGCGTGCCTGCCTGGAGCGGGGCGTCCCGGTGCTCAGTGTGTTTGCGTTCTCCTCCGAGAACTGGAGCCGGCCGGCCGACGAGGTCTCCGGCCTGATGGAGCTGCTGTCCATGGCGCTGCAGCGCGAGGTGCCCAGCCTGTCCGACAACGGTGTCCGCCTGCATTTTCCGGGCGACCGCTCCGGCCTGTCGGCGCGTGTGGTGCAAGGGCTGGAAGCCGCCGAGCGCACCACGGCGCACAACCGCCGCATGGTGCTCAACGTGTGTTTCAACTACGGCGGGCGCTGGGACATGGTCCAGGCCGCCCGGCAGCTGGCCGCCAGCGGCGCCGAGATCACCGAGGCCAGCCTGTCGAAGGCCATGGCCCTGTCCCATGTGCCCGACCCCGACCTGCTGATTCGCACCGGCGGTGAAATGCGCATCAGCAACTTCCTGCTCTGGCAATCGGCCTATACCGAATTCGTCTTCACCGACACCCTGTGGCCCGACTTTGATGCCGCCGAGCTCGACCGGGCCCTGGCGGAGTTCGCCCGCCGCGAACGCCGGTTCGGCAAGACCTCCGAACAGCTCCCGCAGGCCCAGGCCAGCGCCGTGGCCGACACGCGCCTCCATGCTTAAGCAGCGCGTCATCACGGCGGTTGTCCTGCTGGCCATCCTGCTACCTGCGCTGTTCCATTCCTCGATCGCCCCGTTTGCCGGGTTCACGCTGCTGCTGATCGTGGCGGCGGGGTGGGAGTGGGCGCGCCTGAACGGCTGCGGCCCGACGGTTGCCCGGCTGCTGGGCCTCGGTCTGGGCGCGGTGCTGCTGGTGCTGTGGCTGGTGGGCGGGCTCGCACACGACTGGCGGCCCTTGTGGCTCGCCGTCGGCGGCCTGTGGCTGGCTCTCGCGGCGGTCATGCTGTGGCGCGGTGTGGCCGGCTGGGGCCGCTGGCCTGCGCCGCTGCGTCTGTGGCTGGGTCTGTTCCTGCTGGCCTGTGCCTGGCTGGCGCTGGTGCAGGCCCGCCTGCAGAGCCTGAGCTTCCTGCTCTCCGTGCTGCTGCTGGTCTGGGTGGCCGACATCGCGGCCTATGCCGGTGGCAAGACCCTGGGGCGCCGCAAGCTGGCGCCCAGCATCAGCCCAGGCAAAAGCTGGGAAGGGGCCGTCAGTGGCCTGCTCGGGGTGCTGCTGCTGGCCAGCGGCTGGTTGTGGGCCGACGCCGCCGGCTGGGGTGACGGCCACAGCCTGTACGCACGCCTGGCTTCCCACGGCTGGCTGGTGGCGTTGCCCGCACTCCTGGGGCTGACCGCCATGAGCGTGGCCGGCGATCTGGTCGAGTCGCTGGTCAAGCGATCGGCCGGCGTCAAGGACTCCAGCCAGTTGCTGCCCGGCCATGGGGGCGTGCTCGACCGGGTCGACGCCCTGGTGCCGGTGCTGCCCCTGGCCATGATGCTTTCCACCTTCTGATCCCCTTCAACGCATGCAGACCCTCACCGTCCTGGGCTCCACCGGCTCCATCGGCACCAGCACCCTGGATGTGGTGGCCCGCCACCCCGAGCGTTACCGTGTTCATGCGCTGACCGCATCGAGCCAGATCGACCTGATGCTGGCCCAATGCCAGCGCTTCCGGCCGGCGGTGGCCGTGATGGCAACCGAAGCGCCCGCCCGGGCCCTGCGCGATCGTTGCGAGGCCGAAGGTCTGGCGGTGGAGGTCCGCTGGGGCGAGGCGGCCCTGTGCGAGGTGAGCGCCGATCCGGCGGTCGACATGGTCATGGCGGCCATCGTCGGTGCGGCCGGGCTGGCCCCGGCACTAGCCGCCGCCCGTGCCGGCAAAAAGCTGCTGCTGGCCAACAAGGAGGCGCTGGTGGTGGGTGCCGACCTGTTCATGCAGGCGGTCCGTGAAGGCGGCGCCACCTTGTTGCCCATCGACAGCGAGCATTCGGCGGTGTTTCAGTCGCTGCCCGAAGATCCGACCACCTGGGACCGCCGGGTCGACCGCATCGTGCTGACCGCATCCGGCGGCCCGTTCCGCACCCGCGACCCCGCCACCCTGGCCGACGTGACCCCCGACCAGGCCTGCGCCCACCCCAACTGGGTGATGGGCCGCAAGATCTCGGTCGACTCGGCCACCATGATGAACAAGGCGCTGGAGGTGATCGAGGCGCGTTACCTGTTCGGCCTGCCGCCGGAGCGCATCGAGGTGGTGATCCACCCGCAGAGCGTGGTTCATTCTATGGTGCAGTTCCGCGACCACTCCATCGTCGCCCAGCTGGGCACGCCGGACATGCGGGTGCCCATTGCCTACGGCCTCTCGTGGCCGGAGCGCATCGAGTCGGGCGCCCAGCCGCTGGACTTCGCCAGGCTCGCTGCGCTCACCTTCGAAAAGCCCGACCCGGTCCGGTTCCCGGGTCTGCCCCTGGCCTGGGAAGCGCTGGCCGGCCCCACCGGCACCACCGCCGTGCTCAACGCTGCGAATGAAGTGGCGGTGGCCGCCTTTCTGGAGGAGCGGCTGCGTTTCGACCGGATCCATGCGGTCAACCATGCAACTTTGGATCAGCTGGTGCCCTCCAAACCGCACAGCGTGGCCGATCTGATGGCCATCGATGCACAAGCCCGATCGGTGGCCGAAAGCCAGGTCCGGCGCCTTTCCTCCACACCTTGAGCCCACCACCATGCTGACCGTCGTTGCCTTCATCGCCGCCCTCGGACTGCTGATTGCCGTGCACGAATACGGTCACTACCGGGTCGCGGTGGCCTGCGGCGTGAAGGTGCTGCGCTTTTCGGTCGGGTTCGGCAAGCCCCTGTTCACCTGGCGCCGAAAGGGCAGCCCGACCGAATACGTCATCGGCGCCTTGCCCCTGGGCGGTTATGTGCGGATGCTCGACGAGCGCGAAGGCCCGGTCGACCCGGCCGAGCGCCACCTGGCCTTCAACACCCAGCCGCTGAAGAAGCGGGCCGCCATCGTGGTGGCAGGGCCGGCGGCCAACCTGCTGCTGGCCGTGTTGCTGTACGCCGTGGTCAACTGGGCCGGCGTGCAGGAGCCGCAACCGGTGCTGTCGGCGCCGGTGGCCGGTTCGCTGGCCGAAAAAGCCGGGCTGCAGGGCAACGACCGCATCGTGCGTGCCGCCCTGGCCGACGAGGAACCCAGCGCCGTCCGCTCGTTTGAAGACCTGCGCTGGCGCCTCACCCGAGGCGCCCTTGACAGCGAGGACATCACGCTGTGGGTCGGCCAGAACCCCGAAGACGCCGGCCGGCCGGTGGTGCTGCCGCTCTCGGGCCTGCAGGTGCGTGAAGCGGACGCCACCCTGTTCCAGCGCATCGGCATCACGGCGCCCTACAGCCCGCCCGACGTGGGCGAGGTCATGGCCGGTGGCGCTGCGCAGGCGGCCGGTCTCATGGCCGGCGACCGGGTCGAATCGGTGAACGGCATGGCCGTCAAGGATGGTCAGCATCTGCGCTCCATGATCCGCGCGGCGGTGGGTCCGCAGGGCGAAGCGCAGGTGCAGCAGTGGCGGGTCGTGCGGGACGGCCGTCCGGTCGACATCGAGGTTCGCCCGGTTCCGGAGCAGCGCGACGGTGTCTGGCTGGCCCGTGTCGGCGCCTACATCGGTGGATTGCCGGCCATGACCACGGTCGACTACGGGCCCGTCGAAGGGCTGTGGCAGGGCGCCGTGCGCACCGCCGAGGTGTCGTGGCTGACCTTGAAGATGATGGGCCGCATGCTGATCGGCGAAGCCTCGCTGAGCAACCTCAGCGGCCCGCTGACGATCGCCGATTACGCGGGCAAATCTGCCAGCCTCGGACTCACCCCCTACATCCTGTTCGTGGCCCTCATCAGCGTGAGCCTGGGGGTGCTGAATCTGCTCCCGCTGCCGGTCCTCGATGGGGGACACCTGATGTATTATCTTTGGGAGGGTGTGACGGGGCGTCGCATCTCCGACGTCTGGATGGACCGCCTGCAGCGGGGCGGTGTCATGGTTCTCATGGCGCTCATGTCCATCGCCTTGTTCAACGATGTGGCCCGCCTCGCAGGCTGAACGCTTCCTTCTCATGAAATTCAAGAAATCCGGTTTTCGCGGCTTCACGCTCACCGTGATCGCGTCAACCCTGATGGCGGCATTGCCCGCCTGGGCCGTCGATCCCTTCACCGTGAGGGACATCCGCGTCGAAGGTCTTCAGCGTGTCGAGCCCGGCACCATCTTCGCCTCGCTGCCGTTCCGCATCGGCGATCAGTACAACGACGACAAGGGCTCGAGCGCCATCCGTTCGCTGTTCGGCCTGGGCCTGTTCAGCGACGTGCGCATCCAGGTCGACGGCGACGTGCTGACGGTGATCGTTGAAGAGCGCCCGACCGTGGCCGACGTGAGCTTCTCCGGCATCAAGGAATTCGATGCGGAAACCTTGCGCAAATCGCTGCGCGACATCGGTCTGGCGGAGGGCCGGCCGTTCGACAAGGCCCTGGCCGACCGCGCCGAGCAGGAACTCAAGCGCCAGTACATCACCCGCAGCATGTACGCAGCGCAGGTGGTGACCACCGTCACCCCGACCGAGCGCAACCGCATCAACCTCAATTTCAGCGTGATCGAGGGTGACATCGCCCGCATCACCGACATCCGCATCGTCGGCAACCGCGCCTTCTCGGAGTCGACGCTGCGCGACCTGTTCGACCTGAACACCGGCAACTGGCTGAGCTGGTACACCAAGTCCGACCGTTACTCGCGCGCCAAGCTCAACGCCGACATCGAGACGCTGCGCTCCTACTACCTGACCCGCGGTTTCCTGGAGTTCCGCATCGACTCCACCCAGGTGGCCATCACCCCGGGCAAGGACGAGATGTCCATCACCCTCAACATCACCGAGGGCGACCGCTATGTGGTCTCGTCGGTGGCGCTGGAGGGCGAGTACCTGGGCCGCGAAAACGAGTTCAAGACGCTGGTCACGCTCAAGCCCGGCGAGGCCTACAACGTGGAGGACCTCACCGCCACCACCAAGGCCTTCACCGAGTACTTCGGCGCCTTTGGCTACGCCTTCGCCCAGGTGGAGGCCACCCCCGAGATCGACCGCGCCAACAAGCGCGTGGCGTTCGTGATCCGTGCCCAGCCGTCGCGCCGCGTCTATGTGCGCAGGATCAATGTGGAAGGCAACAACCGCACCCGCGACGAAGTCATCCGCCGTGAGTTCCGCCAGTTCGAGTCGGCCTGGTACGACAGCGACCGCATCCGTCTGTCCCGCGACCGCGTGGACCGTCTCGGCTTCTTCACGAACGTGGCCATCGACACCCAGGCCGTGCCGGGATCGCCCGATCAGGTCGACCTGACGGTGGCCGTGGCCGAAAAGCCCACCGGCAACCTGACCCTGGGTGCCGGCTACGGTCAGGCAGAGGGCTTGTCGCTGGTGGCCGGCATCCGGCAGGAAAACGTGTTCGGCTCGGGCAACTACCTGGGCATCGACGTCAACACCAGCAAGTTCAACCGCCAGATCGTGCTCAGCACGACCGATCCGTATTTCACGCCCGACGGGGTGTCCCGCAGTTTCGACGCCTACTACCGCACCACGCGGCCGTACGGCACCCAGACCCAGGATCTGGGCGACTACCGCCTGATCACCAAGGGCCTGAGCACCCGTTTCGGTGTGCCGTTCACCGAACAGGACACGGTGTTCTTCGGCGTCGGCGTCGAGCAGACCACGATCGAGTCCGGCCTGTTCCTGCCCCAAGCCTACGAAAACTACCGTCGGCAGTTCGGCGAGACCAGCAACACCCTGCCGCTGACCGTGGGCTGGGCCCGCGATTCCCGCGACAGCGCCCTGGTGCCGACCAGCGGCCGGTACCAGCGTTTCAATACCGAGCTGGCCGTGGCCGGCGACGCCCGCTACGCCAAGGCCAATTACCAGTTCCAGCAGTACATCCCGCTGTCCAAGAAGTACACCCTGGCGTTCAACACCGAGCTGGGCTACGGCAAGGGCTTCGGCGGTCGTCCGTACCCGATCTTCAAGAACTTCTTCGGCGGCGGTCTGGGCTCGGTGCGCGGCTTCGAGCAGGGCACCCTGGGTCCGCTCTCGCCGGTGAACAACACCAGCCCGGTGCAGCAGATCAACATCGGCGGCAACCAGAGCTTTGCCTTCAACGCCGAGTTCATCACGCCGTTCCCGGGCGCCGGCAACGACCGGACCCTGCGCATGTTCGGCTTCTTCGACGTGGGCAACGTGGCCAATTCCGAGATCGCCGGCTCGCCCGGCCTGTTCTCCGAACTCCGCGCGTCGGTGGGTATCGGTCTGAGCTGGATCTCCCCGGTGGGCCCGCTTCGCTTCGCGATTGCCACCCCTATCCGCAAACAGCCGCAGGATAAAATCCAGCGTTTCCAATTCCAGATCGGAACTTCGTTTTGATGAACATGTTTTCGTTTGCCCGCCGTGCTGCCCTGGCCCTGACGATGGGTGTTGCCCTGATGGCCGGCCCGGCCATGGCACAGGCCACCAAGATCGGCGCCATCAATGTCGAGAAGATCCTGCGCGAGTCCAGCACGGCCAAGGCCGTGTCGGCCAAGCTGGAGCAGGACTTCTCCAAGCGCGAGCGTGACATCCGGACGGCGGCCGACCAGTTCCGCTCCGCCGTCGAGAAGTTCGAGAAGGAAGGTCCGACCATGGCCGAGAGCCAGCGGGCCACCCGGCAGCGCCAGCTGGCCGAGCAGGAACGCGACATCCAGCGCCGCCAGCGCGACTTCCAGGAAGAGCTCAACCTGCGCCGCAACGAAGCTTTGCAGCAGGTGGTGGAAAAGCTGAACCGGGTGGTGCGCCAGATCGCCGAGTCCGACAAATACGACCTGATCGTGTCCGAGGCCTACTACATCAACCCGCGCGTTGACATCACCGACAAGGTGATGTCGGCCCTCGACAGCGCCAAGTGACGGGCGGCGCATGGCTGCGCTGCTGAACGACATCGTGCAGGCCCTGGGCGGGGACCTGCACGGCAATCCCGAACGCTGCATTGAACGGCTGGCCCCGCTGGACACGGCGGGCCCGGCCGATCTGTCGTTTGTGTCCCATGCCCGGTACGCGCGGCAGATCGAGACCACGCGGGCGGGTGCGCTGATCGTCCCGCCGGCCTTGCTGGCCCAGGCCGGCGCCCGGGGCGACTGCATCGTCACCGACGACCCCTATCTCTATTTCGCCCGCCTGACCCAGTGGTGGAAGCAGCGCCACTCGGCGATGCCGGTGGCCGGTGTCCACCCATCCGCCTGCGTCGACCCCGGGGCCGTTCTGGGGCAGGGCGTGAGCATCGGTCCGTTCGCCGTCATCGGTCCAGACGTGCGGCTGGGGGACGGCGTCTCGCTCGGGGCCCACACGGTGCTGGAAGCCGGCGTGTCGGTGGGCGAGGGCAGTCGCCTGTACAGCCATGTCACGGTGCGCGAGGGCTGCTCGCTCGGGCAGCGTTGCACCGTGCACCCGGGGGTGGTGATCGGCGCCGATGGTTTCGGCTTTGCGCCCCACCAGGGCCAGTGGATCAAGATCGAGCAGCTCGGTGCCGTGCGCATCGGCGACGATGTGGAGATCGGGGCCAACTGCTGCATCGACCGGGGCGCACTGGACGACACCGTCATCGGTAACGGGGTGAAGCTCGACAACCTGATCCAGATCGGCCACAACGTGAAGATCGGCGATCACACGGCCATGGCCGGCTGTGTGGGGGTGGCCGGCAGTGCCACCATCGGTGCCCGCTGCACCGTGGGTGGCGGCGCCATCGTGCTGGGGCATCTCACCCTGGCCGACGGGGTGCACATCTCGGCGGCTTCGGTGGTCACGCGCTCCATCCTGCAGCCGGGCCAGTACACCGGCATGTTTCCCATCGACGACAATGCCGCCTGGGAAAAGAACGCCGCTTCGCTCAAGCAGCTCAACCGCCTGCGTGAACGCCTCAAGGCCGTTGAACAGGCCCTGGCGCAGGCCACCAACAACAAGAACACCGACTGACCACCATGGACATCCACCAGATCCTCAAGCTGCTGCCCCACCGTTACCCGATCCTGCTGGTGGATCGCGTGCTGCAGATCGAAGCCGGGCAGCGCATCAAGGCGCTCAAGAACGTCACCATCAACGAACCGTTCTTCATGGGCCACTTCCCCCACCGCCCGGTGATGCCGGGTGTGCTGATGCTGGAGGCCATGGCCCAGGCGGCTGCGCTGCTGACCTTCCACACCCAGGGCGTGGCACCGGACGACAAGACCGTGTACTACTTCGCCGGCATCGACGGGGCGCGTTTCAAGCGGCCGGTGGAGCCGGGCGACCAGCTGGTGATGGACGTGTCGCTGGAGCGCGCCAAGGCGGGCATCTACAAGTTCAAGGGCACGACCCGCGTGGGTGAAGAAGTGGCCTGCGAGGCCGAGCTGATGTGCACCATGCGCACCATCGCCTGACGCTGCGGAGAGATTCGACGTGAGCCTCATCCACCCGACCGCGCTGGTCGACCCCGCTGCCGAACTGGACAGTTCGGTGGCGGTCGGCCCGTACACCGTGATCGGCCCGAACGTCCGGATCGGCGCCGGCACCACCATCGGCGCCCATTGCGTGATCGAGGGCCACACCACCATCGGCCGCGACAACCGCATCTTCCAGTTCAATTCGCTGGGGGCCATTCCACAGGACAAGAAGTACGCTGGCGAGCCCTGCGAACTCGTCATCGGCGACCGCAACACGGTCCGCGAGTTCTGCACCTTCAACATCGGCTCGCCCGGCGACAAGGGCGTGACCCGGGTCGGCGACGACAACTGGATCATGGCCTACGTGCACCTGGCGCACGACTGCACCGTGGGCAACAAGACCATCTTTGCCAACAACTCGCAGCTCGCCGGCCATGTCGAGGTGGGCGACTGGGTGATCCTGGGGGGCTTCACCGTGGTGCACCAGTTCGTGCGCATCGGTGCCCATGCCATGACCGCCATGTGTTCGCTGCTGTTCGCCGATCTGCCGCCCTTCGTGATGTGCCAGGGGCAGCCGGCCCAGGCCCGGTCGATGAACTTTGAAGGTCTGCGTCGGCGTGGCTTTTCGCCCGAGCGCATCGCGGCGGTGAAGGCCATGCACAAGGCCCTCTACCGCGACGACCTGACGCTGGAGCTGGCCACGCAGCGCATCCAGACGTTGGCGGCCGACAAGCCCGAGTCGGCGCCCGATGTGGCCATGATGCTGGACTTCCTGCGCGGCACGTCCGCGCAGCGCGGCATCGTTCGCTGAGGCCCGCCGTGGGAGACGCGCTGCGCCTGGCCCTGGTGGCGGGCGAGACATCCGGCGACCTGCTGGCCGGCCTGCTGCTGGGCGGGGTGCGGGAACGCTGGCCCGGGCTGCGGTCGGTCGGCATCGGTGGCCCGCAGATGCAGGCCCAGGGATTCGAGGCCTGGTGGCCGAGCGAGAAGCTGGCGGTGCGCGGCTATGTGGAGGTGCTGCGCCATTACCGCGAGATCGTCGGCATCCGCCAGCAACTCAAGGACCGGTTGCTGCAGGGCCCGCGCCCGCAGCTGTTCATCGGGGTGGATGCGCCCGACTTCAACCTCGATCTGGAGGCCGGCCTCAAGGCGGCCGGCGTGCCGACCATGCACTTCGTGTGTCCGTCGGTGTGGGCCTGGCGGCCGGAGCGGATCGAGAAGATCCGCCGCAGCGTCGACCATGTGCTGTGCATCTTCCCGTTCGAGCCCGAACTGCTGGCCCGGCATGGCATTGCCGCCACCTATGTGGGCCATCCGCTGGCCCGGGTGATTCCGCTGGAGCCCGACCGTGCCGCAGCCCGCCGGCAGCTGGGCCTGCCGCTGGAGGCGCCGGTGGTGGCGCTGTTGCCGGGCAGCCGGCAGTCCGAACTGCAGTACCTCGGTGAGCGATTCCTGGCAGCGGCGAGCCTGATGGCCCGGCAACGGCCCGAGGTGCATTTCGTGTTGCCGGCCGTGCCGGCCTTGCGCGCCCGGGTCGACGCGCTGGTGCAGCAAAGCGGCCTGGGCGACCGCATCACCGTGGTCACCGGCCAGTCGCATGCCGCGCTGGCCGCCTGCGACGTGACCCTGATCGCCAGCGGCACGGCCACCCTGGAGGCGGCCTTGTTCAAGCGGCCCATGGTCATCGCCTACAACATGAACTGGCTGTCATGGCAGATCATGAAGCGCCAGCAGCTGCAGCCCTGGGTCGGTCTGCCCAACATCCTGAGCCAGGATTTTGTGGTGCCCGAGTACCTGCAGGACCAGGCCACGCCGGTGACGCTGGCCCAGGCCACGCTGCGCTGGCTGGATGACGCGCCGGCTGCGGCCGCGCTGCAGGCGCGGTTCACCGAACTTCACCACCAGTTGAACCGGGACACCGCCCGGCTGGCCACCGATGCGATCGCGCAAGTCGTCGCTGCCTGAGCAGGCCTCGCTGGTCTGGGACGTGCCCGGTCTGGTGGCCGGGGTGGACGAGGCCGGGCGCGGGCCGCTGGCCGGCCCGGTGGTGGCCGCCGCCGTGATCCTGGACGACCTCCACCCCATCGCCGGCCTGAACGATTCCAAGAAGCTGAGCGCGTCGCGTCGCGAAGCGCTGTTCGACGAGATCCGCGCCAAGGCACTGTGCTGCAGCGTGGCGGAGGCGTCGGTCGAGGAGATCGACCGACTCAACATCCTGCAGGCCACCCTGCTGGCCATGCGCCGCGCGGTGCAGGGCCTGCGCCTGAAGCCGGCGAAGGTGCTGGTGGACGGCAACCGGCTGCCGCCGCTGGAGGTGCTGGCCGAGGCCATCGTCGGCGGCGATGCGAAGGTCGCTGCCATTTCGGCGGCCTCCATCCTGGCCAAGGTCACGCGGGACAGGCAGCTGGTCGAGCTGCATGCACGGCACCCCGAGTACGGTTTTGATCGCCACAAAGGCTATGGCACGGCCGACCATCTGGCGGCCCTGCGCCGCCACGGTGCGCTGCCGGTGCACCGGCGTTCCTTCGCGCCGGTGGCGCAAGCGCTGGCCGCCGGCCCCGGAGCCCTACCATGAACGAACCGCAGCCCATCACCTCGCGCGACAACCCGCTGCTGCGCCAGTTGCGGCAGCTCGCACAGGACAACACCGCCTACCGCAAGGAGGGCCTGGTCTGGCTCGAAGGCGACCACCTGTGCCGCGCGCTGCTGGCGCGCGGGCATCGGCCCGAGGTGGCGGTGTTCACCGAGCCGGCGTGGCATGCCGCGTCCGATGCGCTCAAGCAGGCGGCGGCCCGCGTGGTGCTGCTGCCCCCGGCCTTGATGGCCGGCATCAGCGGGCTGGAGTCCCCGGCCGGCATGGGCTTCGTGTGGCGGCTGCCGGCAGGGCAGGGCGTCATGCCCGGTGTGGGCACCGTGGTGCTGGATCGGCTGCAGGACGCCGGCAATGTGGGCTCCATCCTGCGCAGTGCGGCGGCGTTCGGCTTTGCTCAGGTGCTGGCGCTGCGCGGCACCGCAGCGCTGTGGTCGCCCAAGGTGGTGCGCGCCGGCATGGGTTCGCACTTCGCCCTGCGTCTGGTCGAGGGCCTGGAAGCCGCTGATCTGGACGCGCTGGCCGTGCCGCTGCTGGTGACCAGTTCGCACCGGGGCGATCTGCTGCACCAGGCACAGCTGCCCTGGCCTTGCGCCTGGGTGATGGGCCACGAAGGGCAGGGCGTGGGTGAGGCGCTCATGGCCCGTGCCGGCGGCTGGGTGCGCATCGCGCAGCCGGGTGGCGAAGAGTCGCTCAATGTGGCGGCTGCCGCCGCTGTCTGCCTGCACGCCAGCGCCGCCGCCCGGGCGGGCTGAAGCGCGGCGGACGGCCCGAAAGCCCCTTCGCGGCGGGCTATAATTCCGCGGTTTACCCGCAATCAGCGCACGCCCAGCGCGCCCCGGCTTCTCACCCCAGGATTTCCCAGCCGCCCTCGCATCCGGTCATGCCGGGTCAGGTGGAAAACGATCCTGCGCGGCACCTGCCGCCGGCGCACCGGTCCTGCCGCCCCACAACTGGAGAACCCCGTGCTGCCCGTCCACCCGAAAGCCCTTCTCGCGCTCGCCGACGGCACGGTCTTTACAGGCATCTCCATCGGCGCTTCCGGTCAGACCACGGGTGAGGTGGTGTTCAACACCTCCATCACCGGCTACCAGGAAATCCTCACCGATCCGAGCTACTGCCGCCAGATCGTCACGCTGACCTACCCGCACATCGGCAACACCGGCATCAACCACGAAGACGTGGAAGCCGGCCGGGTGCACGCGGCCGGCCTGATCATCAAAGACCTGCCCCTGCTGGCCTCCAACTTCCGCTCCGAGGAGACGCTCAGCGACTACCTGCGGCGCGAGAACACGGTGGCCATTGCCGACCTCGACACCCGCGCACTGACCCGCCGCCTGCGCACCCACGGTGCCCAGAACGGCTGCATCGTCGCGCTCGCGCCCGGTGAAGACATCACCGAGGCCCACCGCACCGCCGCTGTGGCGGCTGCAAAGGCCGCGCCCAGCATGGCCGGCCAGGACCTGGCCCAGGTCGTGTCGGCCAGCGCACCGTTCGCCTGGACCCAGACCGAATGGCAGCTCGGCTTCGGTTATGGCGAACAGATCGCGCCGCGCTTTCATGTGGTGGCCTACGACTTCGGCGTGAAGCACAACATCCTGCGCATGCTGGCCGCCCGTGGCTGCAAGGTGACGGTGGTGCCGGCGCGCACCCCGGCCGCCGATGTGTTCAAGCTCAAGCCCAGCGGGGTGTTCCTGTCGAACGGCCCCGGCGATCCGGAGCCATGCGACTACGCCATTGCCGCGGCCCGCGAGATCATCGAGGCCGGCGTGCCCACCTTCGGCATTTGCCTGGGTCACCAGATCATGGCGCTGGCCAGCGGTGCCAAGACCTTCAAGATGAAGTTCGGCCACCACGGCGCCAACCACCCGGTCAAGGACCTCGATTCCGGCCGGGTTTCCATCACCAGCCAGAACCACGGCTTTGCGGTCGACGAGGCTTCGCTGCCAGCCAATCTGCGCGCCACCCATGTGAGCCTGTTCGACGGCACCCTGCAGGGCCTGGCCCGAACCGACCGGCCGGCCTTCTGCTTCCAGGGCCACCCGGAGGCGTCCCCCGGCCCGCACGACATCGGCTACCTGTTTGACCGCTTCACCGCGCTGATGACCCAGGCCCAGGAGAAAAACTAATGCCCAAGCGCTCCGACATCCAGACCGTCCTCATCATCGGCGCCGGCCCGATCATCATCGGCCAGGCCTGCGAGTTCGACTACTCCGGCGTGCAGGCCTGCAAGGCCCTGCGCGAGGAGGGCTACCGCGTGGTGCTGATCAACAGCAACCCCGCCACCATCATGACCGACCCGGCCACGGCCGATGTCACCTACATCGAGCCGATCACCTGGCAGACGGTCGAGAAGATCATTGCCAAGGAGCGGCCGCTGGCCACCGGCGGCTTCGCCATCTTGCCCACCATGGGCGGCCAGACCGCGCTGAACTGCGCGCTCGACCTGTGGCGCAACGGCGTGCTGGAGAAGTACGACGTCGAGCTGATCGGCGCCACGCCGGAGGCCATCGACAAGGCCGAAGACCGCCTGAAGTTCAAGGACGCCATGACCAAGATCGGTCTGGGGTCGGCCCGCTCCGGCATCGCGCACAGCATGGACGAGGCCTGGGCGGTGCAGAAGACGGTGGGTTTCCCGGTGGTCATCCGCCCCAGCTTCACGCTGGGCGGAACCGGCGGCGGCATTGCCTACAACCCGGAAGAGTTCGAGACCATCTGCAAGCGCGGCTTGGAAGCCTCGCCCACCAACGAGCTGCTGATCGAGGAGTCGCTGCTCGGCTGGAAAGAGTACGAGATGGAAGTGGTGCGCGACAAGGCAGACAACTGCATCATCGTCTGCTCGATCGAGAACCTGGACCCGATGGGCGTGCACACCGGTGACTCCATCACCGTGGCCCCGGCCCAGACCCTGACCGACAAGGAATACCAGATCCTGCGCAACGCCAGCCTGGCCGTGCTGCGCGAGATCGGTGTCGACACCGGCGGCTCCAACGTGCAGTTCTCGATCAACCCGAAGGACGGCCGCATGGTCGTCATCGAGATGAATCCGCGGGTCTCGCGTTCGTCTGCGCTGGCCTCCAAGGCCACCGGCTTTCCGATCGCCAAGGTGGCGGCCAAGCTGGCCGTGGGCTACACCCTCGACGAGCTGCGCAACGAGATCACCGGTGGCGCCACCCCGGCTTCGTTCGAGCCCTCGATCGATTACGTGGTGACCAAGATCCCGCGTTTCGCCTTCGAGAAGTTCCCCACCGCCGACAGCCGCCTGACCACCCAGATGAAGTCGGTGGGCGAGGTCATGGCCATGGGCCGGACCTTCCAGGAAAGCTTCCAGAAAGCCCTGCGCGGCCTGGAGGTGGGCGTGGACGGCATGAATGAGAAGACCCAGGACCGCGAGACCCTGGAGCGCGAGCTGGGCGAACCCGGGCCGGAACGCATCTGGTATGTCGGCGACGCTTTCGCCGCCGGCTGGTCGGTGGACGAGGTGCACCAGTTCACCAAGATCGACAAGTGGTTCCTGGTCCAGATCGAGGAGATCGTGAAGCTGGAGCTGGCCATGGACCAGCTGGTGGCCGAGAAGGGCGCCGGCGCACTGGCCAGCCTGGACGCCTCCACGCTGCGCGGCCTGAAGAAAAAGGGCTTCTCCGACCGCCGCCTGGCCAAGCTGCTGTCCACCACCGACACCGCCGTGCGCCAGCAGCGCCTGGCCCTGGGCGTCCGCCCGGTCTACAAGCGGGTGGACACCTGCGCGGCCGAGTTCGCCACCAACACCGCCTACCTCTACTCCACCTACGAGGGCCACGGTGACGCCGAGTGCGAGGCCGAGCCCACCGGCAACAAGAAGATCATGGTGCTGGGCGGCGGGCCGAACCGCATCGGCCAGGGCATCGAGTTCGACTACTGCTGCGTGCACGCCGCACTTGCCATGCGCGAGGACGGGTACGAGACCATCATGGTCAACTGCAACCCGGAAACCGTCTCGACCGACTACGACACCTCCGACCGCCTGTACTTCGAGCCGCTGACGCTGGAAGACGTGCTGGAGATCGTCGACAAGGAGAAGCCGGTCGGCGTGATCGTGCAGTACGGTGGCCAGACGCCGCTGAAGCTGGCGCTGGGTCTGGAGGCCAACGGCGTGCCCATCATCGGCACCAGCCCGGACATGATCGATGCCGCCGAAGACCGCGAGCGCTTCCAGAAGCTGCTGCACGACCTGGGCCTGCGCCAGCCGCCCAACGCCACCGCCCGCACCGAGCCCGAGGCGCTGGAGAAGGCCGCTGCCCTGGGTTACCCGCTGGTGGTTCGCCCGAGCTATGTGCTGGGTGGCCGCGCCATGGAAATCGTGCACGAGCAGCGCGACCTGGAGCGCTACATGCGCGAAGCCGTCAAGGTCAGCAACGACTCGCCGGTGCTGCTGGACCGCTTCCTGAACGACGCCATCGAATGCGACGTGGACGCGGTGCGCGACGCCTCCGGCCGCGTGTTCATCGGCGGCGTGATGGAGCACATCGAGCAGGCCGGCGTGCACTCGGGCGACTCCGCCTGCTCGCTGCCCCCCTACTACCTGAGCAAGGCCACGGTCGAGGAACTCAAGCGCCAGACCGCCGCCATGGCCCAGGGCCTGAGCGTGGTCGGCCTGATGAACGTGCAGTTCGCGATCCAGGAAGTGGAAGAAAACGGCCAGAAGAAGGACGTGATCTTCGTGCTGGAGGTGAACCCGCGCGCCTCGCGCACCGTGCCCTTCGTCTCCAAGGCCACCGGCATCCAGCTGGCCAAGGTCGCGGCGCGCTGCATGGCCGGTCAGACGCTGGATGCCCAGGGCATCGGCGCCGAGGTCACGCCGCCTTACTTCAGCGTCAAGGAAGCCGTGTTCCCGTTCGTGAAGTTTCCCGGGGTGGACACCATCCTCGGCCCTGAGATGAAGTCCACCGGCGAGGTCATGGGTGTGGGCAAGACCTTCGGCGAAGCCTTCGTGAAGAGCCAGCTCGGCGCCGGCACCAAGCTGCCGCGCTCGGGCCGCGTGTTCCTGACCGTCAAGAACGGCGACAAGCTGCGCGCGGTCGAGGTGGCCCGCCAGCTGGTGGAGCAGGGCTTCGAGCTGGTGGCCACGCGCGGCACCGCTGCCGCGATTGCGGCGGCCGGCATCCCGGTGCAGACGGTCAACAAGGTGGCCGAGGGCCGGCCGCACATCGTGGACATGATCAAGAACGGCGACATCGCCCTGGTCATCAACACGGTGGAGGAGCGCCGCAACGCCATCACCGACTCGCGTGCCATCCGTACCTCGGCGCTGCTCGCCCGGGTGACCACCTTCACCACCATTGCCGGTGCCGAAGCCGCGGTGGAAGGCATGAAATACCTGGATCAGCTCGACGTGATCTCGGTGCAGGAAATGCACGCACAGCTCTGACCGGCGAGGGCCGGCGCAGCGCCGCCGGCCCCTGCCTTTCACGGCATAATTCCGCCCTAATGAACACCGCCGAGCGGCAACGCCCGGCGGTTTGCTTTTGGAGACACCCCCATGACCACCATTCCGATCACCAAGCGCGGCGCCGAGAAGCTCAAGGAAGAGCTCCACCGCCTCAAGACCGTCGACCGTCCTGCGGTCATCAACGCCATTGCCGAAGCGCGTGCCCAGGGCGATCTGAGCGAGAACGCCGAGTACGACGCCGCCAAGGACCGCCAGGGGTTCATCGAAGGCCGCATCGCCGAGGTCGAGGGCAAGCTCTCGGCCGCCCAGATCATCGACCCGTCCACGGTGGACGCCGGCGGCCGGGTGGTGTTCGGTGCCACGGTCGACCTGGAAGACGAGGACAGCGGTGCGAAGGTCACCTACCAGATCGTCGGCGAAGACGAAGCCGACCTGAAGCTGGGCCTGGTCAACATCAGCAGCCCGATCGCCCGTGCGCTGATCGGCAAGGAAGAGGGCGACACCGCCGAAGTGCAGGCCCCGAGCGGTGTGCGCCGCTTCGAGATCGTGGCGGTCCGCTACGTCTGACGCGCATGCTGCAACGCCTGCCCCTGATGCTGGCCGCCCTCTGGTGGGGCGGCATCAGCGCACTCAGTTTTCTGGCGGTGCCGCTGCTGTTTGCGCAGCTCGGCAGTCCGGCGGTGGCGGGCCCGGTGGCGGCAAAGATCTTTTCCCTGCAATGCTGGGCCGGCATCGTCATCGGTGGTCTGCTGCTGGTGCTGCTCAAGCGCGGTGAACCCACCCCCGAAGCCTTCACCACACTGGGGCTGGTCTGTCTGGCGCTGTTGCTGGCCCTGTTGCAGGAGTTCGGTGTGGCCCAGAAGATCGTGACCGCCCGGGCCAGCGGCGGCAACCTGCGCCTGTGGCACGCCGTGGGCAGCCTGATGGTGCTGGGCCAGTGGCTGTGCACCGCCGCCGTGCTCTGGCAGCTCGGGGCCGGGCCCCGCAGCACTCAACCCGGCTGACGCTCGGCGGATTCCAGCGTGTTGACCATCAGCATGGTGATGGTCATGGGGCCCACGCCACCCGGCACCGGCGTGATCCAGCCGGCCACTGCCTTCACGCCGTCGAAGTCGACGTCGCCGCAAAGCTTGCCGGCGTCGTTGCGGTTCATGCCCACATCGATCACCACCGCGCCCGGCTTGACCATGTCGGCGGTCAGCACGTTGCGCTTGCCCACGGCCGCCACGATCACGTCGGCCTGAAGCGTCTGGGCTTTCAGATCGGCGGTGGCGCTGTGGCAGATGGTCACGGTGGCATTCTTCTGCAGCAGCATCAGCGCCATGGGCTTGCCCACGATGTTGCTGCGCCCGATCACCACGGCGTGCTTGCCGCGCAGGTCGTATCCGATGTGCTCCAGCATCTTCATGCAGCCGTAGGGGGTGCAGGGCCAGAAACCGGGCATGCCGGTCATCAGGGCTCCGGCGCTGGCGATGTGGAAGCCGTCGACGTCCTTGGCCGGATCGATCGCCTCGATCACCTTCTGCGCGTCGATGTGGGCGGGCAGCGGCAGCTGCACCAGGATGCCGTGGATGGACGGGTCGCGGTTCAGGGCATCGACCCGGGCCAGCAGGTCGGCCTCGCTCAGGGTCTCCGGCCAGGTCTCCAGCACCGAATGCATGCCGGTGTCGTCGCAGGCCTTCACCTTGTTGCGCACATACACCTGGGAGGCCGGGTTGGCGCCGACCAGGATCACGGCCAGTCCGGGGGTGATGCCACGCGCCTTCAGCGCCTGGACGCGGGCCGCCACATCGGCGCGGAGCTGTCGGGAAAGGGCGTTGCCGTCGATGAGTTGTGCGGTCATGTGGGGGCGGTCGGGCTTCAGGCCTTGGCAGGCGTCTGGCCCAGGGCAATCTTGAGCAGGTCGGCCACGGTGTTGGCGCCGAGCTTTTCCATGATGTTGGCGCGGTGCGCCTCGACCGTCTTGATGCTGATGCCCAGATCGTCGGCGATCTGCTTGTTCAGCCGGCCGGCCACGATGCGTTCCAGCACCTGGGCCTCGCGGCTGGTCAGCTTGGAGAGCAGGGCGTCGCGGCTGGCGGCCTGCTGGTGGGTGGTGAAGGCTTCACGGGCCCGGTCCAGCATGCGCTCCACCAGGCTGACCAGCTGGTCTTCCTTGAAGGGCTTCTGGATGAAGTCGAGCGCGCCCTTCTTCATGGATTCGACCGCCATGGGCACGTCGCCGTGGCCGGTGATGAAGACGATGGGCAGGGGCGACTGGCGTTCCATCAGCCGGTCCTGGAGTTCCATGCCGCTCATGCCGCCCATGCGGATGTCGGCGATGAGGCAGGCAACCTCACGGGCGTCGTAGCGGCTCAGGAAGGCTTCGGCGGATTCGAAGCAGCGGACCCGGAAATCCTTGCCTTCCAGCAACCACTGGAGGGAATCGCGAACGGCCTCGTCGTCGTCGACGACATAGACGGTGCCTTTTTTGGGGATCAGACTCATCTCGCTCTTTCGGTGTCCGTCAGGGTCTGCGAGGCCACTGCATCGGCGGCCTGCGGTTGTAGTCGCGAGGCGATGGGTATCCAGAAGCTGAAACAGCAACCCACCACGTCCTCGCCATTGTAGATGTTCTCCACCCGCATCCGGCCGTGGTGCGACTCCACGATGCTGCGGCAGAGCTTCAGGCCGATGCCCATGCCTTCGCTCTTGGTGCTGTAGAAAGCCTCGTAGATGCGATCGATCATGTCGGCCGGCACGCCCTTGCCGGAGTCGCGGACCTCGAACTCGATGACGTCCTGGTCGTCGTGCCGGCGCGGCCCGACCCGCAGCTCGACATAGCGTTCGGCCGGCGGGCGCCGGGCTTCGGCAATGGCCTCGCCGGCGTTCTTCATCAGGTTGATCAGCACCTGTTCGATCAGGATCGGGTCGACCATCAGCGACGGCAGGCGCGCCGCCACATACGGCGTGAGCCGCACCTGCTGGCGCCGCAGCTCGATGTCGGCCAGTTCGATGGCGTTGCTCACCATCTGGGCTACGTCCGACAGCATCGGGTTGGGTTCGCTGCGTTTCACGAAGGCCCGGATGCGCTGGATGATCTGTCCCGCCCGCTGGGCCTGCCGGGCGGTCTTCTCCAGCGCGGCCAGCAGGTCGTCGGTGTTGATGCGATCGTCCTTGAGGCGCGAGATCATGCCGTTGCAGTAATTGCTGATGGCGGTCAGCGGCTGGTTCAGTTCGTGGGCCACGCTGGAGGCCATCTCGCCCATGGTGATCAGCCGGCTGGCGGTCTGGGCCCGTTCCGACTGGCGTGCGGCCAGTTCCTCGGCGTTGCGCCGGGGCGTGATGTCGCTGGCAATCACCATCTGCGCCAGTCGGCCGTCGACCCAGGTGAGGTAGCGGGTCCGCACCTCCAGCCAGCGGTCGAGTTCGGCGGCGAAAACTTCCGCATTGCCGGCGCCGGCATCGGTCAGGGTCTCGGTCGGCATGCCGGCAAAGGCGTCGACCGCGTCGCCGTCGTCGGGCGAGGGCTGTGGCTGGTGGCCGGCCAGATCGACCAGCCGGCGGTGGCCGTGGCCCCGGGTGCCGAACCAGAGCCGGTACATCTTGTTGGCGAACAGCAGCTCGTCGCTGCCCAGCGGGGCCACCGACACCGCCGAGTCCAGCGACTCCAGCACGGTGGTGAAACGCTCGTAGGAAGCCGAAAGCTCCTCGCGGACCCGCTTGGGTTCGGTGATGTCGGTCACCGAGGTCATCCAGCCGGTCTGCACACCCCGGGAGTCCACCAGCGGCGACACATACATGCGTGCGTCGAAGATGGTGCCGTTGCGGCGCTGCACCCGCACCTCGAATCCGCCGGGGGTGGAGCGCCCGTTGAGCTCGTCTTCCAGCCGCGCCAGCAGCAGGTCGTGCTCGCCTTCCGGCCAGTAGGGGAAGGGCGCGGTGCGGCCGACCAGCTCGGCCTCGGTCCAGCCGGTCATGGAGCAGAACGCCGGATTCACATAGGTGATGCGGCCCTGCATGTCGAGCGCCCGCATGCCGGTGAGCATGGAGTTTTCCATGGCCCGGCGGAAATTGGTCTCGGTCATCAGGGCCTGCTGGGCCTGCACGCGCCGGCGGGTGTGGCGCCAGGTGCCCAGCAGCATCCACACGGTGAGCACCGACAGCGCGCCGATCACCCAGAAGAAGCCGGTGCCGACGATGTCCTGCGAGGTGCGGTAACCCTGGGCCTTGAGGATCAGCCCGTTGCCCACCGGCGAGACCGGCACCTCGTGCTCCATCGGCGGATTGGCCCAGGGCAGCAGCCGCAGCACGGTATTCGGTGCCTGCAGCGTGCCGGCCAGCACCTGACCGCTGTCGTCCACCAGCGCCACGGCATACCGGGCCATGATTTCGGGCGGCATGCCGAAGCGCATGAGGCCGTCGACCGAGTATTCGCCCATCACCGTGCCGCTGAAGCGCCCCTGCTCGGCCAGCGGCACCTGCAGCATCAGCGTGGCATCGCGCGGGCTGTTGCCCATCGGCCGGGAGTAGATGGGCTGGCGCAGGTCGCGCGCCAGATCGAAAGAACCATCGGTCTCGGACGGACTCAATGTGCTGCCGGTGGGGCGGGTCAGCGCCGGCGGTGCGCTGGGCGAGGCGTAGCTGGCCTGGACGTTGCGGCGCCCGTCGACCCAGCTGATCGCCAGCAGTTCGGGGAACTGGCTGACCAGCGTCTCGGCCTGGAAGGTGAATTCTTCGGTGTCGATCTCGCGGTTGTCGATCTCCCGGGCGAGCCGCATGAGCTGCTCCTGCCGCTCCAGCAGGCGAAGACGCAGCCGCTGCTGGGCGTATTCGACGTCGCGCGTGACCGCTTCCTGCTCGCGCTCCAGCTCCTCATACCGCAGGTAGGCAATGGCCACCACGATGGCGGTCAGGAACAGCAACACCGACAGCAGCGGTGCCAGCGTGGCGAAGCGGTCCTGGCGGGAGGGTGGCAGGCGCCGCCACCAGCGCTTGATCCAGGGCACCGAGGTGGCGGGAGGGGTGGATTTCGTGGTCACCGGGCGAGTCTACGTGAGGGGTCGTCGGGCGGTAGCCGGAAGGGCGTGGGCGGACGATTAACCATCATGTGAAATCACCATCCGGATATTGAAACGGTATTCGATCTGTGAAAGAATGCCGCCGTCTGGCAGGGAGCGGCCCTGCCCATTCCAACACCGACACAGGAGACACGCATGTCAGCGAACGACGCCCGCCCCGGACAACCCGCGTCCGATCTGGACGCCCAGGAGACCCGCGAATGGATGGAGGCGCTGACCGCCGTCATCGAACGCGAGGGTCCGGAACGCGCCCACTACCTGCTCGAGCAGCTGCTCGAAGAGGCCCGCCAGCACAGCGTGGACATGCCGTTCTCGGCCAACACCGGCTATGTGAACACCATCGAGCCCGGTGAAGAAGCCCACAACCCCGGCAACCTGGAGCTCGAAGGCCGGCTGCGCGCCTACATGCGCTGGAATGCCATGGCCATGGTGGTCAAGGCCAACCGCCTGAACCCGGCCGACGGTGGCGACCTGGGCGGCCACATCAGTTCGTTCCAGTCGCTGGCCCACATGTTTGCGGTCGGCTTCAACCATTTCTGGCATGCCGACAACACCGATGCCGGTGGGAACCACGGCGGCGACCTGCTCTACATCCAGGGCCACAGCGCGCCCGGCATCTACGCCCGCGCCTTCATGGAAGGGCGGCTGAGCGAAGAGCAGCTGCTGAACTTCCGCCAGGAGGTGGACGGCAAGGGCATCTCCAGCTACCCGCATCCCAAGCTGATGCCGGAGTTCTGGCAGTTCCCCACGGTGTCGATGGGCCTGGGCCCGCTGATGGCCATCTACCAGGCCCGCTTCCTGAAGTACCTGCATGCCCGCGGCATTGCCGACACGTCGCAGCGCAAGGTCTGGGTGTTCTGCGGTGACGGCGAGATGGACGAGCCCGAGAGCCTGGGCGCCATCGGTCTGGCCGCGCGCGAGAAGCTCGACAACCTGGTGTTCGTCGTCAACTGCAACCTGCAGCGCCTGGACGGTCCGGTGCGCGGCAACGGCAAGATCATCCAGGAGCTGGAAGGCGAGTTCCGCGGCTCGGGCTGGAACGTCATCAAGCTGCTGTGGGGCCGCGAGTGGGACGCGCTCCTGGCGCGCGACAAGGACGGCGCCCTGCGCAAGATCATGATGGACACGCTGGACGGCGACTACCAGGCCATGAAGGCCAACGACGGTGCCTTCGTCCGCAAGAACTTTTTCGGCCGCGATCCGCGCACCCTGGAGCTGGTTTCCAAGATGAGCGACGAGGACATCTGGGCCCTGCGCCGTGGCGGCCATGACGCCCAGAAGGTGTACGCCGCCTTCCACCGCGCCTACCACCACGAAGGCCAGCCCACCGTGCTGCTGGTCAAGACGGTCAAGGGTTATGGCATGGGCAAGGCGGGCGAGGGCAAGAACACCGCCCACCAGACCAAGAAGCTGTCCGACGAGGACATCCGCTACATGCGCGACCGCTTCAACCTGCCCATTCCGGACAGCGAGCTGCCCAGGATCCCTTTCTACAAACCGGCCGACGACACGCCGGAAATGAAGTACCTGCACGAGCGCCGCAAGGCCCTGGGCGGCTACCTGCCCAAGCGCCGTGCGGTCAGCTCCGAGAGCTTCACCGTGCCGGCGCTGGACAATTTCAAGGCGGTACTGGAGCCCACCGCCGAGGGTCGCGAGATCAGCACCACCCAGGCGTATGTGCGCTTCCTGACCCAGCTGCTGCGCGACCAGGCCCTGGGCCCGCGCGTGGTGCCCATCCTGGTGGACGAGGCCCGCACCTTCGGCATGGAAGGCCTGTTCCGCCAGATCGGCATCTACAACCCCGAGGGCCAGAAGTACACCCCGGTCGATAAAGACCAGGTCATGTACTACAAGGAAGACAAGGCCGGCCAGATCCTGCAGGAAGGCATCAACGAGGCCGGCGGCATGGCCAGCTGGATTGCGGCCGCCACGTCCTACAGCACCAACAACCGCATCATGGTGCCGTTCTACGTGTACTACTCGATGTTCGGTTTCCAGCGCATCGGCGACCTGGCCTGGGCCGCCGGCGACATGCAGGCGCGTGGCTTCCTGCTGGGCGGCACCTCCGGGCGCACCACGCTCAACGGCGAAGGCCTGCAGCACGAGGACGGCCACAGCCACATCCTGGCCGGCACCATCCCGAACTGCGTCTGCTACGACCCGACCTTTGCGCACGAGGTGGGCGTGATCCTGCACCATGGCCTCAAGCGCATGGTGGAGAAGCAGGAGAACGTGTACTACTACATCACCCTGCTCAACGAGAACTACGCCATGCCGGGCCTGAAGGCCGGCACCGAAGAGCAGATCATCAAGGGCATGTACCTGCTCAAGGAAGGCGCCAAGCTGACCCCGCGCGTGCAGCTGCTGGGTTCGGGCTCCATCCTGCGCGAAAGCCTGTTCGCCCAGGAGCTGCTGGAGAAGGACTGGGGCGTGTCGGCCACCGTGTGGTCGTGCCCGAGCTTCAACGAGCTGGCCCGCGACGGCGTGGACGCCGAGCGCTGGAACCTGCTGCACCCGCTGGAGACCCAGCGCGTGCCGTTCGTGGCCCAGCAGCTGGCCGGCCATGCCGGCCCGGTGGTTGCGTCCACCGACTACATCAAGAGCTTTGCCGAGCAGATCCGGCCGTACCTGCCCAAGGGCCGCACCTACAAGGTGCTGGGCACCGACGGCTTCGGCCGCAGCGACTTCCGCAGCAAGCTGCGGGAGCACTTCGAGATCAACCGCCACTACATCGTGGTCGCGGCGCTCAAGGGTCTGGCCGAAGAGGGCACCGTGCCGATGTCGCAGGTGGCCGAGGCCATCCGCAAGTACGGCATCGACGCCGACAAGATCAACCCGCTTTACGCCTGATCCCAGGAGACACACATGGCCATGGTGGAAGTACACGTCCCGGACATCGGGGATTTTGATGAAGTCGCGGTGATCGAGCTGCTGGTCAAGCCGGGCGACACGGTCAAGGCCGAGCAGAGCCTGATCACGGTGGAGTCGGACAAGGCGTCGATGGAGATTCCCTCGTCGACGGCCGGCGTGGTGAAGGAACTGCGCGTGAAGCTGGGCGACAAGGTGAAGCAGGGCTCGGTCGTGCTGGTGCTGGAAGCCGAGGGCGCTGCCGCAGCGCCCGCACCCGTGCCCGCGCCTGCTGCCGCACCGGTGGCGGCTGCTCCGGCACCGGTGGCTGCTGCAGCCCCGGCTGCCACCGGCCCGGTGGAAGTGCGTGTGCCCGACATCGGCGACTTCAAGGACGTCGCCGTGATCGAGCTGCTGGTCAAGCCCGGCGACACCATCCAGGCCGAACAGAGCCTGATCACGGTGGAGTCCGACAAGGCATCGATGGAGATTCCGTCGTCGGCGGCCGGCGTGGTGCAGTCGCTGGCGGTGAAGATCGGCGACAAGGTCAACATCGGCGATCTGGTGGCCCTGCTGCAGGGCACGGTCGCAGCCGCGGCTGCTGCACCCGCTGCACCCGCCGCACCGGCTTCGGCCCCGGCCGCTGTGGCGGCCAGCGCTCCGGCACCGGCTGCCGCGCCCGCTGCCGCTGTGCCTGCCGTGGTGGCCGCCCCGGCCCACCAGCCGGGCGCTGCCCCGGTGGGCCTGCCGCACGCCTCGCCCTCGGTGCGCAAGTTCGCCCGCGAACTGGGCGTGCCGCTGGCCGAGGTCAAGGGCTCCGGTCCCAAGGGCCGCATCACGCTGGACGATGTGCAGCAGTTCACCCGCTCGGTCATGGCCGGTGCGGTGCAGACCGCAGCCCAGGCCGCCAAGGCCCCGGCCGCCACGGCTGCTGGCGGCGGTGGCAGCGAGCTGGGGCTGATTCCCTGGCCCAAGGTCGACTTCGCCAAGTTCGGTCCGATCGAGCGCAAGGAGATGGGCCGCATCAAGAAGATCAGCGGCGCCAACCTGCTGCGCAACGCCGTGATGATCCCGGCCGTCACCAACCACGACGACGCCGACATCACCGAACTGGAGGCCTTCCGGGTCGCCACCAACAAGGAAAACGAGAAGAGCGGCGTGAAGGTCACCATGCTGGCCTTCCTGATCAAGGCCTGCGTGGCCGCGCTCAAGAAGTTTCCCGAGTTCAACAGCAGCCTGGACGGTGACGCGCTGGTCTACAAGCAGTACTGGCATATCGGTTTTGCGGCCGACACGCCGAACGGCCTGGTGGTGCCGGTCATCAAGGACGCCGACAAGAAGGGCATCCTGCAGATCAGCAAGGAGATGTCGGAGCTGGCCGCCAAGGCCCGCGACGGCAAGCTCGGCCCGGCCGACATGAGCGGCGCCACCTTCACCATTTCCAGCCTGGGCGGCATCGGCGGGCGTTACTTCACGCCCATCATCAATGCGCCCGAGGTGGCCATCCTGGGGGTGTGCAAGAGCCAGATGGAGCCGGTGTGGGACGGCAAGGCCTTCGTGCCGCGCCTGATGCTGCCGCTGTCCCTCACCTGGGACCACCGTGTCATCGACGGTGCAGCCGCTGCGCGCTTCAACGCGTACCTCGGCCAGATCCTTGGCGATTTCCGCCGCGTGCTGCTGTAAAGGAACCCGAACATGGCCATCATGGATATTCAGGTTCCCGACATCGGCGACTTCGACGAGGTCGCGGTCATCGAGCTGCTGGTCAAGCCGGGCGACACCATCCGGGCCGAGCAGAGCCTGATCACGGTCGAGTCCGACAAGGCGTCGATGGAGATTCCGTCGTCGCACGCCGGCGTGGTCCGGGAGCTCAAGGTCAAGCTGGGCGACAAGGTCGCCAAGGGCTCGGTGGTGCTGACGCTGGAGGTGGCCGCTGCCACCGCGGCGCCATCACCGGTGGCTGCGGCTCCAGCCCCCGCGTTGGCCACCGCTGCGGTGGCGGCACCGGCGGCGGGCTCTTTCAGCGGCAGCGCCGATCTGGACTGCGACCTGCTGGTGCTCGGGGGTGGCCCCGGCGGTTACTCCGCCGCGTTCCGCGCCGCCGACCTGGGTCTGAAGGTCGTCATCGTCGAGCGTTACGCCACCCTGGGCGGCGTGTGCCTCAACGTGGGCTGCATCCCATCCAAGGCGCTTCTGCATGTGGCCGCCGTCATGGACGAGGTCAGCCACATGGCCGATCTCGGCGTGGAGTTCGGCCGCCCGGTGCTCAACATCGACAAGCTGCGCGGCCACAAGGAAAAGGTGATCGGCAAGCTCACCGGCGGCCTGGCCGCCATGGCCAAGATGCGCAAGGTGACCACCGTGCGCGGCTACGGTGCGTTCGTCGGCCCGAACCACCTGGCGGTCGAAGAGACCACCGGCTCCGGCCAGGACAAGACCGGCTCGAAGAAGGTGGTGGCGTTCAAGAAGTGCATCATCGCCGCCGGCTCCCAGGCGGTGCGGCTGCCCTTCATGCCGGACGACCCGCGCGTGGTCGACTCCACCGGTGCGCTGGAGCTGAAGGATGTGCCGAAGAAGATGCTGATCGTCGGTGGCGGCATCATCGGTCTGGAGATGGGCACGGTCTACAGCACTCTGGGCGCCCGCCTGGACGTGGTGGAGATGATGGACGGCCTGATGCAGGGTGCTGACCGCGACCTGGTCAAAGTCTGGGAAAAGATGAACCGGCACCGTTTCGACAACGTGATGCTCAAGACCAAGACCGTGGGGGCCCGGGCCACGCCCGAGGGCATCCAGGTGCAGTTTGAAGGTCTGGACGGCACGAAGAGCGAAGGCACCTACGACCTGGTGCTGCAGGCGGTGGGCCGTACACCCAACGGCCGCAAGATCGCCGCCGAGCAGGCTGGTGTCGCCGTGACCGACCGGGGCTTCATCAACGTCGACATCCAGATGCGCACCAACGTGCCGCACATCTTCGCCATCGGCGACATCGTCGGCCAGCCGATGCTGGCCCACAAGGCGGTGCACGAGGCGCATGTGGCGGCCGAGGTGGCGGCCGGCGAACTGCTGGGCAACCCGGAGCTGGCGGCCGCTGCCTTCAATGCCCGGGTGATCCCGAGCGTGGCCTACACCGACCCCGAGGTCGCCTGGGTCGGCCTGACCGAGGACCAGGCCAAGGCGCAGGGCATCAAGGTGAAGAAGGGCCTGTTCCCCTGGGCGGCTTCCGGCCGTGCCATTGCGAACGGCCGGGACGAGGGCTTCACCAAGCTGCTGTTCGACGATTCGCCGGAGGCCCATGGCCACGGCAGGATCCTGGGCGGCGGCATGGTCGGCACCCATGCCGGCGACATGATCGGCGAGATCGCGCTGGCCATCGAGATGGGGGCCGACGCGGTGGACATCGGCAAGACGATCCACCCGCACCCGACGCTGGGCGAGAGCATCGGCATGGCGGCCGAGGTGGCCCACGGTTCGTGCACCGACGTACCGCCGGCGCGCCGCTGAGCCACGCCGCACCCACAAAAAAACCCGGCCTTGGCCGGGTTTTTTCATGCTGGGGGTGGGGGCGGTTTCAGGGTTCCTGCTGCGGCAGCACCCGCCGCGCGCCGTTGAAGCGGGTGTTCCAGTAGGCGATCCGCATGTCTTCCACCCGGACCTGGGCGCCGGCCCGGGGGGAGTGGATGAACTTGCCGTCGCCCACATAGATGCCCACATGGCTGAAGGCGCGGCGCATGGTGTTGAAGAACACCAGGTCACCGGGTTTGAGCTCGCTGCGGTCGATCACCTGGGTGGCCGCGGCCTGTTCGTCGGAGCGGCGCGGCAGGATCTTGCCGACCGACTGTTCATACACCGCACGGACGAAGCCGCTGCAGTCGAAGCCGGTGTCGTGGCTGTCGCCGCCCCATTTGTAGGGAACGCCCAGGAAGGCCATGGCGTTGATGACCAGGCTGGAAGCCTGTTCGCTCATGGAGGCCCGGGCCTGCTGCACCTGGGCACCCAGGCGGTCGATCAGGCCTTTTTCGGCGAGCAGGGCGTCCATGTCCTGGTAGCCCGCTGACGGACCCGCTGCCGGTTCGGGTGCCGCATGCGCAGCGCTCAGCGCAGCGGCGGCAAGAACGAAGACGGACAGGCGGTGGGGCATGGGTCGCGAGGGTAACGGGAGCCAGCGCGAGCGTCAAGCGAGATAAACGCCGTAACCGCTTGATTCAGTTCTGTTTTTTGGCGACCGGTGCCGGCAGGTCGACCATCACCGGCTGGCCGGGCGTGGTGCAGCCGGTGTCGCAGCAGCGGCCGGGCTGGCGGTTGCGGGTGATGGGGCGGGCCGGATCGTGCGGGGCGGCTGCGGCGGCGCCGTCGGTGGTCAGGCCGCGCTCCAGCAGGCGCTCCACCAGCTCGACCTTGTTGCCCAGCGGGTAATGGCGCCAGATCTCCTGCTTCATGGCGGCCGGCGATCCGCCGCCGTGCAGGCTGATCACGCTGTACCAGCCGCCCTGGTAACCGGCGGTGAGGTCTTCGATGAAGCGGGCGGTCTGGATGCGCTGCTCGTAGGGGATGTCCGGGCTGGCGCGCAGCACCTCCGAGAGGCGGGCGGCGGTTTCCGGGTTGTGGTCTTCGTCCGGGCCGGGCAGGGTGACGATGAGGCCGCCGCTCACCGTGTGGGCGATGCGGTGCATGTCGTAGATCCGGGTGGCCAGCAGCAGCTTGCCGATGTTGGCGAACACCGGGTCGGGCATGAAGACGCTGCAGTGTTCGTCCTGCCGCCCATACACGCTGGCTGCCACGCCGCAGGCATAGAAGCCCTCGGTGATCGTGATCAGCTCCACCATCTGTTCACGCAGATGGCTCTCGGCGCCGGGGTCGAAGCCGTTGGCCTCGCACATCAGGGCGCCGGCGCCGATCAGCAGGTCGCCGAAGCCGGCGCGGGCGCCGATGCAGGTCTGGCGGTGGTGGGTGGCATAGCTGTAGGTCAGGTGGCCGCTGTGTTCCCACTCGCCGGCCAGGAACACCTGCTCCCAGGGCACGAACACCCGGTCGAAGATGCACACGCCGGTGCTCTGGCCGTAGCGCCGGGAGAAGAGGGCGTCGCCGTGTTCCAGCTTCTCGCCCGGGCGGCCCGCCGGGCGGGCCACGATGGTCAGGCCGGGCGCATCCACCGGCACGGCGCAGCAGACCGCGAAGTCGGCGTCTTCGGCGCCCATGTTGCGGCAGGGCATGACCAGCAGCTCGTGCATGTAAGGGGCCCCGGTGACGATGGCCTTGGTGCCGCTGATGACGATGCCCCGGGCGTTGCGCTCCACCACGTGCACATAGGTGTCGGGGTTGGCCTGCTGGTGGGGCCGGCGGCTGCGGTCGCCCTTGGCGTCGGTCATGGCCACGCCCAGGGTCAGGTCCTGGGTCTGCACCCGGTGCAGGTAGGCCAGGAAGCGGTCGCGGTGGGTGCGGCTGCCGGTGGCGTCGTCCAGCCGGGCGGCCAGCTGGGCGATGGCGTTGAGCGCGTCGTGGGTCAGGTAGCGCTGGGCGCAACCGGTTTCCTGGCAGATCAGGCGCACCGCCTCCAGCTTGTTGAGCAGATCGCCGCTGCTGGTGCTGAGGTGGGTCATGCGGTTGACCACCCGGCCGCTGCTCTGCTCGACCGGCGTCATGAGCCTGGCGAGCTCCGGCCGGTGGGCCAGGTCGTAGGTCAGGGCCACCGCGTTGATGCCGGGTTGAAGGGCCGGGTCATCGGCCACGCTCTCGACCCGGCGTCCGTCCACGAACACCGTGGGCCGCAGGCGGCGCAGCGACTCGCGGTAGTCGGCGCCGGTCATCAGGGGTGAAGTGTCTGCAGCGGTGTTCATGACGGTGAGCTTTGGGTAAAAATTTGGACGACGGTCAATCACGATTGACATTGCTCAAACATTTGAACATCGTTCAATAAATTGATCAATGATGATTTATTTCAACTTTTGACAGGTCGTCGGTACACTGACCACATGAATGTGCAGCTCGACGAACTCCGTCCGGTCCTCAGCGAGGCCGAGCGTGAGGCCGCCCAGCGGCAGCTGGAGCTGCGTCAGCAGCGGCAGCTGGCCATGTCGGACACCCGCCGGGCCCTGGTGCTGGACGCGGCGCGCAGCGTGTTCGCCGAGAAGGGGCTGGAGGGCGCAGGCATCCGCGAGATTGCCCGCCGCGCCGGTTACACGCCGGGCGCGCTCTACAGCTATTTCGACAGCAAGGAAGCCATCTATGCGGCGCTGCTGTCGGAGTCGCTTGACCGGCTGCATGCCGAGGTGGCTGCAGCCCGGGCGCCCAAGGGCCAGCCGCACCGTCTGCTGGCCGAGCGGGCCAACGCCTGGTTCGGTTTTTATGCCCGCAACCCGCGCGACTTGGATCTGGGCTTCTACCTGGTGCAGGGGCTGGCGCCCCGGGGGCTGAACCCGGAGCTGGACCGGGCGCTGAACCAGCGCCTGATGGACGCGCTGCGGCCCTGCGAACACGCGCTCGAGGACCTCGGTCTGCCCGCCGACCTGGCGCTGCAGGAAAACGCCGCCCTGTTTGCCCACGGTGTGGGCTTGCTGCTGCTCCAGCACACCGGGCGCATCCGGTTGTTCGGGCAGTCGGCGCCGCACCTGTTCCAGCTGTATGTGGACCGGCTGATCGAGCGGGTGGTGCCCCAGGCGGCCGGGCCGGTCGCCCAGCCCGACCTGTTTGCCGGCTGAAGCAGGCCCGGGTGCGCCGGAGCCGGCCAGGGCGCTGCGAGAATCGTGCTTTTGATCTCCCTCACTCCCCATGCTGCTTGACGTCGAAGAATCCCAACTTGTGCTGGTCGATTACCAGGAACGGCTGATGCCGGCCATGTTCGAGGCCGCCGCCGTGCTGGACAACGCGCACCGGCTGGCCCGCATGGCCCGGCTGCTGGACGTCCCGGTCTGGGGCACCGAACAGAACCCGGCCAAGCTGGGGCCGAACCCGGCCGCCATCCGCGAGGCCTGCCGCAAGACCCTGGCCAAGATGCACTTCAGCGCGGTGGCCGACGGTCTGGCCGACTGGTTGCGTCCGCCGGCACGCCCGGCCGGCGGCAATGCCCGCAGCCTGCCCAAGCACCTGCAGAAACCCGCCGCACCCAGCCAGCCCGAGCGCGGCACCATCGTGGTGGCCGGTTGCGAGGCCCACGTCTGCCTGTTGCAGACCGCGCTGGAACTGATCGAGCAGGAGTTCGACGTCTTGGTGGTCACCGATGCCTGCACCTCGCGCACCGAGCGCAACCGCGACGCTGCCTTCGACCGCCTGGCCGGTGCCGGCGCCGAACTGGTCACCACCGAAATGGTGGCTTTCGAGTGGCTGCGCACCGCCGACGACCCGCGTTTCAAGGATGTGCACGGCCTGATCAAGTGAGGTCGGCCCGTTGGGGGCCCATCAGGGTTCTCACCGTCAGGCGGCTGCAAGCGGCCTATCCATAATTAAGAATTCAGTTCGCCGTTCAACGGTCCGTCCAACGAGGAGACAAGACATGGGTTCGTTCGCCGCCAAGGCCGAGAGTTACGCCGACTTCCACCGCCGTTCGCTTGAAGACCGCGATGCCTTCTGGACCGAGCAGGCCGCACTCATCGACTGGCAGCGGCCGTTCGACCGGGTCTGCAACCACGACAACCCGCCGTTCGCGCGCTGGTTCGAAGGCGGCCGGACCAACCTCTGCCATAACGCGGTCGACCGCCACCTGAAAGACCGCGCCGACCAGAACGCGCTGATCTTCGTCTCCACCGAAACCGAGCAGGAGCGGGTGTACTCGTTCCGCGAGCTGCATGTGGAGGTGCAGCGCATGGCCGCGGTGCTCAAGGCCCAGGGGGTCGGCAGGGGCGACCGGGTGCTGATCTACATGCCCATGATTCCCGAGGCCGCCTTTGCCATGCTGGCCTGCGCCCGCATCGGCGCCATCCACTCGGTGGTGTTCGGCGGTTTCGCCAGCCATTCGCTGGCCTCGCGCATCGAGGACGCGTCACCGGTGGCCATCGTGAGTGCCGACGCCGGTTCGCGCGGCGGGAAGGTGGTGGAATACAAGCCGCTGCTGGACGAGGCCATCCGCCTGTCCAGCCACAAGCCGACGTCGGTGGTGCTGATGAACCGGGGTCTGGCGCCGATGGCGATGCTGGCCGGCCGCGACCACGACTACGCCAGCCTGCGGGCGCAGCACATGGAGGCCCAGGTGCCGTGCGAATGGCTGGAGTCCACCGAGATCAGCTACACCATCTACACCAGCGGCACCACCGGCCGCCCCAAGGGCGTGCAGCGCGACGTGGGCGGTTATGCCGTGGCGCTGGCTGCCAGCATGAAGCACATCTTCATGGGCGAGCCGGGCGAGACCTATTTCTCCACCAGCGACATCGGCTGGGTGGTGGGCCACAGCTACATCGTGTACGGCCCGCTGATCGCCGGCATGGCGACCATCATGTACGAGGGCCTGCCGATCCGCCCGGACGGCGGCATCTGGTGGAGCCTGATCGAGAAGTACAAGGTCAGCGTCATGTTCAGCGCGCCCACCGCGGTGCGCGTGCTCAAGAAGCAGGACCCGGCCTACCTCAAGCAATACGACCTCTCCAGCCTGAAGGCGCTGTTCCTGGCCGGCGAGCCGCTGGACGAACCGACCGCCCGCTGGATCGCCGACGGCCTGGGCGTGCCCATCATCGACAACTACTGGCAGACCGAGAGCGGCTGGCCGATCCTGACCATTGCCAACGGCGTGGAGCACAAGGACAGCAAGTTCGGCAGCCCGGGCATTCCCATGTACGGCTACAGCGTCAAGCTGCTGCACGAGAGCACCGGCGAGGAGCTGACCGGCGCGGACGAAAAGGGCGTGGTGGTGATCGAAGGGCCCACGCCCCCCGGCTTCATGCAGACCGTGTGGCAGGACGATGCCCGTTTCGTCAACACCTACTGGAAGAGCATCCCCGGCAAGCTGGTCTACAGCACCTTCGACTGGGGCATCCGCGACAAGGACGGCTACTTCTACATCCTGGGCCGCACCGACGACGTGATCAACGTGGCCGGCCACCGCCTGGGCACCCGCGAGATCGAGGAGAGCATCTCCAGCCATGCCAATGTGGCCGAGGTGGCGGTGGTGGGCGTGGCGGACAACCTCAAGGGCCAGGTGGCCATGGCCTTCGTGGTGGCCAAGGACTCCACCACCCTGGGCGATGCGCAGGCCCAGCTCAAGCTGGAAGGCGAGATCATGAAGCTGGTCGACAGCCAGCTCGGCGCGGTGGCGCGACCGTCGCGGGTGCGTTTCGTCTCGGTGCTGCCCAAGACCCGCAGCGGCAAGCTGCTGCGCCGGGCCATCCAGGCGGTGTGCGAGGGCCGCGACCCCGGCGATCTGACCACCATGGACGACCCGGGCGCCCTGCAGCAGATCCGCGACCTGTTCGCCTGAGCGGCGCCAGGGTCGTCATGTGGCTATGATGGATTGCTTATATAGCCACATGCCGAAACGGGGCCTGCCATGGAAGAAATGATCGGAACCACCGCCCAGGTCGAGAAGGCCCGGGTGTTCGAGCTGGCCGCCGAACTGTTCGGCGTGCTGGCCACGCCCATGCGCCTGCGCATCCTGAGCGCCCTGTGCGACCAGGAAAAGTCGGTCTCGCAGCTGCTGCTGGAGATCGACACCACCCAGCCCAACCTGTCGCAGCACCTCAACCTGCTGTACCGCTCGGGCATCCTGGCCCGGCGCAAGGAGGGTACCCAGGTCATCTACCGGGTGCAGAGCGAGCAGGCGGTGACGCTGTGCCGCACCGTCTGCACCCAGATCGCGATCGAGATGGACGAGCCCGCCGCCGTGCCCGCCACGCAGCGGCTGACCCCTCGCGGCGGCGCCTGACGCCGGTCGCTTTCAATTTCTTGCCCTTGCGGCCGATCTAACTGGCACAATCTGGCCCGCAGCCAGTCCTTCCACAGTCACTGTCGCATCCGCCAATCGGTTCAGCCGTGTCGCGGGAGGTTTTTTCAACCAGCTAATGTTCCCTGCAGGGGAACGGAGGTCAGCGGATTCATGAGCGATACGCCATCGAGCGCAGGCAACGTCTATGTTGCCTACAAGAACAACTCCTACCTGTTCGGCGGCAACGCCCCCTACGTGGAGGAGATGTACGAGAACTATCTGCAGAACCCGGGCAGCGTGCCCGACAACTGGCGCAGTTACTTCGACGCCCTGCAGCACGTTCCCGCCGTCGATGGGTCCGATTCCCGTGACGTCCCCCACCTCCCCGTCGTCAATGCCTTTGCCGAACGCGCCAAGCAGGGCGGCACCAAGGTCGTCATTGCCGCCGGCGCCGACTCCGACCTCGGCCGCAAACGCGTCTTCACCCAGCAGCTGATCGCCGCCTACCGCAACGTGGGCCAGCGCTGGGCCGACCTCGACCCGCTCAAGCGCACCGAGCGTCCGGCCATCCCCGAGCTGGAGCCATCGTTCTACGGCTTCAGCGACGCCGACCTGGAAACGGTGTTCAACACCAGCAACACCTTCTTCGGCAAGGAAACGATGCCGCTGCGCGAGCTGCTGAATGCGCTGCGCGAAACCTACTGCGGCTCCATCGGCGCCGAGTACATGTACATCACCGACCAGGCGCAGAAGCGCTGGTGGCAGGAAAAGCTCGAGAGCATCCGCAGCAAGCCGAACTTCACGGCCGACAAGAAGAAGCACATCCTGGAGCGCCTGACCGCCGCCGAGGGCCTGGAGCGTTACCTGCACACCAAATACGTCGGCCAGAAGCGTTTCTCGCTCGAGGGTGGCGAGAGCTTCATCGCCGCCATGGACGAGCTGATCCAGCAGGCCGGCGCCAAGGGCATTCAGGAAATCGTGATCGGCATGGCCCACCGCGGTCGCCTGAACGTGCTGGTCAACACCCTGGGCAAGATGCCCAAGGACCTGTTCGCCGAGTTCGACCACACCGCTCCCGAAGAGCTGCCCGCCGGTGACGTGAAGTACCACCAGGGCTTCAGCTCCGACGTGTCCACCTCCGGTGGCCCGGTGCACCTGAGCCTGGCGTTCAACCCGTCGCACCTGGAGATCGTGAACCCGGTGGTCGAAGGCTCGGTGCGCGCCCGCATGGACCGCCGCGACGACGCGCTGGGCGCCCAGGTGCTGCCGGTGCTGGTGCACGGTGATGCGGCCTTTGCTGGCCAGGGCGTGAACCAGGAAACCCTGGCGCTGGCCCAGACCCGGGGCTATTCCACCGGCGGCACGGTGCACCTGATCATCAACAACCAGATCGGCTTCACCACCTCCGACCCGCGCGACCTGCGCTCCACCCTGTACTGCACCGACATCGTCAAGGGCGTCGAGTCGCCGGTGCTGCACGTCAACGGCGACGATCCGGAAGCCGTTGTGCTGGCGGTGCAGCTGGCGCTGGAGTACCGCCTGGAGTTCCGCAAGGACGTGGTGGTGGACATCATCTGCTTCCGCAAGCTGGGCCACAACGAGCAGGACACCCCGAGCCTGACCCAGCCGCTGATGTACAAGAAGATCAGCTCCCACCCCGGCACCCGCAAGCTGTACGCCGACAAGCTGGCGGCCCAGGGCCTGGGCGAGTCGCTGGGCGACGACATGGTCAAGGCCTACCGGGCTGCGCTGGACGAAGGCCGTCACACCGTCGACCCGGTGCTGACCAACTTCAAGAGCAAGTACGCGGTCGACTGGGCGCCCTTCCTGGGCAAGAAGTGGACCGATGCCGCCGACACCGCTATTCCGCTGACCGAGTGGAAGCGCATCGCCGACCGGCTCACCACCATCCCCGAGAACGTCACCCCGCACCAGCTGGTGAAGAAGGTGTATGCCGACCGGGCCGCCATGGGCCGTGGCGAGATCAATGTGGACTGGGGCATGGGCGAGCACATGGCCTTCGCCACCCTGGTGGCCAGCGGCTACGCTGTGCGCCTGTCCGGCGAGGACTGCGGTCGGGGCACCTTCACCCACCGCCACGCGGTCATCCATGACCAGAACCGCGAGAAGTGGGACGAGGGCACCTACATCCCGCTGCAGAACGTGGCCGAGAACCAGGCACCGTTCGTGGTGATCGACTCGATCCTGTCGGAAGAGGCGGTGCTGGGCTTCGAGTACGGCTACGCCGGCTCCGACCCCAACACCCTGGTGATCTGGGAAGCCCAGTTCGGCGACTTCGCCAACGGCGCCCAGGTGGTCATCGACCAGTTCATCGCCTCCGGCGAAGTGAAGTGGGGCCGCCTGAACGGCCTGACGCTGATGCTGCCGCACGGCTACGAAGGCCAGGGCCCCGAGCACAGCTCGGCCCGCCTGGAGCGCTTCATGCAGCTGGCGGCCGACACCAACATGCAGATCGTGCAGCCCACCACGGCCAGCCAGATCTTCCATGTGCTGCGCCGCCAGATGATCCGCCCGCTGCGCAAGCCGCTGGTGCTGTTCACCCCGAAATCGCTGCTGCGCAACAAGGACGCCACCTCGCCGCTGTCCGAGTTCACCAAGGGCGGCTTCCAGACGGTGCTGCCGGAGCAGAACGCCGACGTGGTCAAGAAGGCCGACAAGGTCAAGCGCGTGATCGTGTGCTCGGGCAAGGTCTATTACGACCTGGTCAAGAAGCGCGAGGAAAAGGGCGCCGACGATGTGGCCATCGTGCGCATCGAGCAGCTGTACCCGTTCCCGCACAAGGCGTTCGCGGCCGAGATCAAGCGCTTCGCCAACGCCACCGACATCGTGTGGTGCCAGGACGAGCCGCAGAACCAGGGCGCCTGGTTCTTCATCCAGCACCAGATCCACGAGAACATGCTCGAAGGTCAGAAGCTGGGTTATGCGGGCCGTGCCGCTTCGGCCTCGCCGGCGGTGGGTTACGCCCACCTGCACCAGGAGCAGCAGAAGAACCTGATCGAGGCGGCTTTCGCCAAGCTCAAGGGCTTCATCCTCACCAAATGAGTCCGGCCCGTCCGTGACGCAGCGCGCGGCCGGTGGCCGCAGCGCAGCGTCGCGCCCGGCCCGACACGAACACACGCATCCCAGGAAACAACATGGCAATCGTTGAAGTCAAAGTTCCGCAGCTCTCCGAATCCGTGGCCGAAGCCACGCTGCTGCAGTGGAAGAAAAAGGTCGGTGAGGCAGTGTCCGCCGACGAGATCCTGATCGAGATCGAGACCGACAAGGTCGTGCTCGAAACCCCGGCGCCGGCTTCCGGCGTGCTGGTGGAAATCCTGCAGGGCGACGGCGCCACCGTCGCCGCTGACCAGGCCATTGCCCGCATCGACACCGCAGCTGTGGTGGGCGCGGCTCCGGCCGCTGCTGCTGCACCGGCACTGGCTGCGGCGCCTGCCGCCGCGCCGGTGGCCGCCGCCGCCGCCGCCGCCGCCGTGGGTGGTGCCAAGGCGGGTGTGGCCATGCCGGCTGCCGCCAAGATGATGGCCGACAACAACCTTGCCGCCGGCTCGGTGGCCGGTACCGGTAAGGACGGCCGCGTGACCAAGGGCGACGTGATCGGCGCGCTGGCCAGCCCGCCGGCTGCGGCGCCGAAGGCCGCACCGGCAGCCGCCATCCCGACCGGGGCCCCCACCAAGGCCCTGCCGCAGGTGCCGGTGGTCACGCCCGACCTGGGCGATCGCCCGGAAGAGCGCGTGCCCATGACCCGCCTGCGCGCCCGCGTGGCCGAGCGTCTGCTGCAGTCGCAGGCCACCAACGCCATCCTGACCACCTTCAACGAGGTCAACATGGCCCCGGTGATGGAGATGCGCAAGAAGTTCCAGGAGAAGTTCGAGAAGGAGCATGGCGTCAAGCTGGGCTTCATGAGCTTCTTCGTGAAGGCCGCGGTGCACGCCCTGAAGAAATTCCCGGTGCTCAACGCCTCGGTGGACGGCAACGACATCGTCTACCACGGCTACTTCGACATCGGCATTGCGGTCGGTTCGCCGCGCGGTCTGGTGGTGCCCATCATCCGCAACGCCGACCAGATGAGCTTTGCCGACATCGAGAAGAAGATCGCCGAGTTCGGCCAGAAGGCCAAGGACGGCAAGATCGGCCTGGACGACCTGTCGGGCGGCACCTTCTCCATCAGCAACGGCGGTACCTTCGGCTCCATGTTGTCGACCCCCATCATCAACCCGCCGCAGTCGGCGATCCTGGGCGTGCACGCCACCAAGGACCGCGCGGTGGTGGAGAACGGCCAGATCGTGATCCGGCCCATGAACTACCTGGCCATGTCCTATGACCACCGCATCATCGACGGCCGTGAGGCCGTGCTGGGCCTGGTGGCCATGAAGGAAGCGCTGGAAGATCCGGCCCGCCTGCTGTTCGACATCTGAGGACCTGACGATGAGCCAACAATTCGACGTCATCGTCATCGGTGGTGGCCCGGGCGGCTACATTGCCGCCATCCGTGCGGCCCAGCTGGGCTTCAAGGTGGCCTGCATCGACGAGTGGAAAAACGCGGCCGGTGGCCCGGCACCCGGCGGCACCTGCACCAACGTGGGCTGCATTCCGTCCAAGGCGCTGCTGCAGTCGTCCGAGCATTTTGAGCACGCCAACAAGCACTTCGCCGACCACGGCATCACCGCCACCAACGTGAAGATCGACATCGCCAGGATGATCGGCCGCAAGGACACGGTGGTGAAGCAGAACAACGACGGCATCCTCTACCTGTTCAAGAAGAACAAGGTGTCGTTCTTCCACGGCCGCGGCTCCTTCGTGAAGCCGGTGGAGGGCGGTTACGAGATCGCGGTGGCAGGTGCCCAGAACGAGACCCTGACCGGCAAGCAGATCGTGGTGGCCACCGGCTCGAACGCCCGTGCGCTGCCGGGCGTGCCGTTCGACGAGGAGCTGGTGCTGTCCAACGACGGCGCGCTGCGCATCGGCGCGGTGCCCAAGAAGCTGGCGCTGATCGGCTCGGGTGTCATCGGCCTGGAGATGGGCTCGGTCTGGCGCCGCCTCGGCTCCGACGTGACCATTCTGGAAGGTCTGCCGACCTTCCTGGGCGCGGTGGACGAGCAGATCGCCAAGGAAGCGAAGAAGGCCTTCGACAAGCAGGGTCTGCGGATCGAGCTGGGCGTGAAGGTCGGCGAGATCAAGACCGGCAAGAAGGGCGTCACGGTCAACTACACCAACGCCAAGGGCGAGGCCGTGGTGCTGGAGGCCGACAAGCTGGTGGTCTCCATCGGCCGGGTGCCCAACACCATCGGCCTGAACGCCGAGGCGGTGGGCCTGCAGCTCGACGAGCGCGGCGCCATCGTGGTGGACGCCGACTGCCGCACCAACCTGCCCGGCGTCTGGGCAGTGGGTGACGTGGTGCGCGGCCCGATGCTGGCCCACAAGGCCGAGGAAGAGGGCGTCGCGGTGGCCGAGCGCATGGCCGGCCAGCACGGGCATGTCAACTTCAACACCATCCCCTGGGTCATCTACACCAGCCCCGAGATCGCCTGGGTCGGCCGAACCGAACAGCAGCTCAAGGCCGATGGTGTGGCCTACAAGGCCGGCACCTTCCCGTTCCTGGCCAACGGCCGGGCGCGGGCGCTGGGCGACACGACCGGCATGGTCAAGTTCCTGGCCGACGCCACCACCGACGAGATCCTGGGCGTGCACATCGTGGGCCCCATGGCCAGCGAGCTGATCGCCGAGGCGGTGGTCGCGATGGAGTTCAAGGCCAGCGCGGAAGACATCGCCCGCATCTGCCACGCCCACCCGTCGCTGTCGGAGGCCACCAAGGAAGCCGCCCTGGCGGTGGACAAGCGCACGCTGAACTTCTGAGCGTCGTCGAACCTTGAGCGTCCGCAGCGTTTACGAGGCCGTGCTGAAAGAGCGCGGCTACACCACCGACCCCGCCCAGCAGCGTGCCATCGACGCGCTGGAGCGGTGTGCCACCGAGTGGGCCGCCTACAAGCAGAAGCGGTCCAACTCGCTGAAGAAGCTGTTCAACCGTCCGGACGTTCCGCTGGGTGTCTACATGTTCGGCGGGGTGGGGCGGGGCAAGAGCTTCCTGATGGACTGCTTCTTCCAGGCCGTGCCGATCCGCCGCAAGACGCGGCTGCACTTCCACGAGTTCATGCGCGAGGTGCACCGCGAACTGCGCGACCTGCAAGGCACGGTGAACCCGCTGGACGTGCTCGGCCAGCGCATGGCGGAACGCTACAAGCTGATCTGCTTCGACGAGTTCCATGTGGCGGACGTGACCGACGCCATGATCCTGCACCGGCTGCTCGACGCGCTGTTCAAGGCCGGCGTGGGTTTCGTCACCACCTCCAACTTCCACCCGGACGCGCTTTACCCGGACGGTCTGCACCGCGACCGCATCCTGCCGGCCATCGAGCTGCTGAAGTCCCGGCTGGAAGTGCTCAGCGTGGACAACGGCACCGACTACCGCCGGCGCACGCTCAACCACATCGAGCTTTACCACTGCCCCCTGGGCGCGCAGGCCGACGAGGCGATGGAGCGCACCTTCAACGAGCTGGCCGAGGCGGGCGACCAGGAGGCGGTGATGACCATCGAGTCGCGCCAGATCCGCGCGGTGCGACGCGCCGGTGGCGTGATCTGGTTTGACTTCCGCACCCTGTGCGGCGGGCCGCGTTCACAAAACGACTACCTGGAGATCGCCAGCCAGTTCCACACCGTGCTGTTGTCGAACGTGCCGCAGATGGCGGTGCGCCAGGCCTCCGAGGCGCGCCGTTTCACCTGGCTGATCGACGTGCTCTATGACCGCCGGGTCAAGCTGGTGATGTCGGCCGCCGTGCCGCCGGAGCAGCTCTACACCGAAGGTCCGATGTCGCACGAGTTTCCTCGCACCGTTTCGCGCCTGACAGAGATGCAGTCGCAGGAATTCCTCTCGCTGGAGCACCGGCTGGTCGACACCGGCCTGACCTGACCCCTTTGCGTCAGAGCGGGTCGAGCTTGACGATGGCCAGCGACAGGTTGTCGCCGCCGCCCTTGGCGCGGGTGCGCGCCTTCTGGATCAGGAATTCGCAGGCCTCGCGGGGCGACAGCATGGACACGGTGCTGGCGACCTCTTCCGGGGTGAAGTAGTGCCAGATGCCATCGCTGCAGGCCATCAGCACGTCGCCGGCCTGCAGCCGCCGGATGGTGTGCAGGTCCACCGGCGGATCGTTCTCGGTGCCCAGGCAGCCCATCAGGATGTTCGAGTGCGGGTGGTCCATGGCTTCCTGCTCGGTCAGCTCGCCCTGGTTCACCAGCGTCTGCACATACGAATGGTCCAGGGTGCGGAAATGGAGCTTGCCCTGGCGGAAGTGGTAGACCCGCGAGTCGCCGGCGTGCACGCAGTGGGCGCCGCCGTCGAGCGTGAGGACGAAGGCGGCCACCGTGCTGTGGGGCTCCTGTTCGGCGGCCACGGCGGTCAGCTTGATGACGATGTGGGACTCCTCGACGATCTTGCGCAGCAGGGCATCCGGATCGTCCGTTTCGGGGTCGAAACGGTTGAACAGCTGCTGCGCCGTCAGCATGACCTGATCGGACGCCTTGCGACCGCCGCTGCGTCCGCCCATGCCGTCGGCCACCACCGCCAGCAGGCAGCCGGGGAAGCGCTTGTGGCTGATCAGGTTGACCTGATCCTGTTGATAGTCGCGGTCTCCCCGGTGAAGGCCGGTGGATGCCTGGATGCGGTAGCCTTGGGTCATGAAGCTGCGTCGCCTTGAGATCGGGATGGCTGTCGGAGTGACGGCGTGAATGGTACCCCCGACTGTGGGCCGGTGTGGCCCGCCGTGACGGCGGACGGAGGGGCCGACCTGGTCCTGGCCACCCGCAGGGCACTGGGAGCCGAGGGCATGGCGCAGCGCTGGGGCGAGGGTTTCCGGCATCGCGCAGGGCAACAGCTCATGGCCGAGGCGGTGGCGGACACCCTCGGCAGCGGCGGCGCCCTGGTGGTGCAGGCCGGCACCGGTGTCGGCAAGACGCTGGCCTACCTTGTGCCCCTGCTGCTCAGCGGCCGGCGGGCGGTGCTGTCCACCGCCACCCAGGCCCTGCAGGACCAGCTCTACCACCGCGACATTCCGGCCGTCACGCGGACCCTCGGGCTGCCGGTGCGCCTGGCCATGCTCAAGGGACGGGGTGCCTACGTCTGCCTGCACCGGCTGCGCGGTCAGGTGGCATCGTCGGTGCGTGAGCGGGACCCGGCCGACACCGTGGTGCTGGGCCAGCTGCTGCGCTGGGCCGAGGCATCGGTCCGTGGCGATCTGGCCGAGTGGCCCGCCCTGGAGGCCCGACCTGCGCTGCGCCCGCTGGTGACGTCCACCCGCGACAACTGTCTGGGCGCAGCCTGCCCCGAACTGGCCCGTTGTGCGGTGGTCCGGGCGCGGCGCGAGGCGCTGGAAGCCGACTGGGTGGTGGTCAACCACCACGTGTTCATGGCGGACCTCGATGTGCGCGAATCCGGCGTGGCGGCCTTGTTGCCAAACGCGGAAGCCATCATCTTCGACGAGGCCCACCAGCTCAACGACACCGCCATCGGCTTCATGGGTCGGCGGGTCGGCTCTGCCATGTGGCGCGATCTGGCGCACGACCTGTTGACCGTGACCCGCCAGCATGCGGCGGGCCTTCGACCCTGGCCGGTCTGGGCGCTCGATCTGGAGCGCTGCAGCCGGACCCTGGGCGAGCTGGCCGGCAGCACGGTGGCCAGCGACACCCGGATCGCCTGGGATGGTGGCTCGCCGGCCGGGGTGGACGCAGCGGCCTGGGCACGCGCCTGCGTCGACCTGGACCGGGTGCTGGGACTGCTGCACGAAGGGCTGGAGGCCAGCGCCGATGCCGCGCCCGACCTGAGGCGTCTGGCCGAGCGGATCGCCACCCTGCGCGCCGACTGGCGCTCGCTGGTGGGGGAGCCGGCAGCGCCCGGCGAGGTGCGGTGGCTGAGCCGGCATCCGGCCCGCCGCTGGGAGGTCCACCAGACACCGGCGGACAGCTCAGGCCTGTTTCCCGCTCAGGTGGCCGCCCGGCCGGATGTGGCCTGGGTGTTCACCTCGGCCACGCTGGGCCATGACGATTCCCTGAGCTGGTTCTGCCGCAGCGTCGGCCTCACCGCCCGCACCCTGCGCGTGGCCAGCCCTTTCGACCATTTGCGGCAGGCCGCGCTGCATGTACCGCCCGACCTGCCGCAACCCGCCGATCCCCGGCACCTGCCGATGCTGGCCGAGCGGCTGGCGGGCTGGATCACCCGGCTGGGCGGGCGCACCCTGGTGCTCACCACCACCCAGCGCGCGGCCCGGCGGCTGGCCGAAAGCCTGCGCAGCCATGCTTCGGCCGGCGATGCTGGCGATCCCGCGTTCGAGGTGCTGGCGCCGGCCGCGAGTGTGCGTCGCCACGCACTGGACACCTTTCGGGAGCAGGCGGGGCGCCGGCCGATGGTGCTGGTGGCGTCCAGTGCGTTCTGGGACGGAGTCGATCTGCCCGGCGATGCGTTGCAGCTGGTGGTGATCGACAAACTGCCGTTCCCGCCCCCGGACGATCCCCTGGTGCAGGCCCGTGTGCACCGCGCCCAGGCCCGGGGGGAGGATGGTTTTGCGGTGGTGCACCTGGCCGAGGCGGCCCTGGCTCTGGCGCAGGGCGCCGGGCGCCTGATCCGGACCGAGGCAGATCGCGGTGTGGTGGTGCTGGCCGACAACCGCGTACTGCAGCGGTCTTATGGGCCCTTGCTGCTGGCCGCCATGCCGCCCATGCGTTGGCTGAGCGATGAATCCGGGCTGCTGGCCGAGCTGGAGTCGCTGGCCGGCGAGCGGGGTATCACCACACCTTCCACCACGGGTTTTCCCGGGTTTTGAAGCCCTGGCGCAGGTAGTCGCTGTTCGGGTAGCTGGTCTGCATGACGCGGCGGGTGTCGTCGCGCAGCTGGGTCATGCCCAGGGCGTCGTAGGACTGCATCAGGATGAAGAGGGCTTCTTCCAGGGCCGGGGCGTCCGAGAACTCGGTGAGGGCCAGCTGGGCCCGGTTGATGGCCGCCACATGGGCGCCGCGGCTGTAGTAGTAGCGCGCCACATGCACCTCGTACTGGGCCAGCGAGTTGACGATGTAGGTCATGCGCTGGCGAGCGTCGGGGGCGTAGCGGGAATCCGGGAACCGGTCGGAGAGCTCGCGGAAGGCCTCGAAGGATTCCTTGGCGGCTTTCTGGTCGCGCTCGGAGAGGTCCTGCCGGGCCAGCGCCCCGAACAGGCCGAGGTTGTCGTTGAAGTTCACCAGGCCGCGCAGGTACAGCGCGTAGTCCATGGCCGGGCTGGCGGGGTGCAGCCGCTGGAAACGGTCCAGGGCGGCCAGCGCCTGCGCCTGCTCGCCGGCCTTGAAGTGGGTGTAGGCCTTGTCGAGCTGGGCCTGCTGGGCCAGCGGCGTACCGGCAGCCCGACCTTCGAGTTTTTCGAGCAGCGTGGCGGCCTTCTCGTAGTTGCCGGCCTGGCGTTCGTCGGTGGCTTCGCGGTAGAGCTTGTTCGGGCTCCAGTTGGCGGTCTCGTCGACCGGTGCGGTGGATGCGCAGCCTTGCAGCGCCAGAACGGCGGCGGTGGCCAGGGTCACGGCCGATAATCTCAAGCTCACATTCACAGGCACACCTCGACTCGGAACGACGTTTTGGAAGCGCAAAGTATATCGACGGGGTGTCCTGACGCTCCCGCAACGGACGACGACCTGCTGCCCGACCCGGCAGAGGCGGGCGGCAGTGACGGCGGCACCGAGCTGCGGACCTTGTCGGTCCCGGTCGAATGGCACGGACACCGCATCGACCGCGCCCTGGCGGCACTGGTTCCGGAGTTTTCCCGCAGCCATCTCCAGCAGCTGCTGCTGGAAGGGGCGGTGCGCTGGCGCGGGCAGGCTGCGGCCAAGCCTTCGGTCAAGGTGCAGGCTGGCGACCGGCTGGACATCGAGCTGCGGCCCACGGCGCAGGCGCATGCCTTCCTGCCCGAACCCATGCCGATCGAGGTGGTGCACGAAGACGAACACCTGCTGGTCATCCACAAGCCCGCCGGTCTGGTGGTGCATCCGGCTGCCGGCAACTGGTCGGGCACGTTGCTCAACGGGCTGCTGGCCTACCACCGCGCAGCGGCCGAGCTGCCCCGGGCCGGCATCGTGCACCGGCTCGACAAGGACACCTCCGGCCTGATGCTGGTGGGCAAGACCCGGGTGGCGGTGGACGCCCTGGTGCGGGCCATTGCGGCCCGCGAAGTCAGCCGGCAGTACCTGGCGCTGGCCCATGGCCCGTGGCGCGGCGCCGGTCGCGTGGATGTCGACCGCCCGGTCGGGCGCGACCCCCACAACCGGTTACGGATGGCGGTGGTGCCGTCCGGCAAGCCCGCCCGGACCACCGTGGTGCTGCTGGACGCCCGGGAAGACGCCTGCCTGGTGGCCTGCCGGCTCGACACCGGACGCACCCACCAGATCCGGGTCCACATGACTGCCCTGGGTCATCCGCTGGTGGGTGACCCGGTGTACGGTGGACGCCCGGCCTGGGGCCTGCAGCGTCAGGCCTTGCACGCCGCATCGCTGCAGCTGGCGCATCCGGTGCATGGCGGGCGGCTGTGCTTCTGGTCGGCGCCCCCGCCCGACATGGCCAGAGCCCTGTCGGAGAGCGGCCTCCGGTACAATCCGCCGGCTCCCGGACAGCTGCTGCTGGAGGGCCTGGCGGCTTGAACTGCCCGGTCTGCACCCACCGCGCACCCCGTCCTGCGGACCCGCTCCGGCCAGTCGGCAGCCACCGATCGACCCGCCACAGCCCCGCCTGCAGCTTCGTCTACAGCCCCACCTCCCGCCGGCCCACCGCCGGCCCTTGACCGAGCGACACCATGAACACCACGGATGCCCTGCGTGTCCTTGAAACGGCATTGATCTGCGCCGCGCAGCCGCTGACCGTGCGGGAACTCGGCACCCTGTTCGACGGCGAGGTGGCGCCCGACACCCTCAAGGCCATGCTGGTCGATCTACAGCAGCAGTGGACCGGGCGGGGCGTCGAACTGGTCCAGGTGGCCAGCGGCTGGCGTTTCCAGAGCCGCCCCGAGCTGCGGCCCTTCCTGGACCGCCTGCACCCCGAGAAGCCGCCCAAATACTCGCGTGCCGCCATGGAAACGCTGGCCATCATTGCCTACCGCCAGCCGGTGACCCGGGGCGACATGGAAGACATCCGGGGCGTGACCATCAACTCCATGATCCTCAAGCAGCTCGAAGACCGGGGCTGGATCGAGGTCATCGGGCACCGCGAAACGGTCGGTCGCCCGGCCCTGTTTGCCACCACACGCCAGTTCCTGGACGATCTGGGCCTGGCCTCGCTCGACCAGCTGCCCCCGCTGGACGCCAGCGAGGTGCAGGAGTCGGCGCTCGGCCGCCTCGATTTCGACGCCCTCTCACAGCGCCTGCCCGACGACGAGGCGGCGCCCGACCTGCTCGCCGACAGCCTCCCGGCCGGTGCCGATCCCGCCACCGACGCTCCCATTCAAGGAAACCCATGACAACGCCGGACACCCCCCGCCAACTGCCGGTCGAGGCCGTGCCCGCCGACGACTCCGCCCTGCAGTTCGACGATGTCGTCAGCGGCGTCTTCGATGCCGAGCAGGAGACGGAGCCCGCGGCGCCGACCAAGCGCGTGCTGGCCCCCGAGGCCGAATCGCCCAAACTGCACAAGGTGCTGGCCCAGGCCGGCATGGGTTCGCGGCTGGAGATGGAGCAGCTCATCCTGGAAGGCCGCATTTCGGTCAACGGCGAGCCGGCCCACGTGGGGCAACGCATCCAGTTCGGCGATGTGATCAAGGTCAACGGCAAGCCGGTGCGTGTGCGCATGACCCCACCCCCGCCGCGTGTGCTGGCCTACCACAAGCCGGCTGGCGAGGTGGTCTCGCACGACGACCCCCAGAACCGCCCGACCGTGTTCCGCCGCCTGCCGCGGCTGCAGAGCGGCAAATGGCAATCGGTCGGCCGGCTGGACCTCAACACCGAAGGCCTGCTGCTGCTCACCAGTTCCGGTGAGCTGGCCAACCGCCTGATGCACCCGCGTTTCGGTCTGCAGCGCGAGTACGCGGTGCGTGTGCTGGGCGCGCTGTCCAAAGAGGAAAAGCAGCGGTTGCTGGACGGCGTGAATCTTGACGACGGCCCGGCCCAGTTCGCTTCCATCGAAGACGGCGGCGGCGAGGGCGCCAACTGCTGGTACCGGGTCACCATTGCCGAGGGCCGCAACCGCGAGGTGCGCCGCATGTTCGAGGCGGTCGGCCACGCGGTCAGCCGCCTGATCCGCATCCGTTACGGCGCCATGATGCTGCCGCGTGGTCTCAAGCGCGGCGCCTGGATCGAGCTCGACGAGCGCGACATCGCCCGTCTGACCGCAGCGGCCGGCATGCTGCCGGCGGCCGAGCCGAGCCGTGGTCCGCGCCCGGCCGCCACGCGGGGCAGCCCGTCCAGGGGCGGGCAGCGCACCGGTCGCGGTCCGGCCCGGCCGGCACCGTCTGCAGCCGCCCCGGTCGACCCCGGCCGCAAGCCGCGCGGCGCCGGACCGGGCGGCAACGCAGCCGGCAAGGGCAGTGGCGGTCAGCCCGACCCCATGAAGACCTCGGTCGGCTACATCGGCCACGATGCGGTGGCTCGCCAGCGCAAGGCCGACGCCACACGCGGCAAGGGCGCGCAGCCGCCGCGCGGCGGCCAGGGTGGCGGCAAGCGTCGAGGCCCGGGTCGCTGAGGCCTGCAGCGGCCAGATGGCCGCTGGCCCGATGTAGAATCGGCGGCTCTGCGCTTTGCCGCGCAACCCCTTGAATTTCCTTTAAAACTTCAGGTATCAGGATCCCCCATGGCCATCGAACGCACCCTCTCGATCATCAAGCCCGACGCCGTTGCCAAGAACGTCATCGGCCAGATTTACGCCCGCTTCGAGGCCGCCGGCCTGAAGGTCGTGGCCGCCAAGATGGTTCACCTCTCGCGCGGCGAAGCCGAGCAGTTCTATGCCGTGCACAAGGCCCGTCCGTTCTTCAAGGACCTGGTCGACTTCATGGTCTCCGGCCCGGTCATGATCCAGGCCCTCGAAGGTGAAGGCGCCATCGCCAAGAACCGCGACCTGATGGGCGCCACCGACCCCAAGAAAGCCGCCCCGGGCACCATCCGCGCCGACTTCGCCGACAGCATCGACGCCAACGCCGTGCACGGCTCCGACGCCCCCGAGACCGCTGCCCAGGAAGTCGCCTTCTTCTTCCCCGGCATGAACGTGTACTCGCGCTGATCTGCGCGCAGACCATGGCGCCATGACGGTCAATCTGCTCGACTTCGATCTCGACGGGTTGACCGCCTTTTGCGAGCAGCTGGGCGAAAAGCGTTTCCGCGCCGTCCAGTTGTTCCGCTGGATTCACCAGAAGGGTGAATCCGACCCCTCCCGCATGACCGACCTCGCGAAAAGCCTTCGCGAGAAGCTGCCTTCGGCGGCCACGGTCCAGACCTTGCCGGTGCTGTCGCGCCAGGACTCGGCCGACGGCACCATCAAGTGGCTGTTCGATGTGGGCGACGGCAACGCCGTCGAAACCGTTTTCATCCCCGAGGAAGACCGCGGCACCCTGTGCGTGTCGTCGCAGGCGGGCTGTGCCGTGGGTTGCCGCTTCTGCTCCACCGGGCATCAGGGCTTCTCGCGGAACCTCACCACCGGCGAGATCCTCGCCCAGCTCTGGCAGGCCGAGTTTTTCCTGCGCCGCCATCTGAAGACCACCGAACGCGTGATCACCAACGTGGTCATGATGGGCATGGGCGAGCCGCTGCAGAACTACCACGCGCTGGTGCCGGCCCTGCGGGTCATGCTCGATGACCACGCCTACGGTCTTTCGCGTCGGCGGGTCACCGTGTCCACCTCCGGGGTGGTGCCCATGATGGACCGGCTTGCCGCCGACGTGCCGGTGGCCCTGGCGGTGTCGCTGCACGCCCCCAACGACCCGCTGCGCGACTCGCTGGTGCCGCTGAACCGCAAATACCCGCTGGCCGAGCTGCTGGACGCCTGCGTGCGTTACCTGCCGGCCGCTCCGCGCGACTTCATCACGTTCGAGTACTGCATGCTGGACGGCGTCAACGACACGCCCGAGCACGCCGGTGAACTGCTCGACCTGGTGCGCCAGCACGGGGAACGCGGCGTGCCCTGCAAGATCAATCTGATACCGTTCAACCCGTTCCCGGATTCGGGCTTGCGCTGTTCCCCCCGCCCGGTGGTGCTGCAGTTCGCCCGGATCCTGAACGACGGCGGCGTGGTGACCACGGTGCGCAAGACCCGCGGCGACGACATCGATGCGGCCTGCGGCCAGCTGGCCGGCGATGTCCTGGACCGTACCGATGCCGCTCGCCGGCTGGCGCGTCTGCGAACCGAAACCACCGCCCCGATCCGCATCGTCCGACCCGGCAGTTGATTTGAAAAGGCAGGCATGACCCACAGCACACGCGGCTTCTCCTCCTCTTTCCGACCCGTCTTGCTGCTGGGCAGCGTGTGGCTGGCCTTGCTGGCCGGTTGCGCCCAGAACCCGTCGGCCATTCCCCCGGTGGGCGCCTCGGTGGAGCCGGTGACCGCATCGGACGAGCCCGATGCCCGGCGCCGGGCACGCATCCGCCTCGAGCTGGCAGCCAGCTACTTCGGGCAGGGCCAGGACACCGTGGCGCTGGACGAGATCAAGCTCTCGTTGCTGGCCGACCCCACCTACGCCGACGCGCACGCCCTTCGTGGTCTGGTGTACTCCCGCATGAACGAGCTGGGTCTGGCCGAGGCCAGCTTCCAGCGCGCGCTGCAGCTCAATCCGCGCGATGCCAACGTGGCCCACAACTACGGCGTCTTCCTCTGCGACCAGCGCCGCTACCCGGCGTCGTTCGAGATGTTCAGCCGTGCCATGACCAGCCCCACCTACGGCGGACGTTCCCGCACCCTGCTGGCGCAGGGCGTGTGCCAGCTGCGGGCCGGACAGCTGCAGGACGCCGAAGCCAGCCTGGCGCGTTCCTACGAACTCGACCCGGGCAACCCGATCGCGGCCTACAACCTGGCCTCGCTGCTGTACCGGCGGGGGGAGCTGCCCCGGTCCCAGTTCATCATCCGGCGGGTGAACAATTCCGAATTCGGCAACGCCGAGACCTTGTGGCTGGGCATCAAGGTCGAACGCAAGCTCTCCAACATCGATGCTGCCCGCCAGCTGGCGCAACAGTTGTCGCGCCGTTATCCGGAGTCGACCCAGTGGGCGGCTTACCAGAGAGGTGATTTTGATGAGTGAGCCCCACCAGCCCGAAGCCCCAGGGCAGGGCGAGACGGCGGCGAGCAGCCCGTCGCTGCTGAAACAGGCCCGTGAGGCCTCCGGCCTGCACGTGGCTGCGCTGGCCGCCGCGCTGAAGGTGCCGGTGCGCAAGCTGGAGGACCTGGAAGCGGGTCGGTTCGACCGCCTTCCCGACATGACCTTCGCACGGGCCCTGGCGTCCAGCGCCTGTCGCCACCTCAGGATCGACCCGGCACCCGTGCTGGCCCAGCTCCCGGCCGCCTCCCGGCCTTCGCTCGGTCCTTCGGGCACCGCCCTGAATGCGCCTTACCAGGGCAGCGCCGATCCCGTCCCCTTCAACCCGGCGGGCTGGCTGTCCCGGCCGGCGGTGCTGTCGGCCATCGCCTTGCTGCTCGGGGCGCTGGTGATCGTGTTCCTGCCCAAGGCCGAAGAGTCCGCCGCCCCGGTCTGGGGTGAGGCCGCACCGGCCACGACCCCGGCGCCGACTGGGCTGCCGTCCGGCAACCCGGAGCCGGCGGTGCCGGTCAATGCCTCGACACCTGCCGCCGACGGGCCTGTTGCCGACGCCGTTGCTGCCGCGCCCGCAACCATTCCCGCTTCGCCCTCGGCTTCGTCCCCCGCTGCGGACGTGCCGCCAGTGGCCGCTGTCCCCGGGCCCGCGCCGGCTGCCGTCGCAGCCCCCGCCCCCGCCGAGCCGGTGGCTCCTGCACCAACGGTCATGGCGATTGCCGCCCGGGCCGAAACCTGGGTCGAGGTCACGACACCCGCTGGCGAGACGGTGGTGCGCCGCCTGCTGACCGCGGGCGAATCCATGGAGGTCAACCGTGCGCCGCCCTATGCCGTGGTGATCGGTCGCGCCGAAGCCGCCCGGGTGACCTTGCGCGGTCAGGCCTTTGATCTGCCGGCGCCGTCTTCCAATGGCGTGGCCCGCTTCGAGGTGAAATGAGCATGTCCGACCCTGTCAGCACCGACCGCGCCTGCCAGCCCATCCCGCTTTTCCAGACCCCGCCCCGCCGCACCCGGCAGGGCGTGGTGCGCTGGGGCGACCATGTGGTCACGGTCGGTGGCAATGCGCCGGTGCGGGTGCAGTCCATGACCAACACCGACACCGCCGATGCCATCGGCACCGCCATCCAGGTCAAGGAGCTGGCCCAGGCCGGCTCCGAGCTGGTGCGCATCACGGTCAACAACGACGAGGCGGCCAAGGCCGTTCCCCACATCCGCGAGCAGCTGGACCGCATGGGCGTTCCGGTCCCGCTGATCGGCGACTTCCACTACAACGGCCACCGCCTGCTCACCGACCACCCGGCCTGCGCCGAGGCCCTGTCCAAGTACCGAATCAACCCCGGCAACGTCGGCCGGGGTGACAAGGGCGACCGGCAGTTCGCCCAGATGGTCGAGATCGCGGCCCGGCATGACAAGCCGATCCGCATCGGCGTCAACTGGGGCAGCCTCGACCAGGACCTGCTGGCCCGGCTCATGGACGAAAACGCCGGCCGCGCCCAGCCGTGGGATGCCCGCCAGGTGATGTACGAGGCGCTGATCACCTCGGCCATTTCTTCGGCGCGTCGTGCCGAGGAGATCGGTCTGCGCGGCGACCAGATCGTGCTGTCCTGCAAGGTCAGTGCGGTGCAGGACCTCATCTCGGTGTACCAGGCGCTGGCACAGCGCTGCGACTACGCGCTCCACCTGGGCCTGACCGAAGCCGGCATGGGCACCAAGGGCGCGGTGGCTTCCACGGCAGCGTTGTCGGTGCTGCTGCAGCAGGGCATCGGCGACACCATCCGGATCTCGCTCACGCCGCAGCCCGGCGAGTCGCGCACCCAGGAGGTGGTGGTCGGGCTGGAGATCCTGCAGGCACTGGGCTTGCGCACCTTCGTGCCGGCCGTCACGGCCTGTCCGGGCTGTGGCCGCACCACCAGCACCACCTTCCAGGAGCTGGCCAAGCAGATCGACGACTACCTGCGGGCCTCCATGCCGGTCTGGCGGGAGCGCTACCCGGGGGTCGAGAACCTCAAGGTCGCGGTGATGGGCTGCATCGTCAACGGCCCGGGCGAGAGCAAGCACGCCGACATCGGCATCAGCCTGCCCGGCACCGGCGAGGCGCCGGCTGCGCCGGTGTTCATCGACGGCCAGAAGGCGCTCACCCTGCGGGGCGAGGGCATCGCCCGCGAATTCCAGACCATCGTCGACAACTACATCGAAAAACGTTTCGGCGCGGCCGCCTGAGCCCCGACCGGACCCACCTTCCCATGGCCGAGAAACTGACCGCCGTCAAAGGCATGAACGACATTGCCCCTCCCCAGTCTGCGCACTGGGAGTGGCTGGAAGACCGGCTGCGCAGCCTCATGGCCGGCTACGGTTATCGCAACCTCCGGACCCCGATCGTCGAGCCCACGGCACTGTTCGTGCGGGGTCTGGGCGAGGTGACCGACATCGTCGAGAAGGAGATGTATTCCTTCGAGGACAAGCTCAACGGCGAACACCTCACGCTGCGTCCGGAGAACACCGCCGGCGTGGTCCGCGCGGCCCATGAACACGCCTTGCTGTACGACGGCCCCAAGCGCCTGTACTACATGGGGCCGATGTTCCGCCACGAGCGTCCGCAGCGTGGCCGGTACCGCCAGTTCCACCAGTTCGGTGCCGAGGCCCTGGGCTTCGCCGGCCCGGACGTCGACGCCGAGCTGATCGTCATGGCCTGCGACCTGTGGGCCGCGCTCGGTCTGGAGGGCATCGCGCTGGAGATCAACAGCCTGGGTCAGCCGGTGGAGCGTCTGGCGCACCGCCAGTCCCTGATCGCCTACCTGGAGGCCCACGCCGACCAGCTCGACGAGGAAGCCCGGCGCCGTCTGCACAGCAACCCGCTGCGCATCCTCGACACCAAGAACCCGGCCATGCAGGACCTGGTGAATGCCGCGCCGCGCCTGATGGACCACCTCGGTGCGGAGTCGCTGGCCCACTTCGACCGGCTCAAGTCGCTGCTGGACGCCCATGGCGTGGCCTACCGGGTCAATCCCCGGCTGGTGCGTGGCATGGACTACTACAACCTGTCGGTGTTCGAGTTCGTCACCACGCAGCTGGGCTCCCAGGGCACGGTGTGCGCCGGTGGCCGTTACGACGGCCTGTTCGAGCAGATCGGTGGCAAGGCGGCACCGGCCGTGGGCTGGGCGCTCGGCATGGAGCGCATCCTGGAGCTGCTCAAGGAACAGGGCCGTCTGCCCGAGGCGCCGGTGCCCGACGTCTATGCCGTGGTGCCCGATGCGGCCGCCATGGACCGGGTGATGCCGGTGCTGCGTGGCCTGCGCCAGCGCGGGCTCAAGGTGCAGATGCACGCCGCCGGTGCGGAAGGCATGGGCAGCATGAAGTCGCAGTTCAAGAAGGCCGACGGCAGCGGCGCCCGCGCGGCGCTGATCTTCGGCGAGCAGGAGCTGGCCCAGGGTCAGGTGGCGGTCAAGCCGCTGCGGGGCGAACGCACCGAGGGCGGGCAGCAGCTGGTCGCGCTGGGCGACCTCGACGCACTGGCCGGGGCGCTGCGCACCTGATCGGGTGGGGCCCTCGGCGGGCCCACCTACAATCCCCAGCTTCGCCGCCCTCCGGCGGCAAGTTCCGAAGAACCGATTTCCCTCCATCCCGCTTCCATGGCCAAACACCTCGACCTCGAAGAGCAGGAACAGCTCGATCAGATCAAACACTTCTGGTCCAAGTACGGCAACGCCATCACCTGGGTCCTGATCGTGGTGCTGGGCGCCTTCGCCGCCTGGAACGGCTGGAACTGGTGGCAGCGGAGCCAGTCCGCCAAGGCGTCGGCGCTCCACACCGAGATCGAACGCGCTGCCCAGGCCAAGGACAGCGCCCGCCTCGATGCCGCGCTGGCCGACATGCAGGCCCGCTTTGCAGGCACCGCCTTCGCAGGCCAGGCCACGTTGCTGGCGGCCAAGACCCGGTTCGAGGCCGGTCAGGCCGACCAGGCCCGCGCCGCGCTCGACTGGCTGGTGACCAACAGCAAGGACGAGGCCTACCGGTCCATCGCGCGGCTGCGCCTGGCCGGCATCGACATCGACGCCGGCGAATTTGATCGCGCCATCCGCACCCTGGAAGCGCCGTTCCCGGCCGCTTTCGACGCCATGGCCGCCGACCGCCGTGGCGATGCGCTGCTGGCCAAGGGCGATGCGGCCGGCGCCAAGGCCCAGTTCGAGAAGGCCTGGGCCGGCCTGAGCGCCGACACCGAGTACCGTCGACTGGTCGAGGTCAAGCTGGCCTCGCTGGGCGTCGACAAATCCCCGGCAGCCAGCCAGGAGAGCCGTCCGTCATGACCCCGATGATTTCCACGACCCGATCCCCACGCCTGTGGGCCGGCCTGCTGGCCGCCGCCGTGCTGGCCGGCTGTTCTTCCAGCCCCAAGGCGCCCGAGCCGGCTCCGCTGGCACCGGTGGCCGCCCTCATGAGCACCCGACTGGCCTGGAATGTCCAGGTCGGACAAGGCAGCGAGACCTTGCAGCCGGTGGTCGCCGGCGGTCGGGTGTTTGCGGCTTCGTCGTCGGGCAACGTGCTGGCGGTCGACGCCGGCAGCGGCAATGTGGTGTGGCGGGTGGCCCTCGACCAGCCCTTGTCGGCCGGTGTGGGCAGCGATGGCGCCACGGTGGCCGTGATCAACCGCGAGAACCAGCTGATTGCGCTGCGCGATGGCCGCGAGGTCTGGCGTGTGCGGCTGCCGGCCCGTTCGTTCACCGCGCCGCTGGTGGCGGGGCAACGGGTGTTCGTGCTGGGGGCCGACCGATCGGTGAGTGGCTTTGACGCCGCCAACGGTGCCCGCCTCTGGAACCAGACCCGACCCGGCGACCCGCTGGTGCTGAGCCAGCCGGGCGCGCTGACCGCCGTGGGCGACACCCTGGTGGCCGGTCTGGCGGGACGGCTCGCCGGGCTGAACCCCGACAACGGCGCGGTGCGCTGGGAAGTGCCGGTGGCCACCGGCCGCGGCACCAACGAGGTGGAGCGCCTGGTCGACATCCTGGGCCCGGCCAGCCGCATCGGAGCCAGCGTCTGCGTGCGTGCCTACAGTGCCGCCGTGGGTTGTGTGGACGCCGAGCGGGGCAGCGTGGTCTGGACCCGCCAGACCTCCGGGCTGACCGGCGTCCACGGCGACGATCGCCAGCTCTATGGCAGCGACGGCGAAGGCCGGCTGCAGGCCTTCAACCGCGCCAGCGGCCAGCCGGCCTGGACGGTCGAGCGGCTGAAGTACCGCCAGCTGTCCGCCCCGCTGGCACTGGGCCGGGTGGTGGCCTTCGGCGACAACAGCGGGCTGGTGCACCTGGTGTCCCGCGAGGACGGCAGCGAAATGACCCGCCTCACCACCGACGGCTCTCCCATCGTGGTGGCCCCGGTTCTTGCCGGCGATGCGCTGGTGGTCCAGACCCGCAACGGCGGGCTGTACGCCTGGCGTCCCCAGTAAGCTCCTTTCGTTCTGTTCATGGCCGTCAAACCTGTCATCGCCCTGGTGGGCCGTCCCAACGTCGGCAAGTCCACCCTGTTCAACCGGTTGACGGCATCGCGCGATGCCATCGTGGCCGACTACGCCGGCCTCACGCGGGACCGCCACTACGGCAATGGCCGTGTGGGACGTCGCGAATACATCGTCATCGACACCGGCGGTTTCGAGCCGGACGCCGGCGAGGGCAGCATCTACCGTGAAATGGCCAAGCAGACCCGGCAGGCCGTGGCCGAGTCGGATGTGGTCATCTTCGTTGTCGATGCCCGGGGCGGACTCAGCGCCCAGGACCACGAGATCGCCCAGTACCTGCGCCGCCTCGGCAAGCCCTGCGTGCTGGTGGCCAACAAGGCCGAGGGCATGACCCAGGGCCTGCAGCTGGTGGAGTTCTTCGAGCTGGGGCTGGGCGAGGTGCTGCCGGTCTCGGGTGCGCACGGCCAGGGCGTGCGCTCCATGCTGGAGCAGGCGCTCGAAGCCATTCCGGGTCTGCCGCCCGAAGATGAAGAGGAGCCGGAGCCCGACACCCAGGTCATACGCCTGGCGGTGGCCGGTCGGCCCAACGTGGGCAAGTCGACGCTGATCAACGCCTGGCTGGGCGAGGAGCGCCTGGTCGCCTTCGACATGCCGGGGACCACCCGCGACGCCATCTCGGTGCCGTTCGAGCGCCAGGGTCAGAAGTACGAGCTGGTGGACACGGCCGGCATCCGCAAGAAGGGCAAGGTGTTCGAGGCCATCGAGAAGTTCTCGGTGGTCAAGACCCTGCAGGCGATCGAGAACGCCCATGTGGTGCTGCTGCTGCTGGACGCCACCCAGGGCGTGACCGATCAGGACGCGCACATTGCCGGCTACATCCTGGAAAGCGGCCGGGCGGTGGTGCTGGCCATCAACAAATGGGACGCGGTCGATGCCTACCAGCGCGAGCAGGTGGAACGCCAGGTCGAGACCCGGCTCGCCTTCCTGAAATTTGCTTCGCTGCACCTGATCTCCGCGACCAAGCGGCAGGGCCTGGGCCCGGTGTGGAAGTCGATCGCGCAGGCCCATGGTTCGGCCATGCGCAAGATGCCCACCCCCCAGCTCACCCGGCTGCTCCAGGAGGCGGTGGCGTTCCAGGCACCCCAGCGCAGCGGCATGTTCCGTCCCAAGATGCGTTATGCCCACCAGGGCGGCATGAATCCACCGGTGATCGTGATCCACGGCAACTCGCTGGAGCACGTCCCGGAGGTCTACAAGCGCTTCCTGGAGGGGCGCTTCCGCAAGGCATTCGACCTGGTCGGCACCCCCCTGCGGATCGAGCTCAAGACCTCGGCGAACCCCTTCAAGGACGACTGATATACCCCGTGCCGACAGAGGAGGGGTGGTATGGTATGTTCCGCCATCCAACAACTTGAACACGGAGCATATCGTGAGCAACAACAAAGGCCAGCTCTTGCAAGATCCCTTCCTGAATCAGCTGCGTCGGGAACATGTGCCGGTGTCCATCTATCTGGTCAACGGCATCAAGCTGCAGGGGCAGATCGAATCCTTCGACCAGTACGTGGTGCTGCTGCGCAACACCGTGACCCAGATGGTCTACAAGCACGCCATTTCCACCATCGTGCCGGGGCGTCCGGTGCAGTTTGCGGTGGGTCAGGGCGACGAGCCCGCTGCATCCTGAGCCGCCTGCCTGCTCCCGAGGCCCGCGCCATTCACCGCCGGGCCGGTAGCGCCCGGCGCGTTACCTCCTTCCTGCATTGAGTTCTTCCGCCACCCGCCCTGCCAACGCGCCTTCGGTCGTGCTGGTGGGCGTCGACTTCAACACCCCCCATTTCGACACCGGTCTGGTCGAGCTGGGCCTGCTGGCCCAGACGGCCGGTTACACCGTTGCCGAACGCATCACCTGCAAGCGGCGGGCGCCCGACCCGGCGCTGTTTGTCGGCTCCGGCAAGGCGGACGAGATCGCGATGGTCGCCCAGTCGACCGGCGCCTCGGAAGTCCTGTTCGACCAGGCCCTGAGCCCCGCCCAGCAACGCAACCTGGAGCGACACCTGGGTCGTCCGGTCAACGACCGGACCTTGCTCATCCTCGAGATCTTCGCCCAGCGCGCCCGCAGCCATGAGGGCAAGCTGCAGGTGGAGCTGGCGCGCCTTCAATACCTCTCGACCCGTCTGGTGCGGCGCTGGTCGCACCTGGAGCGCCAGAGCGGCGGCATCGGCATGCGCGGCGGCCCGGGCGAGACCCAGATCGAACTGGACCGCCGCATGATCGGCGAGGCCATCAAGCGCACCCGCGACCGTCTGGACAAGGTCAAGAAGCAGCGCGCCACGCAGCGGCGTCAGCGGGAGCGCCGCGACGCCTTCAACATCTCGCTGGTCGGCTACACCAACGCCGGCAAGAGCTCACTGTTCAACGCGCTGGTCAAGGCGCGCAGCTACGCGGCGGACCAGCTTTTCGCCACGCTGGACACCACCACCCGCCAGCTCTACCTCGGCGATGCCGGCCGCTCGGTCTCGCTGTCGGACACTGTCGGCTTCATCCGCGACCTGCCCCACGGGCTGGTGGACGCCTTTGCCGCCACCCTCAAGGAAGCGGTGGACGCCGATCTGCTGCTGCATGTGGTGGACGCGTCCAACCCGGATCACCCCGAGCAGATCGCGTCGGTGCAGTCCGTGCTGCACGACATCGGGGCCGACCAGGTGCCTCAGGTGCTGGTGTTCAACAAGGTCGACGCGTTGCCGCCCGAGCGCCGTCCCCTGCACGGTGTGGACGCCACCGAAGTCGACGGGCAGACCGTGGTCCGCGTGCATCTCAGCGCCCATTCCGGTGAAGGTCTGCCGGCGCTGCGGGCCTTGCTGGCCGAGCGTGCGGTGCAGGCCCTGGGCACCCATGACCCCACAACATCGCACGCCATGCCCGATTCCGGGAACCTCTCCGGCTGATTGGGCACAATGTGGTTTTACGTTGAAAAGAGCAGCCACCCCATGGATGTGAATATGCAAGGCCAGGCCACCCCCGACGTTCCCCGCCGCCGGCCACGCCGATTGCAGGACTGGCTCAGCCGGTTCGGCATGTTCAACCTCAATGACCCCCGCTGGGGACGAGGCGACGACAACAACGGCGCCGGCAACGGGGAGGGCGGTGACCGTCCCGACCAGCGTCAGCCCAGGGGCCAGGGCCCCAACCAGGGTCCGCCGGACCTGGACGAGCTGTGGCGTGACTTCAATCGCAAGCTGGGTGGCCTGCTGGGCGGCAACAAAGGCCGTGGCGGCTTCGGCAACGGCGGCAATGGCGGCAACGGGGGGCAGGGCGGCGGTGGGTCGTTCAGCCCGAACCCCAAGGCCGCCGGCATCGGCGCCGGCCTGGTGGCTGGCGTGGCCCTGCTGATCTGGCTCGGAACCGGCTTCTTCATCGTGCAGGAAGGTCAGCAGGCCGTCATCACCCAGTTCGGGCGTTACCACAGCACCGTGGGCGCCGGCTTCAACTGGCGGCTGCCGTTCCCGGTGCAGCGCCATGAAACGGTGTTTGTCACCCAGATCCGCTCGGTCGACGTGGGCCGCGACAACGTGGTGCCGGCCACCGGCCTGCGCGAGTCGGCCATGCTCACCTCGGACGAGAACATCGTCGAGATCAAGTTCGCGGTGCAGTACCGCCTGAACGACGCCCGCGCCTTCCTGTTCGAGAGCCGCGACCCCGACCTGTCGGTGGTGAAGGCCGCCGAGACCGCGGTGCGCGAGGTGGTGGGCAACATGCGCATGGACGCCGCCCTGGCCGAGGAGCGCGACCAGATCGCGCCCCGCGTGCGCACGCTGATGCAGAGCATCCTGGACCGCTACAACGTGGGTATCGAGGTGGTGGGCATCAACCTGCAGCAGGGCGGTGTGCGTCCGCCCGAGCAGGTGCAGGCGTCCTTCGACGACGTGCTCAAGGCGGGTCAGGAGCGCGAGCGCGCCAAGAACGAGGCCGAGGCCTATGCCAACGACGTGGTGCCCCGCGCCCGTGGTACCGCTTCCCGCCTGATCGAGGAAGCGGAAGGTTACCGAGCCCGGATCGTGGCGCAGGCCGAAGGTGATTCCCAGCGCTTCCGCTCGGTGCTGGCCGAGTACCAGAAAGCGCCCCAGGTCACCCGCGAGCGCATGTACACCGATGCCATGCGCGACATCTATGCCAACGTGACCAAGATCCTGGTCGATTCGCGGCAAGGCTCCAACCTGCTGTACCTGCCGCTGGACAAGCTGATGCAGACCGCTGCCCAGCAAGGGACCAACGGCACGACCCTGCAGCCGCAGGCCCCGGTCACGGCGCCCTCGCTGCCGGTCCCCCGTACCACCGACAACGCTGCCCGCTCGCGCGAGCGTGAGTCGCGCTGATCCCCGAACCCGCGAGGCAAGAGCAACAACATGAACAAACTGGGTTTCATCATCACCTCTTTCATCGTGGCACTGGCCATTGCCAGTTCCATGCTGTTCGTGGTGGATCAGCGTCAGTTCGGTGTGGTCTTCCAGCTGGGCCAGATCAAGCAGGTGGTCACCGAGCCGGGCCTGAACTTCAAGCTGCCCCCGCCGTTCCAGAACGTGTCCTACATCGACAAGCGTCTCCTGACGCTGGAGAGTGCCGACACCGACCCGATGCTGACGGCCGAGAAGCAGCGCGTCGTGATCGACTGGTATGTGCGCTGGCGCATCAGCGATCCGCAGGCCTACATCCGCAACGTCGGTGTCAATGAGCGGGCCGGTGCCCAGCAGCTCAACCGCGTGGTGCGCAACTCCTTCCAGCAGGAGATCAACCGCCGCACGCTGCGCGAGCTGCTCTCCAGCCGCCGCGACGAGCTGATGGAGTCGGTCAAGCGCGAAGTGCTGCTGGCGGTCAACAGCGCCAACCAGCCCTGGGGCATGGACGTGGTCGACGTGCGGATCACCCGCGTCGACTACGCGGAGAGCATCACCGCCTCGGTGTACCAGCGGATGGAGGCCGAGCGCAAGCGGGTGGCCAACGAGCTGCGTTCCACCGGCTTTGCCGAGGGCGAAAAGATCCGTGCCGATGCCGACCGCCAGCGCGAGGTGATCGTGTCGGAAGCCTACCGCGATGCCCAGCGCATCAAGGGTGAAGGCGATGCCAAGGCGGCTGCGGCTTTCTCTGCCGCATTCGGCCAGGACCCGGCGTTCGCCCAGTTCTACCGCAGCCTGGAGGCCTACCGCTCCAGCTTCAACGGCAAGGGCGATCTGATGGTGGTGGACCCCTCGTCCGACTTCTTCAAGGGCATGCGCAGCAGCAACGTCGCGCCCAACCGCTGAACCTCCTCTCCTGCCAGTCCGCGGGTCCTGCGGGCTGGCCCGGCCGGGCCGGTAGAATCGCGTTTTTAACAGCGCCCGATACTTCCATGTCCGCCTGGGTCCTACCGGATCACATCGCCGATGTCCTGCCCTCCGAGGCGCGCCACATCGAAGAACTCCGCCGAAGTCTGCTGGACACCGCCCGTGGCTACGGTTACGAGCTGGTGATGCCCCCGCTCATCGAGCACATCGAGTCGCTGCTCACCGGCACCGGGGAAGCGCTGGACCTCCACACCTTCAAGCTGGTCGACCAGCTCTCCGGCCGCACCCTGGGCCTGCGGGCCGACAGCACGCCCCAGGTGGCCCGAATCGATGCCCACCTGCTGAACCGCCAGGGCGTTGCCCGCCTGAGTTACTGCGGCCCGGTGGTGCACACCCGGATCGACCGGCCGCTGGCCAGCCGTGAGCCCCTGCAGTTCGGCGCCGAGATCTACGGACACGCCGGCCTGGAGGCCGACCTGGAGGTCATCGAGCTGGCGTATGCCTGCCTGCAGGCCGCCGGTGTCGGGCCGCTGCTGCTGGACCTGGCCGATGTGCGCGTGATCGACGCCGTGCTGGCGCCGGTGGCACTCGCGCCCTCTCGGGTGGCCGACATCCATGCCGCGCTGACCGCCAAGGACGTTCCCGCCCTGCAACAGCTGGCCCAGGGTCTGCCCGATTCGGTCGGTCGCGATCTGGCGCTGCTGCCGGGCCTGTTCGGTGACGCATCCGTGCTGCAGCGGGCCCGTGACCAGCTCACGCCGTCCCCGGCGCTCCACTCGGCACTCGACAGTCTCGACTGGTTGTGCCGCCATGTGGCCGGCATGGAGGTGTCGATCGATCTGGCCGACCTGCGCGGCTACGCCTACTACACCGGCATGCGCTTTGCGCTGTTCGCCCGCAGCGGGGCAGTGGCCGACCTGGTGCGCGGTGGTCGTTACGACGAGGTCGGTGCGGTGTTCGGCCGCAAGCGCCCGGCCGTGGGTTTCAGCCTGGACCTCAAGGAACTGGTGGCTGCCGTGCGGCCACGCCCGCTGGTGGCGGCCATCCGGGCGCCCTGGGGCATGGACAGCGGCCTGCGCGAGGCCGTGGCCCGCCTGCGGGCGGAAGGACACACCGTGGTCTGTGCCCTGCCGGGGCACGACCACCAGGTCGATGAATTCCATTGCGATCGGGAGCTGGTGCCGGATGCGGCCCGCACCGGTGCATGGACCGTACGCCAACTCTGAACGGAAATCTGGACATGATGAACAAAGGCAGCGCCGCAACGCCCGGGCGCAACGTGGTGGTGGTCGGCACCCAGTGGGGTGACGAAGGCAAGGGCAAGCTGGTCGACTGGCTGACCGAAACCGCGCGTGGCGTGGTGCGGTTCCAGGGCGGTCACAACGCCGGCCACACCCTGGTCATCAACGGCGTCAAGACCGCGCTGCACCTCATCCCCAGCGGCATCATGCGGGCCGGCGTGAAGTGCTACATCGGCAACGGCGTGGTGCTGTCGGTGACCAAATTGTTCGAGGAAATCGCCGGTCTGGAGAAGGCGGGCGTCGAGGTGCGTTCCCGCCTGCGCGTGAGCGAAGGCTGCCCGCTGATCCTGCCGTTCCATGCCGCTGTCGACATCGCCCGTGAAGCGGCCAAGGTCAAGGCCGGCACCGAGAAGATCGGCACCACCGGCCGCGGCATCGGCCCGGCCTATGAAGACAAGATCGCCCGCCGTGCCCTGCGCGTGCAGGATCTCAAATACCCGGAGCGCTTCGCCACCAAGCTGCGCGAGCTGCTCGATCTGCACAACCATGTGCTGACCACCTATCTGCATTCCGCCGACTTCCCCTGGGACGACAAGATCGCGCCCTACATGAAGGACGGCGCCATCCAGTTCGAGCCGGTCTATGCCGAGGCCATGCAGCAGGCCGAGACCCTCAAGCCCATGATCGCCGACGTCTCGCGCGAGCTGAACGAGGCGCACAAGGCCGGCGTGAACCTGCTGTTCGAAGGCGCCCAGGGCACGCTGCTCGACATCGACCACGGCACCTACCCGTTCGTGACTTCGAGCAACTGCGTGGCCGGCAACGCCGCTGCCGGTGCCGGCGTGGGCCCGCAGCTGCTGCACTATGTGCTGGGCATCACCAAGGCGTACTGCACCCGGGTGGGTGGCGGTCCGTTCCCGACCGAACTGGAGTGGGAGAAGGAAGGCACGCCGGGCTGGCACATGTCCACCGTGGGCGCCGAGAAGGGCGTGACCACCGGCCGCTCGCGCCGCTGCGGCTGGTTCGACGCTGCGTTGCTCAAGCGTTCGGCCCAGGTCAACGGCCTGTCGGGCCTGTGCATCACCAAGCTCGATGTGCTGGACGGACTGCCCGAGCTCAAGCTGTGCACCGGCTACAAGCTCGATGGCGAGGTGATCGACATCCTGCCGATGGGCGCCGACGACATCGCCCGCTGCGAACCCATCTACGAGACGCTGCCGGGCTGGACCGAATCGTCGGTCGGCGTGACGCGCTACGACGATCTGCCGGTCAATGCCCGCCGGTACCTGGAACGCATCCAGGCCACCACGGGTGTGCCGATCCATGTGGTGTCCACCAGTCCGGACCGCGACCACACCATCCTGCTGCACCACCCGTACCACGGCTGAGCCGCGCCGATCCGCCCACCAGGAGCCCGCATGCTGACCGAAGACGGCAAACACCTCTACGTCTCGTACGACGAGTACCACAACCTGATCGAAAAGCTGGCCATCAAGGTGCACCAGTCGGGCTGGGAGTTCGACACCATCCTGTGCCTGGCCCGTGGCGGCATGCGGCCCGGCGACATCCTCTCGCGCATTTTCGAGAAGCCGCTGGCGATCATGTCGACCAGCTCCTACCGGGCCGCTGCCGGCACCGAGCAAGGCAACCTGGACATTGCCCGCTACATCACCACGCCGAAGGGCGAGATTGCCGGGCGTGTGCTGCTGGTCGACGACCTGGCCGATTCCGGGCACACCCTGAATGCGGTCATCGGCCTGCTCAAGAACAACTACCCGCCGATCACCGAGCTGCGCAGCGCCGTGATCTGGACCAAGCAGGTCTCGACCTTCACCCCCGACTATTCGGTGGAATACCTGCCCACCAACCCCTGGATCCACCAGCCCTTCGAGAGCTACGACACCATCCGGCCGGAGCAGCTGCTGGCCAAATGGAAAGTCTGAGGGTCAGCGCCGCATGAGCGACGATCTGCCCACCCGCCTGATCCACCACCCGTACACGCCGCCGGCCGGCTTCGAGGCGGTGCAGCCCGGCGTGCACAAGGCGTCCACGGTGTTCTTCACCGATGTGAAGGCGCTGCGCACCAAAGACTGGAAAGACAAGTCCGGCTACACCTACGGCCTGCACGGCACACCCACCAGCTTCATGCTGGAAGAGCGGCTGGCCACGCTGGAAGGGGGGCGGTTCTGCGTGCTGGCGCCCAGCGGGCTGTCGGCACTGACCCTGGTCGACATGGCGTTTCTGCGCCACGGCGACGAGCTGCTGATCCCGGACAACGCTTACGGGCCGGGCAAGGCCTTCGCTGCCGGCGAGCTGGCGGCCTGGGGCATAACCCACCGCTTCTACAACCCCATGGACCCGGCCGATCTGGCCCGGTGCATCACACCGGCCACCCGGCTGGTCTGGTTCGAAGCGCCGGGTTCGGTTTCGCTGGAGTTCCCCGATCTGCCGGCCCTGGCCGAGGTGGTGCAGCGCGCCAACGCCGGCCGCGACAGGCCCATCGTCCGCGCGCTGGACAACACCTGGGGCGCCGGCATCGCCTTCAATGCCTTCGAGCTCGGCATGGACGTGTCCATGCAGGCCCTCACCAAGTACCCCAGCGGCGGCGCCGACGTGCTGATGGGCTCGGTGATCACCCGCGACGAGGCGCTGCACCGGCAGGTGCTGCTCACCCACATGCGACTGGGTCTGGGCGTGGGCGCCAACGACATCGAGCTGGTGCTGCGTGGCTTGCCCAGCATCGAGCTGCGCTACCGCGCCCAGGACGCTGCCACCCGGGCGCTGGCCCGCTGGATGCAGACGCAGCCGGGCGTCATCCGGGTGCTGCACCCGGCATTGCCCGGATCGCCGGGACACGAGGCCTGGGCCCGGGACGCCCGGGCTGCTGCCTGCCTGTTCAGTGCCGTTTTCGACCCTGCCATCCCGCAACAGCGCATCGATGCCTTCTGCGACGGCTTGCGCCTGTTCCGCCTGGGCTGGAGCTGGGCCGGCCCGGTGAGCCTGTGCGCGCCCTACCAGATGGCGAGCCTGCGTTCCCAGGGTTGGCCGCTGGCCGGCGGTCTGGTACGCTTTGCCGTCGGCCTGGAAGCAGTGGGTGACCTGCAGGCCGATCTGGCCCAGGCGATGCCCCTGTTGCAGGCCTGATTCCATTCCACCACGCCTGAAAGACCGCATTGGCCACACCGAACTACGGATACGAAAAACGCCAGCGCGAGCTGGCCAAAAAACAGAAGAAGGAAGAAAAGCTCAAGGCCAAGGCCGCCCGCAAGCACGAGCCGGGGGAGGGCGGATCGGACGACCACCCGGACGACTCGGCCGATGGCGCCCCCGAAGGAACCCCGCCCGCCACCGGCGGCGAGCGCTCCTGAGGCCTTGACCGCTCAGCCGGACAGGGCGGTCAGCTCCCTGGCTGCCTGCACCATGCTGGCGGCCGAGCGATCGGGCAGCACGCAGAGCGTGGCCTGCCCGTATTGAACAAAGTTGCGCCGGATCGAGGCCGAGTACATCGGGTCGTAGTGGTGCAGCAGCAGGTCCAGCACCACGTCAGGGGTGCGTCCCGCCCGGACCCGCTCGATCCAGTCGTTCACCACCTCCCGACCACGCAGCTCCACCAGCGCCTGCAGGCGCTGACAGAAGTGTTCGGGGTCCTGCACGAAGAAGTCGTAGTCCTCCAGCAGCAGCCCGACCCGCTCGGTGTCGGGCAGCTGCAGGTCGATGCACGGGCTGGCCCGCATGGCCTCCATCAGCGCGTCGGGCACGCGCAGGTTGCCGACCTTCTTGCTCTCGCTCTCCACAAACACCTCGCGCGCCGGGTCGAAGCCTTTCAGCTGTGACCAGACCAGCGAGTCAAAGCGCTTCTGGCTGGGCTGGGGTTGTCCCGGCAGGTGCCCCAGCACCGAACTCCGGTGGCAGGCCAGGCCCTCGAGGTCGAGCACCTGCGCACCCTCGGCGGCGAGCGCGTGCAGCAGCCGGGTCTTGCCGCTGCCGGTGGGGCCGCAGATGACCCGGTAGCGCAAGGTGGGGGCGAGCCGGTCCAGGTCGTCGACCAGGGCCGCACGCCAGGCCTTGTAGCCCCCTTCGATCAACGTGACCTGGAAGCCGATGGCCCCGAGGATGGTGGCCAGCGCGCCGCTGCGGTTGCCGCCGCGCCAGCAATACACCAGCGGTCGCCAGCCCCTGGGCTTGTCGATCACCTCGCGCTCGATGTGCGCCGCGATGTTCCGGGCGGACAGGGCTGCGCCGCGTTTTTTGGCCTCGAACGGATTGACCTGCTTGTACAGGGTGCCGATCTCGATGCGCTGGAGGTTGTCGAGCGTGGGCCAGTTGATGGCGCCCGGCACATGGTCGAGTGCGTGTTCGTCCTCGGAGCGGGCGTCGATGATGGTGTCGAAGGTCGCCAGGCGGCTGATGGCTTCCGTGGCGGGCAGGGTCTGAACGGGCATCCGGGGATTATCGGCGCGGGATCAGGGGCCTCAGCGCCGGCCACACATTGCCCAGCATCACCGGTTGTGCCGATTCATTGGGGTGAATGCGGTCGGCCTGGAACAGGCGGGTGGGGTCGGGCAGATCGGCCACGCCGGCCAGGAAGAACGGCACCAGGGCGGTCTTCTCGGTCTCGGCCACCGAGCGGTAGAGCTGGCGGAATTCGGCCGCGTAGCGCGCGCCGTAGTTGGGGGGCATTTCCATGCCCAGCACCAGCACCCGTGCACCGGCGTCGCGCGCGGCCCGGGCCATGGTGGCCAGGTTGTCGCGCGTCATGTCGAGCGGCAGGCCGCGCAGGGCATCGTTGCCACCCAGTTCGATCACCACCACCGCCGGGCTGTGCTGCCGGAGCAGGGCAGGCAGGCGGGAGCGCCCGCCCGAAGTGGTGTCGCCGCTGATGCTGGCATTGACCACCCGGGCCTGAACTTTTTCGGCCTGCAGCCGCTCCTGCAGCAGGGCCACCCAGCCCTTGCCGCGCTGCAGTCCGTATTCGGCGCTGAGCGAGTCGCCCACCACCAGCACCACGGGCGCCTGGGCGGAGGCAGTGCCCTGGGCTTGCGAGAGCACTGGAAGACCGCCGCAGCACAGGGCCAGCAGCAGGGCGCTACAGTGACGACGATTCAAACGGGAAAGATCTTTCATGTCCGAAGTGATGATTGCGGTTCAGCATGTGTTCAAGACGGTCACCGATTCGACCGGCACGCTGACCATTCTGCGGGATATCGACTTCACCCTGGCGCGGGGCGAGACGGCAGCGATCGTCGGGGCATCGGGCTCGGGCAAGAGCACCCTGCTGTCGATCATTGCGGGGTTGGATACCCCGAGCCGCGGAACGGTTCACATGGCCGGTGTCGATCTGTTCGCCCAGACCGAAGACCAGCGCGCCGCCTTCCGCGCCGCCCACCTCGGCTTCGTGTTCCAGAGCTTCCAGTTGCTGGCCAACCTGACCGCACTGGAAAACGTGATGCTGCCGCTGGAGCTGGCCGGCCGCCGCGATGCCCGTGCCGCCGCCAGCCGCATGCTGGAGCGGGTGGGTCTGGGGCAGCGGCTGTCCAGCTACCCCAAGGTGCTGTCCGGCGGCGAGCAGCAGCGCGTGGCGCTGGCCCGCGCCTTCGTCATGAGCCCGGCCGTGCTGCTGGCCGACGAGCCCACCGGCAGCCTGGACTTCGCCACCGGCCAGACCATCATGGAACTCATGTTCGACCTCAACCGCGAGCAGGGCACGACCCTGGTGCTGGTCACGCACGACCGCAGCATCGCCGAGCGTTGCGAGCGGCGCATCACCATCGCCGCGGGCGAGGTGGCCGAGATCAGCCCGGCCGCGGCCTGAGCGCCGTGCATGGCGGGATAATCCTGCCATGTCCTCTCCCAAAATCTCGCCGTCCGCCGCCAAGGTGCTGTTCGGCTTCCACGCGGTGGGCGTCCGCCTGAAAACCGCACCCGCCTCGGTCATCGAGGTCTATTTCGAATCTACCCGGCGCGACGCCCGCATGCGGCAGTTCCTGGAGCGGGCCCGCGAGGCCGGCGTGCGGCTGATCGAGGCCGATGCGCTGCGCATCGCCAAGCTCGCCGGCAGCCATGGTCACCAGGGCGTGGCTGCGAGGGTGCAGCCACTGGAGCAGGCCCGTTCGCTCGACGATCTGCTGGAGCAGCTCGAACCCACCGGCGAGCCGCCGCTGTTGCTGGTGCTCGACGGCATCACCGACCCGCACAACCTGGGTGCCTGCCTGCGCGTGGCCGACGGTGCCGGCGCCCATGCGGTCATCGCACCCAAGGACCATGCGGCCGGCATCAACGCCACCGTGGCCAAGGTGGCCAGCGGTGCGGCCGAGACCATGCCGTACTTCATGGTCACCAACCTGGCCCGCACGCTGGGCGAGCTCAAGGAGCGCAACATCTGGGTCATCGGCACCAGCGACGACGCGCCCCGCACCCTCTACCAGGCCGACCTGAAGGTCCCGGTGGCCCTCGTGCTCGGCGCCGAGGGGCAGGGCATGCGCCAGCTCACCCGCAAGACCTGCGACGAGCTGGTCAGCATCCCCATGCACGGCGCGGTGGAAAGCCTGAACGTGTCAGTGGCCAGCGGGGTATGCCTTTACGAGGCGCTGCGCCAGCGCGGATGATCGGCAGCTGACCCAGGGGCGTTCATACCCTTTGGGAAGCGGCCTCCCAGGCCGCGTAGTTCGTCGTATTGGTCAAGGCCACCGACAGCAGCGACTCACCCAGCACGCCACGCGCACCCTGGAGCCGTCGCGCGATCACGCTGGCAACGTCGGCGATCAGTGGAGTGTCACCTCCCAGGTCCAGACCGTGGGCGGTCATCTCTGCAGCAATCTTGTCCCGTCGGGCTCGTAAGTGGCGGGGTAGGCCGTGAGGACGTTCTGCAGCGCAGGCCAGTCCTTGCGGCGGGCGCAGTCCTGAAGCTGGCTGCAGAGTTCGGCTCGAGGCAGTTGTGTGTCGTCGGATGAGGCGAGGGAGACCTTGGACTGCGTGCTGGCGGTGGTCAGGCGGGTGCTGGAGGTTCGTAGCATGTGACAGGTGATGACGGGGTGGTTGACGCCGTCTGAGTCACCGCTGTCCCTTGCCGAATCCTCAACAATTCAAGTCAATCGTGATGAGCGCGGGTGGGTTTCAGGTCTGCATGGCCTCGATCTGCTCGCTCAGTTCCAGCCAGCGCATCTCCAGCCCTTCCAGCTCATCCTGAAGGGCCTTCAACTGCCGTCCGGCGTCGGCGATGTCGCCGGGGCTCATGGGCTGGCTCAGGCGGTCTTCCAAGGTGGACTTCTCGGTGTTCAGGCGGGCCATCCGCTGGTCGACCTGATCAAGCTCCTTGCGCAGAGGCTTGGTGCGGTCGGGCTGGCGTGAGGGCTTGGCCTGGGCGGCCTGCTGCACACGCTGGGCTTCGCGGGCGGCTTCCTTGCTGGCTTCGCGCTGGGCTTCCCGCGCCTGTTTGGCCACATCCAGCAGGTAACGCTGGTAGTCGTCCAGATCGCCATCGAACGGGGCGATGCCGCCGCGCGAGACCAGCCAGAACTCGTCGCACACGGCGCGCAGCAGGGCGCGGTCGTGGCTGACCAGCATGACGGTGCCTTCAAACTCGTTGAGCGCCATCGACAGCGCTTCGCGGGTGGCGAGGTCGAGGTGGTTGGTGGGCTCGTCGAGCAGCAGCAGGTTGGGGCGCTGCCAGACGATCATGCACAGCACCAGCCGCGCCTTCTCGCCGCCGCTCATGGTGCCCACGGCCTGCTTGACCTGGTCACCGGTGAAGTTGAAGCCGCCCAGGAAGCTGCGCAGGTCCTGTTCGCGGGTGGGCTGGCCGACCAGGGTGCCGGCGGCCGTGCTGTCCTTGACCAGCCGGATCATGTGCTCCAGCGGCGTGTCGGCCGGGCGCAGCACGTCGAGTTCCTGCTGGGCGAAGTAGCCGATGTTCAGGCCCTTGCCTTCGGTGATCTGGCCGGCCAGCGGCGCCAGCGTGCGGGCGACGGTCTTGACCACGGTCGACTTGCCCTGGCCGTTGGCCCCCAGGATGCCGATGCGCTGCCCCGCCAGCACCGATCGGCTGACGTCGCGCACGATGGTGATGGGGTCGGCGCCCTCCGACGGTGCCGGGTAGCCGAAGTCCACGTCGGCCAGCGCCAGCATGGGGTTGGGCAGGTTCTGCGGTTCGGCGAATTCGAAGTTGAAGTCGGCCTCGGCCAGCACCGGGCCGATCTTCTCCATGCGTTCCAGCGCCTTGACCCGGCTCTGTGCCTGCTTGGCCTTGCTGGCCTTGGCCTTGAAGCGGTCGATGAACTTCTGCAGGTGCGCCATCTTTTCCTGCTGGCGGCTGTAGGCGGCCTGTTGCAGGGCCATCTGCTCGGCCCGCATGTCCTCGAAGCGGCTGTAGTTCCCGCCATAGCGGTTCAGGCGCGCGTGTTCGATGTGCACCGTGACGTCGGTGACCGCGTCCAGGAATTCGCGGTCGTGGCTGATGACCAGCAGCGTGCCTTCGTAGCGCTGCAGCCAGGCTTCCAGCCAGACCAGGGCATCGAGGTCCAGGTGGTTGGTGGGTTCGTCCAGCAGCAGCAGGTCGCTCGGGCACATCAGCGCCCGGGCCAGCTGCAGGCGCATGCGCCAGCCGCCGGAGAAGCTGTTGACCGGGCGTTCCAGCTCGTCGGTGCGGAAGCCCAGACCCAGGATGAGCGCCTGGGCGCGCGCAGCGGCATCGTGTTCGCCGGCATCGTGCAGCGCCATGTAGGCATGGCCCATGCGCTCGCCGTCACCGCTGTCCTCGGCCGCCTGCACTTCGAGCCGGGCCGCGAGCAGGGCGGTGTCGCCCTCGATCACGAAGGCGGTGGCCGGCTGGTCGGTCTCGGGCATGTCCTGCGCGACCTGGGCCATGCGCCACTGGGCCGGCACGTTGAACTCGCCCTTGTCCTCGTGCAGCTGGCCGTCGAGCAGCCGGAACAGGCTCGACTTGCCGGCGCCGTTGCGCCCGACCAGGCCGACCTTTTCTCCCGGGTTGATGACGACGCTCGCGCCATCGAGCAACACCTTGACGCCGCGTCGCAGCACCACATCGCGAAGGGTGATCATGCGGTCAGGGCCTCGCGGGTGAGCAGCAGCACCTGGTCGTCGCCGGCGCTCACCGGCAGCCAGACTGCATTCAGGTTCGGGAAGACGCGTTCGAAGTGTTCGCGCTCGTTGCCGATCTCCAGCACCAGCACACCCTCGGGCGTGAGGCAGCGCGGGGCATCGGCCAGCAGCTGGCGGATGAAGTCCATGCCGTCTTCGCCGCCGGCCAGGGCCAGCTCGGGTTCGGCCCGGTATTCGGCGGGCAGGGCGGCCATGCTCCGCGCGTTCACGTAGGGCGGATTGCACAGGATCAGGTCCCAGGGGCCGGGGCAGGCCGCCAGACCGTCGGAATGCACCAGCCGGATGCGGTCCTGCAGGTTGTGGCGGTCCACATTGAGCCGGGCCACGGCCAGCGCATCGGCCGACAGGTCGGCGCCGCACACCTGTACCTCGGGCCAGGCCATGGCCGCCAGCACGGCCAGGCTGCCGTTGCCGGTGCACAGGTCCAGCACCTGCTGCGTGCGGTCGCTGAGCCAGGGGTCGATGCTGCCATCGGCCAGCAGTTCGGCAATGAAGCTGCGCGGCACGATGCTGCGGCGGTCGATGTGGAAGGGCACGCCCTGGAGCCAGGCCTCGCCGGTGAGGTAGGCCGCCGGTTCGCGGCTGTCGATGCGGCGCTGCACCAGCGCCAGCGCCTGCTGCACGGCGACCGGGTCCAGCGGGGACGGATCGGCGTCGGTGTCGGTGTCCAGCGGCAGGCCCAGCGACCACAGCACCAGCCAGGCCGCTTCGTCGCGGGCGTTGGAGGTGCCATGCCCATAGGACAACGGAGCGGCGGCCAGGCGGGCGGTCGCCTCGGCCAGGAGTTGGTTCAGGTTCACAGGGAATGCGGCCTCAGGCCTGGGGAGCAGCGTTCAGCCGCTCCAGGGTGCGCCGGTAGATGTTCTTGAGGGGTTCGATGTCGGCCAGGGCCACGTGCTCGTCCACCTTGTGGATGGTGGCGTTGGGCGGGCCCAGCTCGATGACTTGCGGGCAGACGCGGGCGATGAAGCGGCCGTCGCTGGTGCCGCCGGTGGTCGAGAGTTCGGTGGCAAGGCCGGTTTCGTCGGCAATGGCGGCGCGCACCGCGTCGACCAGGGTGCCGGGCGGGGTCAGGAAGGGCTGGCCGCCGATGGTCCAGGTCAGCTCGAAATCCGGACCCGGTTGCAGTCCGTGCCGGGACAGGGTGTCCAGCACCCGCTGCTGCAGCGCCTCGGCGGTGGACTCGGTGGAGAAGCGGAAATTGAAGTCGATCACCACGGTGCCCGGAATCACGTTGCTGGCCCCGGTGCCGCCGTGGATGTTGCTGATCTGCCAGCTGGTGGGCGGGAAGAATGCATTGCCCTCGTCCCAGCGGGTGGCGGCCAGTTCGGCCAGCACCGGCGCCGCCAGGTGGATGGGGTTGCGCGCCAGGTGCGGGTAGGCAATGTGGCCCTGGATGCCCTTGACCGTGAGCTTGCCGCTCATGGTGCCGCGCCGGCCGTTCTTGATCATGTCGCCGGTGCGTTCCACCGAGGTGGGTTCGCCGACGATGCACCAGTCCAGCCGCTCGCCCCGGGCCTGCAGGCGCCGGCAGACCTCCACCGTGCCGTCCACCGCCGGGCCTTCCTCGTCGCTGGTGAGCAGGAAGGCGATGTCGATGGCGGGGTTGGCCTGGGCAGCCAGGAACTCTTCGCAGGCCACGACCATGGCGGCCAGCGAGGCCTTCATGTCGCTCGCTCCCCGGCCGTACAGCTTGCCGTCGCGGTGGGTGGGTGCGAACGGGTCGCTGGCCCAGGCGCCCACCGGGCCGGTGGGGACCACGTCGGTGTGGCCGGCAAACACCAGCGTGGGCTGGCGGCCATTGCCGCGCCGGGCCCACAGGTTGCTCACCCGGAAATCGTCCGGACCGCTGTCGATGCGCTCCAGCCGGAAACCCGCTGCCGCCAGCCGTTCGCCGATGAGGTCGAGGCAGCCTTCGTCCCGCGGGGTGACCGAGGGGCGGGCGATCAGGGCTTCGGTGAGCAGCAGCGTGTCGGACATGGAGCGGTCAGAACTTCACGTCGAGCGTGAATTCGGTGAAGGTGGCCTGGTCTTCGTCCTCGGACAGGTCGGCCGGCAGGTCGCCGGCCCGGCTGGCCTCGAAGTCGTTCTGCAGGCGCCACAGCAGGTTGTTGGGCGAGTCGGCATGGGCCAGACCCTCGGCGCGGCTGATGACGCCCTCGTGGATCAGGCGGGCGATGTCCTGCTCGAAGGTCTGCGAACCCTCGGCCAGCGACTTCTCCATGGCCTCGCGCACGCCGCCGAAGTCACCCTTGTGCACCAGGTCGGCCACCAGGGCGGTGTTCAGCATGACCTCCATGGCCGGCACGCGCGACGCGGTCTCGGTGCGCAGCAGCCGCTGCGACACCACTGCGCGCAGGGCGGACGACAGGTCGCTCAGCAGGGTGGGGCGCACCTCGGCCGGGTAGAAGCTCAGGATGCGGTTGAGCGCGTGGTAGCTGTTGTTGGCGTGCAGCGTGGCCAGACAGAGGTGGCCCGACTGCGCGTAGGCGATGGCGGCCGACATGGTGTCGCGGTCGCGGATCTCGCCGATCAGGATCACGTCGGGCGCCTGGCGCAGCGCGTTCTTCAGCGCCACCTGCAGCGAGGCGGTGTCCGACCCGATCTCGCGCTGGTTCACCACCGACTTCTTGTTGGCGTAGGTGTATTCGATCGGGTCCTCGATGGTGAGGATGTGCCCGGTCGCCTGCTCGTTGCGGTGGTCCAGCATGGCCGCCAGCGTGGTGCTCTTGCCGGCGCCGGTCGATCCCACCATCAGGATCAGGCCGCGCTTCTCCATCACCAGGTCGGCCAGGATGGGCGAGACATTGATCTCGCTGAGCCGGGGGATGTTGCTCGGCACGAAGCGGATGACCACCGAATAGGTGGCCCGCTGCCGGAAGGCGCTGATGCGGAAGTTGCCCAGGCCGTCGAGCGTCACACCCATGTTGAGCTCGCCGGTCTCGGTCAGCTCTTCCATGCGGGTGGACGAGACGATCTCCGAGAGCAGGTTGCGCGGCGCGTCCAGCGGCAGCACCTGGCTGTTGATGGGAATGGTCTGGCCGTGGATCTTGATCATGGCCGGGGCATAGGCCGTCAGGTAGACGTCCGACGCCTTCTTCTCGGCCATCAGGCGCAGGATGCGCTCCATCGTTCCACTGCTCATGACCGTCCTCTCATTCAACGCCAGGGGGTGCTGCGGTGCTGCCGATCAGTCGCGCAGCAGGTCGTTCAGGCTGGTCTTGGCCCGGGTCTGGGCGTCGACACGCTTGACGATGATGGCTGCGTATAGGCTGTACTTGCCGCCGTCCTTGGGCAGGCTGCCGCTGATGACCACCGAGCCGGCCGGCACGCGGCCGTAGCTCACCTCGCCGGTGGCGCGGTCGTAGATGGGGGTGCTCTGGCCGATGTAGACGCCCATGGAGATCACCGAGTTCTCTTCGACGATCACGCCCTCGACCACCTCGGAGCGGGCGCCGATGAAGCAGTTGTCCTCGATGATGGTCGGGTTGGCCTGCAGGGGTTCGAGCACGCCGCCCAGACCCACGCCGCCGGAGAGGTGCACGTTCTTGCCGACCTGGGCGCAGCTGCCCACGGTGGCCCAGGTGTCGACCATGGTGCCTTCATCGACATAGGCGCCGATGTTCACATAGGAGGGCATCAGGATGGCGCCCTTGGCAATGAAGCTGCCGCGGCGGGCCACGGCCGGCGGCACCACGCGCACGCCGGTGGCCTTCATCTGGGCCTCGTCGAGGTGGGCGAACTTGGTCTGCACCTTGTCGAAGAAGCCCAGGTCGCCGGCGCGCATGACGGCGTTGTCCTTGAGGCGGAACGACAGCAGCACCGCCTTCTTGATCCACTGGTGGGTGGTCCACTGGCCGACGCCCTCGCGGGTGGCCACGCGCAGGCGGCCCTTGTTGAGCTCGGCGATCACGTGTTCCACCGCGTCCAGCACCTCTTGGGGGGCGGAAGCCGGGGACAGGGTGGCGCGCTGTTCCCAGGCGTTGTCGATCAGGGTCTGCAGTTGTTGGGTCATGGTCGGTTCCGGGGGGAGAAAGGGATGCGGGTTGGTCGGCGCTTCAGGCGTTGCGCCGGGTGAATTCGACAATGCGGCGGGCGGCTTCCAGGCATTCGGCGGCCTCGGCCACCAGCGCCATGCGCACACGGCCGGCACCCGGGTTGGCGCCCAGCGCCGTACGCGCCAGGTAGCTGCCGGGCAAGACCGTCACATTGTATTGAGCGAGCAGTTCGCGGGCGAAGGCTTCGTCCGCGCCGAGGCCCGGCACGGCGGTGGCCCAGCGCGCCGGCACGCCGGCCCAGAGGTAGAACGAAGCGTCCGGCAGGGCCACGTCCAGCACCTCGGCCAGCAGCGGCGTGACCTGCGCGAACTTTTCGCGGTACTGGCGGCGGTTGTCCTCCACATGCGCCTCGTCGTTCCAGGCGGCCACGCTGGCGGCCTGCACCACCGGGCTCATGGCCCCGCCGTGGTAGGTGCGATAGAGCAGGAAGGGTTTGATCAGTGCTGCATCGCCGGCCACGAACCCGCTGCGCAGACCCGGCACATTGCTGCGTTTGGACAGGCTGGTGAAGGCCACGAGCCGGCGGAAATCGGTGCGGCCCAGTCGCTGCGCGGCTTCCAGCCCGCCCAGCGGCGGCTCGTCGCGGAAATAGATCTCGCTGTAGCACTCGTCCGACGCGATCACGAAGCCGTGGCGGTCGCTCAGCTCGAACAGCCGCGCCCATTCCGACAGCGGCATGACCGCACCGGCCGGGTTGCCCGGCGAGCACACATAGACCAGCTGGGTGCGGGCCCAGGTGGCTTCGGGCACACGGTCCCAGTCGGCGGCAAAGTTGCGGGCCGGATCGCTCGGCACATAGAAGGGCTCGGCGCCGCTGAGGTAGGCCGCGCCCTCGTAGATTTGATAAAACGGATTGGGGAAGACGACCGTCGCCCCTTCACGGGTCGCGTCGACCACGGTCTGGGCGAATGCGAACAGCGCCTCGCGGGAACCGTTCACCGGCAGCACCTGGGTGGCGGGGTCCAGCTGCACGCCGTAGCGGCGCTGCACCCAGCCGGCGCAGGCTTCCCGCAGCGCGGGCTCGCCGGCGGTGGCCGGGTAACTGGACAGGCCGTGGCCCAGGGCACCGGCCAGCGCCTGTTTGAGGAACTCGGGGGCCGGGTGGCGGGGTTCGCCGATGCCCAGGCTGATGGGGCGGATGCCGGCCGGGGGTGTGACACCGGCCAACAGGGCCCGCAGCCGCTCGAAGGGGTAGGGCTGCAGGCGGGAGAGCTTGGGATTCATGGGCCCGGATTATCGGGCCTGACCAAATACCCCGTTCAGGCGCGGCGGGCTGCCGCAGCGCGGGCCTGCAGGGCCCGTGCCATCGACCTGGTCTGGCGGTGGCGCAGGTACTGGAAACCCTGGTCCAGCGACAGCATCACGGTCATCAGCACGGTGGTGACGATCACCAGCGACGGCAGGCGGAACGAGCTGATGAAACCGCTGCCCTGCGGGATGGCCGAGCGGGTATCGGTGGTGCAGATGAACTCGGCAGCGGCCATGCCGGTGTAGTGCATGGCGCACACCGCCACGCCCATGGCCACGGCGGCCAGCACCCGGCGCGACAGGGTGGGGGTGTTGAAGGCCAGCCACAGGGCCACGGTGGAGGCCACCACGGCGATCACCACCGACAGGCCGACCAGCAGCCAGTTCCAGTCGATGAAGCCGTAGATCTTCAGGCCGAACATGCCCATGTAGTGCATCACCACCACGCTCAGGCCGAGCCCGGTGCCGGCCACGGCCAGGCGCGGCAGGCTTTCCGGGTTGTGCGCGGCATAGCGGACCGCCAGCGATGCCGCCACCACCACCACCACCAGCGAAGCGAAGGTTTCGGTCATGGAATAGCTGCTGCCGACGTCCATCTGCAGGGCCAGCATGCCGATGAAGTGCATTGACCACACGCCGATGCCGCCCAGGGCGACGCCGACCGTGATCAGGTTGCTCAGGCTGATGCGGCCGTCACGGGCCTTGACCCGACCGGCTGCGGTCAGCGCGACGAAGGAGCCGATCACGGCAAAGAGGAAGGACAGGGCGACCAGGCCCAGGTCGAATTCGGTGGTGACAGCGGAGTTCATGTGGTGATGCTCAAGGTTCTATTTCTGAACTGGTCGGTTCAAGACGCAACCGAAGGAGGCGCGATTATGTGACTTCGTGTAACTCCCGGGCGGGTTCCGGCCCGACTCCGGCGTGGGATGGGCCGATTTTTGGCCGGTGGGGTGGAATACGTCACGGTCGGTTCGGCCGCCGGACCGGCCTCACCCGGCAGTTATGATTTCCGGCTGCCGTCCATCACTCCGCTGCCGTGCGCCTCAACTCCATCAAGCTGTCCGGCTTCAAGTCGTTCGCCGAACCCACCAACTTCATGCTGCCCGGGCAGCTGGTAGGCGTGGTCGGGCCGAACGGCTGCGGCAAGTCCAACATCATGGACGCGGTGCGCTGGGTGCTGGGCGAGTCCAAGGCGTCCGAGCTGCGCGGCGAGTCCATGCAGGACGTCATCTTCAACGGCACCAACAACCGCAAGCCCGCCAGCCGGGCCAGCGTGGAGCTGGTGTTCGACAACAGCGACCACCGGGCCGGTGGTCAGTGGGGCCAGTTCGCCGAGATCGCGGTCAAGCGGGTGCTGACCCGCGACGGCAACAGCAGCTACTACATCAACAACCAGCCGGTGCGCCGCCGCGACGTGCAGGACGTGTTCCTGGGCACTGGCCTCGGGCCCCGGGCCTACGCCATCATCGGCCAGGGCACCATCAGCCGCATCATCGAGAGCAAGCCCGAGGAACTGCGCCTGTTCCTGGAGGAAGCGGCCGGCGTCTCCAAATACAAGGAACGGCGCCGCGAGACCGCCAACCGGCTCAACGACACGCGCGAGAACCTCACCCGGGTGGAAGACATCCTGCGTGAGCTCAATGCCAACCTGGACAAGCTGGAGAAGCAGGCCGAGGTGGCGGCGCGCTACCACACCCTGCAGGACAGCGCCACGCTCAAGCAGCACCAGCTGTGGTTCCTCAAGCGCAGCGAGGCCGAGGCCGACCAGGCCCGCATCCGCACCGACGCTGCCCAGGCGGTGAACGACCTGGAATCGCGCACCGCCGACCTGCGCCGCATCGAGTCCGAGCTGGAAACCATCCGCCAGGCGCATTACGCCGCCGGCGACCAGGTCAACCAGGCCCAAGGCAAGCTATACGAGGCCAGCGCCGAGGTCGGCAAGCTGGAAGCCGAGATCCGGTTCGTGGTGGAGGGCCGCCAGCGGGTCGAGCAGCGCCTGCAGCAGCTGCGCGAGCAGATGGCCTCCTGGGGCACCCGCAGCGAAGACGCCCAGGCCGAGCTGGAGCAGATGGCCGAACAGCTGGTGGCGGCCGAGGAGCAGTCGGTGGTGCTGGCGGCCCAGGGCGAAGACCAGGCCGAGGCGTTGCCGTCGCTGGAAGATGCGCTGCGCGCTGCCCAGAACCGGGCCAACGAGCAGCGGGCCAGCGTGGCCCAGGTGCAGCAGCAGATCCAGGTGCTGGCCGCCGAGCAGCGCAGCATCGAGGAGCAGAGCCGGGGCCTGAACCAGCGCCGCGAGCGCCTGCTGGGCGACCGCAACGCGCTGGCCGCCCCCGACGAAGCCCGCCTGAGCGGCCTGCAGGCCCAGCACGACGAAGCCCGCGAACAAGCCGAGCTGGCCGCCTCCCGCCTGCAGGAGCTGCAGGACAGCGTGCCCCAGCTCGACGACGAACGCCGCACCGCGCAGCAGGCGGTCAACACCGAATCGTCGCGGCTGGCCGACCTGAGCGCCCGGCTCGAGGCCCTGCGGGCGCTGCAGGACAAGGTCCGCACCGACGGCAAGCTCAAGCCCTGGCTGAGCCGGCACGGGCTGGACGGCTTGCAGGCGCTGTGGAGCCGCATCCATGTCGAGTCCGGCTGGGAAAACGCGCTGGAGGCTGCGCTGCGGGAGCGGCTGGGCGCCCTGGAGGTGTCGCGCCTGGACATGGTGCGGGCGTTTGCCGCCGATGCCCCGCCGACGCGCCTGGCCTTCTACAACCCGCCGCCGGCCGCCCCTGCTGCCGCCGCGCCGACCGGCTTCAAGCCGCTGGCCGGCCTGCTGCGCCTGAACGACGCCGGCCAGCAGGCCTTGCTGGCCGACTGGCTGACCGGCGCGCTGGTGGCCGACTCGCTGGAAGAAGCCCTGGCCCGCCGCAGCGAGCTGCAGCCCGGCCAGACCCTCTATGTGGCCAGCGGCCATGCGGTCACCGCGCACAGCGTGAGCTTTTATGCGCCGGACAACGAACAGGCCGGACTGCTGGCCCGGGCCCAGGAAATCGAGAACCTGGACAAGGCATTGAAGGGCCAGCAACTGATCGCCGAGCAGACGCGCGCAGCGCTGGTGCGGGCCGAAGCGGCTTACAGCGACGCCTCGCAGCGGCTGGTGTCGGCCCGCCGAGAGGCCGCCGAAGCGCAGAACCGCGCCCACGAACTGCAGGTCGAAACCCTGCGCCTGAGCCAGCTCGCCGAGCAGACCCGGGCCCGCAGCGAGCAGATCAGGCGCGACCTGGCCGAGGTCGACGCCGCCCTCGACGAGCTGCAGGAACGGCGCGTGACCGCCGAGGCCCGCTTCGAGGAGCTGGACATGCAGCTGGCCGACAGCCAGGAGCGCCACGCCCAGCTGGACGACAAGGTGATCGAGGCCGAGCGCGCCCTCAACCAGGCCCGCGAACAGCAGCGTTCGCTGGAGCGGCAGGCCCAGGAGGCCACCTTCGCGCTGCGCAGCCTGCAGGCCCGCCAAGGTGAACTGCAGCGTTCGCTCGAGACATCGGCCAGCCAGGCCCGGTCGCTGGCCGACGAAGAGCAGCGCGCCCGGGACGAACTCTCCCGCCTGAACGACGCTGCCGCCCAGGCCGGCCTGCAGAACGCGCTGCAGGCCAAGCAGGAGCGCGAACAGACGCTCTCCAGCCTGCGCAGCCAGTACGACGACCTGACCCTGAAGCTGCGCGCCAGCGACGAGCGCCGCCTGCAGCTCGAACGCGAACTGGAGCCGCTGCGCCACCGCATCACCGACTTCCAGCTCAAGGAGCAGGCCGCGCGGCTGGGCGTGGAGCAGTACAGCCAGCTGCTCGACGAAGCCCAGGCCGACCTGGCGGCCGTGGGTCAGAGCATCACCGAAGGCAACGTGCGCCTGACCGGCCTGCAGAGCGAGATCGACCGGCTGCACCGCGAGATCCAGGCGCTGGGCGCGGTCAACCTGGCGGCGCTCGACGAGCTCACTGCCGCCCGCGAGCGCAAGACCTTCCTGGACGCCCAGTCGGCCGACCTGGTCGAGGCCATGACCACGCTGGAAGACGCCATCCGCAAGATCGACAACGAAACCCGCGACCTGCTGGGCAGCACCTTCGAGACGGTCAACCAGCACTTCGGCAAGATGTTCCCCGAGCTGTTCGGCGGCGGCAATGCGCGGCTGGTGACGACGGGGGAGGAAATCCTGGACGCCGGCGTGCAGGTCATGGCGCAGCCGCCGGGCAAGAAGAACCAGACCATCCACCTGCTGTCCGGTGGCGAGAAGGCGCTGACCGCCATCGCGCTGGTGTTCGCCATCTTCCAGCTCAACCCGGCACCGTTCTGCCTGCTCGACGAGGTGGACGCCCCGCTGGACGATGCCAACACCGAGCGCTACGCCCGGCTGGTCACCGCCATGTCCGGCGACACCCAGTTCCTGTTCATCAGCCACAACAAGATCGCCATGGAAATGGCGCGCCAGCTGATCGGCGTGACCATGCAGGAGCAGGGCGTCTCGCGCATCGTGGCGGTCGACATGGAGTCGGCCGCCGGCATGCTCCAGGCCAGCTGAAACACACCCTTATGAGCAATCTGCAAATCGGACTGGCGATCATCGGCGGCCTGGTGCTGGCGGCGGTGGTGGCCTACAACGCATGGATCACCCGCCAGAGTGCGCCGCGCACCGCGCGGGAGCGCCCGGTGCCGCTGCCCGCCGCCGACACCACCGACCCGGTGGCCGATGTGGGGGAGCGCATGCTCGACCCCCTGGCCGACCGCATCGACCCGGTGCTCGACGGCGACCTGGCCGACACCGTGCCGGCGGCCCTGGCCGAGCAGTTGCCGGGCGGCGCACCGGCCGACGGGTCCATGCCCGACCTGCGCCGCGAGCCGCTGGCCCTGGAGCGCCGCCCGGGGCTGGACGCCCTGATCGACGTGATCGCCCCGGTCACCCCGGAAACCGAGGTGTCGGGCGACGCCGTGCTGGCCGCCTTGCCGGCCACCCGCCGGGTGGGCAGCAAGCCCTTCGCCGTGGAGGGCCTGACCGCCATGGGCGACTGGGAGCCTCCGCGCGCAGGGCAGCGCTACCGGCAGCTGCAGGCCGGCGTGCAGCTGGCCAACCGCGCCGGTGCGCTGAACGACATCGAGTTTTCCGAGTTCGTGGTCAAGACCCAGGCCTTTGCGGATGTGCTGTCCGCCGCGGTCGAATTCCCCGAGATGCGGGCCGAGGTGGCCCGCGCGCGTGAACTCGACGCCTTTGCCGGCGACCACGACGCCCAGCTCGGCTTCACCCTGCGCGCCCGCCGTGCCGCCTGGAGCCCCGGTTATGTGGCCCAGAACGCGGCCCGCCAGGGTTTTGTGGCCGGGGCACTGCCCGGCCGCATGGTGCTGGCCGGCAGCCAGCCGGGCCAGGCGCCGGTGCTCAGCCTGACCTTCGACCCCCAGGCGGCCATGGCCGAAGACCCGGAGCAGAGCGCCCTGCGCGAGGTGACGCTGTCGCTGGAGGTGACCCACGTGCCGCGCAGCGAGCAGCCCTTCGTGCAGTTGCGGCAGGTGGCCCAGGCGCTGGCCCAGGCCATGGACGGTGTGGTGAGCGACGACGCCGGTCAGGCCCTGACCGACGACGCCATGGACCGCATCGGCGCCGACCTGGAAGCCCTGTACGACGCGCTCGACGCCCGCGACCTGTCCGCCGGATCGCCCCAGGCCCGCCGCCTGTTCTCCTGAAGCCGATGAACACGCCCGACCTGTTTGCCGACGAACCTGCCGCCGGCGGCGGCGGAGCAGCCGCCGATGTGCAGGCGCAGCGCGTCGCCGAGCTGCACCGGCAGCTGCACCACCACGCCTGGCGCTACTACACGCTGGACGACCCCGAGATCCCCGACGCCGAGTACGACCGATTGTTCCGCGAACTGCAGGCCATCGAAGCGGCGCGGCCCGATCTGCTCAGCCCGGATTCGCCCACCCAGCGGGTTGGCGGCGCCGTGTTGAAAGAGCTGGTTCCGGTGCGCCACGCGGTGCCCATGCTCAGCATCCGGACCGAGACCGACACAGAGGCCAGCGGCGCCGAAGCCTTCGATGCCCGGGTGCGGCGCGAACTGGGCCTGACCGACGCCGACCCGCCGGTGGTCTATGTGGCCGAGCTGAAGTTCGATGGCCTGGCCATGAGCCTGCGCTATGAGCACGGTGTGCTGGTGCGCGCCGCCACCCGGGGCGATGGCGAGACCGGCGAAGAGGTCACCCACAACGTCCGCACCATCGGCCAGATTCCGCTGCGCCTGCCGGCCGGCGTGCCGGCGGTGCTGGAAGTGCGCGGCGAGGTCTACATGGCCCGGGCCGATTTTGAAGCCCTGAACGAACGCCAGCGCGGCAAGATCGCGGCCGGCGCCAAGGGCGAAAAAACCTTCGTCAACCCGCGCAACGCCGCTGCCGGCGCGGTGCGGCAGCTGGACTCGGGCATGGCCGCACAACGGCCGCTGAGCTTTTTTGCCTACGGCTGGGGCGAGCTGAGCGACCCGGCTGCCCTGGGCGGCAGCCAGCATGCCGCGCTCATGCAGCTCAAGGCCTGGGGTTTCCCGGTGGCCGGGCAGACCACGGTGTGCAGCGGGGCCGCCGAGCTGGTGGCGTTTCACCGCCGCATCGGCGAGCAGCGCGACGCGCTGCCCTTCGACATCGACGGTGTGGTCTACAAGGTGAACGATCTGGCGCTGCAGCAGCGGCTCGGCTTCGTCACCCGCGAGCCGCGCTGGGCGGTGGCCCACAAGTACCCGGCCCAGGAACAGGTGACCACCGTGCTGGCCATCGATGTGCAGGTCGGCCGCACCGGCAAGCTCACCCCGGTGGCCAAGCTGGCGCCGGTGTTCGTGGGGGGTGTGACCGTCACCAACGCCACGCTGCACAACGAACTCGAAGCCCGCCGCAAGGATGTGCGGGTGGGCGACGCGGTGGTGGTGCGCCGCGCCGGCGACGTGATCCCCGAGGTGGTGTCGGTGCTGGCCGAGCGCCGCCAGGGCGAGCCCGAGCCCTTCACCATGCCCGCCTGCTGCCCGGTCTGCGGCAGCGCGGCGGTGCGCGAGGAGGGCGAGGCCGACCACCGTTGCACCGGCGGCCTGTTCTGCGCCGCCCAGCGCAAGCAGGCCATCCTGCATTACGCGCAGCGCCGGGCAGTGGACATCGAGGGTCTGGGCGACAAGCTGGTCGAGCAGCTGGTGGACGCCGGGCTCATCAACACCCTGCCGGACCTGTACCGGCTGGGCTTCACCGCACTGGCCGCGCTGGAGCGCATGGCGGACAAATCGGCGCAGAACGTGCTGGACGCGCTGGACAAGAGCCGGCAGACCACCCTGCCGCGCTTCCTGTTCGGCCTGGGCATCCGGCATGTGGGCGAGGCCACCGCCAAGGACCTGGCGCGCCACTTCGGCAGCATCGACCGCATCATGGACGCCAGTGTCGATGCGCTGCTGCAGGTCAACGATGTCGGCCCGGTGGTGGCACAGAGCATCCGCACCTTCTTCGACCAGCCCCACAACCGCGAGGTGGTGGAGCAGCTGCGCGCCGCCGGGGTGAGCTGGCCCGAAGGCGAGGGCGCGCAGAACACGCCCCAGCCGTTGCTGGGCAAGACCTTCGTGCTCACCGGCACCTTCCCCACCCTCAAGCGCGACGACGCCAAGGCCATGCTGGAAGCCGCCGGAGCCAAGGTGGCCGGCTCCGTCAGCAAGAAGACCGACTATGTGGTGGCCGGCGAAGAGGCCGGCAGCAAGCTCGACAAGGCCCGCGAGCTGGGGGTGGCGGTGATCGACGAGGCCGGCATGCTGGCCCTGCTGCAGCCCCCGGACCTCACTTGAAGCGGTAGTGGTCGCGGTTGAGGACCGCCGCAATCGCCGTGACCTCTTCCGGGAACAGCTGCAGGTTCAGCTCCGAATTGCACTGCTCCACCATGCCGCGCAGGTAGCCGGCGGTGTTGATGCGACCGGCCGGGCGGTAGATGGCGCTGCCGTCCCCGCCCACCTTGCGGGCATGGCAGGTGGCGCACTGGTGCTCGGCCATCAGCTTCTGACCCAGGGCCAGGTCGGCCCCCTGGAAGATGCCGGCACCCTGGGCCCGGGCGGCGCCTTGCCCCAGGGTGAGGGCCAGCAGAGTGGCTTGCAGGGCGGCCAACGCGACGGCGCTCGGGCGGACAGTGGTCATGGGGTCTCCAGGGGTGTCGGTGATGGGCGAAACTTCGCCCATTCCCGTACCCGAGTCAAGCCGCCATGAGTGTTCAAGCCATCCTGAAAATGGGCGACCCCCGCCTGTTGCGCCACGCCAGGCCGGTCGAGCGTTTCGACACCCCCGAACTGCACGCGCTGGTGCAGGACCTGCTCGACACCATGGCGCATGCCAACGGTGCCGGGCTGGCCGCACCCCAGATCGGGGTCGATCTGCAGGTCGTGATCTTTGGCGCCGACCAGCCCAACCCGCGCTACCCCGACGCGCCGGTGGTGCCCCGCACCGTGCTGGTCAATCCGGTCATCACGCCGCTGTCGGACGAGGAAGAGGAGGGCTGGGAAGGCTGCCTGTCGGTGCCCGGGCTGCGCGGTGTGGTGCCGCGCTGGCGGCGCATCCGCTACACCGGCTTCGACCTGCTGGGCCGCCCCGTCGACCGGGTGGCCGAAGGCTTCCATGCCCGGGTGGTGCAGCACGAGTGCGACCACCTGTGGGGCACGCTGTACCCGATGCGCGTGCGCGACTTCAGCCGTTTCGGCTTCACCGATGTGCTGTTCCCCGGGCTCGATGCCGCCGACGACTGAACCGGGCACCGACCCTTCAGCCGACATCATGGGTTTGTGAGGATTCGGGCGCGTGGCGGCGCCACCAACCGGCAGTTCAACCTGCTGGAGTGCCCCCATGCTGCCTGCTTCCCGGCCCATTCCCGTTCCTGTTCCGGCCGTTCAAGGCCATGCCGCCGCTCCGTCATCGGAGGGCACCCCGTCGGAGGGCGCCCCCACCGGCCGGGAGCACCAGCTGTTGTCCGAGTCGCGCCACTCCCCCGACCGCGCGGTGGAGGGGAAGCGCCGGTGCCGGCCCATGCTGAGCGACTGGCTGGCCGACGTCGAGCGGCAGCGCTCCCGCCTGGACGACATCCGGACCGCCTTGCGCTCGGTCCGCCGGAACCGGCGCCTGTCGCTGCAGATCAAGCTGGCCCGGGAGACCAGCCCGCCGTGCAGCGGCGCCGAGCTGGGGCAGGCGGTGCTGAACAGCAACCGGTTGATGGTCGGCCTGGAGTCTTCGTTCCTGCGCAAACAGGAACGCAGGCTCATCCGCCTGGCATGCACCCGCGAACTGCTCACGCCGCAGGTGCTGCTGTTCCAGGCACGTGAGGAATGGGCCGCCCTGCAGGCAGACCTGGCGGGCCGGCTCCCGGAGCCGGGCATGCATCTGCGGCAGGAGACGGTGGTCGGCGACCTGGTCGACCTGATGGAAGCGCTGCACCCCGACACGCCGTTGCCGGAGGCCCAGCGTTGGGTCGGAGCCCGCGTGGAAGAGCTGCGGCCGAACCGCCGCCGGCTGCTCACCGGCATCGACAGGGAGGAGCCGCCCGGCTGATCTGTCCGCACCCGTCGGTTTCCTCCGGTCTTCACATACCCATGCGCCATGCAATCCACCGATCTGCTCCACCTGCGCCACCACCTGAACCGGCCCGAGGGACTCTCCCTCAAGTGCTGGGCCGAACAGTTCGACACCTTGACCACCGACACGGTGCTGCTGGAGGAAAGCCTGCGCGAACACCGGCAGATGCGGCGCCTGGACCGGGAACTGAAGGCGGTGCGGCAGGCCTCGCCCCATCTGGAGGGCCCGGCCCTGGCCGACGCCGTCCTGGACCACGACCGCTGTCTGCAGTGGTCGCAGAAGGCCTGCCGGGCCGAGCTGCTCTGCCACTGGCGGCTGGTGCATGACATCGCAGCCCGGTTCGACCCGCCCAAGCTGCAGTGGCTGGCGATCGACGAGTTCGCCTGCCATGCCCTGGTGTTCCACCGGCGGTGCGACCAGGTCGCCAGGGCGCTGGCCCGCCCGACCGGCGCGCCGGATGCCGACTTGGTGGCAGCGCTGAAGGGTGACCTGGCGGCCGCTCGCCAGGGCTGGCAAGGCATGCACGACACGGTCCACAGCCTGCTGCGCCTGCTGGACGACATCCACGGCGAGGCGTGGGCACCCTCCCTGGTCGGCTGGGCCGACGACCGTCTCGAGGAGCTGCGCGACCTGCATGCGCGGCTCCACTGGCTGGAAGCGGCCTTCCAATGCTGGAGCCGGCCGGGCTGAGGTCGGCGCCGCTCGCGCGGGCCCGGGGGCTTCAACCGGCCAGGGCTTCCAGCAGTTCGGTCTCGATCTCGATCTGCCGCTTGTTCACCTGCAGCGGCGCGCCGCTGATCAGGAAGGTGTCTTCCACCCGTTCGCCCAGCGTGGTGATCTTGGCCAGCTGCACGCTGATGTCGTGCCGCGCCAGCACCCGGGTGATGCCGTACAGCAGTCCGGCCCGGTCGCTGGCCGAAATCGACAGCAGCCAGCGCTGGGCCTTTTCGTCGGGGCGCAGGTCCACCCGGGGCGTGACCGGGAAGTTCTTCACCCGACGCGAGAGCCGGCCCAGGGTGGGTGGCGGCAGCGGGCCTCGTTCGTCGATCACCTTGGCCAGCCGGTTTTCCACCATGGCGGTCAGCTCCCGGTAGTGCTCGGCCATCTCGGGTACCACCACCTGGAAGGTGTCCAGCGCATGGCCGGTCTGGGTGGTGTGCACCCGCGCGTCCAGGATGCTGAAGTGGGCCATGTCGAAATAGCCGCAGATGCGGGCGAACAGGTCGGGCTGGTCCGGGGCGTACACCAGCACCTGCAGGCCTTCGCCTTCCGGCGACAGCCGAGCCCGCACGATGCTGCGCTGGCGCGCCTCTTCGGTCTGGCGCTCCGGCCGGGCCAGTTCGCGCGAGAGCATGCGGGTGTGCCAGGCGATGTCGTCGGCCTCGTGGCGCATGAAGTAGCTCACATCCAGCGTGTCCCACAGGCCCTTGTGGGCGTTGTGGGGCAGGGCGTGCAGGGCCAGCATCTGCAGGGCCTCGCGTTTGCGGCCTTCCACCTCGGCGCCGGCATCGGGGGCGCGGCCGCCGAGGGCCCGCAGGGTGTAGCGGTACAGGTCTTCCAGCAGCTTGCCCTTCCAGGCGTTCCAGACCTTGGGGCTAGTGCCGCGGATGTCGGCCACGGTGAGCAGGTAGAGCGCGGTGAGGTAGCGTTCGTTGCCGACCCGCTTCGCAAAGGCGTTGATGACGTCCGGGTCGCTCAGGTCTTCCTTCTGGGCCAGCCGGCTCATGGTGAGGTGTTCGCCCACCAGGAACTCGATCAGCCGGGCATCTTCGCGGTCGATGCCGTGCTGGCGGCAGAAGGCCCGCACGTCGCGCGCACCGAGCTCGGAATGGTCGCCGCCCCGACCCTTGGCAATGTCGTGGAACAGCGCGGCGGCGTACAGGATCCAGGGCTTGTCCCAGCCGGCGGCCAGCTGCGAGCAGAACGGGTATTCGTGCGAATGCTCGGCAATGAAGAAGCGGCGCACGTTGCGCAGCACCATCAGGATGTGCTGGTCGACCGTGTAGACATGGAACAGGTCGTGCTGCATCTGTCCGACGATGTTCCGGAACACCCACAGGTAGCGGCCCAGCACCGAGGTCTGGTTCATCAGCCGCATCGCATGGGTGATGCCCTGCGGCTCCTGCAGGATGCGGCGGAACTGCTCCCGGTTCACCGGATCGGCCCGGAACTTGCCGTTCATGACCGAGCGGGCGTTGTAGAGCGCGCGCAGCGTGCGGGCCGACAGCCCCTTCACCCCCACCGTGGTCTGGTAGATGTGGAAGGTTTCCAGGATGGCGTGGGGGTGCTGCAGGTAGAGGTTGTCGCTCGCCACCTCCAGCATGCCGCCCTTCTCGAAGAAGCGCTCGTTGATGGGCCTCAGGCGCTGCACGCCGGGTTCCGAGCTGGCCAGGCGCTCCTCGATGTTGAGCAGCAGGATCTGGTTGAGCTGGGTGACCGCCTTGGCCGCCCAGTAGTAGCGCTTCATCAGCCCTTCACTGGCGCGGCGCAGGCCACGCGGCCGTGCCTCGCCGGGCGGTGGGGTCTGGTTGCTGAACCCGAAGGATTCGGCCACTGCGGTCTGCAGGTCGAACACCAGCCGGTCCTCGCGGCGGCGGGCCAGCAGGTGCAGCCGCGCGCGGATCAGGCTGAGCAGCGCCTCGTTGGCCTTGATCTGCCGCGCCTCCAATGGCGTGGCGAGACCCTTGCGGGCCAGCTCGTCCCAGCTGCGGCCCAGACCGGCCGCCTTGGCCACCCACAGGATGATCTGCAGGTCGCGCAGGCCGCCTGGCGACTCCTTGCAGTTGGGCTCCAGGGAGTAGGGCGTGTTCTCGAACTTGTGGTGGCGCTGGCGCATTTCCAGCGTCTTGGCCACGAAGAAGGCCTTCGGGTCCATGGCTTCGCCGAGGTGCTGCACCAGCGAGCGGAAGGCCTTGCGGCTGCCGGCCACCGGCCGCGATTCGAGCAGCGAGGTCTGGACCGTGACGTCCTTGCCGGCCTCGGCCACACATTCCTCCAGGGTGCGCACGCTGGAGCCGATTTCCAGGCCGACGTCCCAGCAGGAGCCGATGAAGCCCTCCAGCCGGGCCTTGAGCGCGGCGTCCTCCTCGGGGCGGCAACCATCCGGCAGCAGCACCAGGACATCGATGTCGGAGTAGGGGAACAGCTCGCCCCGGCCGTAGCCGCCCACGGCCACCAGGGCGGTGTCGGCCGAGAAGCCGGCGTGTTCCCAAAGCTGGGTCAATGTGCGGTCGGTCAGCTGGGCCAGCTGGCGCAGGGCCCGGCCCACACCCCGGGTCGAGGCACCTTGCACCCCGAGCTGGGCAAACAGCTCGGCCTTGTCGTCGCGGTAACGCTGCCGCAGCTCCGCCAGCGGTGCCATGCGGCGGCCCCCCTCAGGCGGCCGCCGCAGCGGCTTCGCCCACAAAGGCGGGCGCGGCCGGGCTGCCGGCGGACAGGGTCAGCACTTCGTAGCCGGTGGGCGTGACCAGCACCGTGTGTTCCCACTGCGCCGAGAGGGAACGGTCGCGGGTGACGATGGTCCAGCCGTCGCCGGCTTCCTTGATGTCGCGCTTGCCGGCGTTGATCATGGGTTCGATGGTGAAGGTCATGCCCGGCTTGAGCTCTTCCATGGTGCCGGGGCGGCCGTAGTGCAGCACCTGCGGCTCTTCATGGAAGCGCTGCCCGATGCCGTGGCCGCAGAACTCGCGCACCACGGTGAAGCCGTTGGATTCGGCGTAGGTCTGGATGGCGTGGCCGATGTCGCCCAGCCGGATGCCGGGACGCACCATCACGATGCCCTTCCACATGGCCTCGAAGGTGACCTGGCACAGGCGGCGGGCCTGCACGGTGGCGGCGGCCTCGCCGCCCACCAGGTACATGCGGCTGTTGTCGCCGAACCAGCCGTCCTTGATGACGGTCACGTCCACGTTGAGGATGTCGCCCTTCTTCAGCGGCTTGTCGTTCGGGATGCCGTGGCACACCACATGGTTGATCGAGGTACAGAGGTGGCCCGGGTAGGGCGGGTAGCCCGGCGGCTGGTAGCCGATGGTGGCCGACACCGTGCCCTGCTGCTTCATGTAGTCGGCGGCCAGCCGGTCGATCTCCAGCGTGGTCACCCCGGGCTGGATCAGCGGGGTGAGGTAGTCCAGAACCTCGGAGGCCAGCCGGCAGGCGGTGCGCATGCCGGCGATGCCGGCCTCGTCTTTGTAGGTGATGCTCATGGGGGCGGATTATCCCACCGGCACCCGTATCTGCAGGGTCCGGCGCGGCTTGCCACCGGGGGGCGACGGGTAAAATCCCGGGTTTTCCGCCCACCCGGTGGGTCAACGCACCTCAGGCTCCCAACGTGTCCCTGCACCTGCGCTTTTGTGACGGCGGCAATGCCGTCAGCGACTTCAAAGTCCAGCAACTCCTGCCCCGTCTGCAGGCCGTCTCCGACAAGATCACCAGCCTCAGCGCCCGCTTCGTGCACCTGGCCAGCTTCGACGCCGAGCCCGACGCCGCCACCCTGCAGCGCCTGACCGAGCTGCTGACCTACGGCGAACCGGTGAGCGACGCGCACCTGGCCCTGCAGACGCAGGCAGCACCGGCCCTGCTGGTCATGCCGCGCCTGGGCACCGTCTCGCCCTGGGCTTCCAAGGCCACCGACATCGCCCGCAACTGCGGCCTGACGCTGCACCGCGTGGAGCGGGTGGTGGAATACCGCGTCGGCCTCAAATCCGGCCTGCTGGGCAAGGCCAGCCTCAAGCCCGAGCAGCTGCAGGCGGTGGCCGAGGTGCTGCACGACCGCATGACCGAAGCGGTGGTGGTCGACCGCGAACAGGCCCGCGCGCTCTTCACCGAGCTGCAGGCCGAGCCCATGGCGCATGTGGACGTGCTGGGTGGCGGCCGCGCCGCGCTGGTGCAGGCCAACACCGCCTGGGGCCTGGCCCTGGCCGACGACGAGATCGACTATCTGCTCGACGCCTTCAAGGGCCTGGGCCGCAACCCGACCGACGTCGAGCTCATGATGTTCGCGCAGGCCAATTCGGAGCACTGCCGGCACAAGATCTTCAACGCCCAGTTCACCATCGACGGCGCCCCGCAGGACAAGAGCCTGTTCGGCATGATCCGCCACACCCACCAGACCAGCCCGCAGCACACGGTGGTGGCCTATTCGGACAACGCCTCGGTCATGGAAGGCCATGCGGTGCAGCGGCTGGTAGCGCGTTTTGACGGCCAGCAGCTGCCGCGTTACCAGCTGGAAGCCGCCACCCACCATGTGCTGATGAAGGTGGAGACCCACAACCACCCCACCGCCATCTCGCCCTTCCCGGGGGCCTCCACCGGTGCCGGCGGCGAGATCCGCGACGAGGGCGCCACCGGCCGGGGCTCGCGTCCCAAGGCCGGCCTGACCGGCTTCACCGTCAGCCGCCTGTGGGGCGGCCTGAGCGATCAGCCCGGCGGCAAGCCCGAACACATCGCCAGCCCGCTGCAGATCATGACCGAGGGCCCGCTGGGCGGCGCGGCCTTCAACAACGAATTCGGCCGGCCCAACCTGCTGGGCTACTTCCGCGAGTACGAGCAGCAGGTCGACGGCGTGCAGCGCGGCTACCACAAGCCCATCATGATCGCCGGGGGTCTGGGCAGCATCGACGCCACGCAGACCCGCAAGATCGAGTTCCCGGCCGGCACCCTGCTGGTCCAGCTCGGCGGCCCGGGCATGAAGATCGGCATGGGCGGCGGTGCCGCCAGCTCCATGGCCACCGGCACCAACGCCGCCGACCTCGACTTCGACTCGGTGCAGCGCGGCAACCCGGAGATCGAGCGTCGGGCGCAGGAGGTCATCAACCACTGCTGGCAGCAGGGCGAGCGCAACCCCATCCTGGCGATCCACGACGTGGGCGCCGGCGGACTCTCCAACGCCTTCCCCGAGATCACCAACGACGCCGGTCGCGGTGCCCGCTTCGACCTGCGCGCCGTGCCGCTGGAAGAAAGCGGCCTGGCCCCGAAGGAGATCTGGTGCAACGAGAGCCAGGAACGCTATGTGCTGGCGATTGCGCCCGAATCGCTGGACGTGTTCCGCGCCTTCTGCGAACGCGAGCGCTGCCCGTTTGCGGTGGTGGGCGTGGCGACCGAAGAGCGCGACCTGAAGCTGGTGGACGAGGGTGCCGAGAGCCCGGTCGACATGCCGATGTCGGTCCTGCTGGGCAAGCCGCCCAAGATGCACCGCGACGTGAAGACCGTGGCGCGCCAGTCGCCGCCGCTGGACCTGACCGACATCGATCTGCAGAAGGCCGTCATTGATGTGCTGAGCCACCCCACAGTGGCCTCCAAGCGTTTCCTGGTCACCATCGGAGACCGCACCGTGGGTGGTCTGAGCCACCGCGACCAGATGGTCGGCCCCTGGCAGGTGCCGGTGGCCGACTGCGCCGTGACCCTGGCCGACCACACCGGCTTTGCCGGCGAGGCCATGAGCATGGGCGAGCGCACCCCGCTGGCGGCCACCAGCCCGGCCGCCAGCGGCCGCATGGCGGTGGCGGAAGCCATCACCAACCTGCTGGCCGCGCCCATCGAGCTGCCGCGCGTGAAGCTGTCGGCCAACTGGATGGCGGCCTGCGGCGAGCCCGGCGAAGACGCCGCGCTGTATGAAACCGTCAAGGCGGTGGGCATGGAACTGTGCCCGGCGCTGGGCGTGTCCATTCCGGTCGGCAAGGACAGCCTGTCCATGCGCACCCAGTGGCAGGCCGACGGCCAGACCCGCAAGGTGACCGCGCCGGTCAGCCTGATCGTCAGCGCCTTTGCCAGCCTGCCCGACGTGCGCGGCACGCTCACGCCCCAGCTGGACCGCAACCTGGACGACACCACGCTTGTGCTGGTCGACCTCGGCAAGGGCCGCCACCGCATGGGCGGCAGCATCCTGGCGCAGGTGCTGGGCCATCCGGGCGGTGAAGTCCCCGATCTGGACAGCCCGCAGGACCTGGTCGCGCTGGTGAATGCGGTCAATGCCCTGCGCTCGCAGGGCCGCCTGCTGGCTTACCACGACCGCAGCGACGGCGGCCTGCTGGCGGCGGTGGCCGAGATGGCCTTTGCCGGCCAGGTGGGCGTGGCCCTGAACGTGGACCTGCTGGTCACCGAAGGCGACGGCATCAGCGACAGCCGTGCCGAGGTGGGTGACGCCAAGAACTGGAGCAAGCAGGTCAGCGCCCGCCGCGAGGAACTCACCCTGCGCGCCCTGTTCAACGAAGAGCTGGGCGTGGTGCTGCAGGTGCGCACCGCCGAACGCAACGAGGTGATGCAGGTGCTGCGCGAGCATGGCCTGTCGAAGTTCAGCCACTTCATCGGCAAGACCCGCCCGGTCAGCTCGCCGATGGACGCCGGCAAGGGCGAACTGCAGGTCTGGCGCGACACCAAGGCGGTGTTCAGCGCCCGCCTGAGCGATCTGCACCAGGTCTGGGACAGCGTGAGCTGGAAGATCAACCAGCAGCGCGACAACCCGGCCTGTGCCGACGCCGAGCACGCCGCCGCCGGCGACCCGACCGATCCGGGCCTGCACAGCCAGCTCAGCTTCGACCCGGCCGATGACGTGGCCGCGCCGTTCCTGAACCTGGCCCGCCCGCGCGTGGCCATCCTGCGCGAGCAGGGCGTCAACTCCCATGTGGAGATGGCCCACGCCTTCACGCTGGCCGGCTTCGACGCCTTTGACGTCCACATGACCGACCTGCAGTCCGGCCGCGCCAAGCTGACCGACTTCCAGGGCGTGGTGGCCTGCGGCGGCTTCAGCTACGGGGACACGCTGGGCGCCGGCATCGGCTGGGCCCGCTCGATCACCTTCAATGCCGCGCTGGCCGACCAGTTCAAGGCCTTCTTCGGCCGTACCGACACCTTCGGTCTGGGCGTGTGCAACGGCTGCCAGATGTTTGCCGAGCTGGCCGACATCATTCCGGGTGCGCAGGCCTGGCCGCGCTTCACCACCAACCAGAGCGAGCGCTTCGAGGCACGCCTGTCGCTGGTGGAGGTGCTTGAATCGCCCAGCCTGTTCCTGCAGGGCATGGCCGGCACCCGCCTGCCGATCGCGGTGGCGCACGGCGAGGGCTTTGCCAACTTCCGCCACCGGGGCAACCCGGCGGAGGTGATCGGCGCCATGCGCTTTGTGGACCACCACGGCGTGGCCACCGAGCGCTACCCGTTCAACCCCAACGGCAGCCCGGGCGGCCTGACGGCTGTCACCACCGCCGATGGCCGCTTCACGGCCATGATGCCGCACCCCGAACGCGTGTTCCGCAACATCCAGATGAGCTGCACCGACCAGGACCCGTCCGCCTTCAGCGGCTGGATGCGCCTGTGGCGCAACGCCCGTCGCTGGGTGGGTTGATCCGATCCGATGGCCTCATTGCCGTTTAGCGGTAAACGGTATATCCTCTGCCGCAACCCCATCCGATGATCGTTTCTTTCGCAGACAACGAGACGGCGGCGGTGTTCGAGGGAAAACGGGTGCGCCGTTGGGCTCAGCTGCTTGCGATTGTTCAGCGCAAGCTGCAGCTGCTGGACTCGGCGGCCACCTTGGAGGCCTTGCGGGTACCCCCCGGCAACCGGCTGGAGGCCTTGCGCGGTGACCGCGCCGGCCAGCACAGCATCCGCATCAACGACCAGTTCCGGGTCTGTTTCGTCTGGCGTTCCGATGGGGTTCATGACGTGCAGATCGTCGATTACCACTGAGAGGTCAAGACCATGGCAAAACGAACCGTTCAAAACGGGATGAGGCCGGTTCATCCGGGCGAGATCCTGCGCGAGGAGTACCTGGCGCCTCTTAGCATGAGTGCCAATGCGCTGGCACAGGCGCTCAAGGTGCCGGCCTCCCGCATCAACGATATCGTCCTTGAGCGCCGGGGCATCACAGTCGATACGGCCATGCGCCTGGTCCGCTATTTCGGCGGTGATGTCCAGACCTGGATGAATCTGCAGACCGCTTATGAGATCAAGCGCGCCGAGCAGGAGCTGGCCGATCGCATCGCGAACGAAGTCGCGCCCATGGCGGCCTGAGCCGTCTTTCAGCAACCATCACACCCTCTCACCATGGCCGGAACCAGTCTGCTCGCCCTCATCGACGACATCGCCACCCTGCTGGACGACGTCTCGGTCATGACCAAGGTCGCCGCCAAAAAGACGGCGGGAGTGCTGGGTGACGACCTCGCGCTGAACGCCCAGCAGGTCACCGGCGTGAAGGCCGACCGGGAACTGCCGGTGGTCTGGGCGGTGGCCAAGGGCTCGGCGGTGAACAAGCTGATCCTGGTGCCGGCGGCGCTGCTCATCAGCGCCTTCCTGCCGTGGCTCATCACCCCGCTGCTGATGCTGGGTGGCCTGTTCCTGTGCTTCGAGGGGGCGGAGAAGCTGCTGCACAAGTTCCAGGCCGGCGCGGCCGATGACGAGGCCCGCCACCACGCCGAGCTGGTGCGCGCGGTGCAGGACGAACAGGTGGACCTGGTGGCGTTCGAGAAAGAGAAGATCAAGGGCGCGGTGCGCACCGATTTCATCCTCTCGGCCGAGATCATCGTCATCTCGCTGGGCGCCGTGGCCGCTGCCGGCATGGCCCAGCGGGTGGGCGTGCTGGTGGCCATCTCGGTGCTGATGACGGTGGGCGTCTATGGTCTGGTGGCCGGCATCGTCAAGCTCGATGACCTGGGTCTTTACCTCGACCGCCAGACAGCCGCGTGGCAACGCGCTCTGGGGCGCGGCATTCTGGTGTTCGCCCCCTGGCTCATGAAGGCGCTGTCGGTGCTGGGCACCGCGGCCATGTTCCTGGTGGGCGGCGGCATCCTGGTGCACGGCGTGCCGGCCGTGGGCCACGCCATCGACGCCTTTGCCGCCAGCCTGGGCGGCTGGGGCGTGCTGGTGTCCAGCCTGCTGGCAGGACTGGCCGGTCTGGTCGCCGGTGCGGTGATGGTGGGCCTGGTGTCGCTGGGCAAACGCCTTCGCGGTCCCCGAGCCGCCTGAGCATGAAGCGGTCGGCTGCCGCCCCGCCCGAACACTGGCGTCGCGACGCCGGGCCGGACTCGGTGGCCGTGCTCGACATTCCCGGCCTGCTGGAACGCAGCCGGGTGTTCGAGGTGGATGTGACGCTGGTGTTGGATGTGCCGTCGGCACCGCAAGGGGCCTGGCACGAGCTGTCGCTGGAACTCGACGGAAAGCGCCAGTGGTGCCGGCGGGTGGACACCCGCAACCCGGGTCAGACCGACGGGCTCGACTACCACCAGCAGGTGCGACTGGCCCCGGAACAGGGCCTGCGCATCCGTGCGGTGGCGCAGGTCAAGGGGTGCCGCATCCGGCAGCTGCTGATCGAGGCCCGCGAGGACAGCTGACCCCCGGTGGCCGGCGTCGCTTCAGGCCGAGGTGTCAGGCCGGGGTGACCGGCCGGGTCCGGTAGAAGCGGACCGGGCTGGTGGCGGTCTGCTGTGCGATGTCGCGCACGCTCTGCGGCACGCCGGCCTTGAGCTGGCCCACCACATGCATCTCGCAGGGCTTGCAGTCGAAGCGCAGGGTCAGCTTCTCGTTGCCGTGGGTGATGGTCATCGGCTCGGCCTTCACCGTGCCCTGCACCCCGGTCACGCCCTTGGCCTGCTTGGGACACAGGCTCAGGCTGAAGCGCACGCAGTGCTTGGTGATCATCAGGCTGACCTCGCCGGTTTCCTCGTGGCTCTCGTAGGCCGATGCGATCACCTTCACGCCGTGGCGGGCGTAGAAGTCGCGCGCCTTGTGGTTGTAGACGTTGGCAAGATACGTGAGGGTGTCTTCCGGGTAAGGCACCGGCGGCTCCACCGGCACCGCACGGGGCAGGCGCGTCCACGCCGCCGCGCGGGCCGCTTCCAGGGCCGCCACCGCGTCGCGCCGCAGCGGGTTGAGCAGCGAGGCCGGCACGAACCAGGGCTGTGAGAGGTCCAGCGCGATGTCGATCGGCTCGAAGATGGTTTCGCCCAGACGGCCCAGCGCTTCCCGCAGCTTGTGGTCGGCCTGTGCCGCGTCGCGGGCCGGCTCCAGGGTGGCCTGCAGCGTGGCCGAACCGGTGTGGCCGTCCTCGTCGGTCAGGTCGAGGCCCAGCCCGCCGGGCACTTCGGACAGCTTCATCCACACGCCGATGCGCCGGTCCGCGCTCTTGCGGTCCAGGCCGCGCACCCAGGCCATGTCGCGGTTGCGGTTGATCACCGTGCCGCGCTTGAGGTGGCGCAGGCCCTCCAGCTCGTCCTTGGGGAACACCCGCCAGCGGCCTTCGCTGCCGGCGGCTTCGGCGCGGTTGATCTGCAGCCCCACCAGCTCCTTGTGCAGGTCGAGGTAACACAGGCCGTCGCCGTTGTGGATGACGGTGGCAGGGTCGTCGGTCTGGATCTCGACCCAGCGGTCGCCCACCTGCGTCACCCAGCCGATGGGGCGGCCCGGGTTCTTGGGCGTGTCGAACGCCCCGATGTCTTCCTTGCGGCCCTGCACGAAGTAGTCGGTGAACTCGCGGTTGAAGTTCTGGTCCGGGTCGGGGGTGAAGCTGAAGCTGCAGCGGCCGCTGGAGGCGCGGGCCAGCTCGGGCCGCTCTTCCAGGATCTCGTCGAACAGGCGGCGATAGTGGGCGGTGATGTTCTTCACATAGCCCAGGTCCTTGTAGCGGCCCTCGATCTTGAAGCTGCGCGCGCCGGCGTCGATGAGTTCGCGCAGGTTGTCGCTCTGGTTGTTGTCCTTCATGGACAGCACATGCTTGTCGTGCGCCACGATGCGGCCCTGGCTGTCCTTCACCTCGTAGGGCAGGCGGCAGGCCTGCGAACAGTCGCCCCGGTTGGCGCTGCGCCCGGTGTGCGCGTGGCTCACATAGCACTGGCCGCTGTAGGCCACGCACAGCGCACCGTGGATGAAGAACTCCAGCGTGCAGCGCTCGGGGTCGGTGGCGGCGCGGATGTCGGCGATCTGCTGCAGCGTGAGCTCGCGGGCCAGCACGATCTGCGACAGCCCGGCGTCCTGCAGGAACCGGGCTTTCTCGGGGGTGCGGATATCGGTCTGGGTGCTGGCGTGCAGCTGGATCGGCGGCAGGTCGATCTCCAGCAGGCCCATGTCCTGGATGATCAGCGCATCCACCCCGGCATCGAACAGCTGCCAGGCCAGCTGGCGCGCCGGCTCCAGCTCGTCGTCCCGCAGGATGGTGTTCATGGTGACGAAGATGCGGCTGCCGAAGCGGTGGGCATGGCGCACCAGCCGGGCGATGTCCTGAACGCTGTTGTCGGCCGCGGTGCGCGCCCCGAACGAGGGCCCGCCGATGTAGACCGCATCGGCGCCGTGGTGGATGGCCTCGATGCCGATGTCGGCGTCGCGGGCCGGGGAGAGGAGTTCGATCTGGTGGGGCAGCATGGGCAGAATCGGAGGGTCCCGGCCGGCAGGCGGCCGCAGAAAACCCGATATTGTCCCGGAGAAGCCCCATGCCCGCATCCCCCACCTTTGTTCTGGTCCATGGCGCCTGGCACGGTGCATGGTGCTGGCGCCGGGTGCTGCCCCTGCTGCGGGCGGCCGGCGTCGAAGCCCATGCGGTGACGCTCACCGGTGTGGGCGAGCGGGCCCACCTGCTGACCCCGGCGGTCGACTTGCACACCCACATCCAGGACGTGATCGGCCTGATCGAGGCCGAAGAACTGAGCGAGGTGGTGCTGGTCGGCCACAGCTACGCCGGCATGGTCATCACCGGTGTGGCCGACCGCCTGCTGCAGAGCCGCCCGGCAGCACTCGCCCGGCTGATCTACCTCGACGCCTCGGTGCCCGACCCCGGCACCGCCTGGAGCACGCCGCACAGCCCGGAAACCCGGCAGGCCCGCACCGAGGCCGCCGCCGCCAGCGGCGGACTGAGCTTCCCGCCCCCCGATGCGTCGGTGTTCGGCCTGCAGGGCGCCGACCGCGACTGGGTCAACCGCCGCCAGACGCCGCAGCCGTTGGCGCTGTACCACCAGCCGCTGCACTTCGACGCCGCGCGGGTGGCCCGCCTGCCGCGCGCGTTCATCGACTGCACGGCGCCCGCCTTGCCCACCATCGCGCCGGCCCGGCTCAAGGTGCGGCAGGAGCCTGGCTGGCAGGTGCTGGAAATGACAACGGGGCACGACCCGATGGTCAGTGCCCCGCAGGAACTGGTGCGACTGCTGCTACAGATCGCGACCAGCTGAGCGACCGGTCGCCGGACCGGCCGGTGCTTACTGGATCTTGGCTTTTTCGCGCAGGCCTTGCTGGAAGGCGTTGAGCTTCTGGCCCTGCAGCTGCTGCAGGATCTGGGGCTTGACCTCGTCCAGCTTGGGCAGCTCGGCGTCACGGATGTCGTCGACGCGGATCACGTGCCAGCCGAACTGGGTCTGCACCGGGGCTTCAGAGAGCTGACCCTTGCCCAGCTTGAGCATGGCCTGCGAGAACTCGGGCACGTAGCTGGCCGCCGGGGCCCAGTCGAGGTCGCCGCCGTTGGCGCCGGAGCCCGGGTCCTTGGACTGCTTCTTGGCGATGTCCTCGAACTTGGCGCCGCCCTTGATGGACGCGATGATGGCCTTGGCCTCGTCTTCCTTCTCGACCAGGATGTGGCGGGCGCGGAATTCCTTGCCGCTGTTGGCCGCCACGAACTTGTCGTACTCGGCCTTGACGTCGGCGTCGCTCACCGGGTTCTTCTTCTGGAAGTCGGCGAACAGCGCGCGGATCATGAGCGTCTGGCGGGCGAGCTCCATCTGGGTCTTGAAGTCTTCGGTGCCGGCGATGCCACGCTTCTGGGCTTCCTGCATGAAGATCTCGCGCAGGATGACTTCTTCCTTGAGCTGGGCGCGCACCGTGTCGTCCACCGGGCGGCCTGCCGCGGCCACCTGGGCGGCCAGCGCATCGATGCGCGAGGTGGGCACCGGCTTGCCGTTGACGATGGCAACGTTCTGGGCGAATGCCCCGGTCGCGGTGGAGATCAGCACGGCCGCGGTCAGGGCCGACAAGGACAGTTTCATGGAGTTCCTACGGGGTTGAAATCTCGATGGCCAGCGCGTGCAGGCCTGCGTCTGTGAAGTCGCGCAGGGCATCATACACAAGGCGATGACGCGCCACGCGGGTGCGGCCGGTGAACGCCGGGGCGTCGATCCGCACCCTGAAATGGGTGCCCTGACCGCGTCCGTTGGAGCCCGCATGGCCGGCGTGCGCCGCGCTCTCGTCCAGCACTTCCAGGTGGGTCGGATGCAGGGTCTCGCGCAAACGTTCCCCGATGGCCGAGGCGGTGATGTCTTGAATCATGATTTGCCAGCCGTTTCATCCTTGAGGTGGCGGGCGATGTAGACGCCCTGGGCGACGATGAACAGCACCGGGAAGATGTAGCCCCAGAGCTTGAAGTTCACCCAGTCTTCGGTGCTGTAGTAGGCCGCGACCCAGCCGTTGATGGCGGCCATGAACAGGAAGTAACCCACCCAGGCCACCGTCAGCCGGGCCCACACCGGGGCCGGCAGGTTCAGCTGGCTGCCCAGCAGGATCTGCAGGAAGTTCTTCTTCCAGATCCAGAGCGCGGCGGCCAGCACCACAGCCATGCTGGCGTACAGCACGGTGGGCTTCCATTTGATGAAGCGTTCGTCCTGCAGGAACAGGGTCAGCGCCCCGAACACCAGCACCAGCACCAGGGTGACCTTGTGCAGGGTCTGGAGCTTGCGGTCGATCAGGTAAATGAGCCCGGTCTGCAGCACGGTGGCGGCCATCAGCACGCCGGTGGCCACATAGATGCCCTGCCATTTGTAGGCGGCCACGAACAGGGCGATGGGGAAAAAGTCGATGAGGAATCGCATGGCACGATTATCGACCGCGCGCCAATCCCCCCGCCTGGGCGGGAACTGCCGCTGCGCCGCCGGAGTCCACAAGAGCATTCACTGGAGGAACCGAATGACCGACCGCGAACAACAAGCCGTCCTGACCATTGCCCTGCTGGCCGCCTTTGCCGACGGCCAGAAGGCCGACAGCGAGCGGGAGACCATCCGCCAGCTCGCCGAGTCGCTCGGGCACGAACCCGGTGGCGCCGGCCTGGCCCGCCTGTACCAGGACGTGCTGCTCAAGCGGGTCGGTCTGGCCGATGCGGTCGCCAGCCTGAGCGACGCATCGCACCGGCAGCTGGCCTACGAGATGGCGGTGTGCGTGTGCGAGGCCGACGGCCAGCGCAGCCCGGCCGAGTCCGCCTTTTTGTCCGATCTCAAGCAGAAGCTGGTGCCGGCCGCCGAGGCGGTGGCCGGGTTCGAGCGCCAGGAAGCCGAGCTGGTGCAGGCCGCCCGCGAGGTGGTGCCGGTGGCGGCGCCTGCCGCTTCGCTGCCCCCGGTGGGGCCGGCCAGCGCGGTCGATGCCGGCCGCGATGCCGCGCTCGACAAGACCATCCTGAACCACGCGCTGCTCAACGGTGCGCTGGAACTGCTGCCGCAGTCGTGGGCCTCGATGGCGATCATTCCGCTGCAGATCAAGATGGTGCACGCCATCGGCAAGGCCCACGGGGTGTCGCTGGACCAGGGCCACATCAAGGAATTCCTGGCCGCTGCCGGCGTGGGCATGACCTCGCAGTACCTGGAGCAGTTCGGTCGCAAGCTGCTGGGTGGCCTGCTGGGCAAGGCGGCCGGGCGCACCGTGGGGCGGGTGGGCAGCGCCGCCACCGGCATGGCGTTTTCGTTTGCCACCACCTATGCCCTGGGCCAGGTGGCCAAGCGCTACTACGCGGGTGGTCGCACCATGAGCACCGCGCTGCTGCGCGACACCTTCCAGGACCTGCTGGGTCCGGCACGCCAGATGCAGGCCCAGTACCTGCCGCAGATCCGCGAGAAGGCGGCCACGCTGGACGCCGGTCAGATCATGAACCTGGTGCGCAGCCCGATGCGCTGAACCGGGCCGCTGCCGCCATCAGCCCTTGGGCTGGTGGTCGATGGAGGCCGAGTTCATGCAGTAGCGCAGGCCGGTGGGGGCCGGGCCGTCCTCGAACACATGGCCCAGGTGGGCGCCGCACTGGCTGCACACCGTCTCCACCCGCACCATGCCGTGGCTGCGGTCGGTCAGCTCGGTGATGGCGCCGGGGACGGCCTTCCAGAAGCTGGGCCAGCCGCAGCCGGCATCGAACTTGGTGCCGGCGTCGAACAGGTGGTTGCCGCAGCAGATGCAGTGGTAGCTGCCGTCGGCCCAGACCTGCTCGTACTTGCCGGTGAACGGCCGCTCGGTGTAGGCGCGGCGGGTGATCTCGAAGGCGCCGGGCTCGGCGCCCTTGGCGCTGAGCAGCTCGCGCCATTCGGCGTCGGTCCGCTGGACGGGGAAGTCGGGGGTGTCGGGGTGTTTCATGGAAAGCCTCGAAAAGTCGTCAGGATGAGCAGCTGATCTCGATGCCGGCGGCCCAGTCCGGGGGCAGGGCGGCCAGATCGTCTTCGCCTGGTCGTTCGTCGAACGGGACCTGCAAAGCTTTCAGCAGCCGCTGCACTTCGGCGAAGTCGCCGGTTCGTGCCTGGCGGATGGCGATCTCGGCCAGGTGGTTGCGCAGCACCAGGCGCGGGTTGGTGCGCAGCATCTGCTGCCGGGTGCTGGCGGGGTCGAAGCCGGGCTGGGCGTGCAGGCGCTGCTGCCACCGGGTGGCCCACGCATCGAAGGCTTCGCGCTGCAGGAACAGGTCGCGCACCGGTTCCAGCGGCCCGTCGGCGGCCTGCGAGAGGCGGCGGAACAGCACGGTGAAGTCGACCGCATCTTTCGCCATGAGCTGCATCAGGTCTTCGACCAAGGTGTCGTCGCCGGGCTGCACCTCGGCCAGCCCCAGCTTGGCGCCCATGCGGCGCTGCAGGGCGGCGGGGAACAGGGTCTTGTAGGGCTCCAGCGCGTCCAGCGCCTGCTGCTGGTCGTCCATGAGCGGCAGCAGCGCCTGCCCCAGGCAGAACAGGTTCCAGTAGGCGATGTTGGGCTGGCGGTGGTAGGCGTAGCGGCCACCATGGTCGCTGTGGTTGCAGATGTGGCCCGGGTTGAAGGCGTCCAGGAACTGGAACGGGCCGTAGTCGATAGTCAGGCCCAGGATGCTCATGTTGTCGGTGTTCATCACGCCGTGGCAGAAGCCCACCGCCTGCCACTGCGCCAGCAGTTCGGCGGTGCGCGCACCCACCGCCTCCAGCAGTGCCGCGTAGGGGTTGCCGCCCTGCCGGCAGGCCGGGTAGTGGTGGTCGATGACGAAGTCGGCCAGCCGGCGCAGCTCGTCGATGCGGCCCGCCGCCGAGAAGTGCTCGAAGTGCCCGAAGCGGATGAAGCTGGGCGCCACCCGGGTGACCACGGCGGCGGTTTCCACGGTCTCGCGCACCACCGGCGCGGGCGAGGCGGTGAGGGCCAGCGCCCGGGTGGTGGGGATGCCCAGGCCGTGCATGGCTTCGCTGCACAGGAACTCGCGGATGGAGCTGCGCAGCACGGCGCGGCCGTCGCCCATGCGGGAGTAGGGCGTGAGCCCGGCGCCCTTGAGCTGCAGTTCCTGCGGGCCGGTCGGGGTGTCGATCTCGCCCAGCCAGATGGCACGGCCATCACCGAGCTGGCCGGCCCAGTGGCCGAACTGGTGGCCGCTGTACACGCTGGCCAGCGGCCGGCTGCCGGGCAGCAGCCGGTTGCCGGTGAACACCTCGGCCGCCTCGGTGCTGTCCATCCACCCGGTCGGCAGGCCGAGGTCTGCCGCCACCGAGGGCGACCAGGCCACCCAGCGCGGATCGGGCAGCGGGGTGGGCGGGTTGTCGGTGAAGAAGGCCTCGCCCAGGGTGGCGAAGCGGTTGCGCCAGACCAGGGTCGGCGCGGTGTGCGGGGGCGTTTCGGCAAGCAGGCTCATCGGCCGGATTGTGCGGCCCGACGCCAGACACGCCGGTGACAGGGTTTCCCCGCCCCGGGGCGCAAGCGGCCTCTCGCACGGTAGGATCACGCCAGCCCCCGGGGGTACCGGGCGACCTTTCCCCTACCGACACCAACAGGAGACTTCCCCATGCTGGGACAAATGCAAAGCCAGCCGCTGCTGATCTCGGGCCTGATCGTTCACGCCGAGCGTCACCACGCCAGCGGCGAGATCATCTCGCGCCGGGTCGAAGGCGACATCCACCGCAGCAACTGGGGCCAGGTGGCCCGCCGCGCGCGCCAGGTGGCCCGTGCCATCGACGCCACCGGCCTGCCGTTCGGCTCGCGCGTGGCCACGCTGGCCTGGAACGGCTACCGGCACCTGGAGCTGTACTTCGGCGTCAGCGGCACCGGCCGCGTGCTGCACACCCTCAACCCGCGCCTGCACCCGGAGCAGCTGGTGTGGATCGTCAACCATGCCGAAGACAGCGCCCTGTGCTTCGACATGACCTTCCTGCCGCTGGTGCAGGCGGTGGCGGCCAAGTGCCCCACGGTCAAGCACTGGGTGGCCCTGTGCGACGCCGACAAGCTGCCGGCCGACAGCGGCATCCCCGGCCTGACCAGCTACGAGGCCTGGATCGGCGGCCAGAGCGACGCCGCCTACAACTGGCCCGAGTTCGACGAGAACAGCGCCTCCAGCATGTGCTACACGAGCGGCACCACCGGCAACCCCAAGGCGGCGCTGTATTCGCACCGCTCCACGCTGCTGCATGCGTACGGCGCGGCACTGCCCGACGCCCTGGGCTGCTCGGCCCGCGACAGCATCCTGCCGGTGGTGCCGATGTTCCACGTCAATGCCTGGGGCCTGCCGTATTCGGCGGCGGCCGTGGGCTGCAAGCTGGTGTTCCCGGGCCCGGCGCTGGACGGCAAGTCGGTCTATGACCTGATCGAGAGCGAGAAGGTCACCATGGCCGCCGGCGTGCCCACCGTGTGGCAGATGCTGCTGGGCCACATGCAGCAGAACGACCTGCGCTTCTCCACGCTCAAGCGCACCGTCATCGGCGGCTCGGCCTGCCCGCCGGCCATGATCAATGCCTTCAACGACACCTATGGCGTCGAGGTGCTGCACGCCTGGGGCATGACCGAGATGTCGCCGCTGGGCACGGTCTGCACCCTCAAGAACGCCCAGACCGTGCTACCGCCCGAGGAGCAGCTCAAGGTGCGCCTGAAGCAGGGCCGCGCGGTGTACGGCGTGGACATGAAGATCGTCGACGACGAGGGCCGCGAACTGCCCTGGGACGGCAAGAGCTACGGCGACCTGCTGGTGCGCGGCCCCTGGATCATTGCCAGCTACTTCAAGGGCGAGGGCGGGGACCCGCTGCGCTACGACGAGCACGGCAAGGGCTGGTTCCCCACTGGCGACGTGGCCACCATCGACCCCGACGGCTTCATGCAGATCACCGACCGCAGCAAGGACGTCATTAAGTCCGGCGGCGAGTGGATCAGCTCGATCGATGTGGAGAACATCGCCATGGCCCACCCGGCCGTGGCCATGGCGGCCTGCATCGGCATGAAGCACCCGAAGTGGGACGAGCGCCCGATCGTGGTGGTGGTGAAGAAGCCCGGTGCCAGCGTCAGCCGCGAAGAGCTGCTGGCCTTCTACGAGGGCAAGACGGCGAAGTGGCAGATCCCGGACGACGTGGTGTTCGTCGACGCCATCCCGCTGGGCGCCACCGGCAAGATGCAGAAGATGACCCTTCGCCAGCAGCTCAAGGACTACGCGCTGCCCACCGCCTGATGGCGCTGCCCCGGTCCTTCAACCGCAGGCGCTGGCTGGGCGGGGCGGCGCTGGGGGTGGCTTCGCTGGCCCTGCCGGGCTGCGTGCGGCGGGCCGACGTGGTGCGGCTCGCCTACATCGATCCGCTCTCGGGGCCGGCGTCCGATGTGGGGCGCAACGGCCTGCTGAGCTGGCAGTTCCTGGCCGAACACCTGAGTGCCGAGGCCAACCCGGCCCGGCTGCGTTTCGAGGTGGCGGGGTTCGACAACAAGGGCTCGCCTCAGGAGTCGCTGCACGCCTTGCGGGCGGCCATCGACCAGGGCTTTCGCATCGTCCTGCAGGGCAACGGATCGGGCGTTGCCTCGACCCTGTCGGCGGCCATCGAACGCCACAACGAACGCTTTCCCCAGCGTGGCGTGGTGCTGCTGAACTATGCGGCCATGGACCCTTCGCTCACCCGCGAGCGCTGCAGCTTCTGGCACTTCCGGGTGGATGCCGACACCGCCATGAAGACGCAGGCGCTGGTGGCCTATCTGGCCCAGGACACTCCCTGGCGCAGGGTGGCGCTGCTCAACCAGAACTATGCCCACGGGCAGCAGGTCTCGGGCTGGTGGCAGCGCAAGGCCGACGAGATGGACGCTGGCCTCTCGGTGGTGTCCGACGACCTGCACCCGGCCTTCATCCTGCGCGACTTCGGCCCCTGGGTCCGGCGCGTGCAGGCCTCGGGGGCGCAGGTGCTGGTCACCGGCAACTGGGGGGTCGACCTGCAACGCCTGATCGGTGCGATGCAGGAGCAGGGGCTGGACCTGCCGGTGTTCGGCTACTACACCCATCTGCCCGGCATGCCCTCGCTGCTGGCCGACAGCCGACGCCCGACCCCGGTCTACCAGGTGGGCGGCAGCCACACCAACCAGCCGGGACCGCTGTCGGCCCTGATGGCCCGTTTCCGTGCCCGCCACCGGGAGGATCTGGTGGTCACATCGGCTTACGACGGACTGGTGCTGCTGGCCCAGGCCATCGCCCGCGCGGGCAGCACCTCGGCCACCGACCTGGCGCGCCAGATGAGCGGCATGAGCTTCGACGGCTTCGATGGCCCGGTGACCCTGCGCTCGGCCGACCACCAGCTGCAGAAGGGCCTCTACATCAACCGCTGGCAACCCACCGACAGCGTGCACCCGATCGGTGCAGAAGGCACCGGTCACACCTTCGCGCCGGTGCGCCACTTTGCCGGCGTGGCGGTGAGCCAGCCGGCCCAGTGCGGCATGGTCCGCCGCTGACGTCCAGTGCCCGCTCAGTCTCCAGAGTGATAGGGGGTAGGGGCATTCCCTGAGGCTGGTCGAGGTCGGTCGGGATACCCTGCCGGCTCCACCCCACAACGACAGGAGACACCCCATGCATTTCGCTCTGAAGACCGTCGCCGCCGCCGGCATCGCGCTGACCATGGCGACCGCCTTTGCCCAGAAAGGCGAGACGGTCAAGATCGCTCTGATCGACCCGCAGACCGGCCTGATGGGTCCGGTCGGTCTGAACCAGCTGCGCAGCTGGCAGTTCTTTGCCGAGAAGTTCACCCAGTCCAACCCGGCCGGCGTGAAGTTCGAGGTGGTCGGCTTCGACAACAAGCTCAGCCCCGCCGAGAGCCTGAACAACTTCAAGGCGGCGCTGGACCAGGGCGTGCGCTACATCGCCCAGGGCAACGGCTCGTCGGTGGCCGGCGCGCTGATCGACGCGGTCAACAAGCACAACGAGCGCAACCCCGGCAAGGAGGTGGTGTTCCTGAACTACGCTGCCGTCGATCCCGACTTCACCAACAGCAAGTGCAGCTACTGGCACTTCCGCTTCGACGCCGACACCTCCATGAAGATGGAGGCCATGACCACCTTCATGAAGGACCAGCCGGACGTCAAGAAGGTCTACCTGCTCAACCAGAACTACTCGCACGGCCAGCAGGTCGCCAAGTTCGCCAAAGAGAACCTGGCCCGCAAGCGTCCGGACGTGCAGATCGTGGGTGAAGACCTGCACCCGCTGGCCCAGGTGCGCGACTTCGCGCCCTACATCGCCAAGATCAAGGCCTCCGGCGCCGACACCGTGATCACCGGCAACTGGGGCTCCGACCTGGCGCTGATGGTCAAGGCCGCCAACGAAGGTGGCTACACCGGCAAGTTCTTCACCTATTACACCGGCGTGACCGGCACCCCCTCGGCGCTCGGCACCGGTGGCGAAGGCCGCGTGTACCAGGTGGCCTACCAGCACTACAACATGGGTGGCCAGATGGGGCAGTGGATGGCCGAATTCCAGAAGCGCTACAAGGACGACATGTACACCGGCGCCATCCCGCTGGCCTACCAGGCAGTGAGCGATGCCATGGCCAAGGCCAAGTCGACCGACCCGGTCAAGGTGGCGGCCGCGATGGAGGGCCTGAAGTTCAAGGGTTTCAACGGCGAAGTGGAAGTGCGCAAGCTGGACCACCAGCTGCAGCAGCCGCTGTTCGTGACGGTGTGGTCCAAGACCGATGCCAAGAACCCGTACAGCCCGGAAAACACCGGCATGACGCTGAAGCCGGTGAAGGAATTTCCGGCCTTCATCGCCAGCACCCCGACCAGCTGCCAGATGAAGCGTCCCTGACCTGGCGCTCGCCCCCGGCACGCACCGGGGGTCTGACATGTGGCTCCGGCAGGATGGCGGCCATGCCCGTCATCCTGCCCCTTCTCACTTCCCCACCTCTCTCTGCCTGAAAGGCCTCCATGGAGTTCTTCATCATCTCCATGCTCAACGGCGTCAGCTATGGGCTGCTGCTGTTCATGCTGAGCTCCGGTCTGACGCTCATCTTCAGCATGATGGGCGTGCTCAATTTCGCGCACGCCAGCTTCTACATGGTGGGCGCCTACCTGGGTTACACGCTGTCCGGCTGGATCGGTTTCTGGCCGGCCCTGATCGTGGCGCCGCTGCTGGTCGGTGGCCTGGGTGCGCTGTTCGAGCGCCTGACGCTGCGCAAGGTGCACAAGTTCGGCCATGTGCCCGAACTGCTGGTGACCTTCGGCCTGTCCTACATCATCCTGGAGCTGGTGCAGCTGATCTGGGGCCGCACCGCGCTGGATTTCCCGCCGCCCGATCTGCTCAAGGGCCCGGCCTTCACGCTGGCCCACCTGGCCGATGACTCGCTGCAACTGTTCTGGGGTGCCGCGCCCATGGAGGTGTGTGCCGTGGCCGGCACCATCTGCTCGCCGTTCCCGGCCACCCGTGGCTTCATGATGCTGGTGGCGCTGCTGATGCTGGTGGCCCTGTGGCTCATGCTGACCCGCACCCGCATCGGCCTGGTGATCCAGGCCGCACTGACCCACCCCGAGACGGTCGAGACCCTGGGCCACAACGTGCCCCGGGTGTTCATGCTGGTGTTCGGCGCCGGCACCGGCCTGGCCGGCCTGGCCGGTGTGATCGGCGGCAGCACCTTCGTCACCGAACCGGCGATGGCCGCCACGGTGGGCTCGGTGATCTTCGTGGTGGTGGTGGTCGGCGGCATGGGGTCGCTGTCGGGCGCGTTCCTGGCCTCGCTGCTGATCGGCATCATCCAGACCTTTGCGGTGGCCATGGACCATTCGCTGGTCAGCGTGGCCCAGCAGCTGGGCCTGCAGCTCTCGGACGGCCTGCGCAACAACTCGGTGCTCAAGCTCACCCTGTCGCAGGTGGCGCCCATCCTCCCGTACCTGTTCCTGGTGCTGATCCTCATCTTCCGGCCCAAGGGCCTGCTGGGCACCCGCGAAGGCTGACCGAACATGAACACAACCGTGCGCCCGGCCCCGGGCTTCAACCGCAACCGCTGGATCATCTGGTCCTCCTTCGCGCTGCTGCTGGCGGTGTCGCCGCTGGTCTTCAGCAGCAACCTGTCCATCACCATGCTGTCGCAGATGGGCATCGCCATCATTGCCTGCCTGTCCTACAACATCCTGCTCGGGCAGGGCGGCATGCTGAGCTTCGGCCATGCCGTCTACACCGGTCTGGGCTCCTACATGGCCATGCACGCCCTGAACGCGGCCAGTGGCGGGCAGATGAACATTCCGGTCTCGCTGATTCCGCTGGTGGGCGGGGTGGCCGGGCTGTTCTTCGCCATGCTGTTCGGCTATGTGACCACCAAGAAGGCCGGCACCCCGTTTGCCATGATCACGCTGGGCATGGCCGAGCTGGTGTTCGCCATGTCGCTGATGTTCTCCGAGTTCTTCGGCGGCGAGGCCGGCGTTTCGGGCAACCGGGTGGTGGGCGACGCCTTCTTCGGCATCACCTTCGGGCCGCCGCGTCAGGTGTACTACCTGATCGCGGTCTACACCTTCATCTGCGTGGGCCTGATGTACGCCTTCACCCGCACGCCGCTGGGCCGCATCCTGAATGCGGTGCGCGACAACCCCGAGCGGGTCGAGTTCATCGGCTACAACACCCAGAAGGTGCGCTACCTGGCCTTCATGATCGCCGGCTTCTTTGCCGGTGTGGCGGGTGGCCTGGCCACGCTCAACTTCGAGATCGTCACCGCCGAGGTGGTGGGTGCGGCCCGCTCCGGCGCCTACCTGCTGTTCACCTTCCTGGGCGGCGCCACCTTCTTCTTCGGCCCCATCATCGGCGGTGTGCTGATGGTGCTGGCTTCGGTGCTGCTCTCGGAGCTGACCAAGGCCTGGCTGCTGTACCTGGGCCTGATCTTCCTGTTCATGGTGATGTACGCGCCCGGTGGCGTGGCCAGCCTGATCATGATGAACGTGCGCGTGGCGGCCCACGGGCTGCTGGGCCGGCTCTGGAGCAGCTACCTGGTGCTGGGTGTGCTGGGCCTGCTGATGCTGGCCGGCGCCGGGGCACTGGTGGAAATGATGTACCACCTGCAGCTCAACGCCGGCAGCGGCAACGAACTGAACTACCTCGGCCTGACGCTGGACGCCGGCAGCGCCGCCAGCTGGATCGCGTCGACCGCCGTCGCACTGGTCGCGCTCGGCCTGTTCGAGTGGGTGCGGCGGCGCTTCCTCAAGGTCTGGAACGAGGTGCAGGTCATCATCGAACAACGCACCGCCCCGAAGGAGGGCGCATGAACACTGCAACCCCCACGCCGGGCAGCGTGCCGGCCATCGAGCTGCGCGATCTGCGCAAGAGCTTCGGCAAGACCGACATCATCCGGGGCGCCAACCTCTCGGTCCAGCCGGGCGAGCGGGTGGCCATCATCGGACCAAACGGCGCCGGCAAGTCCACCCTGTTCAACCTGATCTCGGGTCGCTTCGGCCCCAGCAGCGGCGAGATATTGCTCAACGGCCAGCGCATCGACGGCATGAAGCCGTTCGAGATCAACCGCATGGGCCTCTCGCGCAGCTTCCAGATCACCAACATCTTCCCCAAGCTCAGCGTGTTCGAGAACCTGCGCTGCGGGGTGCTGTGGAGCCTCGGTTACCGCTACACCCTGTTCCGCTTCCTGGCCGGCCTGCACGACGCCAACGAGCGCGCCGAACAGCTCATGCGCGACATCCGCCTGGACCGCAAGCGCGACGTGCTGGCCATGAACCTCACCTATGCCGAGCAGCGCGCGCTGGAGATCGGCATCACCATCGCCGGCGGGGCCCAGGTGGTGCTGCTGGACGAGCCCACCGCCGGCATGAGCAAGAGCGAGACCGCGCGCTTCATCGAGCTGATCCGCGAGGTCACCGTCGGCAAGACGCTGCTCACCGTGGAGCACGACATGGGCGTGGTGTTCGGCCTGGCCGACCGGATTGCGGTGGTGGTGTATGGCGAGGTGATTGCCTGCGACACCCCGGACGCGGTGCGCGCCAACCCGCGCGTGCAGGAAGCCTACCTCGGCTCGGTGCTGGCCGATCAACAGGCCGCCGGCCACTGAAGGAACCACCCATGCTCGACATTCGGGACCTCCACGCCTACTACGGCAAGAGCCATGTGCTGCACGGCGTGAACATGAACGTTCGCCCCGGCGAGATCGTGGCCCTGCTGGGCCGCAACGGCTCGGGCCGCTCCACCACCGCCAAGGCCATCATGGGCCTGGTGGAGTGCCAGGGCAGCATCCGCTTCAAGGACCAGGACATCCTGGGCAAGAAGCCGTTCGAGATCGCGCACCTGGGCCTGGGCCATGTGCCCGAGAACCGCGACATCTTCCCCAAGCTCACGGTGCAGCAGAACCTGCTGCTCGGGCAGAAGGGCAAAGGCACCGGCTCTCGCTGGAGCTTCGACGACATGTACGCCATGTTCCCGCGCCTGAAGGAACGGCAGCACACCGAAGCCGGGGTGCTCTCGGGCGGCGAGCAGCAGATGCTCACCCTGTGCCGCACCCTCATGGGCGACCCGGACCTGATCATCATCGACGAGCCCACCGAGGGCCTGGCGCCCAAGATCGTGGAGCTGGTGGCCGAATACCTGCAGCGCCTCAAGGCCCGGGGCATTTCGGTGCTGCTGATCGAACAGAAACTCACCATCGCCATGAGCATCTCGGACCGGGCCCTGGTCATGGGCCACGGCAGCATCGTGTTCGAGGGCACGCCCGAAGACCTGCGCAACGATCCGGTCACCCGCAAGGAGTGGCTGGAGGTCTGACCCGCCCGCGACAGGGCCGGGTTGCGCCCTGTGGTGCTTTTCCTAGAATCGCACGGTCGTTCGTTTTTCGCATCCGGTTTCCGCACACCACACAGGAGCTTCCATGACCGCTCAATACCAGGTCCACGGCGACGTGGCCGTCATCACGCTGGACAACCCGCCGGTCAACGGCCTGGGTCTGTCGACCCGCCAGGGCATCACCGACGGGCTGGCCCGTGCCGAGGCCGACGCGGCCGTCAAGGCGGTGGTCATCACCGGCGCCGGCAAGGCGTTTTCCGGCGGCGCCGACATCCGTGAATTCGGTACGCCCAAGGCACTGGCCGAACCCAACCTGCTGTCGGTCATCCTGGCGGTGGAGAACAGCCGCAAGCCGGTGGTGGCCGCCCTGCACAGCGTGGCCATGGGCGGTGGTCTGGAACTGGCCCTGGGCGCGCATTACCGCATTGCCGCCCCCGGCTGCAACGTGGCCCTGCCGGAGGTCAAGCTCGGCCTGATTCCCGGTGCCGGTGGCACCCAGCGGCTGCCGCGCGCCCTGGGCGTGGAAGTGGCCCTGAACATGATCGTCAGCGGCGAGCCGGTGAAGAGCGAGATGCTGGCCCAGATCCCCGGCCAGAAACTGTTCGACAAGCTGGCTGCCTCGCCCGAGGCACTGATGGAAGAAGCCCTGGCCCTGGCCCGCGAGGTGGCCGCCCGCCATGCCGACGGCAGCCCGCTGCCGCTGGTGCGCAACCTGCCGTGCAAGCACAAGGAGGGCGACGCCTACTTCCAGTTCGCCCGCAACATGGTCAAGGGCATGGCGAAGAACTTCCCGGCCCCGGGCAAGTGCGTGGACGCGGTGGAGGCCGCGACCCAGAAGAAATTCAACGACGGCATGGCCTTCGAGCGCGAGATCTTCATCAACCTGATGTGGACGCCCGAGTGCCGCGCGCTGCGCCACCTGTTCACCGCCGAACGGGCCGCCAGCAAGATCCCCGACGTGGCCGACGACACGCCGCAGCGCAAGATCGAGAAGGTCGCCGTCATTGGCGCCGGCACCATGGGTGGCGGCATCTCCATGAACTTCCTGAACGCCGGCATTCCGGTGACCCTCCTGGAGATGAAGCAGGAGGCGCTGGACCGCGGCGTGGGCGTCATGCGCGGCAACTACGAGGCCCAGGTCAAGAAGGGCAAGCTCAAGCAGGACAAGCTCGACGCCCGCATGGCCCTGCTCAAGACCACGGTGAACTACGACGACATCAAGGACGCCGACCTGGTGATCGAAGCCGTGTTCGAGGACATGGGCGTGAAGGAAGCCGTGTTCAAGAAGCTCGACGAGGTCATGAAGCCCGGTGCCATCCTGGCCTCCAACACCTCCACGCTGGACGTCAACCAGATCGCGGCCTTCACGAAGCGTCCGCAGGACGTGGTCGGTCTGCACTTCTTCAGCCCCGCCAACGTGATGAAGCTGCTGGAAGTGGTGCGCGGCGAGAAGACCGGCAAGGACGTCATGGCCACCGTCATGACCGTGGCCAAGAAGATCAAGAAGACCGCCGTGGTGTCCGGCGTGTGCGACGGCTTCATCGGCAACCGCATGATCGAGCAGTACGGCCGCCAGGGCGGTTTCCTGCTGGACGAGGGCTGCACCCCGGCCCAGGTGGACCGCGCCATCGAGAAGTTCGGATTTGCCATGGGCCCGTTCCGCATGGGCGACCTGGCCGGCAACGACATCGGCTGGGCCATCCGCAAGCGCCGCTATGTGGAAAAGCCGGACATGAAGTACAGCAAGACCGCCGACCTGCTGTGCGAAAAAGGCCGCTTCGGCCAGAAGGTGGGCAAGGGCTGGTACGACTATGTGCCAGGCAAGCGCGACGCCATCCCGAACGCCGAGGTCGAGCAGATGATTGCCGACCACCGCGCCGCACTCGGCATCAAACCGCGCAAGATCTCCGACGAGGAAATCGTGCAGCGCCTGGTGTTCTCGCTGGTGAACGAGGCCGCCCACATCCTGGAAGAGGGCATTGCCAACAAGGCCAGCGACATCGACGTGGTCTACATCTTCGGTTATGGCTTCCCGGTGCACCGCGGCGGCCCGCTGAAGTACGCCGACGAGGTCGGTCTGTTCAATGTGGTCCAGGCCATGAAACGCTTCCAGCAGAACCCGCTGGACGACGCGAAGTTCTGGGAGCCGGCGCCGCTGCTGGCCCGACTGGTCGCCGAAGGCAAGAACTTCAACGGCGCGAACTGAAGCCCGGTACCGAATCAGGAGATTTCACATGAGCAACGCCGTCATCGTTTCCACCGCCCGCACCCCCCTGGCCAAGAGCTGGAAGGGCGCCTTCAACATGACCCACGGTGCCACCCTGGGTGGCCACGCGGTGCGCCACGCCATCGAGCGCGCCGGCATCGACCCCGGTGCGGTCGAGGACGTCATCATGGGCTGCGCCAACCCCGAAGGCGCCACCGGCGCCAACATCGCGCGCCAGATCGCCCTCATGGCCGACCTGCCGGTCACCGTGTCGGGCCTGACCGTCAACCGCTTCTGCTCGTCGGGCCTGCAGACCATTGCCCTGGCCGCGCAACGCGTGATCGCCGGTGAAGGCGATGTGTATGTGGCCGGTGGCGTGGAGAGCATCTCGTGCGTGCAGCAGGAGATGAACACCCACATGCTGCGCGACCTGGCGCTGGACAAGAAGAAGCCCGCCATCTACTGGAACATGCTGCAGACCGCCGAACAGGTGGCCCAGCGCTACAACATCGGCCGCGACGTGATGGACGAGTACGGCGCCGCCAGCCAGCAAAAAGCCTGCAAGGCCCAGGCCGACGGCCTGTTCGACGCCGAGATTGCGCCCATCACCGTGACCGCCGGTGTGGCCGACAAGGTCATGGGCCTGATGACCAAGCAGGTCACGGTCAGCAAGGATGAGGGCACCCGCGAAGGCACCACCAAGGAAGGCATTGCCGGCATCAAGCCCGCCATGCCGGGCGGTGTGGTGTCGGCCGGCAACGCCAGCCAGTTCAGCGACGGGGCAGGGGCCTGCGTGGTGGTGAGCGAGCAGTACGCCAGCAGCCACAACCTCAAGCCGCTGGGCCGCTTCCTGGGCTTTGCGGTGGCCGGTTGCGAGCCCGACGAGATGGGCATCGGCCCGGTGTTCGCCGTGCCCAAGGTGCTGAAGAAGCTGGGCCTGACCGTCAAGGACATCGACCTGTGGGAGCTGAACGAAGCCTTTGCGGTGCAGGTGCTGTACTGCCGCGACAAGCTGGGCATCCCGGCCGACCGCCTGAACGTGAACGGCGGCGCCATTGCCCTGGGTCACCCCTACGGCGTGTCGGGCCAGCGCCTGACCGGCCATGCCCTGATCGAAGGCAAGCGCCGTGGCGCCAAGCGCGTCTGCGTGACCATGTGCATCGGCGGCGGCATGGGTGCGGCTGGCGTGTTCGAAGTCCTCTGATCCTGCTTCCTGACGCTTTGCCATGAGCCTGCGCCCCACCGTCGACTTCCTGCTGCACGACTGGCTCAACGTCGGTTCGCTGCAGCAGCGCGAGCGTTTTGCCGACCACAGCCGCGAGACCTTCGATGCGGTGCTCGACACATGCGAGCGCATCGCCCGCGAGAAGTACGCGCCGTTCAACCGGCTGGTGGACACCCAGGAGCCGCACTTCGATGGCGAGCGGGTGATCCTGCCGCAGGCCACGCATGAGGCGCAGCGCGCCTATGCCGAGAGCGGCATGTTGAGCGCGGCGCAGGACTATGACGTGGGCGGCATGCAGCTGCCCTACACGGTGGAGGCCGCCGCCAACGCCTTTTTTGCCATGGCCTCGGTCAGCATCGGCAGCGGCATGCTCACCACCGGCAATGCCAACCTGCTGATGGCGCACGGCACCGAGCTGCAGAAGCAGGTGTTTGCGCTCAACGAGTTCAGCGGGCGGTTCAGCGGCACCATGTGCCTGAGCGAACCGCAGGCCGGCTCCAGCCTGAGCGACGTGGCCACCCGTGCCGTGCCCGACGGCGAAGGCGCCGAGGCCGATCCGCTGGGGCCGCGTTACCGGCTCAAGGGCAACAAGATGTGGATCAGCGCCGGCGAGCACGAGCTGACCGAAAACATCATCCACTTGGTGCTGGCCAAGATCCCCGGGCCGGACGGGCAGCTGCCGCCCGGCGTCAAGGGCATCTCGCTGTTCATCGTGCCCAAGAGACTGGTGGGCACCGATGGCCAGCTCACCGGCGCGCGCAACGATGTGGCGCTGGCCGGCCTCAATCACAAGTGCGGCTGGCGCGGCACCACCAACACGCTGCTGAACTTCGGCGAGGGCAAGTACCCGGTGGCGTCACCCGGCTCGGCGCAGCCGGCACCGGGCGCCATCGGCTACCTGGTGGGCCGGCCGGGCGAAGGCCTGCGATGCATGTTCCACATGATGAACGAGGCCCGCATCGGCGTCGGCATGGCCGCCACCATGCTGGGCATGGCGGGCTACCACGCCAGCCTGGACTACGCGAAGAACCGGCCGCAGGGCCGGCCCATGGGCCCGGGCGGAAAAGACCCGGCGCAGCCGCAGATCCGCATCATCGAACACGCGGATGTGAAGCGCATGCTGCTGGCCCAGAAGAGCTATTGCGAAGGCGCATTGGCGCTGGAGCTGTACTGCGCCCGGCTGGTGGACGAGCAGCACACCGGCACGCCGGAAGCGGTCGACCAAGCCCGGCTGCTGCTGGAGGTGCTCACGCCCATTGCCAAGAGCTGGCCCAGCGAGTGGTGCCTGGAGGCCAACAGCCTGGCCATCCAGGTGCACGGCGGCTACGGCTACACCCGCGACTTCCCGGTCGAGCAGTACTGGCGCGACAACCGCCTGAACATGATCCACGAAGGCACCCACGGCATCCAGGGCATGGACCTGCTGGGCCGCAAGGTGCTGATGGAGAACGGCCGTGGCCTGCAGCTGCTGGCCGGCCGCATCAACGCGACCATCGAACGTGCCATCCAGGTGCCGGAGCTGGCGGTGCACGCCAACGCCCTGGGGCAGGCGCTGGCGCAGGTGGGGGCCGCCACCAAGGCCGCCTGGGCCACCGGCAACCCGTCGGACGCGCTGGCCAACGCCGTGCCTTACCTGCAGGCCTTCGGCCACACGGTGCTGGCCTGGATCTGGCTCGATGTGGCCCTGACCGCACAGGCCGCCGCCGACAGCGCCGCCCGAACCGGCCGGCTGGCCGCCATGCGCTTCTTCTTCCATTACGAGCTGCCCAAGATCGGCGCCTGGCTGCAGGTGGTGAGCAGCCGCGACCAGACCTGCGCCGCCCTGCCCGAGGAGGCGTTCTGATGCTGCGCCACATCGTGATGTGGACCCTGAAAGACGAAGCCGAGGGCGCCGACCGCGCCACCAATGTGCAGCGCGCCCGCGACCTGCTGCTGGGCTGCGCGGCCATCACCCCGGGCATCCTGCATTTTTCGGTGGGCACCGCCACGCCCGGCATGGACTGCACCGCTGACCTGGTGCTCGACAGCACATTCATCGACGCCGAGGCCCTGGCGGCCTACCAGCATCACCCGACCCACGTGGCCATCAAGCCGTTCATGAAAGCGGTGGTGCAGAGCCGCCACTGCATGGACTTCGTGGTCCCGGACAACCCATAACGAAGGAGGAGACCCCATGACCCGCACCATCCAGCAACTGTTCGACCTCAAGGGCCGCACGGCCCTCATCACCGGCGGCTCGCGCGGCCTGGGCCTGCAGATGGCCCATGCCCTGGGCGAGGCCGGGGCCCGCGTGCTGATCAGCTCGCGCAAGGCCGAAGACCTGGAAGTGGCCACCGCCGAGCTGCAGGCCGCCGGCATCGATGCCCGCTGGATCGCGGCCGACTGCTCGAAGGAAGACGACATCCGCCGTCTGGCCAGCGAGACGGCCCAGCGGCTGGGCGATGTGGACATTCTGGTCAACAACGCCGGTGCCGCCTGGGGCGCCCCGGCCGAAGACCACCCGGTCGAGGCCTGGGACAAGGTCATGAACCTGAACGTGCGCAGCTATTTCATCCTGAGCCAGCTCGTGGCCAAGGCCAGCATGATTCCAAGGCGCACCGGCAGCATCATCAACACCGCGTCGATTGCCGGCCTGGGCGGCAACCCGCGCGACATGAAGACGATTGCCTACAACACCTCCAAGGGCGCGGTGATCAACTTCACCCGCGCGCTGGCGGCCGAGTGGGGCGCCCACGGCATCCGCGTCAACGCCATCTGCCCGGGGTTCTTCCCCAGCAAGATGACCGCCGGCACCCTGAAGGCCATGGGCGAGGAGCGCCTGGCCGCGCATGCCCCGCTGGGCCGTCTGGGCGACGACGAAGACCTCAAGGGCCTGACCCTGCTGTACGCCAGCGACGCCGGCAAGCACATCACCGGCCAGTGGCTGGCGGTGGACGGAGGCGTCTCGATCATCACTGGAGGCTGATCGTTTGGAATTCTCTGTCCGCATTCCCTTCGTCGAGCTGCTCGGCTTCGAGTTGCGCCGCATGGACGGCGGCGAGGCCGAGATCGCTTTCGACCCCGCTGCCGACCACCTGAATTCCTTCGACGTGATCCATGGCGGCGCCAGCATGACGCTGCTCGACGTGGTCATGGCGCACGCGGCCCGCTCGGTGCAGCCCGACATGGGCGCGGTCACCATCGAGATGAAGACCAGCTTCATGCGCGCCGCGCAAGGCCCGGTGGTGGCCCGGGGCAAGCTGCTGCACCGCACCGCCACCATGGCCTTCACCGAAGGCTCGGTCTACAACGCCGCCGGCCAGCTCTGCTGCCACGCCACCGGCACCTTCAAGTTCGTGCCGCGCCTGCCCACCGGGCCGGCCAGCGCGAAAGAACTCAATCGGGTGAAGACCGACTGACCTCGTCGGCCGCCAAAGCCCCCCCCAATCCCCTTCACGGAGAACACCATGCCCGCCAACCGCCAGATCGTCCTCGACAACCGCCCCCAGGGCGAGGCCACCGTCTCCAACTTCAAGCTGGTCACCACCGACACGCCGGCCCTGGCCGACGGCCAGGTGCTGGTGCGTCACCATTTCCTCAGCCTGGACCCGTACATGCGCGGCCGCATGAACGACAGCAAGAGCTACGCTGCGTCGCAGCCGCTGGGCGAGGTCATGATCGGCGGCACCGTCGGCGAGGTGGCCGAGTCGAAGCACCCCAGGTACAAGGTGGGCGACCAGGTCGTCGGCATGGGCGGCTGGCAGGAATACAGCGTGGTCGATGCCAACCAACCCGGCGCGCTGCGCAAGGTCGACACCACCCACGTGCCCCTGAGCCACTACCTGGGCGCGGTCGGCATGCCGGGCGTGACCGCCTGGTACGGCCTGGTGAAGATCATCGAGCCCAAGGCCGGCGAGACGGTGGTGGTGAGTGCCGCCACCGGCGCGGTGGGCAGCGCCTTTGCTGCGCTGGCCAAGGCCCGTGGCTGCCGCGTGGTCGGCATTGCCGGTGGCCCGGACAAGTGCGCCTATGCGGTCAACGAACTGCACTTCGATGCCTGCATCGACTACAAGCTGCACAAGGACATGTACACGCTCGCCAAGGCCCTGAAAGAGGCCTGCCCGAACGGTATCGACGGCTACTTCGAGAACGTGGGCGGCATGGTGCTGGACGCGGTGCTGCTGCGCATGAACGCCTTCGGGCGGATTGCCGTGTGCGGGATGATCGCCGGCTACGACGGTGCCCCGCTGCCCATGGCCAACCCGGCGCTGATCCTGGTCAACCGCCTGAAGGTGCAGGGCTTCATCGTCAGCGAGCACATGGAAGTGTGGCCCGAGGCCCTGACCGAACTCGGCACCCTGGTGGCCACCGGCCAGCTCCGCCCGCGCGAGACCGTGGCCCAGGGCATCGAGTCGGCGCCGGAGGCCTTCATGGGCCTGCTGCGCGGCCGCAACTTCGGCAAGCAGCTGGTCAAGCTGATCTGAGGTCTGCCGTGGCGGCCACGCACCAGGTCTTCAACCAGCCGCTGCCGCTGACGGACACCGACCTGTTCGAGGTGCAGCGGCCGCTGCAGGCCGCCCTGGCGCTGCATGCCCCCGGCCTGGACCTGAACCCGCTGCGCGAGCTCGGCCGGCTCGCCGGCAGCGCCGACATGCAGCAGCACGCCCGGCTGGCCAACACCCACCCGCCGCAGCTGCGCACCCACAGCCGTGTCGGCCACCGGATCGACGAGGTGGAGTTCCACCCCTCGTACCACGCGCTCATGGCGGCAGCCACCGGCGCCGGCCTGCACGGCAGCGCCTTCGGCGCAGAAGCGCAGGCCACCGGCCATGCCCACCTGCAACGGGCCGCCGGCTTCATGCTGTTCACCGAGCTGGAGCCCTCCATCCTGTGCCCCATCTCCATGACCTATGCGGTCACGCCGGCACTGCAGGGCAACCCCGCGCTGTACGCCGACTGGGGGCCGGGGCTGACCCGCCGCGCCTACGACCCGGCGCTCAAGCCCTGGCATGCCAAGGCCGGCCTGACCATGGGCATGGGCATGACCGAGAAGCAGGGCGGCTCGGACGTGCGGGCCAACACCACCCGGGCCGAACCCGATGGCAGCGACGCCTGGGGTTCCCGCTGGCGCATCACCGGGCACAAGTGGTTTTTTTCCGCCCCGATGTGCGATGCCTTTCTGGTGCTGGCCCAGACGCCGGGCGGGCTGTCCTGCTTTTTCCTGCCGCGCGTGCTGCCCGACTGGGCCGGTGGCGGCCTGAATGCACTGCACATCCAGCGCCTGAAGGACAAGCTGGGCAACCAGGCCAACGCGAGTTCCGAGGTGGAGTTCCACGGCGCCTGCGCCTGGCTGGTGGGCGAGGAGGGGCGGGGCATTCCGCAGATTCTGGCCATGGGCACCCTGACCCGGCTCGATTGCGCCCTGGGCACCGCCGGCCTGATGCGCCAGGCGCTCAGCCTGGCCCTGCACCACACCACCCAGCGCAAGGCCTTCGGCAAATACCTGATCGATCAGCCGCTGATGAAGAACGTGCTGGCCGACCTGGCGCTGGAGTCGGAAGCGGCCACCGCGCTGGCCCTGCGGCTGGCCCACAGCTTCGACCGGCCGGACGATCCGCACGAGCAGGTCATGTCGCGCCTGCTCACGCCGGTGGCCAAGTTCTGGGTCTGCAAGCGGGGCAGCCATTTTGCGCAGGAGGCCATGGAATGCCTCGGCGGCAACGGCTATGTGGAGGAGGGCGGCGAAGGCGTCATGGCCCGCATCTACCGGGAGATGCCGCTGAACTCCATCTGGGAAGGTGCCGGCAACATCATGGCGCTGGACCTGCTGCGGGCTTTGCGCAAGGCCGATGCGGCCGCCGCCCTGGCGCAGGAGCTGGCCCCGGCCAAGGGCATGCACCCGGCGCTGGACCGGCTGGCCGCGCAGCTGCCGCTGCGGGTGGAAGAGATGGCCACCGAAATGGAAGCCCGCCGTCTGGCCCAGGACGTGGCGCTGGCGGTCCAGGCCGCCCTGCTGGCCCGCACCGCACCGCTGGCGGTGTTCGCGGCCTTCTGCGATTCGCGCATCGGCGGCCACTGGGGCTACAGCTTCGGTTCCCTGAACGCCGCCACCGCCTTCGATGCCATCATCGACCGGGCCCGCCCCCACTGACCACGAGCTGGAGACCCCCATGTCCGACCTGATCCTGCACCACTACCCCACGTCGCCGTTTTCCGAGAAGGTGCGGCTGATCCTCGGCCACAAGGGCCTTGCCTGGAAGAGCGTGCACATCCCGCGCATCATGCCCAAGCCGGACGTGCTGGCCCTCACCGGCGGCTACCGCCGCACCCCCTTCCTGCAGATCGGCGCCGACATCTACTGCGACAGCGCCCTGATCGCCGAGGTGCTGGACCACCGCCAGCCGGAGCCGCCGCTGTACCCGGCCCATGCCCGCGGCCTGTCGCGCGTGCTGGCCCAGTGGGCCGACGGCACGCTGTTCTGGGCCGCCATGAGCCACAACCTCAGCCCCAAGGGCGCGGCCGCGCTGTTCGCCGGCCAGCCGCCGGAGGCCGCAGCCGCCTTCGCCGCCGACCGGGGCGCCATGCGCACCAACATGACCGTGCTGCGTCCGAGCGACGCCACCTCGGCCTACCGCAGCTACCTGCGCCGGCTCTCCAGCATGCTGGACGACCAGCCCTTCCTGCTGGGCTCGACCCCCTGCATCGCCGACTTCGCCGCCTACCACCCGTTGTGGTTCAGCCGGGTGGTGAACCCGGCCATGGCCGGCGTGCTGGACGCCACCCCCGACGTGCTGGAATGGATGGACCGCCTGGCCGCCATCGGCCATGGCCGCCCCGAGACCCTGGGCTCGGCCGATGCCATCGCGCTGGCCCGGGCCAGCCAGCCCGCCGCCCTGACCGACGAAGCCTTCCAGGACGACCACGGCATGGCCCTGGGCACCCGCGTGACGGTGGCGCCCGAGGCCTTCGGCACCGAACCCACCGAGGGCATCCTGCGCGCCGCCACCCGCACCCGTTACACGCTGGAGCGCACCGACGAGCGCGCCGGCACGGTGCATGTGCACTTCCCCCGGGTGGGCTTCTCGCTGAAGGAAGTGAAGGCTTGAGCCGCACCGATTCCGTTGCGTTGCGCTGGCGCTGCCTGCCGTTCGGTGCCCTGCAGCCGGCCACGCTCTACGCCATGCTGCGGCTGCGCAGCGAGGTGTTTGTGGTGGAGCAGCGTTGCGTCTTCCAGGACATGGACGGGGCCGATGCCGACTGCATGCACCTGCTGGGCGAGCAGCGCGTCCCGCCGGGTGGCACACCGGTGCTTCGGGCCTATGCGCGCCTGGTGCCGGCCGGCCTGAAGTTCGCCGAGGCTAGCATCGGCCGGGTGGTGAGCGACCCGGCCCTGCGGGGCACCGGCGTCGGCCACACCCTGATGGCGCAGGCGGTGCAGGTGCTGCAGTCGCTCTGGGGCGTGCAGCCGATCCGCATCGGTGCGCAGGCGCACCTGCAAGGTTTTTACCGGCGCCACGGTTTCGAGACCGCCGGCCCGATCTACGACGAAGACGGCATCGACCATGTCGAGATGCTGCGCCCCTGACACCCCCCACCCCGAAGGAGACACCCCATGATCCAGGACTTTGCCGGCCGCACCGCCGTGCTCACCGGCGCCGGCTCCGGCTTCGGACTTGAATGCGCCCGCATCGGCGCCCGGCGCGGCATGAAGCTGGTGCTGGTGGACGTGCAGCAGGACGCACTCGACCGCGCCGCCGCCGAACTCACCGCCGCTGGTGCCGAGGTCATGGCGCGCCGGGTCGATGTGTCGAGTGCCGCCGAGATGGAGGCGCTGGCCCTTGAGGTGGTGCAGCGTTTCGGCGCACCGCACTTCGTCTTTAACAACGCCGGCGTCGGCTCCGGCGGCCTGGTCTGGGAAAACTCGGTGCGCGACTGGGAATGGGTGCTGGGCGTGAACCTGTGGGGCGTGATCCACGGCGTGCGGCTGTTCACCCCGCACATGCTGGCCGCGGCCGAGGCCGACCCGGCCTGGCGTGGGCACATCGTCAACACCGCCAGCATGGCCGGCCTGCTGACGCCGCCCAACATGGGCATCTACAACGTGAGCAAGCACGCGGTGGTCAGCCTGACCGAAACCCTCTACCAGGATCTGCGGCTGGTGTCGGACCAGGTCAGCGCCAGCGTGCTGTGCCCGTACTTCGTGCCCACCGGCATCAGCCAGAGCCACCGCAACCGGCCGGGCGACATGGCCACCGAAAAGCCCACCCGCAGCCAGCTGATCGGGCAGGCCATGAGCGACAAGGCGGTGAGTTCGGGCAAGGTCACGGCGGCGGAGGTGGCGGCCATGGTGTTCGACGCCATCCAGGCCGACCGTTTCTACATCTTCAGCCACCCGCGCGCGCTGGGGAATGTCCGCGCGCGCATGGAAGGCATCGTCAACGCCACCAACCCGGCCGATCCGTTCCTGGAGCGGCCGGAGATCGGCGAGCAGCTGCGGGCGGCGTTGCGCAAGGGCTGAGGGCGGGCCTCAGGGGCCGGGCGCAGGGTTGCGCCAGCGCGGCGGCACCAGATCGCTCAGGGGCGTGGGCTCCCGCTGCCATGGGCTGGCAGCGGCTGCGCGCGAGGTGCCCACGCCGGCGGTGCCGGGCTCGATCTGGCTGAGCTGGCGCATCCAGGTGAAGTCAACCTGGCCGTCGGCGGTGGGACGGGAGTAGATGAGGGCCAGCATCTGGCGGGCCGCCGTGTTGCCCTGAGCCTCGGCCTGCCGGTACAGGCGGATGGCTTCGGTGTAATTGGCGGGCACGCCGTTGCCCTGGTGAAAGCGGCGCGCCAGGGCATAGGCCTCGTCGGCGCCGACCGGACGGCCCGGCAGCACGATGGTGTTGTCCATGCCGAGCAGCGTGACGCCATTGCCGGGCGGGGCTGGATCGGCCGGGACCATCGGGGCCGGGCCGGCCCGAAGGCGATCTTCCAGCAGGCGTGCATTGGCCGCGGCGGCGGGCAGTGAAGGCGCCAGTCCCTTCAGACCCGCCAGTGCTTCGCGTTCGCGGTTGCCGCTGGCCTGTTCCAGCGCGAGTTCGAGCCGGGCGTGCGGGTTGCCGCCCCGGGCGGCGCGTTGCAGCAGCTCGCGGGCAGCGGCTTCGGCCTGCGCGCCGGCCGGGCCGTCCAGCACCGGGGCACGCTGGCGTTGCAGCCATTCCAGATGGGCCGCGCGGGCGGCATCGGTGCGGCGCAGGCTGGCCAGTGCCTGGCGGGCCTGTGCGGCGTCAGGCGTGGCGCCGCAGCCGTCGATGGCACACCAGGCCACGCCGGCCGGTGCCAGGCGGGCGCCCAGCTGCTGCGCACGCTCGAACCAGAAACGCGCCTGGGTGTCGTCGCGCGCCACCGAGGCGCCATGGAGGGAGAGCAGGCCCAGCAGCCAGGCGGCTTCGGCCGCGTCGGTGCGGGCCTTGCCGCGCAGGCTGGCCACCGGTTGGGAGGCCTGGGCCTGCAGGCGGGCGAGTTCGGCGGACAGCTCGGGGCGCAAGCCCTGCAGCTGACTGGCCAGGGCGGGCTCGCTGACCGGGGCCGGGTCAAAGACCGGGGCACCGGTGGCCCGGGTCTGGGCCAGTGCCGCTCCGCTGCCCGAGGCCAGCGCGACCAGCAGGAGGGTCAGCAGTGCCATGGAGCGCTTGCGGAGCGGCGCGGGCTGAGTCATCGCGCAGGGGTTGCGGGTGCGGCGGGTGCCGCCGAGGCTGCCGGGGCCTGAGCCGCCGGGGCCGGTGCGGGGGCCGGCGCTGCAGCGGCCGCCGGGCGGCGCGGGCCCACGGTCCAGTTCACACGGCCCAGGCTGACCGCGTCGGCGCCGACCGCATCGGTGTAGGCCTTGGCCACGGCGTCCAGTCCGCGGAACTCCGGCATCGGCCGCAGGGCAGCGCCTTGCAGCGGGGCGGGCAGCTTGGCGGTCACATCTTCGCCGGTGGCGGCGCAGAGCACGCCTTCCTGGCCGGGAGCGGTGGTGGCCAGCACGAAACCGGGGTTCGGGCTCATCCAGTCGGGAATGCGCACCGCCTGGTTGCCGGGGACCACGGCCTGGGTGGCGATGGGGTTGGGGATCAGCCGCATCACGTTACCGCCGGAGTCCGACAGGTAGCAGGCCATGTGCGACGCCTGCGACACGGTGGCCGACAGGAACACCTGCTCACCCACCTCGAACACCGAGCGGCCGAGCAGCACGTTCTCGATCTGCAGGTCGATGGTGCGGGCCGGGGTGCGGGCACCGTAGGCCAGGCCGGACGAGGGGATCGGCAGCTCGGGGTCGTCCAGCGGCTGCACCGGGGTCGGGTCCTGGCTCATCCAGCCGTAACGGGTCAGCTGGCCGTTGGCGTCGAGGGCCACGAAGTCGCGCAGCACCCGCTCGTAGGTGGGGAAGTTCACCGTGCCGGTGACCACCATGCGGTTGTCGGCCTGGAAACGGGCCAGGGCGCGACGGAAGGCGAGGCTGTTCACCGGCGGGGTCGCTTCACCGCCCGGCAGGTAGCCCTTGGCCACCAGCGAGCGGCGCACCAGGCCCTGGTGCACCTTGTCGCCGCCTTCGTCGTACCAGTCGCGCAGCTGGCGCTGGAAGTCGGGGTGGTTCTGCTCCAGGGTCAGGCATTGCCAGTAGGGCACGCGGGCCCATTTGCCGACCAGTTCGATCATGGCCAGTTCGACCAGCGTGCGGATGGCGGCGCCGGTGCCCTGCGCATAGTCGCGACCAACGTTGAACTGCAGGCCGTAGTCGCCGATGCGGCCGGCCACGTCCAGGCCCTGACCGCCGGTGCCGATGATCACCTCGTTGGCCGAGTCCATGCCCGGAATGAGCGTGCGCGAGCGGAAGTCGCCCAGGTGCAGCTCCAGGCCCACCACGGTGACGTTGCGGTCGCGGCTGTAGCCGGTTTCCAGGCGCGAGGCCGAGGTGCCGGCGTCGAACCGGTTGCTCAGCACGTTCTGGTCGACGAAGGCGACCGCGCCCGAGATGTAGAGCGAGGGTCGCTGCAGCTGGATCTGGTTGTTGTTGAGCAGGATGGTGGTCAGGTTCTGCACCGTGTCCTGGCGGGCGATGTCGACCTCGTAGTCCACATACCGGAAGGCATTGCTCAGGCGCGACATCTGCGAGAGCGCCGTGATGATCATCTCTTTCGTGGCCACCGGCACCCGCAGCGAGGCGTCGGGGATCAGCTTGCTGGTGACCAGCGTCGTGGTGATGTTGGCCTCGCGCAGCATCTGGTCCATGCACATCAGCGAGTCCGAGAAGCTGGAGACCGAGCGCACCGGGCGCACCGTGGGCCGCGAGGCCGCGTTGCCATAGCTCTGGTACTGGGCGTCCTTGCGCGCGTCCATGGGGGTAGCGCAGCCGGCCAGCACCATCACGGTCGACAGGCCGGCCATGCCGAGCCAGCGGCGCAAGGGGTGGCGCGCGGCGGTACGCGGGGCGCGGGCGGACAGGGAAGGCTGGGCAAGGGCGGTCATGGCGGGGCTCAGTTGCAGATGTTCACCAGGTCACCGCGCAGCACGACGATCTGCTCCTGGGCTTGCGGGCCGTAGCGGTTGAAGGCGGCGCCGGTGGTCTGGGTGGCAATTTCTTGCGTGCAGGTGCGCCGGAAGCCGTCGTTGGTGGCGGTGGTCACCACATCGGCGTCGGTGTAGATGCCGTCGGTGTTGGCCGACATGGCTTTGGCGGTATAGCGCGACACCTTGGCCCGCATCCAGGCGGGCAGTTCGCTGGACCGATCCAGGCCAGTGGACTTGGGCTGGTTGTTGATCGGCAGACCGCTGGGGGCGACCTTCTTGGTCAGCACCAGCGGGTCTTCGCCGGGGGCGGACTGCGCGCGCGCGGGCGACAGCCACAGGGCCGGCAGGGCCAGCAAGAACAACGCGACCAGCCAGCGGAGGTCGCGTGAGGAATGGGGGGTGCCTGTCATCAGGCGGGTCGGGGCTGGGATCATGGCTGTCTCCAGGCTGTGTTCACAAGGGCCCCGGCCGGTGCCGGGTTCCGGCGTACAGGGGATCACCCTGTACGGCCGGAGTCCAGTCAGTCTCAGTCGCAGGTCGAGCAGCTGGTGTTGGTGGACACGTTCTGCACGGCCTTCGAACCGAAGGATGCCTTGTTGATGATGGCCGAGTTGGCAGCCACGACGGCCTGGATCGAGGTGGCGTTGATTTCGACGTTGCCGACGTTCGAAGCCAGGTTCTGGCGGGCTTCGCCACCCAGAGCGGCGTTCATGATCAGGCTGTTCTTGGCGCCGACCAGCTGCAGCTGGGCACCGCTCACGTCGACGTTGCCGGCGTTGGTGGCGATGTTCTGCACGGCCTCGCCGCCGAAGGAAGCGGCGTTGATCACGGCGGTGTTCAGCAGCACGGTGGCCTGAACGGACGGGTCATTGATTTCCGGGCCATTGGCAGACGAGGCCGGGGGAGGGGTCGGGGTGGAGTAGCGGGAAGAGCTTTGAGCGAAGGCGGCGGTAGCGGTCAGGGCGAGGGCGATGATGGCAAGCTTTTTCATGGTGGACTCCTGGGTTGGTCTGGTCTGGTCAGGGACCGGGTCGGGCACCATGCCCGTCCGGCAGACCTGTCAGCGCTGTTCACCGGTGTTTTTGTTTCGGGAACCTTGCTGACTGGCCTGGGGTGAAGTGTGAGATTTTGTTCAAATGTTTCCAATCGTTGCAGTCGCGTAGTTCGTTCGGCGTAGTTTCAGATGGGTCTGATTGATACTGGAGTACCTATTCACCCTGAGTGGCCTGAATGCAATGCTCCTGGGTTGATAGCGAGTAGGTCTAAATGCTGTACTAGTTACTAACTGTAACTTTGCAATCCGGTTGAAACAAATCTCTGCAAAATGCGGCCCAGGGTATCAATAAACTATCGCCTGACGCCCAAAAGAAGCCGTTTGTTAGTCACAAGGTATGCATGAGGCCGGCCATCCTGCCGTCCCCAGTGCATCACCCATACGAGGAGATCTCCATGTCTGCCACTGTTGAAGCCGCCGCCACCCGCCCGGCCCCTCGGGAAGGTGCGCCCTGGCCGGGCCATCTGGTCGGTCAGGCCGATCAGCCGGTGCGCGTGCTGCTGGTCGACGATGACGCCCACCTGCGCCGGGTGGTGGCCGGCGAACTGCTGGCCGATCCGCGCATCGAGCTGGTGGGGCAGGCGCAGAGCCTGCGCGAAGCACGCGCCATGGCGGGGCGCCAGCCATTCGATGTGCTGCTGGTCGACCTGAACCTGGGCGACGGCAGCGGCTTCAGCCTGATCGAGCAGGTGCGGCAGAAAAATCCGCTGGTGGAAGTGGTCGTCATCTCGGCACTGGCCGATGACCAGCACGCCCTGCACGCTTTCGAGCTCGGGGCCATGGGCTATCTGCTCAAGCACGACTGCTTCGGCAACTTTGCCCAGGCGGTGCTGCAGGTGGTCAATGGTGGTGCGGCCATCACGCCGGCGCTGGCCCGGCGTCTGATCCAGCGGCTCGATGCCCGTCCGGTCGGTGCGGCTGCGGCCCCCCGGACCGCCTGCGAGTCGCTGTCGGACCGTGAGCGCGAGGTCCTGAAGATGGTGGCCGCGGGCTACACCAACCCGGAAATCGGCGAACGCCTGGCCATCAGCGCGCTGACCGTCAACGCGCACATCCGCAACATCAACCGCAAGCTCCAGGTGCGCTCGCGGGCGCAGGCGGTCGGGCGGGCCATGGAACGCGGGCTGCTTTGAAACTGCCGCTGCTGTCCACGGCCCATCGGGGGCCCTGGCCAGGCCCGCACATCTGGCTGCTGGCGCTCACCGGGCTGCTGGTCACCATGGCCGTCGCCCGCGTGCTGCACTGGCGCTGGAACGTGACGGAGGGGATGCTTGAAGAGGTGGTGCTGGACGTCGCACTGGCGGTCATCGTGATCGCCGCGCTGTCGGTGGGTGCCTTCACGCAGGGCCTGGGGCGGTGGGTGGTGAGCCCGCCGCAGCCGCCGACCCGCAACGGCGCCGTCGACCGCACCTTCGCTGCCTTGCTGCTGGTGGTGCTGGCCTTCAGCCTGCTGGTGCGCTGGTGGTTGCCGGAACAACCCATCGTGGCCCGGGTGCTGAACGCCGCCGGCTACCAGCTCATGCTGCTGGCCAGCTGCCTGTTCCTGCTGCAGTCCACCCGGGTGCCGCTGCCCGGCTCATCGGGTCTGGCGGTCGGGCAGTGCCTGCTGGGTGTTCTGCTGGCGTTGCTGGGGCTGGTGGACCCGAGCGTCCACGACAACTGCCTGGCCGCATGGCGCATCGCCAATGCGCTGTTGCTGGGTCTGCTGTACGGGCTTCTGGTGCGGCACGTGTTCCGGCAGTTCGAGCTGGCGGGCGGTCTGGTGCTGGTGGTGGGGCTGATTGCGCTGGGTGTGGCACTGAACGATCTGCTGCTGCCCGACCTGACCCTGCTGCGCATCGGCCTGACGCACAGCATGCTGGGTGTCTGCATGTTCATGTTGTGGCTGCTGGTGACCGAGCGGGTGCGCCTGCCGGTGGCGGCGCCAACGCCCGAGCCGGCGGCGGTGTCCGACCATCGTGTCGATCAGGAACGCAAGCGCCTGGCCCGCGAACTGCACGACGGGGTGGGGGCGCATCTGGTCAACATCCTGTCCGGTCTGGACCGCAGCCACCCGGATCACCAGGCACTGGCCCGCGCTCTGGAGGAGTGCCTGTTCGAGGTCAAGAACGTCGTGGACGTGATGGACTCGGCCGACGAGTCGGTCATCGACGGTCTGGGCCAGCTGCGTTTTCGCCTGCGGCCGACGCTGGAGCGCATGGGCATCGAGCTGGCCTGGCGGGTCGATTTCGACGGCCCGCTGGAAGAGGTGCGCGGCGAGGTGCGGCATGAGGTGCTGCGGATTGCCCACGAGGCGCTGGCCAACGCCATCAAGCACGCCGGGGCCAGCCGCATCGAGCTGATGTGCCGTTTTGACGAAGAGGCGAGGGCGCTCCTGCTGGAGGTGCGGGATGACGGTTGCGGTTTCGCCTCGACCCGGGCGGTGCTGCGCGGCAAGGGCGTGAGCGGCATGCGCCGGCGGGCGGTCGGCATCGGTGGCCGGCTGCGGCTGGCGGCCGATCCGGGGCACGGTACCCGGGTCGTACTCACGGTGCCCCTGGCCCTGCCAACGCCGAGCGGTTGAAATTCATGCTTCTTGTTACATCAGAGGGCCTTCGGGCCCTCTTTTTTTGGTCCGGGTAGTACCTGGGTGGTAGTGCAATTACACAACGTTACAAAAGATACAGTCAGAAATGTAATCCCATAGTCTCCATCAAGTGCCTGCTGTTAGCCGTTGATTTTTCAGAGGATTATTTTTTTGGGCTTGTATCAAGATGTGTAAAACGTCACCTCAAGAAGCGGCTTTTGAGTATTCATTAGGTAACAAATCTGGGTATTGAGTAGTCCTTGAGTAGTACGGACACTGCGACCTAACGCGAAACAAATGGACACATAAACCCCCTTCGCGTCCGTTCAGCCAGTGCACCCATTCACCCAGGAGTCCGCCATGTCCTTCCATCTGAACCTCGACGACATCACCCGCATCCTCTCGCACATCCAGATCGCCGAGCGGCATGTGGATTCCAACTACGGCGCGCTGACCGATGCACAGGGCAACCCCCTGGGCAACCTGGTGCCGTTCGGTCTGCGCACGGTGAGCGGCCAGTACAACAACCTGGTCAACACCATGTACGGCTCGTCGGACCAGATCATGCCGCGCCTGCTGAACCCGGACTTCGATGTGGCCGAGCTGGCACCGCCCCGCCCGGGCGGCACGCCGTCCACCACGCCGACGTCGTATGCCCAGACCGCCGGCAGCGTCTACGACTCGCAGCCGCGCATCATCAGCAACCTGATTTCGGACCAGACCGACAACAACCCGGCAGCCCTGGTGGCGGCCTTCACCGCTCTGGGCTCGACCGACCCGTACGGTGACGCGCAGAAATACATCGACGCCCGCCAGGCCGTCATCGATGCCAAAGCCGACCTGGCCGCCCTGCAGGCCGCCAGCGGCAGCACCGCCAACATTCCCGCGCTGCAGGCCGCTGCCACGGCGGCCGCCGCCGAGGCAGCCCAGGCGGCACAGGCAGCGGCCACCGCCCAGGCCACGGCCAACACCCTGACCCAGACCGCCACCGCCGAGGCGGGCGACCTGACCGCCGCCCAGCAGCGCCTGGCCGCTGCCCAGACCGCAGACGCGGCCGCCGATGCCACCACCGACGCCGCCTTCGCCGCCAAGCAGGCCGCACTGGCCGCCGTGGCCCCGAAGCAGGCCGCTTACGCCGCCGCCGTGGCCGACCGCACGACCGCCCTGGAGGCTTATGTCGATGCCGCCCTGCACGCCAACGCCAAGAAGGCCGACCTGACCGCCGCCAAGGCCAACCAGAGCACGATGACCCCTGAGCAGGCTGCTGCTTACCAGGGCCACATCGATTTCCTGCAGGCCGCCTTCGACGCTGCCGACCTGCTGCGTCTGGAAAAGCTGGCCCTGTTCTCCAGCGCCGCCTCCGCCGCCGAGGTGGCCTTCGTCGAGTTGAGCAGCGCCCAGGCCGCCGTGGTCGCTGCAGACACCGCCCTGAATGCCGCCCTGCTGGCCGAGCAGGCTGCCAACGCCGAGCTGGCCGATGCCACGGCCGACCTGGCCACGGCCCAGGCCGAAAACAGCGCAGCCCAGACCGCCGCCACCCAGGCCCAGGCCGAGGCCGCCGCCCTGGCCGAAACCTCGGCCGATGCCGCTGCGGCCGCCACCGCGGCCCAGACCGCTCTGCAGACCGCGCAGGCCAACAGCAGCGGCAGCGCAGCCGAGCTGCAGGCCGCGCAAGCCGAAGTGACCAATGCCGAAGCCGCCTTCGCAGCCCTGCCGGGCCAGCTGGGTCTGGACTTCGACGTCGTGCAGAACAACACCGTGTTCAGCGACGAGGCGCCGATCCTCATCCCCAACGTCATGCCCGACCTGGGTGACACCGCCCCGTACAACAGCTTCCTGACCCTGTTCGGCCAGTTCTTCGACCACGGCCTGGACCTCACCACCAAAGGCGGCAGCGGCACGGTCTACGTTCCCCTGCAGCCGGACGATCCGCTGTACGTGCCGGGCAGCCCGACCAACTTCATGGTGCTGACCCGCGCCACCAACCAGCCGGGCGCCGACGGCGTGCTGGGCACCGCGGACGACATCCGCGAGCATTCCAACGAAACCACCCCCTGGATCGACCTGAACCAGGTCTACACCTCGCACGAGTCGCATCAGGTGTTCCTGCGCGAATACGTGCGCGTGGTGGACCCCACCAGCTCCACCGGCTTCAAGACCGTGGCCACCGGCCACATGCTGGAAGGCCAGAACGGCGGCCCGCCGACCTGGGCCGACATCAAGGCCCAGGCCAAGAACATGCTGGGCATCGAGCTGACCGACCTGGACGTGCTGCGTGTGCCGCTGGTGGCGGCCGACCTGTACGGCAACCTGATCACCGGCGCCAACGGCTACGCCCAGCTGGTCACCACGGTCGATCCCACCACCGACCAGCGCGGTACCGTGCAGGGCCTGACCCTGGTCAGCGGCACCGCTGAAGCCCCGGTAGCGGCATCGCAGGCGATCAGCGCCGGTCGTGCCTTCCTGAACGACATTGCCCACAACGCCACGCCGTCGGCCATCACCACGGCCGATACCGACACTGAAGCCGGCAACGCTGTCTCCGTCAACAACCGTGGCCAGAACACTGAGTACGACAACGAGCTGCTCGACGCCCACTACGTCGTCGGTGACGGCCGTGGCAACGAAAACATCGGCCTGACCGCCGTGCACCATGTGTTCCACAGCGAGCACAACAACCGTGTCGACCAGATCAAGGAAGAGATCCTCAAGAGCAACGACCTGGCCTTCATCAACCAGTGGCTGCACGTCGATGTGACCGCTGTGCCGACCAGCATGGCCGGTCTGGTGTGGGACGGTGAGCGCCTGTTCCAGGCCGCCCGCTTCAGCACCGAAATGGTCTATCAGCACCTGGTGTTCGAAGAGTTCGCGCGTCTGGTCTCGCCGGACGTCGACCCCTTCCTGTTCTCCAACACGGTCGACATCGACCCGGCCATCATGGCGGAGTTTGCCCACGTGGTGTACCGCTTCGGCCACTCCATGCTGAACGAGTCGGTGGACCGCATTGCCGCCGACGGCAAGACCACCGACCACATCGGCCTGATCGACGCCTTCCTGAACCCGGTGGAATACGCCGCCAGCGGCAGCGACTCCGACGTGGCGGCCGGCGCCATCCTGCGCGGCATGACCCGCCAGGTGGGCAACGAGATCGACGAATTCCTGACCGAGGCCCTGCGCAACAACCTGGTCGGCCTGCCGCTGGACCTGGGCGCCATCAACATCGCCCGTGGCCGTGACACCGGTGTGCCTTCGCTCAACGAAGCCCGCCGCCAGTTCTACGAGCAGACCAACGACTCGATCCTCAAGCCCTACGACAGCTGGTACGACTTCGCGATCAACATCAAGAACCCGGCGTCGATCATCAACTTCATCGCCGCCTACGGTACCCACGCCACCATCCTGGCCGCCACCACGGTGGAAGAGAAGCGTGAAGCCGCCACCAAGATCGTCATGGGTGGCACCGGCGCACCGGCCGACCGCCTCGACTTCCTGAACGCTGCGGGCGTCTACGCCGGCGGTTCGCTGGGTGGTCTGAACAATGTGGACTTCTGGATCGGCGGCCTGGCCGAGAAGAAGATCGCTTTCGGCGGCCTGCTGGGCACCACCTTCAACTTCGTGTTTGAAGTGCAGATGGAGAAGCTGCAGGACGGCGACCGTTTCTACTACCTGAGCCGCACCCAGGGCATGAACCTGCTCAACCAGCTGGAGGCCGATTCCTTCGCCGAGCTGGTGATGCGCAACACCGACCTGGGCAACCCCAACGCCACCGCGCTGCCCAGCTCGCTGTTCCTGACGCCCGACTACATCCTGGAGCTGAACAAGGCGATCCAGAAGGGCGACGACCCGGAGCACGCCGATCCGATCCTGGGCCAGTTCGGCGACCTGGTGATCCGCCAGGATCTGGATGGCGACAACATCGACGAGAACCTGCGCTACATGGGCGGTGACCACATCGTCATCGGTGGCACCGAGAAGGACAACGTGATCATTGCCGGCGAGGGCGACGACACCGTCTGGGGCAAGGGCGGCAACGACACCATCGAGGGCGGCAAGGGCGTGGACCACCTGTTCGGTGGCGACGGCGACGACATCATCACGGACAGCGGCACCGACTCGGGTGCTGCCGACGTGATCCATGGCGATGCCGGCAACGATGTCATCAACGGCGGCAACGGCCTGGACCTGATCTTCGGCGGCAGCGGCAACGACTTCATCTTCGGCGGCGTCGACAGCAAGACCTACACCGCCGGTGAAGGCAACGACTTCGTGCGGGCCTCCGACGGCCTGAACTTCGTGGCCGGCAACGAAGGCGACGACTGGCTGGAAGGCGGCGAGCGCTTCGACACCCTGGCCGGCGAGAACTCGGAGCTGTTCTTCAACAGCCCGATCATCGGCCACGACGTGCTCAACGGCCGCGGCAACGACAACGACTACGACGCCGAGTCGGGCGACGACATCATGTTCCAGGGCCTGGGCATCCAGCGCAACAACGGCATGGCCGGTTACGACTGGGCCATCCACAAGGGCGAGGCACAAGGCGCCGACTCCGACCTGGGCATCCCCATCTTCGTGAACCAGCAGGCCAACATCCTGCGTGACCGCTTCGACCTGGTGGAAGGCCTCTCGGGCTGGGTCCACAACGACAAGCTGACCGGTCGCGACGTGGTGGTGGGCGCCTACGACGAAGAAACCCAGGCAGCCGCGCAGTTCGACCCGAATGCCAAGTTCGAGTCCTACTCCAACGCGCTGCTGCAGGAAGGCGTGGACCGCATCGCCGGCCTGAACGAGCTGGTGGCCCACCTGGGTCGCGCCACCTTCACCGTGGCGGGCAAGACCCACACCGCCGTCGTGTTCGACGAGACCGCCATCCAGCTCAATGCCGACGGCACGGTCCGGACCCTGTTCGACACCGCGTCGGACATGATCCTGGGCGGTGGCGGCAGCGACACCATCCAGGGCAACGCCGGCAACGACGTGCTGGACGGCGACCGTTGGCTCAACGCCCGCATCGGCATCAAGGACGCCCAGGGCAACCTGATCGCCTGGACCGACGACATGGGCGGCAAGGTCTACGCCGCCAGCGTCGACCCGCAGAACGCCGCCGCGGCCACGCCGATGTACAACGGCCGCACGCTGGACAACCTGATGTTCGACCGCACCCTGAACCCGGGTCAGCTGTTCATCATCCGTGAGGTGCTCGACGGCGACATCAACAACACCGCCGTCGACACCGCTGTGTTCCGCGGTGCCCGCGCCGAGTACGACATCGTCTGGAACGAAGACGGCTCCGCCACCGTGACGCATGCCCGCCCGAACGTGGACCTGCGCTTCGACGACGGCACCGACCGGCTGTTCAACTTCGAGGCCCTGCGGTTCGCCGACCAGACCGTCACGACCCAGGCCGCCGACATCTTCGGCACCAACTTCGCCGACATCCTGATCGGTGACGGCCGGGCCGACCGCATCTTCGGTCTGGGCGCTGCCGACGTGCTGCAAGGCAACGGTGGCAACGACCTGCTCGACGGCGGTGCCGGCAACGACACGCTGGAAGGTGGCACCGGCAACGACACCCTGATCGGTGGCGCCGGCAACGACACCTACATGGGCGTGGATGCCGGTGACACGATCACCGAGCTGGCCGGGCAGGGTACCGACACGGTGCAGACCGCGATGAGCGCCTTCACCCTGGGCGCCAACCTGGAGAACCTGACCTACACCGGCACCGGCAACTTCACCGGCACCGGCAACGAACTGGTGAACCGCATCACCGGCGGTGTCGGCAACGACCTGCTCGACGGTGGCGCCGGCAGCGACATCCTCACCGGCGGTGCCGGCAACGACACCTACCGCCTGGACGTGTCGACCGACCGCGCCATTGAAGCCCTCGACGCCGGCATCGACACCGTGCTCTACAGCGGCACCACCAACTACACGCTGGCTGCCAACGTGGAGAACCTGGTCAACAGCGGCAACGCCGAGGTGGTCCTGACCGGCAACGTGCTGGCCAACCAGATCACCGGCGGCACCGGTGCCGACGACATCCTGGGCGGTGGCGGCGACGACACCCTGCTGGGTGGCGCCGGCAGCGACGAGCTCAGCGGTGGCCTCGGCAACGACCGCCTGGATGGTGGCCTGGACAACGATTCCCTGACCGGCGGGGCCGGCAACGACATCTTTGTCTTCGGCAACAACTTCGGCAGCGACTTCGTCAATGGCTTCGACGCCAACCCCACCGACGGTCAGGACCTGATCGATCTGTCGGCCTTCGGCATCGCAGCGGACCAGTTCGCAGGCCGGGTGTCCATCCAGGGCATCGGCACCACCATCACCCAGGTGTCGGTGTCCGACGGGGTCGACGCCAACGGCAACGCCATGACCGGCGGCCAAATTACCCTGGTGGGTGTGCGATCCACCACGGTGACCGTCGAGGACTTCCTGCTGTAATTCTTAAGTGAACCCCCTACCGTATTTCGGTGGGGGTCACCCCGAATACCGCAGTACTTCCCACTCCATTCCAAGGCGGATCGCCATGCCCTCCACCCAGCCCCAGAGCAACCGGTCGACCGACAGCCGATGGTCCGCATTCCGTCTGCCCAATGACGAAATCGGCCAGACGCTGCGCGGGTTCCGGCAGGCCTTCCGCAATGTCGGCATCTTCAGCGCCATCATCAACCTGATGATGCTGGTGCCGTCGCTGTACATGCTCCAGGTCTATGACCGGGTGCTGGCCAGCGGCAACCAGACCACGCTGCTGATGCTCACGCTGATGGTGGTGGGCGCCTTCATCCTGATGCACGGGCTGGAGCTGATCCGCAGCTTCCTGATGATCCGGGTCGGCGCCCAGCTGGACCTCAAGCTGAACCAGCGGGTCTACACCGCTTCGTTCGAGCAGAACCTCAAACGCGCCGGCGGCAACGCCGGTCAGGCCCTGAATGACCTGACCACGGTGCGCCAGTTCATCACCGGCAACGGCCTGTTTGCCTTTTTCGACGCGCCCTGGTTCCCGGTGTACCTGGCGGTCATCTTCATGTTCGACTGGGTGCTGGGCGCCTTCGCCGTGGCCGGCACGGCCGTCCTGATTGCGCTGGCCTGGGCCAACGAGGTGGTGTCGCGCAAGCCGCTGGGCGAGGCCAACGCCTTGTCGGTGTCCTCGGGCAACCTGGCCACCAACAACCTGCGCAACGCCGAGGTGATCGAGGCCATGGGCATGCTGCCCAACCTGATGACCCGCTGGCACCGCATGCACCGCCGCTTCCTGAAGCTGCAGGGCGAGGCGAGCGAGAAGTCGGGCATGGTGTCGGCCCTCAGCAAGTTCGCCCGCATCACGCTGCAGTCGCTCATCCTGGGTCTGGGTGCACTGCTGGCCCTGGAAGGCCGCATCACCCCCGGGATGATGATCGTGGGCTCCATCCTCATGGGGCGCGCACTGGCCCCGGTGGACCAGCTCATCAACATCTGGAAGGGCTGGTCGGCCACCCAGAGCGCCTACCGACGCCTGGCCGAGCTGCTGACCAACAACCCGCCGCGGGTGCGCGGCATGGCGCTGCCCCGACCGAACGGCCAGCTTGCGCTGGAATCGGTCACTGCCATGCCCCCGGGCTCGGCGCTGCCGGCCCTGCGCAATGTGAACATGCAGCTGCCGGCCGGCGAAGTGCTGGGCGTCATCGGCCCCAGCGGTTCCGGCAAGTCCACCCTGGCCCGTCTGCTGGTGGGTGTGTGGCCCGCCACCGCCGGCAAGGTGCGGCTGGACGGCTCCGACGTTTACCAGTGGAACAAGGACGAGCTCGGCCCCCACCTGGGCTACCTGCCGCAGGACATCGAGCTGTTCGCCGGCACGGTGAGCGAGAACATTGCCCGCTTCGGCATGGTCGATGCCGACAAGGTCATCACCGCGGCCAAACTGGCCGGTGTGCACGACATGATCCTGCACTTCCCGCAGGGCTACGACACGGTGCTGGGCGACGGTGGTGCCGGCCTGTCCGGCGGCCAGAAGCAGCGCATCGGCCTGGCCCGCGCGCTCTATGACGACCCGTCG